>ERZ1370068.3371-contig-2481_pt1 | contig 20072 bp, 23 predicted proteins | sample MGYA00561227_ERZ1370068 | MGnify/ENA primary metagenome ERZ1370068 (study PRJEB38410, sample SAMEA6850437) | metagenome | study: Metagenomic assessment of the ecological functions of the soil: analysis of the soil microbiota associated with the... | reverse complement strand
TTGTACTTCGTTCAGTTACGTATTGCTCGGGCGCGGCAAAGGCGTTCCGCTGGCAGTGTCCGGCACGATTCACGCGCGGGAATCGTTGCCCTCATTGTTGCTCGTGACGAGCCTTGGGCTGGCGCCCACGGCGAAAACACTTCCGTCGACGAGGAGCGGCCCGCCGACATGCACCTGGTGTTCCTCAACATCCCGGGTCCCGGCGGTGGCGGCGGAAGTGGCGGCGCGCTGGCCAAGCGCCGCCGGGTGAGCGCAAGGGACGCAGCGCGGTTAGCAGCCCGATGCCGCCGCGGCCACGTCGACGCCGGTAGAACCGCCGCCGCCGTCCGGCACCCGAACCTCCGCCGACGCTCAAATCGGAACCGATGCCGATCGTCTCGGCGCCGATCGTCAGGCGCCGACGAGGACCGCGATCGCGCCGGCGTCCTGCAGCAGGCGCGATGCCGAAGCCCAGAGCCGCAGGCCCGGCGTCACTGTGGCGGCGTGGGCAGCGGAACGGGCACCGGTATCGGCGAGGGCAACGGCAACGGCGTCGGTCTGGTTCGGGCAGCGGCACCGGTGGCGGACCGTACCGTCAGGATCAGGCGTCGAGCCGCCCGCGCCTGCTACGCGAGGTGCGGGCCGACTACAGACAGGGACGCCGCAAAGCGATCGAAGGCGAGGTCGTGCTCGAGATCGTCGTGAAGCAAGATGGATCGGTCGGCGACGTGAAAATCATGAAGCGGCAGCGCCGGCCTCGACGAACGCGCCGTGCAGGCCGTGCGGCAGTGGCGGTTCGCGCCGGCGCGGCGCCTCCGGATCGCCAGTCGACGTGGTCGTGGAGTCGCCGTCGAATTCAAGCTCCGATAGGGTCTGCCATGGAAGCTGTCCTCTTCGCCGTCACGCTCATGTCGCTCGCGATTGCGGTCGGTGCAGAGTGTTCTGGCGTTCAGATCATGCGCGCCGAACGTCTCGCTCTGAAGCGCGGTGCCGCCCTCGCCGCCGACCTTGGCGTCGACGACGAGCGCGCCCGATTCGCACCGAGCAACCGGTGTCATCGTGCCGATCGTCGACAGAGCGGTGCCGATCATCGACGAAGTCCCCGCAACGCCGCAGGGGATGTTCGCCGTCAGGCAGCGCGGACGCTCGGCATCTCGGGTGCTGGCCAGCGTCAGCGTCGCCGCGACGGTCGTAGCCCCTCGTCATCAACGGCATTTCGATGCGTTGACGAGCGGCGGCGGCGACGCCTTTCCGCAGGCCGCGACTCCTGCCACGCATCGGCAGCGACGCCCGCTGGTGCCGCTCGAGCTGATCGCGCTCGGAAAGCCTGGCTTGCGGGCGGATCGCCTGACCGTCCGCGGCGTCGTCCGCGCAACGCCATCCCGCCGGGCCGCGCGGCCGCCCGTGTGACGGCGGTCGTCCTCCTGTTCATGATCGCCACGGGCGGTGAAATCTGGCAGCGGCGGACCGGCGCCGCCAGCCGGATCGCCGTCGCTCCGGCCCAGCGCCGAGTCGCACCTTCGTCGTCGCCGTGCCGGCGGCCCGAGCGACGTCGAGCCGCTACCGCGATCAGCTTCAGGACCGAAAAAGGACCGCGTCGTCCCGCACGTCGATCAGGCGCGACGGCGCGGGAGACGAGCTAGCGCCCCGGATGCGCTGGAATGCCCTGCGAAGTCGTCAACCGTCCCGAGCGCGTGACGCTCGCCGCGACGCTCGTCGTGTCGCCTAGTCAGCGCCAGCAACGACAGCCGCCGCCGTCACTCGCCGCCGTCTTTGTGCGGCCGCCGGCCGCAGCCCGGGCGGCGCGGAGCAGCCTTCCGGTTCCAAGACCGGCGTCGAGCTGATCAACGTCACCGCCACGCGTGGTCCGACGTCGAGCAGGCCGCTTCGTTCCCGGGCCTCGTCGACGCCGGGCGACTTCGCCGTCTACGAGGCCGGGCAGCCGGCGCAGGTCACGCTGGCTCCAGCGCGGCAGGCCGTCCCGGTCGGCCTCGGCATCGCGCTCGACACCAGCGGCAGCATGGGCGGCGAAGAAACTCCAGGCGGCGCAAAGGCCGCGCTCAGACCGAGTTCCTGTTCGACCTCCTGGATCCGACGGGACGAGATCTTCCTCTATACGCTTCGAGCGACGATCCCGCGCGACTCCTGCAAGACGTGGACCACCGATCCGCCCGGCCGCTGTCGCGCTCGCTCGATACGTTCGCGCCGAGACGGCGGCACGGCGATGGCGCGACGCACGATCGCCGAGGCCCGTGCCATTCCGCTCGCGGCCCGCGGTCGCACATCCGAAGGCGCCGCTCGTGCTGATCTCCGACGGCAACGACACCGTCGAGCCGCGCCGCGCTCATCGTCGCCGTGAAGCAGCAGGCACGCGAGCGAAGGTCATGGCGTACGCGGTCGGCATCGAGCGGCGAGTGGCCCCGCGGGCCTGTCGACAGCTGTAGGCCCCGCCCCGGCCGCCCGATGCCGCATGCCGCCGCCGGGGGGCAGCGGTCGGCCGCTGGCGCCGCCCCCAGCTGGCAGCGCCGATTGGCGGCCGCCCTGGCGGGCGCGGTGGCCACCGACCCGCACCTCCGGACGAGCGCGCCAGGCAGGCGATCCGGCGCGAACGCTCGTCGCGCTGCGCGATCATGACCGACGACAGCGGCGGCCGCACCGAGATCTGTCGCGCGGTCCGCGCGACAGCCTCGAATCCCGCCACCGCGAGCATCGCCGGCGGGTGAGCCAGCAGTACTATCTCCGCCGGGTATCCGGCGCCCGGCAAGCAAGACGGCCGCTGGCGATTCGATCCGCGATCGAAGCTGAACAAAGGCAGACTACCGCGTCCGCACGCCGCGGCTACGTCGCAAGCTAAAACGGCTCTCTCGGCTATCAGCCGTCGGCTCTCAGCTCGAGCCACGTTAGAATGCCGCGTGCCTCTCTCACCGCGACGGCGCTCGGCCTCAACCTGCTCGGCAGCTGCCGGCGGGCTGCCCGATCTCGCGTCGCTCACTGCTGCTCCTCACCGCCAAGGTCCGCACGCGCGATCGTGCCCTGGCTGGTCAGCTACGCCGTCGGCGCGCTGCTCGGCGTCGCCCTCCTCGCGCTCCTGCCCGAGGCGCTGGCCGAGCACGCGCCGGCCCACGCGTCGCCGGGACGCGCTGCTTTCGCCGGCATTCTGCTCGACGTACAGTGCATCCTCGAAAGCTCGTGCTCCTGCGGCACTGCCACCACCGACGAATGCGAGGTGCACGGCGCGGCGGTGCCGCTCGTCTTCTCGGCGACGCGTTTCACAATTTCCTCGGCGGCGCAACGGTCTGCGCGGCGGGTGGTCTGGCCTCGGTGCCAGCTCGGCACGTCAACACCGCGGGCGCGGTCGCCGCCCATGAGATACCGCAGGAAGTGGGGATATGCCGATCCTGCTCGCGGCCGGGTATTCTGCGGCGCCGCGCTGTCTCGGCATCCTGTCGGGCGTCGGGAATCGCCGGCGCGCTGGTCGCGTACGTCACCGTCGGCTTCCTGCCCGGCGTTCCGTCAGTCATTCTGGCGCTGTCGTCGGCGAGCCTTCTGTATATCGCGATGTCGGATCGGTCGGATCTTCACGACCGGACGATCAGGAAACGGCCTCCGGCAGTCGTCCCTGATTGTGGCCGGCGTGCTGACACCGTCGCCGTATCTGGTCGCCTGCTCAGCGAGTGACACCGCGGACGACACCCGCGGACGAAAATCCACGGCCCCGGTTGCCGCATTTCCTTGGCACCCGATTTGAAGCTGTTTCGGATCGAAGCCTCGCCTGCGGAAATTGCGGCCGATCATGCCCCTCAGGGTGTTCGTTCTTCTCCTCTCGTTGGCGACCGTCTCGCCAGATGTCAAGGACGCGGATACTGACGATGTCACCGCACCGTCAACGCCTGCCCGCACTTCACCATCTCTGACAACGTGTCGGTCGGCGGCGACCGAGGCGTCGTCACGCTCACGGGTAAAGGTGACGATGGGGTATGCGGTGCGCAGAAGCTGCGCAGCGTCGTCGGCGCGATCCCGGGCGTCAAGCGAGCCGCTCGATCGCAGCTCGAGGAAAAAGCTGCCGGCATCGACGCTGGACGACGAGTTGCGGCAGCAGATTGCCCGGGCAGATCCTACGGCAACGCGAACTTCTGGACCTACGCGGCCCATGCGCAATCCGCCGATTCACATCCTCGTCGACCGCAGCCGGGCGACGACTGACCGGCCACGTCCGCAGCGAGGTCGATCGGCGCTCGCGGCCCAGGCGCTGGCCGCGCTAACCAACGCGCTCTTCGGTAGCCAACGAGCTCAGGACCGATGCGGATGCGGGATGCCGTGATCCCCGCATACGTGAGCTGCCGGTCCGGCATCAACCGCGACGCTGAGGTCACGGCGCTTCTCTACTCCGCGGCCGAGCCGCGGATCGACGCCGCGCTCGTCACTCGCGCGCGGCGCGGGCGCCGGGCAGCACAGCCCGTTCGCTGACGCATTCGCGACCGCTCTGGCGGAGCTATGGCGTCGACGCCATCACCTGCAGTTTCGTTTATACCGAACCACAGCGCCGCCGCACGTTCCCGATCCGGCGGCCGGCGCTGGCAGCGCGCTATGCGGCGGTGATCCAGTGCGGCGCAACAGCAGCTCGACGGGAGCCCGCGGCGTTGTTCATCGGCGGCGCAGAGAGAGTCGATGGGCGGACGGATCGCCACGCATGTCGCCGCCAGCGGCCTGGGCGAATTCGCCGCGCGGCATCCGTGCTGCCGGGGTATCCGCTGCACCCACCGGGCCGGCCTCAGGAAGCGGCGCGACGCGCACCACTGCCCGAGGTCCGCCGCCCGATGCTGTTCGATGCAGGGAAGCCGCGACATTTTCGACGCCCGCCGGAGCTCGAGCCGGTGCTGGCGTCGCTCCGTGCGCCGGCGGCGCTCCGACATCGTCGACGACATGCGGCGATCACTCGTTCAAGGTCGCCAAGCGGTGGTCCGCGTCAGGCCCAGGTGAGTCTCGACGTGCAGCAGGCGATCGCCAAGTGGCTGCGCGGCGTCATCGCGGAACACGCTTGAGGAAGTCCGCCGCGGCCTCGGCGCAGCGGCGCCGTCCCGTTCAGCGTCCGGCGCGTCGAGAGTCACGACGGTGACGGCGACACCCGCCTCGCGAAGACGCGACGCACGTCGGTCTCGAGCCCGTCTGCACGGCGTGTACCATTCGTCGCGCGAGCCGCGGCCGACGAGCGCGGCGGGTGTCCGGGCTGAGCGCCAGCCCGGATCGAACTCCGGCGGTACGTCGCCGCCAAGCGAGATGACGCCGCCGACAGATCGGGCCGACGCGCACGCCAGGCGCGATAGGCCATCGCCGCGCTCCTGCGCGAGAAGGCGGCAAACACAAGACGCTCTTCTCCCTGCCCACTCGCTCGAGACCGCCTCGACCACCGCCGCGACGTAGGTCGGGCTAAGTCGGCGATCCGCCAGCTCGCGGTCCTCGCGGGTCATCCAGCTCGCCACGGCGTCACGTGAGCGCCCGCGGTAGAAACGGTGCAGACCCTGAATGGCGACGAGCCGCCACTCGCCGGCGCCGGGAATGCGTTCGGCGGCGCAGTGCCATCGCCGCATCGGCACCCTCGGCGTACCCATGAAAGCCGACGAGAAGGCCCCTGACGACGCTTCTGAATCTGAAGGAGTACTCACCAGGTAGCGGCCGCAGTGTCGTCGCGGCGATCGTCGGCGGGGCATCATCCGCCTCACGTGCATACCGGGACGCCGGCGGCCCGTCAAACGAAGGACACGAAGGACACAAAGGGGAACGAATTTACTTCGTGTCCTTTGTGCGCTGTGGTGAATCTGGCTACGGCGAGCTGGAAACCCGCAATACGTGTGGGCGGTGCTACTCAGCGAGAGGCCGGCGGACACGTCGGCGGCGACGGCGACGCGGGGCGGGCATACCTGCGGGCAGCGGCGGTCACGACGATCGCGACGGCGGGCTGCCACGAAGAACGCCGCCGGATCGGCTGGACGAAATGCGCCGTTGAGAAACGTCGAAAGCGTCCGGCCAAGGGCGAGCGACGCGGCGACGCCAAGGAAGAGGCCGAGCTGCGCAGAGCACGAGACCCTGGCGGACCACCAGCCACACGACGCCGGCTTCGGGCGCGCCCTCGAGCGCCATGCGGATGCTCAACTCGATGCGGCGCTGCGTCACTCGTACGACAGGACGCTGTAGACGCCGACGGCGGCGAGGACGAGGGCGACGGTGGCGAACACCGACATCAGCATGAACAGCGAGCGCGGGCCCTGCCTCGGTCTGCGTCGAGAGACGGATCCTCCAGCGATCGCGCCTCGGATGTCGGCAGGTTCGGATCGGCCTCGCGGATCGCATCGCGGACAGCGACAACCAGCTGAACGCCGATCCAGGTGTTCCCTGCACGACGATGTGCATGCCGGTGAACGGGAACTGGCGATGGGTGAAATACAGCGCTGGCTCGACCGGCTCAGCCAGGGCGCCGTTCTCGACGTTACCCACGACGCCGATCACCTCGTAGAGCACCCGGTGGCATCAGCACGCGCGTCCCATCGGGCCGACGGCCCCACACGGTAATCGAGATGCTGCGGCCGAGCGGATCCTCGCCAGGCCACTCGCGATCCGCCAGCGCGCGATTGACCAGAACCACGCCGGGCGCGCGTGCGCTGCCTGCGGTTGGTGAAGAAGCTGTCCTTCCAGGAGCGGCACGCCCACGGCCCGAAAGTTACTGCTCGTCGACGGTGCTGATGCTGCGCGAGCGGCTCGTCGCCTGGAACCGGCCGGGGGCGGCCGTTGACGACGAACCGCATCCGCCACGCCAGTTCGAACGGAGGGAAGTTGGTCGCGCCGCTCGCCGTGATGCCCGGATGCGCTCGAACGCGATCGAGCACACGGCTGTAGAAATCACTGACCGCGGCGAAGTCGTTGTAGCGGAGGGCAGCTCGACGTTCACGGCCACCGGTTCGTCAGTCGAAACCCCGGATCCTCGGCGATGAGCCTGGTGAACCCGCGCGCGACCAGCGCCGCCCTCGACGATGCGGCATCACGGCGAGGCCGATTTCGCCGACAACGAGCAGCACGTGGCGACCTGACGCGCCCTGCCGCCGTCCGCGCCGCGGCCAGCCTCTGAGCGGCGCCTGATGTCGGCCCGCGCCATCAGCAGCGCTGGCACGATGCCGCACGCAGCGGCCGTCGCACCCTGCGATCAGCGCGGCGAAACCCAGGACGCGCCGATCGACGGCGACAGCGGCGACGCCGCGCCTCGATCGGTGAAAAGACGGCCAGCAGCCGATCACTCTCGACTCGCGATTGCCAGACCGGGTCGCCGTCCCGAGCAACGCGAGGATGCCGCTTTCGGTGAGGAACTGTTGGATGGTGCCGCGATCGGCCGGCCAATCGCCGCACGGACAAGCCACCTCGCGCGCGCGAGCCGTGCCGCGCGCCAGCAGAAGGCCAGTCGCAACATTGTGCAGTGCCAGGCTTGGGAGAAAGCTCGGCCGCGCCAAACAGGGTGAACAGCGCGGGCCTGAAGAATCCAGCCACCTCGTGCGCGAGCGGAACGGCGCGGGCACTCCAATCACTGTTGGTCGCCTTGAACTCACGCCCGAGGCGGTTGGTGAGCGCGGCCAGCTCGGCATTCGCGGCATCGAGGGTCGCACCGCGCTGAGCCGGGCCAGCGACTCCATGAAATGCGCGCCGCGGCTGTGCTGGCGCCATGTCCCACGTGAGCCTTTGCCAGACGTCGGTGTCGCCCGGGAACCTGGAAACCCTGCGGTATCACGCCCAAAACCGTGTCGCTAACGCCGCTCAGCGATCAACGACCCGCGACGATCTATGGATCGCCGCCGAACGTCGTTCGCTAAAGGCGATGACTGATCACGGCGATCGGATCTCGGTCGACAGCGGCTCGAGCCGAATCCGGCGCCCAGGGCGAGCCGACCCGATCACCTGAAAGAAATTTGCGCTCGCCCTCGACAGCGCGCAGGCGCAGCGGCTCACGGCCGACTCGGTGAGATTGATCTGCGGGCACCACCACGCAGCCGCGGCGTCGAAGACCTGCGTCAGCGCCCGGTAGTCGCCGAAGTTGACCGGCGAGAGCCGCTCGTGAAGAAGCGACCGAGGCCCGTTGGTCTCCACAGCATCGTGAGGCCGATCCGGCTCCGCATATGGCAGCGGCCGGAGAACCCACGCTGGTCCAGGACGCTGAATACCGCGGTCGTGACGCCCGTCCCCAGCCCCAGGGTCAGGACAGCCGCCGCCGTGAACCCGGGCGATCCTGCGGAGCAGCCGCCACCCGAAGCGCAGGTCCTGGAGGAACCTCTCCGGCGTCATCGCAGCCTTAGACGGTGAGTCGCCCATGTTCGTTGGTGCCCGGCCGCCCTGGGCTTGTCGAGGGGCCTGCCCTGAGCATGTCGAAGGGTCAAGGAGTGAGCGGATGAGACTCGATCAAGTGGGTGGTGACGATGCGGCCGGCAATCAAGTGGTCCTGGATGATGCGCTCGAGCACCGGCGGGTCACATTCGCCATACCAGGCGCCTTCTGGATAGACGACCGCTATCGGACCGCCTTCGCAAATGCGCGAGGCAGTTGGCCTTGGTGCGCAGGATGCCGCCCTGGTCCGAGCAGGCCGAGCTCCTTCAGCCGCCGTTTCAGAAAGTCCACGCAGGCCAGCCCGCGTTCCTTCTCGCAGCACTTCGGCGTCGTTTGATCGCAGCACAGAAGGATGTGCCGCCGGCAACCGGGACGCCGATCGTATCGGCGATGTGCCGTTGGGAGTCAGCAGACATCAGAAATTCACGATTTGCAATTGTAAATTGTAAATTTCAGAGTTCTTAGATATGAAAACGACGTTCCGAAATGCACGCGCGTCGAGCTGTTCACCCCGTGCGCGACGGCGAGGTTCAGGCGGAAAGAACGCCGCCGACAAACCAGACGCCGGCGCCGAATCCCTGCCCGAAGCGTTGGTCGGCCAGCTGAGCGCGGTGATCGTAGACCGTCGCCAACGTCGAAGAAGGCGCTCACGCCGAGCTTCGCGACGTTCAATGGGGACGTGATCGGTGTTCTCACTTCGACGGAGCCGGCCACGAGCGTGTCTCCGACGGCAGTGCCGGTCTTGAACCCGCGCAGGTTGTCCATGCCGCCGAGGATCGGCTGCAGAAACGGCGGCAGCACCTTGTCCGATGCGGTTCGATAGACGCGTGAGACGACGACGCTCTGGCCGACGAAGCCGACGTAGCCGCGCAGGTCGACGCTGTATCGGCGGAATGCCCTCGGCGTCGATGAGGGCATATCGATCCCAGGCGGCGCGCGCGAACACGGCATTGCGGGCGAGCACCGGATCGGCGCGGGTGTCGAGCACGAGGTCGACACCGGTTTGCAGGACCTGCGCGTGTCGTCTGCGAGGAAGCTGACGCGCTCCCGGCCGAGCGTCGCGCCGGCGCGCAGCTTTGAAGCGAGATCGCGTTCCGCCCTCACCGCGAGGCGGAGCCGCTCGTCGTCGCGCTCGTAGAACGGGTGCTCGCGCCGCGAAATCGACAGGCCGGCACTGACCCGGTCGAAGGGCCGCGCTCGAGTCTTTCGAGCTGTACGGCTGCGCGCTTGTCGGCGCCCCAGGTCAGCGGGAAGGTGACCCGGCTCCGCGCGCCGACAGGATTGGACAGCCCAAAGCGCGCGCCGTAGGTCCAGCCATATCCGTCCTCCACGTTGAGCACCGGGAGAAACATGAACGGCGGGCCGCGCCGCCGGACGGTGCGGGCGTGCCGGAGCCCTTGTCCCACTCGATCTTGACGTCGCCCTCGTCGACGATGATCACCACGGAAATTTTCGAGGCGTCGGCGATCGAGGCGAACTCGCTTCAGGATCTCGACGTTGCGAAACTTGCCGCTCGCCCGCAGCCGCTTCTCGGCGAGCGCCAGCGTATCGGCGTTGAAGGGGCTGCCGACCTGCAGCTCCGGACAGGCGGAGACACTTCCTCTTCCGTGATCGCCGCGTTGCCATGGACATGAACCTCCGCAATCACGTCCGATGGCACAGGCGGGTCGGGACGGGGCTGCCTTCGCCGTCCTGAACGGCCAGTGTGGCAGCAGAACGATGGGCAGCACCAGTTCAGCGCGGCTCTTGAGTGTGGATGGTGGAGGTGACGTCGGCCTGCCGGTAGTCGTGGTAATCGACCTGGGTACTGCATGTCGCACTGGCCGACGGCCATGGAGACGGCAAATCGCATGTCGAGCCCGCGCGGCAACCATACGTCGGGGAACGCCTCGGCCATGGTCATCGACGCGCGAAGCTTCTTCGACTTGCGCCAGCCAGCCGAGCGGCAGCGAGTTGACGGTGATCGAGAGCGCAGACAGGCCGCTGCCGACGTTGTCGAAGGTACTTCAGGATCTGGTGCGTGCCGGGATCGACCCAGAGCGTGACGAGCGAGACCTTGTTCATCAGCGCGCTGAACCTCGCGCTGCAGTGGCTCGGCGGCCTTGGCGCGCTCGGCGACGCTTCTCGTCGTCGCGCTCGGGCCGATCGCTGCGCGAGCGGGTCTCGTCGAACAACTGCGCTCGGGTAGTACTCGATGCGAAGCACCTGGCGGCCATCGAGCGCCTCGCGGCCGACCAGCGCGTACTTGCCCGACTCGAGACTTGAAGCGCAGGAAGTAGGCCGAGGTGACGAACTGCGGCTCCGCCGGATCGCCGGTGAACTCGGTGGGGTTCTCCGCGCGCCGCTTGTCGCGCTCCTGTTCACGGCGGATGAAATCGGCCTCGGACTTCTGGCCGATCGGCGTCGCTGATCCGACGCCGTTGAAGCGCACCGGGCTGCGCACGAAGCGGCCGTCCCGGAGTACCAGGTATCTCGCGGCGGTCGCCCCACATCACGGCGCTGATCGGGTCCGCGCAGCTCGAATCACCTCCCGCTCGTCGAGGATGAACTGCTGCAGCTTCTTCCAGTTGTCGTCGCGCCGCACCATGACTAGCTGCATGAACGCGTCGAGATCGCTCTGGGCCGCAGCCGGCGGAATCGCCAGGACGAGGAGCACGGCCGCCGCAGTCAGCGCTTTCATGCCCGGATTAGACCTGATCACACACCAAATAGTTCGGGATCCCCACATCAAGCCCGAGCTCGCTCGGCGGCGCCATGTAGCCGACGAGCGCCGATGCGCGGCGACGACCGCGGGGCTCGCCAGGTAGCCTTCGCCGCCGACGCCCATCCGGTTCTGCCAGTTGCGGTTGAACGACGTGATCGCGCGCTGACCGGCGGTCAGCGCGTCCGGACCCTGTCCGAAGCACGGCCCGCACCACGACTCGCGGATCTCGCCGCCGACCGAGCGGAAGACCGCCGGCGATCGACTCGCCGTCGAGCCGCGCGCTCCGGCACGCTCGATCTGGCGTGCCGCACGCCGCCCGATCCCGGGAAGACGACGAGCTCGCGATCGACCTGCGTCGACGCCGGCGCCGCGCGCGGCGCGGATCACGAGCGCCGCCGGTCAGCAGGTCGTCGTAGCTGCCGTTCGTGCACGATCCGATCATCGCCTTGTCGAACGTGATCCGCTCGCGCGCGACCTCCTCGGCGCGGAAACGCGTTGCCCGGGCTGAACGGCTTCGCGATCATCGGCCGCACGGCGTCGAGGTCGAGCGTCTCGTCGATCTCGAAGACGCGCGTCCGGCGCCGGGCGCGAACGGCGGATACGGCAGCGCCGGTGATCTCTTTCGATCGGTACCCACTCGTAGGTCACATCGTCGGGCGCGAAGATGCCGTTGAGCGCTTCGGCTTCGGCCATCATGTTCGCAATCGTGTTGCGATACGCGATCGGCAGCTGCCGGTTCGCGTCGACGAGCTCGACCGACATCCCCTGCGACTGTTTCGCTCCCCACCGCCGGAGCAGCTCGAGGACGATGTCCTTGCCGCTCACCCACGGCTGCAGCCGTCCGGTGAACACGACGCGGCGCGCCTTCGCGCAGCGTGAAGTAGATGTACCCGGTCGCCCACCCGAACCCGAGCGTGGTCGACCCGACGCCCATGCCGACGGCGCCGTAGGCGCCGTACGCGCGGCTGTGCGAGTCGGCGCCGGGGATGAACTGGCCCGGCATGATCAGTCCCTGCTCGGGGAAGTAGAAGTGAAAGATGCCGTCGCCGGGCGTCGCGTAGTACGGCTTGTCGAGCCCGTTGCACGCGCGCGAACGCGCGGCCGATGCTGGTCTGCTTGTCGTCGTCCTCGCGCTGCCGGTGAAGACGAAGTGGTCGTTGGCGATCGCCGCCTGCCGCGGATAGATCGTGTCGCCGCCGGCGATCTGGTTGAACGTGTGGATCGCGAACGGCGCCGTGCCGTCGGACGCGGGCAGCAGATCGGCATAGACGCGCAGCGTCGCGCCCGGCCGCAGCTCCGCGCGTCCTTGTCGACGCGGTGCGCCCAGATGATCTGCTCGGTCGACGTCATCCGCGCGTGCGCGTTCCGCATCAGGCCATTCGATCCGCGGGGCGGTCTCGACGGACGATCGGAACTCGCGCCGGCCTGACCGCGAAGATGCCGCCCGACCGGCGGATCTCGTCCTCCTTCACCGTCAGCGGCAGCGGGTCGTAGGTCTTCCCGCTGTGATTCATTGGTCAGCCGCCGCGTCGCCGGCTCGAAGCTGAACTCGTCGCCGTCGCGGGCATCGGCCACGGCCTCGGGACTCTGGACCACTTCGAGCCCGAGATTCAGCGCGTTCCGCCGGAAGATGTCGCCCACGTTGCCGCCGCAGACGACGACCATCTGGAGGCCGGCCTCTTCGGCAACCGCTTTCAGCCCGGCCGGGCTCATTTCGCGGGACGATCCGATCGCGAAGCGATCGCCGGCGACGAGAAAGGTCTCGCCGCGATGGACGCGCGCCCGGAAGTCGGGCATCAGGTAGCGGAACGCGCCGGCCTTCCACCGTTCATCCGAGCGTCTCGAGCGTCTCGGAGACGCAGTCGGCGGCCGGCGTGATCTGATCGGTGTCGATAGCGTCCAGTTTCTTTCGTTTCCCCGGCACTTTCAGGTCCCAGAAGATCAGCGCCCTGCCGCGGATGACGCCGTCACGGCCGACGGTGTCTCCGGCCGGCGCGGCCGATCGTTGAAAGGCCTCGAGGCTTGCGCCGGGCTTGAGGCGTGCCGCCCGAATCGTGTGCATCATCTCTATGGTAGTCGCCGGGTTCACACTTGTGCCCGGCCCGATTCAGTTCTGGAAACGCTGGTATTATGGAAGTTAGAGTCCATGCCCGAGTTCAAAGACGAGGCGCCGCAGCAAAGCTCGTTCTCGGAAGCGGTCACCAACAACGTCCGCGTCGAGGTCGAATCGGAACACGTCCCGCAGCGGGTCACGACCAATGCCCTCCCGCTGAACGGGCAGTGGCTCTTCCACTACACGGTCCGGATCACGAACGAGGGTGACGAAACCGTACAGCTGATCAGCCGCCACTGATCATCACCCACGGCAACGGCCGCACCGAGGAAGTCCAGGGGCCCGGCGTCGTCGGCGAGCAGCCGGTGCTCGCGCCAGGCGAGTCGTTCCATACACGTCGCGCTGCCTCCTATCGACGCCGAAAGGATCGATGCGCGGCACCTACCAGATGGCCGCCGAGGACCGGCACCTCACTTCGACGTCGAGATACGCCCCTTCACGCTCCACGAGGTCTATACCGTTCACTAAAGAGGCCGGCCGGCCGCGCGCCATCGGACGTTTCGGCGAATTTCCCGCGCTTTTTCGAGCTGAGCTACTGGAACTAACGGTTGCCCCGGATAGCTATAGCAACCGGGAGGCGCATGATGTCTCGGCCGGCAAGGAAAGTCGTCTGGACGCTCTCCAACGCAGTCAGCTGCCGCCGCTGAGACTGCGATCGAGTGAAGAACAGTCAGTCCGGCTTGCGGAAGGTGCGGATCGCGTCGAGGAAGGCATCGCCGAAGTCGGCGGCCTTCCGGGCGCCGACGCCGTAGATGTCGTGCAGATCGTCGAGCGTGCTCGGACGCCGGTCGGCCATCTCCTGCAGCGTGCGATCGTGGAAGATCACGTAGGGTGGAACGCCGCGCTCGCGCGCAGCGCAGCCGCACGCCGCGCAGGACGTCGAACAGTTCGGGATCGACTCCAGCCGATTGCCCTGGCCGCGAACGAGCTCGGCCCTTGACCTTCGCGGGCACCACCTCCCGATACAACAGACATTCGCCGGCGCCTTTCATCAGCGAGATGCCGGCCGCTGTGAGATGCGGATCCGGGTATGGCTCGCCCTCGCGAGCGAGCATTCCTTCCGCGACCAGCTGCTCGATGAACCCGCGACCGCCGCCGGCGATTCGCTCGCCAGCAGACCGAAAGTCGATAGCTGATGGTGCTGCTGCGCAGGACACCTTGTCGCTGGCGCGGCCCGACGAGCATCGTCGGCGACGTGGCCGACGCCCCAGCCTCTGCTTCAGGCGCGCCACGCACGACAGCATCTTCTCGCGACGATCGTCGAGTCGGCGAACCGGGTCGAGCTCCTTCAGACACCAGTCGCAGGCGCCGCAGTCATCGGTTCGAACGCCTGGCCGAAATACTCGACCAGCGATCGGTGCCGGCAGCCATGCCGCGACGCGTAGCGCTCCATGTCGCGCAGCAGCGCGCGGACGCGTCGTCGGTCAGCTCGCCGCTCGCGCTCGAGCATCTGCCGCCACCGCAGGAAATCGCCGCCCGAATAGATGAGCACGCACTCGGCCGGCAGGCCATCGCGTCCGGCGCGGCCCGACTCCTGCTGGTAGTGCTCGGGCGAACGCGGCGCGCCGGCGTGGACGACGAAGCGCACGTTCGAGCGATCGATGCCCATCCCGAACGCGACGGTGGCGACGACGATGTCGGCGCTGCTTCGTTCAGGAACGCCTCCTGATGGCGGCTGCGCACCTCGTCCGGCAGGCCGGCGTGATACGGCAGCGCGCGCAATGCCCCTCGCTCGTCAGCCACGTCGGCCAGCGTCGTCCACTTCGCGGCGCGACGGGCAGTAGATGATCCCCGCCTCGCCGTCGTGGCGGTCGAGCACGCGAGGATCTGCTGCGCTGCAGGTTGGCGCGCCGCAGCACCCGGTAGGTCGAGGTTCGGCCGATCGAACGACGCCGACCAGCACGAGCGGATCGCGCAGCCGCAGCTGCGGCGACGATGTCGCGCGCGGACGCGCTCGGTGGCGGTCGCGGTGAACGCGTGCAGCGCGACGCCGGCGAAATTCGTCGCGCAGACGTCCGAGCTGGCGGTACTCGGGGCGGAAGTCGTGGCCCCACTGGCTGATGCAGTGCGCCTCGTCGATCGCGATGAACCGCACGCCGCAGCTGCACGGAGCAGACGGCGCAGCGAAACTCGCCGCTCCTCGCCGACAAGCCGCTCCGGCGACACATAGAGCAGGCGGCAGCGCACCGCGCACGGACCGCGGCGATCACCTCGTCGCGCGCAGCCGGCGTGAGCGAGCTGTTCAGGCAGCGCCGCCGCCACGCTGCCGACGCGCAGTCCGTCGACCTGATCCTTCATCAGCGAGATGAGCGGCGAGACGACCAGCGCGAGGCCGCGCTGCGGCGCCGGCTGCCTGTCGACCACGGCCGGCGCCTGGAAGCACAGCGACTTTCCGCCGCCGGTCGGCGAGCACCACCGAGCGCTGTCGCGGCCTTCGAGGACGGCGTGCATCGCCTCGCGCTGCAGCGGACGAAATTCGGAGAAGCCCCAAACGCGGTGAAGCGCCTCCTTGAGAAGCGAGTCGGCGCCTTCCGGCAATCTGGTAATCGGGTAATTGAGTAATTGGGTGATTGATAGTCGGATTTGCCGCGGAGTCGTCAGGCACGCAGTCGCACAATCTTCACTTCGATGACCAGATTACCCACTACCCAACTACTCGATTACCCGATTCGCCGGCGGGTATTCCGCGCTGATATACGCGTCGACGAGCCGCTGAAATTCGCCGGCGAGCTCATCGTAGGTGCCCCTCAGCGTGGTCACGTGCTCGCCGTCGATGAAGACCGGACAGTTGGGCGCCTCACCCGTTCCGGGCAGGCTGATGCCGATGTTGGCCGCCTTCGATTCGCCGGGTCCGTTCACGACGCAGCCCATCACCGCCAGCGTCAGCGTCTCGACGCCCTCGTAGCTCGTCTTCCACGCGGGCATCCGCTCGCGGATGTAGTCCTGCACGCGCTCGGCGAGCTCCTGAACGTCGTGCTCGTCGTGCGGCCGCATCCCGGGCACGCCGTGACGCTCGGGCGAAAGCGCGCAGGCCGAGCGCCTGCAGCAGCTCGCACGCGGCGTAGACCTCTTCGCGCCGATCGCCGCCCGGCCGCGGCGTCAGCGACACGCGGATCGTGTCGCCGATGCCCTCGTTGAGCAGCACGCCCATCGCCGACGCCGACCACACCAGTCCCTTGACGCCCATGCCGGCTTCGGTCAAGCCGAGATGCAGCGGCTGATCGGTCTGCTGCGCAAGCGCGCGGTAGACGTCGATCAGGTCGCGCGGCCGCGACACCTTGCACGAGATGATGATCTGGTCCTTGCGCAGGCCCGGTCTCGATCGCCAGCTCCGTCGACTCGACCGCCGACAGCACCATGCATTCGTTGATGATCTCCTCGGATGTCCTGCCGAGGTTGCGGTCGGTGTTCTCCTGCATCTTCGCAATCGACCAGCTCCTGGTTGAGCGAGCCGCCGTTCACGCCGATGCGGACCGGCTTGCCGTGGTCGACCGCCACCTTGCAGATCGTCGCGAACTGCTCTGTCGCGCCGGCGCGCCGGTGCCGACGTTGCCCGGATTGATCCGCATTTGTCGAGCGCCTGCGGCGCACTCGGGAAACTTCGTCAGCAGGAGATGGCCGTTGTAGTGGAAATCGCCGATGAGCGGCGCGGCGCAGCCGGCGTCGAGCATGCGCTGCTTGATCTCGGGCACGGCAGCCGCGGCTTCAGGAACGTTGACGGTCGACGCGCACCATCTCCGAGCCGGCTTCCGCCAGCTCGACGCACTGGGCGGCAGTCGCGCGCGCATCGGCGGTATCGGTCATCGTCATCGACTGCACGACGACCGGCGCGCCTCCGCCGACCTGCACGCGGCCAACTTTCGCCGCCTACTGTCTTCGTAGCAGCTTGATGACCGACATGTTCCGCGCCGCATCTACTCCTGAGGATCCGCGTCCTTCTCGTTGCTGCGCTCTGCGCCTCTGCGCCCTCAGCTTCCTCTGCGTCCTCGGTGATTAACACCCGAATTCTCATGATAGCATCGCGCGTCATGCGCGCGATTGTCGTTCGCGAGTTCGGCGGCCCCGACGTGATGCGGGTCGAAGAGCGGCCGACCCCGAAGCCTGACCGGGTGAAGTCCCGGTCCGCGTGCATGCTGCCGGCGTCAACCCGGTGGATGGGTACATCCGCAGCGGCACCTACGCGCGCAAGCCCGCGCTGCCCTACGTGCCGGGCACGACGGCGCCGGCGAAGTCGAGACGGTCGGCGCCGACGTAACCGGTTTCAAGCACGGCGATCGCGTTTACATCGCGGGCGACAACATCACGCTCCGGCGCCGGCACGTATGCCGAATACACGGTCTGCGCGCCTGACGCAGCTGCACCGGCTGCCGCCGCGCGTCACGTACGGCCAGGGCGCATCGCTCGGCGTGCCGTATGCCACCGCCTACCGATCACTCTTCTATCGCGCCAATGCGCGGCCGGGCGACACCGTGCTCCGTCCACGGCGCGACCGGCGGCGTCGGCATCGCCGCCGTGCAGATCGGCAAGATGCACGGCATGGCGCGTCCTCGCCACCGGCGGCAGCGAGCGCGGCATCGAGGTCGTGCGCGAGAACGGCGCCGACGCGATCTTCAATCACCGCGAAGACGGCTACCTGCAGGCGATTTCGGCGGCGACCGGCGGGCAAGGCGTCGACATCATCCTGGAGATGGCCGCCCACCTCAATCTCGACAAGGACCTCGGCCTGCTGGCGCGCAACGGCCGCGCCGTCGCTCGTCGGCAACCGCGGCCGCGTCGAGATCGATGCGCGGCAGGCGATGGCGCGCGACGCCGCGATTCTCGGCATGACGCTCTTCAACGTGACGCCTGCCGAGCTGATCTGCGATCCATGCGGCGATCGGCGCCGGGCTGGCCTGCGGCGCGCTGCATCCGGTCGTCGGACGCAGATGCTCGGCGAACGCCGCGGGCGCACGAGGCCGTTCTCGAGTCAGCGCGCTCGGCAAGATCGTGCCTCGTGGCCACACGATGCCCGGCCCAAAGGCCGGGCCGACACCGAAAGGAAACCAATGCGAACATTTCTGATTCTCGCAATGCTGACAGGAGCCGCCACGATAGGCCATGGCACTGGGCAAACCATTCCGCCACCAGACGATGTCAAGGCGGCGCCACGGCCGACGCGAAGAAGACCTCGGAGCGGGCCTCGCCTATAAAGTCGTCACGCCGGGCAAAGAAGGCAAGGCGCACCCACGGGGACGAGCGAAGTGACCGTTCACTTACACCGGCGCTGGACGACCGACGGCAAGATGTGTCCGGCAGCTCGGTCAATAGCGCGCGGCGAGCCCTCGACGTTCCCGTTGAACCAGGTGATCAAGGGCTGGACGGAAGGCGTTCAGCTGATGGTCGTGAAGGCGAGAAGACGCGTTTCTGATTCAGAGCCGCCTCGCCTATGGCGGCCGGCGCGCACCGTTCGGAGCTGCTCGTGTTCGACGTGGAGCTGATTAAGATCCGCTAAGACGCTGCGACTGGTGGCGGGGCTGGTAGGCGTTGCCTACCGGCCCGGCCGCCCCGACCTCCCGGACGGCTTGCCGGGCCGCCGCCCGGCTTTCGGCTGGCGGAGATCCGCTGGATCGTTGATCCGCCGGGCTCGCCTTCTGGAACTCGATCTGCCAGCGCCGCTTGACGTCTTCCGGCACCGGGCCGATGCGCGACCAGTTCGTTTGCGCCTGCCGCAGCTCTTTCCGCCGCCGCCCGGCCGCAGGGCTGTCTTCGTCGGCGCGGCCGCCCAATCGTGTTCACTGGCGAGCGCCAGCGCTTCCTTCAACATCGCGGCGAGCCGGACGGTCGGAGACATCGCCGCGTCCGCGTCGGCCTGCGCCGACGCCGGGCCGGCAATCGACGCCGCGAGATCTTCGACGTGCGGCAGGACCAGCCCCTTCCATGCGCTTCCGATTTGACGTCCGGGATCGGGATCGGAGCCGGCAAACGCCGCCGGCCAGCGAGCGACGACGGCCGCGAACGCGTCGGCGAACCGCCGGTCCAGCGCCTGCGCGCGCCGGGATCGACGCCGCGCGTCGCTGATCTCCTGCTGCCAGCGCCCGCGGAGCGTGCGCAGTTTTGGCGAGGGGAGGGGTCGGCCGGCGGCGTCGACCCACGTCCGGGTTCAGCCGGCGCGAGGGCGGCCAGCGCCTCGTCGCAGATGGCCTCGCGCGGCCGCTTGCGCTCGGCGCGGGCGATGTCGATGGCGCTGCGCGTAACGCGTGAAGAACTTGTCGCAGGCCGCGCGAAACCGCTGCCACACGGCCTCGGGCGGCTCTTCTTTGACCGGTCCGACCGTCTTCCATTCGTCCTGCAGCCGCCGAATCTCGGCGGCAGCCGGAGCCCAGTCCGGACGACTCGGCGAGCGCCTCGGCCCGGACGCAGAGCGCATCGCTGCCGGAGAGGTTCTCGCCCACGTCTTCTTGCGCTGCCAGCGTCGTCGTGGCGCCGCGTGAAGAATCGGGATCGCACGCCGTCCGGAAGCGATCCCAGATCGCCTTTTTCGCGGCCGCGCGGACGCCGACCGATCGCCTTCCACTCGGCGCGGGAGCAGCGATCTCCTCGGCCCGTCTGGATCCAGCTGAAGTCGACTCCGCGAGCGCCTCGGCCTTCTCGCGGAGAACCTGCCTTCCTGGCAAGGCGTTCCGGCGCGCGCCTGCGCCTCGACGGCAAAATGCGTTTCGCACCTGCCCAGACCAATGTGCGCCGTCTTAAACCGGCGCCACAATGCATCAAGCCTGCGGGCGCGGGCATCGGCGACTTTCTTCCACTGCTCCTGAGCGACCGCACTTCCGGGCGATCGTCTCGGCATCGCGTCGAGCGTCTTCAGCGCTTCCATCTTCGCGATCAGTCTGCACGCCAAACATTCTCCGAGCAATACGTAACTGAACGAAGCATACT
>ERZ1370068.3213-contig-2330_pt1 | contig 20073 bp, 19 predicted proteins | sample MGYA00561227_ERZ1370068 | MGnify/ENA primary metagenome ERZ1370068 (study PRJEB38410, sample SAMEA6850437) | metagenome | study: Metagenomic assessment of the ecological functions of the soil: analysis of the soil microbiota associated with the... | reverse complement strand
GAAGAACGAGCGGAACGACAAGCTGAGCACGAAGGCGCTACGAGAAGCAGATGCGCAAGCTGCAGGTCGGAGCTCTGCCACCTGCAGGAGTGGGTGAAGGCCACCGGGCAGCGGATCGTGGTCGTGTTCGAGGGCCGCGACGCCGCCGGCAAGGGCGGCACGATCAAGGCCCTCACCGAGCGCGGTCAGCCCGCGCGTGTTCCGGGTGGTGGCGCTGCCGCGCGCCCTCGGACCGGGAGAAGAGCCAGATGTACGTGCAGCGCTACATGCGCACTTCCCGGCCGCGGGCGAGATCGTGATCTTCGACCGAAGCTGGTACAACCGCGCGCGGCGTCGAGTACGTGCTGGGCTTCTGCACGCGCGAGCAGCACGACGGGTTCCTGCGAGGTCTGCCCGTCGTTCGAGAAGCAGATGGTCGGCGAGCGGCATCCGGCTGCTCAAGTACTGGCTCGAGGTCGGCCCGGAGGAACAGGACGCGGCGCTTCGCGGCGCGGATGGAGGATCCGCTGCGGCAGTGGAAGCTCAGCCCCACCGACCTCGAGTCGCGCCGGCTCTGGTACGACTACTCGCGCGCGCGCGATCTGATGCTCGAGGCCACCGACACGAAGCACGCCCCTGGCACATCGTGAGGTCGGACGACAAGAAGCGCGCGCGGCTGAACCTGCATCGCGCACCTGCTGGGGCAGATCCCGTACAAGCGCGTGAAGCGCGAGCGCGTCGAAGCCCGTGGACCGCTCGCAAGCACGCCTACGACGACGAGGCGCCGATGCGCCGGCGCTCCTGGATACCGCCAGGCCTACTGACTGCGGTCGACGGCGCGACGACCGAGGGCATCGCTCCTGCGCCTGATGCGCCTACCGCGGGGCCATCGCCGCGCTCGCGGCTCTCGCGTGTGCAGCGCCTCGCTCTGCGCGCAGGACCTGACGCCGCGGGCCTACGTCATCACTCCGGTCCGCTCCAACGCCGTGATCGCGAGCTACATCTTCAACGACGGCGAGCTGCTGTTCGACGGCGACGTGCCGATCCACAGGGGCCACGGGCCGACTGAGCGTCCCGGCGCTGAGCCTCTATCACTCGATGAGCGTCTTCGGCCGCTCCGCCAACGTCACGGCCACGCTGCCCTACGGCGTCGGGACCTTCAAGGGCAAGGTCTCCGAGGCCGAGGTCTCGGCCTACCGCTCGGGCTCCTGGGACTCCGGTCTTCCGCTTCTCCGGTGAACCTCAGAGCGCGCTCCCGCGATGGAGCTGTCGAGATGCGGAAGTGGCGGCAGGGGCACATGCTGGGCGCAAGCGTCAAGATCGTCGTGCCCACCGGCCAGTACGACCCGGCCAAGCTCATCAACCTGGGCGGCAACCGCTGGGCGTTCAAGCCGGAGCTGGGCTGCTCGGGGCGTTTCGGGCGCTTCGTGCTGGACGGCTACGCGGCGGTCTGGTTCTTCACGAAGAACCCCGAGTTCTTCTCGCGCAACCAGTACTTCGCGGGCACGCGGAGCCCAGACGCAGGACCCGATCGTGGCATTCGAGACGCACCTCAGCTACGACTTCAAGCCGCGGCTGTGGATCTCGCTCGACACCAACTTCTGGCATCGGGGCCGCACGAGGCCTGGACGGCGTCGAGAACCACTGCGACGCTGCAGAAGAGCTCGCGCATCGGCGTGACCGCGTCCTTCCCCTGAGCCGCCGCCGGGCAATCAAAGCTCGGCTACGCCGACGGCGCCTACGTCCGCTTCGGCGGCGACTACAAGATCCGCGTCGATCGCGTGGCAGTACTCCTGGGCCGGCAGCCCGACAACAGCGTCGGTTTCTGGGCCAGGCGGAGAGTGTGGCGAGGCCCTCGCGGAGTAGACTTCCCGCGATTGGGATGACCGTCCAGGGGAAGGTGTCGGTGGTGGTTCTGGCGCTCGCGCTGGGCGCGGCCACGACCACGTATGCCCAGCCGGCTGCCGGTCGGATCTTCGGTTGGGTGGAAGACGGCACGGGTGCCCGGCTCGTGGGCGTGACGCTCGCCCTCCGAGGTCCGAGGGCGCACCGCGCTGTCCGGCGGCGACGGCTCTCTGCCTTCGAGGGGCTGCGGCGATGAGTACCGCCTCGAGGCGTCGCTCGCGAGCTTCGCTCCCGCCACGCAGACGCTCCAGGTGGTGGAGGTCGCCCGCTCGCGGTCTCGCTGCGGCTGTCGGGTGATGGCGGTCGACAGGCTCGTCGTCACCGCGGACAAGCAGGGCGAGCGCGACGCGCAGTCGTCCCCGAGCGCGATCAGCGTGTTGACGGGAGCCGAGCTGGCGCAGACCGCAGCCACGAGCGTGGAGGACACGGCCGGGCTTGCGCCCGGCGTCACCGTTCTCCCAGAACACCGGCTTCGCCCAGCTCACGATCCGCGGCATCGGGACCAACGTCGGTCTTCGCCGGCGCCGACCCGAGCTCGGCGCGTTTACCTGGACGGCGTGTACCTCGCGCGGCCGGCGATGGTGCTCGGCGACTTCCTGGACCTCGAGCGGGTCGAGGTGCTGCGCGGGCCGCAGGGCACGCTCTACGGCCGCAACGCGGTCGGCGGCGCGCTCAACGTGATCACGCAGCCGCCGAGCGAGTCACTCTCCGCCACGGAGCGCGTCGGAGTTCCGGCAACCTGCGGCGCGCGCCGCGGCCGAGGCGCGAGTGAGCGGCCCGCTCGTGCAGGCCGCCTGAGCGGCGCGCGGCCTCTTGCGCGGGGTTCGAGGACGGGTTCGTCCGCGACCTCGACCATCCCGACCACCCGCTCGGGGGCGTGCGACGTCACGGCGGCTCGCGGGAAGCTGAGACTCGCGCTCGGAGCGCAGGGCGAGCTCCTGCTCTCGGGCGACGTCACGCATCAGGATCCGACGCCACACGTACGCCGAAGGTGCTGGCCGTCAAGCCTGGGTTCATCGGTCGACAACCCGCAGGGCCTCCGCGAGGTCCGGCCGTCCATCGCTGCAGGAGAGCCGGAACCTCCAGTACGGAGGCAGCGCTCGCTCGCGGTGCGGCTCGCGTCCGCAGGCTGCTGCTCACCAGCCTGACGGCGTTCCGCAAGCTGGACTATCGCGTCCTCGCCGACACGGACATCACCGAGCTCGGACCCTCGCCGCGTCGGACGTGCACGAGATCCAGCACCAGTGGTCGGAGGAGCTGACGCTGCCCGCGGGTCCAGCGGCCGCTCGTGGGTCGCGGCCTGTCTCCTGCTCGGCGGACGACGACCGCCAGCCGACGTCGATCCGGCCTCGGCGGCCCGCGCCTCGTGAGCCGCCTCGGCCCCGCGGGTCAGCGTCGCGACTCGGGCGCCGCCTTCGGCTCAGGCGACGCTCGCGCTCACGCGCGCGCGTGTCGGCGACAGCCGGCCTGCGCTACACGCACGAGCGCAAGACGATCGACAACGCCGGCAGCCTGACGCCTTCGACGCGCCGCCAGATCCCGCTGCCGGGCTCGTGCTACGCCTTACTCGGACGCCGATCGCGCACGACGCCTGGACGCCGCAGCGTCGGGCTCGAGCTGGCAGCGTCCGGCGAGCGGACGCTCGCCTACGTCTCCGCGACGCGCGGCTTCAAGAGCGGCGGTTTCAACATCTCGTCGCCGGAGGCGGGCCGCGGCTACGCTCCCGAGTGGGCCTGGAGCTACGAGGCGGGCTGGAAGACGACACCTGGCCGGCGGCCGCGCCGCGCTCGATCTCGCGGCGTTTCGCACCGACTACGAGGACCTCCAGGTGCAGACGTCGATCCGCCCAGGCGTGCTGCGACATCTCGAACGCCGCCGAGGCGCGACGATCCACGGAGTCGAGCTGGAAGTGTCCGTGCGATCGTGCCTGGGCTCCGATTTGGGCGGACACGCTGGCCTGGCTCGACGCCACGATACGACCGCTACCTCGCCGGTTGGCGTCGGCGAGGTCACGGGCGACGTCGCCGGCAGCCGGCTCAACAACGCGCCCGAGTGGTCGGGGCGCCTTGTGGCTCGAGTGGAGCCGAAGCGCGGGCCAGCTCGGGGACGTTGTCGCTTCGCGCGGCCTCGCGCTGGCAGAGCACCGTCTTCTTCACGCCGTTCAACGACGCGCGTCCAGCGCCAGAGCCCGTATGGTCTGCTGGACGCTGAGCGCGGAGCTGGGGCCGCGGCGCTTCACGGTCTCGGCCTACGCGCGCAGAACCTGACGGACGAGGGCTACATCACGGGACAGCTTCGGCTCGCCTCCGCCGGCGATCGGGGCCGTCCGGGGAGCCCCGGGTGATGGAGTCCAGCTGACGCTGCGCGGCAATAACGGGCGACGCTCCGAGATCCAGGAGGAGATTCCATGCGAAGCACGGCGCGCGTCCTCGTCGCCCTCGTCGCGGTCGCCGTTCCGGTCAGCGCCCAGACCATGAAGGAGTCGCTCGACATCAAGCGCCAGGCGATCGCGAACCAGCGCCGCGTGCTGGTCTCCGGTGCTCTGCCGCTGACCGACAGCGAAGACGAAAGCATTCTGGCCGCTCTACGAGCCGCCTACGAGAAGCAGCGCGGCGACATCGACGAGCGTACCAACCGGCTGGCCGGGACTCGTCGCCATCGAGGGGAACTCCGCGACGACGCAGGCTGGCGATGCTCGCCGTGGCGCTGCGGCTCGACGACGACCGGCTCGTGGCGCGGCGTGACGCCCTGGGCCGGATGTCGAAGTGCTCCCCTCCGCGCAAGCTCATGCGCCACTTCCAGATCGAGCACAGCTCGACGCCGAGGTGAGCCGACATCTCCGTGATTCCGCCAACTCCGTGAGGTCAGTCCGCGCGCGCCGCTCCCTTCCAGGCGCGCGGCGGCAGCCGAGCCGCCGGTAGATCGCTGACCCGGGCGACCTCGCCGATGCGCTCGTAGCGCTCGCCGACCAGCCGCTCGAGCCGCGTGGTAGTCCCGCGGGGGTAGCGGTCCCACCCGTGGATGCCGGCGGGCGACGTGTCGAGGATGTAGGCCAGGCGAGATCCGCTCGAGATCGGCCATGGAGCCAGTCCCAGTGCGCACTTCCGCGGAGGGGCTCGCGAAGGCCCCGCAGTCGCGTTGCGTCCGGGTTGCCGGGTTACGTAGTTTCCGTGAGACCCGCCTGGGCGCGAGAACCGCGAAGCTTGAGACGCGGGGCGCGCGCCAGCGCATGAACCGGCTTCGTAGTAGAAGCCGGGGGCCCATCCCCAGAACGAAGAGCCGCGCGCCGGGGAAGCAGGCGTCGGTCTCGAGCCGCTTCGCGACCGCGCGGTACACCGGGTCCCCTCTCGCGGTAGACGCGCGAGTCGCCGAGACCAGAGCCAGGCGTTGGCGCCGGCTGAAGCCGACGGCGATGACGAGCGTCGCCGCGAAAACACGCGGCCCTCGAAGTGCGCGCGGCCGCTCGAACCAGCGGGCGACCGCGGGTGCGGTGGCGGCGGCGAGCGCCAGCGCAGAAGCCGGCCGGTGTGCGAAGTAGTGGGGAAAGAAGCGGAAGCCGACGATCGCGGGCGGCACCGCGAGCAGCACGAGACCGTCGGTCAGCCCGCGGCCGTGCTCGCGCCGTAGGATACGGGCCGCGCGCGGCCCACGCCCAGACGAGCGGCGCCGTCGCGAGCAGCCAGGGCAGGAGACAGCTGGCCGCATCGCTCGAGGCACCCTGCGGCGTGATCGGGTTCGCGGCATAGAGGACGCTGCGCCGTGAGCAGCCAGTACGCGAAGTCGCCCGCGCCGCTTGGTGGCCGCAGAACGCGATCCACGTGGCGAGAATCGGCAACGCGAAGCCGGCGGCGAGTGCGAGGACGCGCGGAGGGGCGCTCGAGCGCACGCCCGGACAGGCGTGCAACGGCGGCCCAGCCGCGCGGGAGTAGGCCACAGCGCGGCGACGTGCTTCGCCAGCGTGGCGAGCCCGGGCAGCAGGCCTGCCAGGACCAGCGGGCCCGACCGGGCCGCACGCCGCTCGTCGGCGGCGGCGGCGATCGCGCCCAGGCGGCGGGGAGCAGCATCACGGGCTCGGCGCTGGTGGCGAGCAGTGTCGTGGGCGAAGGAGCTTGACGCGCCGTAGGCCAGCCACGGCAACGCTGCCGCCACGCCGCGCCGATCGCGGCGGAACGCGGCGGAGGCGGCGAACGCGGTCAGCGGGACGCACAGCACGGCCGTGAACAGGTGCACCGGGAGCAGGCCCCGACCGAGGAGGAGCTGCGCCAGAGCGTAGTAGCCGTACAAGACCGAGAGCTTGCGTTGCCGACGACGTCGGTGTAGAGCCGGCCGCCGTCGAGCGTAGCACCCACGACCCCACTGGCGTGGGCGGTCCCTGGGTCCACGTCCAGGACCTCGACGACCAGCGAGAGCCCGCGCGCGCTGGGGCAGGCTCGTCAAGCACGAATAGGGCGAATGGTCCAAGGCGGCCTCGTGACCCACGCGCGCTCCTCGACGCGACGCCGTTTGCGCAGCGCGCCCCGGCTCGAGCATCCTTGCCGGGCAAGCGTCGCGGCCAGCCCGCCGACATGCACCGGCAACTCACGGCGCTCGTTACTTCCACGGCAGCCGGCCCCGATTCGTTGTGCGCGCTGGCAGGTCCATTCCGGAGTGATTTCGGAGGTAACCGCTGACGAAGAGGTGTGTCGTCTCCGTGCCGCGCGCCGTTGCGTTCGCAACGGCTCTATCGTTGGTCTTCACGCCGGCGCCGCTGCGCCGTCGCCGCCCGCACCGGCCCAGGCGGCGGCCCCGCACCGGCAGGCCGCGAGCCCCGCACCGGCTCCGCGCAAGACAGCTGCCGCGCCCCGGCGCCCGTCGACGGCGGCTGGCCGCGCGCCTACTCCGACCCCGAGCGGCGGAAGATCCTGCGTCTACCAGCCGCAGGTCGCGAGCTGGGACGAACCAGAGGCGCTATCGTCGCCTACTGCCGCGGTGTCGCTACGAGGCCAAGGGCGCGACCGAAGCCGGCCCTGGGCAGCGTGAAGATCGAGGCCGACACGAAGGTGGCGGTCTCGGAGCGGCTCGTCGGCTTCAAGCCGTGCAGATCACCGAGTCCAACTTCCCGACGCTCCCGAAGGAGCAGACGCGCGAGGTCGTCGGCGGAGATCGTCAAGGCGATCCCGGACGAGGAGCGCGTGATCGCGCTCGACCGCGTCGCTCGCGCAGCGTCGACAAGAGCCAGATCGTGCCGAAGGAACGCCGAGGGCGTGAAGGCCGACCCGCCGGCGATCTTCTTCAGCCAGACGCCGCGCCGTCCTCGTCGAACCTCGACGGCGAGCCGATCTGGAGCCCGATCGCGCGAGAACGACCTGAAGTTCGCCGTCAACACCAACTGGGACCTCTTCCAGCACGAGCCGACGAAGACCTTCTACCTGCGCAACGAGAAGTCCTGGCTCAAGGCCAGCGACCTCAAGGGACCGTGGACGCCCGCGGGCAAGCTGCCGCGAGAGCTTCGCCAAGCTCCCGGCCGACGACGAACTGGAAGGAAGTGAAGGCCGCGCTGCCCGGGCAAGAAGCTCGACGCGGACAAGGCGCCGCAGGTCTTCGTGAGCACGACCCCGGCGGAGATGATCCTGCTGACGGGCCCGCCGCTCTATCAAGCCGGTCGCGGGCACGAGCTCGTCGTGGGTCAGCAACACCGAGAGCGACGTCTTCCGCGTCGGGCAGCAGCGGGGCCGGTCTACTACCTCGTGGCCGGCCGCTGGTTCACGCTCGCCGGCTTCGAGGGCCCGTGGACGTTCGCCACCCCGAGCCTGCCCGCAGACTTCCAGAAGATCCCGCCTCGAGCACCCGCGCTCGCGGGTGCTGGCCGCCGTGCCCGGCACGCAGCAGGCCGCCGAGGCGGTGCTGCTCGCGCAGGTGCCCCAGACCGCGCGCGTCAACAAGAAGGAGCTGAAGGCGCCCGAGGTCGCGTACCAGGGCGAGCCCAAGTTCGAGCCGATCGAGAAGACCACGCGTGCAGCGCGCCGTCAACACCGACAAGGACATCATCAAGGTCGGCGACCTCTACTACATGTGCTTCCAGGGCGTGTGGTTCATGTCGAAGAGCCGCGACCGGCCCCTGGGAGGTGACGCTCGAAGGTGCCCAAGGAGATCTACGAGATCCCGCCGAGCTCGCCCGCCCACAACGTCACGTACGTGACGGTCGTCGAGGACGACCGACGACGAGTGGGTCACGTTCGCGACGGTCGGCCGCGCTACACGGGCGTCATGATCGCCTGGGGCTGCGCGGTGTGGGGCAGCGGCTGGTACTACCCGCCGTACTGGGGTCTATGGCGGGATGTATCCCTACTACTATCCGCGCTACCCGACCTACGGCTACGGCGCGCTCGTACAACCCCTGGACCGGCGCGCTACCGGCCGCAGGCGCCGTCGCGTACGGGCCGTACGGCGGCGCCGGCGTCGACGTCGCGCTACAACCCGCGCACCGGCACCTACTCGCGCGGCGCCGCCGCCTGGGGCCCGTACGGCGCGCGCGGCTGCGGCGAGGCCTACAACCCGCGCACCGGCGCCTACGGGCAGACGCGCCAGGGCTCGAACGTCTACGGCAGCTGGGGCAGCGACGTCCAGTGCAGCGCGGCGACCAGTGGGCGCAGCACCGCGCGGACGACGAACCGCGCCACCGGCACCACGACGCGCGCGACGCGGACGAGCGAGCGGCGGCGCGGCCGTCACGCGGCAGCGGTCCGGGGCCGGGACCTCGGGCGTCGTGCGGACCGGCAGCGGCGACGTCTACGCCGGCCGCGACGGCAACGTCTACCGCAACGCAGGGCGGCAGCTGGCAGAAGTACGACAACGGCAACTGGGGCAACGTCGACACGCCGACGCCCCAGTCCCGCGACCGCGCGAACGCCGGACCGCAGCAGACGACGCCAGCGACCGCAGCACGACGGCACCGGCTCCGCCGGCGGCGTTGACTCTTCCACGAGAGACCAGCTCAACCGCGACTCGGCCGCGCGCCGCGACGGCCAGCAGCGCAGCAGCGACTACAGCAACTACAGTGAGCGGCGGCAGCGGCCGCAGCTCGAGCTCGAGTTCGAGCTCGTACCGCTCGAGCGGCTCCCGCGGCGGCGGCGGGGGACGGCGGAGGGGTGGCCGCCGGCGCTAATGAGGAACGACCTATGACGCGTCGCTCGCGATGAGCGAGCGCCAGCTAGGCTCCGCGAGCCATCCGGCGCGCAGCTGATCGGCACGCCGCTCGCCTACGCGGCGGCCGCGGTCGCCCTCGGCATGCTCGTGCCCCGGCTCGAGAGCCATTTCTTCCCTGAGCTCACGGCGAAGGCGAGCGCGAGCGCCGCGCTCGCGCTTCTCTCGGCGATCGCCTCCGGGCATGCTGCCGCTCACCGGCCTCGTGTTCTCGCTCGGCCTTCGTGCATGGTGCAGTTCAGCGCCACGGCCTACTCGCCGCGCCTCGTCGTCCTGGTCTGCCGGCTCCGGCGATGATGAGCCACTCGCTCGGAGTCTTCACCGCGACCTTCCTCTACTCGCTCGCGGCGATCGTCTGGATCGACCGCGGCGGCACGGGCAAGGTGCCGCTCGTCACGCTTCTGGTCGTCGATCGCGCTGTTGCTCGGTGAGCGTCGTGTTCTTCGTGCTGCTGGTGGAGAAGCTCGCGATGCTCCAGATCTCGCGCGTGCTCGCGTACGCCGGCGAACCAGGCTCGCGCCGTCATCGAGCGCGACTACCGCGCCGCTCGACCCGGCTGGAGCCGTGCCCGCGGACGCGGCAACGCGCAGCCAGGAGCTGCCCGCCGGCGAGCCAGGCGCTCCGGTCCACCGCGGCGGCCCCGCGGTGATCCAGGCGATCGACGTGAAGCATCTCGCGTCGCGCTCGCCGCGCGCGAGCAGGTGCGTGGTGGAGGTGGCGGGTGCGGTCGGCGACACGGCTGATCGACGGCATGCCGCTCGTGAGCGTCCACGGGGCCGGGCGGGCGCCTCGGCGAGCGCGAACCTGCGGCGCCTGGTGAAGCTCGGCGCCGAGCGCACGTTCGAGCAGGACCCGAGAGTACGCGGTGCGGCTGCTGGTCGACATCGCGATCCGGGCGCTCTCGCCCGCGGTCAACGACCCGACCACCGCCGTGCAGGCGCTCGACCAGCTCGAGGACCTGCTGCTACGCCTCGGGCCGCCGCAACCCGGCGGCGGGCCGCGCCTGCGACGCCTCCGGCCGCCTGCGTCCCGTGTTCCCGGCGCCGAGCTGGGAGGACTTCCTGGTGCTCGCGTTCGACGAGATCCGCTACTACGGCGCGAGCTCGATTCAGGTGATGCGAAGCGATGCGCGCGCTGCTGCTCGGACCTGATGGCGAGCATCCGCCCGGAGCGCGCTTCCGGCGCTCGAGCGCTACCTGGAGCGCGTCGACAACGGCATTCGGAGCACCTTCGAGGACGGCGCCGACCGCAAGGACGCTCTCGAGCGCGACCGCCAGGGGCTGGGCCTGTCGCGCACGCAGCCCGAGGCGTGAGCCCGCGCTATCCCTCGCTCTACCAGCTCAACACGCGCGTCTTCCTGACGGCGCTCGCTCCGAGCCTGGGTCGCCGCGCGACGCTCGACGACTTCCCGACGCCGAGATCGACCGCCTGGCGGCCACTCGGCTTCGACTGGGTCTGGCTGCTGAGCGTGTGGAGCACCGGGAAGGCGAGCCGGCAGGTCTCGCGGTCGTTGCCCGAGCTGCGAGGGGAGTTCGAGGCGACGCTGCCGGACCTCCAGGAGGACGACATCGCGGGCTCGGGCTTCGCGATCACCGGCTACTCGGTGCACCCGGCGCTCGGAGGCGACGCGGCGCTCGCGCGGCTCCGCGCTCGCCTCGCCGCGCGCGGCCTCAAGCTGATGCTCGACTTCGTTCCCAGACCACACGGCGCTCGACCATCCCTGGGTGGAAGACCATCCGGAGTACTACGTGGGCGGGACGGAGCTGGACCTGCGCGCGAGCCCCGCAACTTCACGTGGGCGAGACGCAGGCGCGGCGACCGCGTGATGGCCTACGGGCGCGACCCGTACTTCGCAGGGCTGGTCGGACACGCTGCAGCTCGACTACGCGCAATCCGGCGACGCGAGAAGCGATGGTCGGCGGAGCTGCTGAAGATCGCGCGGGCAATGCGACGGCGTGCGCTGCGACATGGCGATGCTGGTGCTGCCGGAGGTCTTCGAGCGGACCTGGGGCCGTCGGGCCGAGCTGTTCTGGCCGGCGGCCGTCGCGGCGCGTGCGCGAGAGCAGTCCCGGGCTTCCTGCTTCATGGCCGAGGTCTACTGGGACCTCGAGTGGACGATGCAGCAGCAGGGCTTCGACTACGCCTACGACAAGCGGCTCTACGACCGCCTGCGCGAGGGCACGGCGCGGCCCGTCGCGCGAGCACCTGCAGGCCGGGCTCGACTACCAGGACAGGCTCGCGCGCTTCCTCGAGAACCACGACGAGCCGCGGGCGGCGGCGAGCTTCACGCCCGAAGCTCACAAGGCCGCGGCAGTCACGACGTTCCTGTCTCCCGGACTGCGCTTCTTCCACGCGGGACAGCTCGAGGGACGCCGGAAGAAGATCTCGCCCCACCTCGTGCGGGCGCCCGTGGAGCCCGTCGATCGGGAGCTCGCTGCGTTCTACGAGCAGCTGCTCGGCGTGCTGCGGCGGCCGGCCTGCGGAGACGGCCGCTGGCAGCTGCTCGAATTCATGAACGCCTGGGACGGCAACCCGAGCTCGGACGGTTTCGTAGCCTTCGCCTGGGAGCTGGGCCGAGAGCGGCTGATCGTCGCAGTGAATCGCCGCCGGCCGCGGCCAATGCCAGGTGCGCCTGCCGTTCACGGACCTGGCGGGCCGCTCGTGGCGGCTGCGGGACGCGCTCGGCCCGGCCGTCTACGACCGCGACGGCTCGGAGCTGCAGACGCGCGGGCTCTACCTCGACGAGCCGGCGTGGCACGCCTCGGTCTTCTTCGCTGACGCCGATCGAGTGATGTCGAGCCGCCTTCTCCGATAGACTCCGGCCTCGACAGGGGGCCGCATGGACTGGTTCGTCGGTTCGCTCCGCGAAAATCCCGAGCTCGCCATCTTCCTGACGCTCGCGATCGGCTTCACGATCGGGCGGCTGCGCATCGGCAGCTTCAGCCTCGGCGCCGTCGTCGGGACGCTCCTGGCGGGCGTCGCTGGTCGGGCAGCTCGACATCCGCGTCGACCCGCTCGTCAAGGTCGTCTTCTTCGACCTGTTCCTGTTCGCCACCGGCTACAAGGTCGGGCCCGCAGTTCTTCCGCGGCCTCCGGAAGAACGCCGGCAGCGCAGGCGCTGCTGACGCTCGTGCTGTGCGTCACCAGCCTGGTCACGACGGTCGTGGCCGCGAAGCTCATGGGCTACGACTGCGGCACCGCGGCGGGCCTCATGGCCGGGGCCTTCACCGAGTCCACGGTGATCGGCACGGCGGGCAACACGATCGCGCGCCTCGACGCTGCCGGAGGCAGAGAAGACGCGGCTGCTGAACAACATTCCCGTCGCCTACGCGGTGAGCTACCTCGTCGGCACGAGCTTCGTGGTCTGGTTCCTCTCGAACCTGGCGCCGCGGCTGCTGAAGGTCGACTTGAAGGCCGAAGCCGCGCGCTCGAGGCGCAGGCCGCGGAAGGCTCGAAGGCCGAGACCGGGAGCCGCTCCGCCTACCGCGAGTGGGACGGTCGGGCCTTTCGCCTGCCCGACGCGCTCGCCGGCCGCACCGCCGGCGGACGTGGAGCGTCCTTCGCGCCCGCGCGCGTCTTCATCCGCCGGATCCGCCGCGGCGGCAGGATCGTCGACACGGAGCCGGACACCGTTCTTCAGGCCGGGGACGTCGCGGTCGTCGTCGGCGCGCCGGCACGTGCTGCTGGCTCCCGGAGCGCCGTTCGGCCAGGAGGTCGAGGACCGGGAGCTGCTCGACGTCCCCGATGGCGGCGCTCGACGTCGTCGTCACGCGCCGCGAGGTCGCCGAGCGACCGCTCGCCGAGATCGCCGAGGAGCACGGCCGCGGCGTGGTGCTGGCTGAAGCTGGTCCGCGCCGGCGAGGAGATCCCCTTCGCGGCGGGCACGATCGTGAACCGCGGCGACCTGCTCCGGCTCGCCGGGCGCCGAGCAGGACGTCGAGCGTGCGGGCAAGCGCGCTCGGCTACGTGGAGCGGCCGTCGAGCGCGACCGACGTGGTGTTCGTGGGCCTCGGCATCCTGCTGGGCGGCCTCGTCGGCGCGCTCACGCGTGCAGCTCGGCGACTTCCCGCTCAGCCTCACGGCGAGCGGCGGCGCCCTCATCATGGGGCTCGTGTTCGGCTGGCTGCGCTCGGTGCGCCCCACGTTCGGCCGCATCCCGGAGCCGGCGCTCTGGGTCTTCGACACGATCGGCCTCGCGGTCTTCATCGGCGTGCGTGGGCCTCAGCGCCGGCCCGAGCTTCGTGGCCGGCCTGCGCGCAGACCGGGCCCGAGCCTGCTCGTCGTCGAGCCTCGTCGTGGCCGTGATCGCCGCACGTCGACCGCCGCTCCTCTTCGGGCGCTACGTCCTGAAGATGAACCCCGTGCATCCTGCTGCGGCGCCTGCGCCGGGGCGGGCACGGCGACCGCGGCGCTGCGCGCCGATACAGGACGAGGCCGGCAGCAAGCTGCCGGTGCTCGGCTACACCGTCCCCTACGCGATCGGCAACATCCTGCTGACGGCGTGGGGCCCGGTGATCGTGATGCTCACCCGGTGAGAGCCGACGTCAGCGGCCGCTCACCACGGAGCACGAGACCTGTTCGCGGCGGCCGCGACGTACCGTGCCTCCGGCAGAGCCCTGAGCTGGAACTGGTTGTCCGGGCTGTTCTGGCAGCCGTTACCTCGCAGGCCCGCGCAGTACGAGCCCGTCGCCCTTCGTCCACGTCGGTCCCGGCCGACCGGTGTCCTCGCAGTCCCCGACCCGCCAAGTCTCGCACGCGACCCGCTCGGGATCCCCGGCATGCGGACAGGGCACCAGGAGCGGCCGTCGGTGTACCCGATCGCTGAGCAGTACGCCGTGTCGGGTCCGACGAGCGACTCGAGTCGAGCGTGTCGAACTCGGGGCTGCGCAGGTGCACGGTGCAGACGATGCGGGTGACCGGGGGCGGGTAGGGCGCGCAGGCAGCCGCCCCCGGCGGCGGGGTCTCCGGCGCGAGCTGGACGGGGAACGAGGCGGGGCGGCAGAGGTCGACGAAGCTGCCGCTGCCGCGGCGGATGTAGCCGTCCGAAGTCAGGACGTCGTAGGCCTCCCGACGACTCGTTGGTGGTCTTGGCCAGGATCCGCTGGTAGGTGAGATCCTGCGGATCCGCTGCGCGCACACGCCGATCACCCGCAGCACCTGTGCGACTCCGTCCAGGTAGCCCTCGGTGTCGACGACCTGTAGAGGTCCGTGCTCGGCGCCGCGACGTCCGTCTTGTCGAACAGCTGCGGGCGGTTCTGCACGAGCCAATCGATCGCGGTCTCGACTCTCGTCGACCAGATGCGGCGACCCACTCTGTCGCAGATCGCTTGCGCGCTCCCGAGCCCGAGGCGATAGCAGGCTCCGGAGATCGTCTGCGTGCTCGTCGCTGCGGATCGCGCTGCGGCGGGCGCGGCGGGCCTTGTGTCCCCGCCGCAGGAAAGCGCTGCGAGCGTCACGCCGATCGCGCCGATCGCTCGCAGCATCCGAGGCTTCGGAGCATTCAGCATGAAGCCGTAACTCATGGCCCCGCCCATCAGAAGCGGACGACCACTCCCGCGGTCAGCTCCGAACTGGTGCAGCCAGTCCTGGCAGAAGCCGAACGGGTCGCAGAAGTCGGACGAGGCGTCGTGCAGGTAGGTCGGGACGTACCGGGCCGAAAGCCGCGCGCCGAGCCGCTTCGACGGCAGCCACTTCAGGCCGGCCCCGACGTTGAGCGCGAGCTTCGTCTCGCTCGTGATGTCCGTCGAGCTGAGGATCGCCGCTCCAGCCCCGGCGCACAGGAAGGGCGCCAGCGGGCGTCTGCGCCACCGAGCTGGTACACGAAGGACCCCTGGATCTGGTCGATCGTCACGTCGAGAACATCTCGGCGCTCGCCTCCGCCGTCGTGAGCTCCACGCCGCTCGCTCTGCCGCGCCCAGGACGCCTCGACGCCGAGACGGGGCGAGAAGAAGAAAGAGACGCTCGCGCCCCAGGTGAAGCTGCCCGCTTGAGCTTCAGGTCCTCGACGGTCCGGGCGTCGTGCGAAGACCGCCGGGCGTCGTGTAGCCGCCGAGCGCCGCGACCTCCAGTCCCTGCGAGAAGGCCGGCGCCGCGGCGAGAACGCTCAGGAACGCCAGGAGCCGCTTCACTTCGCGGTCTGCTCCGGAAGGATGACGATGAAGCCCCAGCGGTTCGGGGCACCGAAGCCGGCGTTGTGGCCGACGAGCACGCGCCCGTCTGGAGACACCGCGGTGATCTTGCCCGTGTTGAGCTGGTCCTTGAACGCATCCGGATAGCCGTTGGTCGCGAAGGTAGTCGCGCAGGTAGACGGGCTCGCCGTCGAACCAGATCACGGATTCCTCCTCCCCTTGGGCTGTGTTGAACTGGATGTTGCCAGCCAGGACGCGCCCTGTCGTCGCTCACGGCGCGTTGATGTAGGTGTTGTAGTTGTTGCCGCGGACCCATCTCACCCAGATGGGCGGCTCCGCCGTGTGGCACTCTGACCCCGCCGGTCGCGGTCCAGCTCCATGCGCTGGGCGGCTGGTTGGGAAGGTCGACGGTGCAGCCCGATCCTCCGATCACCGTGCCGTCGCGATTGACCGCCCAGGCGGAGACCACCTCACCCAGCGGTCCCTGGATGAGCTCATGCTTTCCGTCCACCCACTTGACGCCCCGCCACAGGCCCGTCAGGGCGGCGTCGATGCCGACCACGACGTGGCCGTCCGCCGACACGGCAGTGGGCCCGTGTGAAGTCTCCATCCTGGGTCGGCAGCAGCAGCGTACCCGGTGGACTCCTCCCATCGGTACGCTGAATAGAAGTCGCACGTGGTGGCCGGGTTGGTGCCGTAGTAACCCCCGCCCACGACCACGCGTCCGTCGCCGCTCGTCCCCGTGGCAAAGCTCACGAAGTCTGCGCACACGGGACCGCGCTCGGGACGAGCGGGCCGAGCGTGCGCCACGACCTTCCACCCTCCCATCTGGCCGCTTGCTGAATCTTGTTCAGGTCGATGACCGTTCCGGCCATCGCCTGGCCGTCGCGGCTGATGTAGCCCGTCCCCAGGCCCCCGCCCACGTGCGTCACTCCGGAAGTGGGCATCCACTGGAACGCGCCGCCTTCAATGTAGTCTCCGGCCACGATGAAGCCGTTCATCCCGACCGACGTGGGGGCGAGGGCCTCGATGTGGATGAAGACCGGCTTGCCGGCGGGCGGAGCCGCTTCCGCGATCCCGAGCGACGCGAGCACCACCAGCGCCGGCCCGAGATGACGCGCCCGGGGCCGTGACGATCGATCCGGCATGGCGAGCCTCCTCATCGTGCTGCCGAAATGGTGGCAGCGGCTGCCCTCGAGGTGAAGTAACAGCGAGTAAGTTACCCGTTGGGCGGACGCTCATGGCGTCGGTGCTCGACTACGGATGTCGCACGGGCTCGAATTCGTAGAGCGACGCGGCCAGCCTTTCCGAGCCGAACGCGGCTTGACTAGCGAACGGCCCTGTTCTTTGCCTATGCTCTCCGGTCGGAGCGCGTGCCGGTCCCAGCCCCGTGCTCGGCCGCCGCCTCGTATGTCGACTGCGCGAACTCGAGCAGCGCGTCATCGGGTGAGGGGCGCAGTCCGTACGACCTCGTACGGCAACACGAACTCCCCGCAACTCGCGGTGGTAGTAGGCTCCCGCGGGACCCACTGCATGCTCTGCGTAGCCGGCAGGCTCTGGTAGGCATACGAATAGAACGCTGGCTCCCCGACCGGTCCCGTGCCCGGCCAGAACCCGCAGCTGCTGCACTCGTGCGAGTAGGCTTCCACCATGACGTGGTCCGGACAGTTCGGCGCGCCGCCGCCATGCCGCGGCGCGGTCCGTCCCGAGAAGCGTCGTCGCCAGGTCGAAGCTTCCCAGAAGAAATGCACCGGGCTGGCCTTGCCGAGATAGCGGGCGCGGAATCGTTTCAGCACGCGGTCCGTTTGCAGCAGGATCTGCCAGCAGCGCTTGGCGGCGCCCGCGTCGTACGCCGCGTGCTCATGGTCTTCGGCAAATGGAATCGCGGTTTGCACCTCGACCGGAACCGGCCATCAGCGCGACGTCCAGGCCGAGCGCGGCAGTACAGCGATATACTCGTTATAGAAGTCCGCCACCGAGCGCGCCGCCAGGGCAAGCCGGCGCTCGAGCCATCGTTCGCTCTGACCCACACGGCATGGTCGATAAAATCGAAGTCGACGGCGAACGTGCGTTCGCCGTGCGGAATCGAAGACGTCGTGAGCCCGCGCGGCGTCACATACAGCGCGACCTGCCACCAGTGATTCTCCATCGGCGCGAGTCTCGAGCTGCGTCTTGCCGACGATCTGAGTCCACATGTGCAGGGTCGCCAGCGTATCCCGCCACTCGGCGAGCGGCAGCGTCGGCCAGGCCTGATTCAGCGTGGCGGTCACCGCGGCCTCGGCGCAGGCTCCATGAAGAGCTCATCGAAGTAGCACCAGCCCCAGTCCTCGCCCCTCGAAGCCTCGCCACCGGAGTTGCAGCGATTGAGTGAGAGTGCTTCGTCGCATCCTTGCCGGTTGCGCCTCAGTGGGGCCCCGGCACCGCTGGCCGCCCCCACTGCTCGTAGTGGGGCGGAACGTGCATCCGGGAGCAGTCGTGCAATTGGTTGAAACGGCGGGGTTGACCAGCTTCACGGCATATCCCTGGCTGCAGACGGAAGGTGCCATCCGCCCCGAATGCGCACCGAGAAGTAGTCGCCGTAGCGGGTGAACAGGATGCGGGTTGCCGGCGCTGTCCACGATCACTTTCGGTGGCGTGCTGTTGTCGTTCTGGGTGAAGGTCAGGGTCACATCGCTCGCTTCCACGTAGTAGACGACGAAGTCGCCCAGGTAGCCGACCGTGGTGCTGGCGTAGTTGCTGTCCCCGAAAGCCACTGACACCCGATATTGGCGTTGGGATCGGTAGCCAGCGCCGGATAGGCAAAGGCGTAGGGCGTGTTCCAGATGTGGTACTCGCCGACCGTATCCAGTGTCTGGTCGTCGACCCGCGCGATCTTCACGAAGGGCTGAGGCCGGCCCTGCGCTGCAAGCGTGGCGCCGCCGACGTCGCGACCGGAGCCCCACGCCAGCCATACTTCTCCATTCGGCGGCGTACCTCCCGGCGGGACCAATCCCCGGAACGGCTTGCGGGCGGCTCCAATGATGGAGCCTCGCGCTGGTGCGTGAGTTGTCCAGCCACTGCTGGTTGTCGGAGCGCTCGTCGTGTAGTCGGTCTTGCACCAGGTGTTGACCGCGGCATCGTGCGGCGTGTCCATCGAGCCGTTGCCGTCGCGCCAGCGGAAACACCTTGATGCGGCTGGCGTCCACGTGGCCACCCCAGTACATTGCGTCGCGGCTGTTCTGGGTGAGGCGCGAGCCGGTGGCCGTGTTCTGGTCCCCTCGATTCGGCGGGCGAGTAGTAGGCAATGCCCACGTTGCCGCTGCTTCTCGGTGATGTCGCTGAAAGGACGCGTGCGACGATCAAGCCTTGCACGCCGCCTGGCGCGGTCATTCGGTCCACGCTCACGTAGAGGAATGTGTCCGTGAAAGCGAGATCCGGGAAGTCGAGCGCCGCTGCCCGAGGTTGAAGGTAGCGGAGGTCAGGTCGAAGAAGGTCCAGGCATTGATGTTGGCCTTCATGCTCTCCGGCGTTGCCCATGCGATGCGCAGGTGGTCGGGCCCTGGCAAGGCGGGGTTGGGTGGGTTGGGCGGGCTGCTGTTGTACTGGATCAACCAGAAGAACAGGTTTACGCGCGCATTGTAGAGGGATCACCTGGTCACAGCACATCCCGCCGTCAGCGTTCGGGAACCCGATGGTGGTGGGATCGATGCGCGTGAAAGTTTAGACCGTCGTCCGTCGAGAGCAAATCGTGGTGGTGTTGCCGCTGGCGAATACGACGCCTGCCGGCCAGCGGTTGCGCCCACCGTGGGATCGGGAGGGTAGTTGCCGGCCTGGCCGGTTCCAGTGTCACGGACGAAGGTTACGGAACTTCCCCAGCGACGAAGCCGCCACGCCGGTTCCGGTGGGCGCAACGGTGAACGGCTTCCCGCAGCGGGCCATCGGGAATGGCGGCCCCGCCGGGTTGTTGTCGTTCTCCTGCGGGATCGGCGAGGGCGGCGTAGGCGTGCCCGTGGTCTCTCTCCTTTTTCGGGAATGGTTCCCACGGTCGGCGGCCACAGGCGGTCCCGCCGGAGCGTTCGACCGCGAGCGCCTGTCTGGGCCGTGAAGGGGTGCGACGTGCCATCGAGCACGTAGGTGCCGGACACAGTGAGCGGATACTTCTTTACCGGGCGCCGCCAACGACGTGAAACGAGCATCCAGCACCGCCCGCTTCGTTGGCACGATCTCGCCCAGCGGCACTGGGAAGAGCGGCGGGCGTGACGCTGATTGCCGCTGCCGAGAGCGACGGCCGGCTACTTTCACATCGGCGGCGGCGCGATTGCCGGAATTCCTGATCGGGATGGCTACGGCGAGCGAGCCGTCGCCCCAGACCGGAATAGCCGATCGGACCGAGGCCAAGTCGAACGTCGCCCGGAATCCGATTTTCCGCAATGCTTGTAGAGCAGGATCAGGAGCAAGATGACCAGTTAGCAGCAGCAAAGATCAACCAGAGGACTCTTCCTCATGGCACCTCCGCCAGCGCCTTGCAACTCCACAGCCTGCGCGCCCGTCACGGCTGAAACGCAACCCGTTTCTTGCCGTGATCAAGGGCCACGTGTCCCGGGTCCGGACGGCCTCTCGCAAACGCCCCCAAGAATCTGCCACGGTCTCGTCCTTCGCCCGCTGGCTCTTCTTCGATCCGCGCCTTCCCTGGCCACCCGGCTACCGCTCGGGTCGCCGGGCGTCCCGGAAGCCCCCGCCGCCAGAGTGGCGCGCCGGCTCGGCCGTAGGGACTCTGGCACAGAAGTCGGGCGCGGGGTGAGCCGCCTCGTTTGTGGATCGTCCCGTCCCCGACACTTAGACGTCTGTCCCTGAGATACGGGCCTCGACTACGGATGTCGCACGGGCTCGAACTCGTAAA
>ERZ1370068.2074-contig-1236_pt1 | contig 20073 bp, 26 predicted proteins | sample MGYA00561227_ERZ1370068 | MGnify/ENA primary metagenome ERZ1370068 (study PRJEB38410, sample SAMEA6850437) | metagenome | study: Metagenomic assessment of the ecological functions of the soil: analysis of the soil microbiota associated with the... | reverse complement strand
GTATACTTCGTTCAGTTACGTATTGCTAAGGCGATCCTCGCAGGTCGGCCGCTCGAGGCCACGCCGCTTGGCCGCGGCGATGGCGTCGGCGGCCGTGGTGGCCTGGTCGAGATTCAGCGGCGCATCTCTCGCTCCCGCTTTCCCCCAGCGACCCCCACGGGAAAGTTCTCCGGAGGTGACGCACGCACGAGTGCGCATACGCATGAGTGGCCGGCCGACCACTCAGCCTCCTCGGTGGACCGACCGTCCCCCCGCCGTCACGCGGTACACGTGCATGGCTACTAATACACCCAGGAAGCGCCGCTGGATGTCCCGGGTCGGCGCGCTTTAAGAGCTCGTCCGGGGTGCCCGCGAAACTGGATGCGCCCCTGGTCCATGACGTAGAGGCGGTGGGAGAGGGCGAGCGCCACCTCCGAGCGATCTGCTCGACGAGGAGGATCGTCGTGCCGCGCCGGTTGATCTCGCCGCAGGATCTCCGTGAGGCTCTCGACGAGGAGCGGGCGAGGCCCTTCCGTCGGCTCGTCCACCAGCATGAGCCTGGGCGGGCCACGAGCTCGCGCGCGATGGCCAGCATCTGCTGCTCGCCGCCCGAGAGCGACTTGCCCTTCTGCTCGTAGCCTCGCGCAGGCGCGGGAAGTAGGTCAGCACTTCTTCGACCACGGCGCCGTTGCTCCGCGCTGCGCCGCGCGTGCGCCGAGCAGTAGCCCAGCCGGAGGTTCTCGGCCACGCTCAGGTTCGGCAGGATGACGGCGCTCCTCCGGCACGTAGGCGATGCCTGCGCCGGGCGCACCTCGTGGGTGGGCAGCCGCGGTCAGCTCGCGGCCGTCGAAGGTGATGCGCCCGCCGCGCGGAGGACGAGGCCCATGATGCTCCTGCAGCGTCGTGGTCTTTGCCCGCGCCGTTCCGCCCGATGAGCGGTGACCACTTCGCCCGCGCCCACGGTGAGCAGCGACACGCCCTGGAGAATGTGCGCTTCGCCGTAGTAGGTCGTGCAGCTCCTCGAGGGCGAGCAGGGTCACTTGTTCGCGCCCAGATAGGTCTGCTGCACGCGCACGTTGGCGCGGATCTCCGCGGGCTGCCCTCGGCGAGCACCTGGCCCTGGTGCAGCACGGTGATGCGGTCGGAGATGTTCATGACGACCTTCATCTTGTGCTCGACGAGGATGACGGTGCGTCCGGTCGCGATCCGGCGGATCGAGATGGATGGTCTCTGTCCGTCTCCTCGGGGCTCATGCCCGCGGTGGGCTCGTCGAGCAGGAGGAGCGTCGGGGTCGGTGGAGAGCGCGATGCCGAGCTCGAGGTGCCGCTTCTCGCCGTGGGAGAGGTAGGCGGCGAGGAGCTCGCGCTTGTCCCACAGGCCGACCTCCTTCAGGATGGCGCCGGCCTTGTCCCGGATCGCCGGTGAGGGCGGCCGCGCCCCAGAAGTTGAACGAGAGACGATAGGTCTGGCGCGGCCACGCGGATGTTCTCCAGCACGGTGAGGTGCGGGAAGATGTTGGTGATCTGGTACGACTTGGAGACGCCCAGGCGCGAGTACCCGGTGCTGGGGCAGGCCGGTGATCTCCCGACCATCGAACCAGATCCGCCCCGACGACGGCGCCATCTCGCCCGAGATGAGACGGAAGAAGGTCGTCTTGCCCGCACCGTTCGGGCCGATGATCGAGCGCAGCTCGCCGCGCTCGACTCTCGAAGTTCACCTGGGCCACGGCCATGAGGCTGCCGAAGCTTCCGGGTCAATCGCTCGGTGCGGACGATGGGCGACGCCATGGTGGGGGGAACCGGGGCGTAACATAGCAGGGCGCCGTTTCGAAGCGTCAAGGTAGGATTCCCGCGTGAAACCGCCTCCGTTCGCCCTATCATCGGCCCGCGTCTCGCTCGATGAGGCCCTGGCGCTGCTCGAGCGCTACGGATCCGATGGGCGCATTCTCGCGGGCGGGCAGAGCCTCGATGCCCGCGCTGAATATGCGACTGGCCGCGCCCGCCGCGCTCATCGACATCAATCGCCTGCCCGGACTGGACGCGCATCCGCCTCGCGCCCGAAGGGCCTCGTGATCGGCGCGCTGACCCGACATGCCGACGTCGAAGTCTCGCCGCTCGTGCTCCACCATGCCCGTCCCATCGCCCTTGCCATGCCTCATGTCGGTCATCGAGCGATCCGCACTCGCGGCACCATCGGAGGCAGCGTGGCGCTGGCTGATCCCGGCCGCCGAGCTTCCGGCCTGTCTCGCTCGCCCTCGACGCGCGCGATCCGCGTGGCGGGACCGGGCAGCCAGCGCGAGATCTCCGCGCAGCGCTTCTTCCAGGGCATCTACACGACCGACCTCGCGCCGCGGCGAGATGGTGACGGCCGTGGTCGTGCCGCCCGGTCCGGGCAGGCTGGACGTCGCGCTTCGTCGAGCTGGCCCGCCGCCAGCGGTGACTACGCGCTGGTGGGCTGGCCGCCCACGGCCATGTCGAGAACGGCATCGCCCGGGAGATGCGACTGGCCTTCTGCGGAGTGGGCACGACACCCCTTCGCGCCACGCGCGCCGAGGCAAAGCTTCGCGGGCGCGCCCTCGGACGCCGGCGTGCGTGCGGAGGCGGTGAGCGCCCTCGACGCCGATCTCGATCCGCCGGGTGATGTCCACGCGAGCTCCGCCCTGCAGACGGCACCTGGCGCGCGTGCTCCTCGCGCGGGTGCTCGCCAGCATGGCCTGATATGGATGCGGGCATCCCCCTCTCGCTGACCGTGAACGGCGTGGCCCTGAGCGTCGCCTCGTGGAGCCGCGGACGAGCCTCGTCGACTTTCTCCGTACGAGCTCGAGCTGACGGGCACGCACGTGGGCTGCGAGCACGGCGTGTGCGGGGCCTGTACGGTGCGGGTGGACGGAGCCATCGCGCGCGCGCTGCCTCATGCTCGCCGTCCAGGCCGACGGCGCCGTGTCGAGACCATCGAGGGCGTGGCGGGCACGGGCGAGGTCTTCGACCTCCAGCAGGCGTTTCGCCGAGGAGAACGCGCTCCAGTGCGGATTCTGCACGCCGGGCATGCTGCTGACCGCCCAGGATCTGCTCGCACGCAAGCCGGACGCCGGACCGCGAGGAGATTCGCGAAGCGTTCTCCGGTAACTACTGCCGGTGCACCGGCTATCACGCGATGGTAGACGCGATACGCAAGACCGGTCGAGGAGAAGGGGCACCGGTGGCGGCCCGCATCGATAAGGGTCGGAGCTACATCGGGGAGAGCGTGGTCAGGCCGCAGACCACGCGCCTCCTCGCCGGTCGCGGCGTCTTCACCGACGACGTGGTCCTCCCGCGCATGCTCCACGTGGCGCTTCGTGCGGAGCCCGCACGCTCACGCGCGCATCGCTTCGATCGATGTCGCCGGCGCCCGCGCTCTTCCGGAGTGGCCGCCGTGGTGACGGGCGAGGACATGGCGCCCGTGTGCTCCGGCTGGGTCGGCACCCTCGCTCACTTCGCAGGAATGAAGTCGGCGCTCCAGCGCCCGCTCGCCACCGGCAAGGCCTCGTGGCAGGGCGAGCCGGTGGCCGCCGTGGTGGCGGAGAGCCGGGCCGTCGCCGAGGACGGCGTCTCGCGTGTGCGCGTCGAGTGGGAGCCGCTGCCTGCCGTCACCGATCCCTGAGACCGCCCTCGATCCGTCGACGCCGGTCATCCATCCGGAGCTCGGCGACAACCTCGCGTTCACGCCTCGACCTCGCCTCGGGTGATGCCGACCGCGCCTTCGCGGAGGCCGACGCCGTGCTCCACGAGACCTTCACCATGGGTCGCCACACCGGGGTCACCCTCGAGGCGCGGGCCATCCTCGCCGATTTCGACCCCTCGGAGCGGCGGCTGACCGTGTACCACTCGTTCCAGGCGCCCAACATGATGCAGGACATTCTCGCGCGGCACCTGAACCTGCCCGAGCACGACGTCCGCGTCATCTGCAAGGACGTGGGGGGAGCTTCGGAATCAAGGTGCACATCTACCCAGACGAGATGGCGACCTGCGCGCTCAGCGTGATGCTGGGCCGGCCCGTCAAGTTCACCGCCGACCGCCTCGAGTCCTTCGTGAGCGACATCCACGCGCGTGAGCACCGGGTGAAGGCCGAGCTGGCCGTGATGCGCGACGGAACCATCCGCGGCATGCGCGTGGACGATCTCACGGGCATCGGCCCCTACTCGGTGTACCCGCGCACGAGCGCCGTCGAGGGCAACCAGACCGTGCGGCTCACGCCGGGCGTCTACCGCTTCCGCGATTACGCCGCCACCCTGCGCGTGGTCTTCCAGAACAAGACGCCCATGTGCCAGTACCGCGCCGTCGGCCATCCCATCGCCTTCGCGGTGATGGAGGCCATGGTGGACCGGGCGGCGCGGGAGCTCGCTCTCGACCCGGTCGAGATGCGCCGGAAGAACTACGTCACGGCCGACATGTACCCGCACACCTCACCGACCGGGCTACTTCTTCGAGCGGCTCTCCCACGAGGAAGCGCTCGACAAGCTGCTGGAGCTCTCGGACTATCGGGCGCTCTGTGCCGAGCGCGACCGGCTCCGCCCCCAAGGGGTCTATCGCGGCCTCGGCCTCTGCGCCTTCGTCGAGCTGACCACGCCCGGGCCCGCCTTCTACGGCGTGGGCGGCGCGCGCATCTCCTCGCAGGACGGCTGCACCATCAAGCTCGAGCCGTCGGGCAAGCTCACTTGCATGACGGGCGTGACGGAGCAGGGGCAGGGCACGGACACCATGATCGCCCAGGTGGTGGCGAGCACCGTCGGAGTTCCCATGGAAGACGTCCGCGTGCTGACAGGGGACACCATGGTCTCGCCCTACGGGGCGGGACCTGGGCCTCGCGCGGCGCCGGCATCGGCGGGCGAGGCGGCCCTCCAGACGGGCAAGCGCCCTCCGCGCCAACATTCTCAGGGTGGCCGCGGCCATGCTCGAGTGCGAGCCTGAGGATCTCGATATCCGGCTCGGCAAGATCGTCGACGTGCTCACGGGCGACGTCAGGCTCGAGCTGGCCGAGCTGGGTCGCGTCGCTTACTTCCGCCCCGATACGCTGCCCAAGGACTTCCAGTCCGGAGCTGACGGTGACCCGCCACTACGTGCCGCGGCACCAGGGCTTCGCGTTCACCAACGGTATCCAGCTCTCGCACGTGGAGGTGGACGTGGAGACGGGCTTCGTGCGCCTGCTCAAGCACTGGTGCGTCGAGGACTGCGGTCGCATCATCAACCCGCGTCTCGTCGACGAGCAGCTGCGCGGCGCCATCGTGCAGGGGATCGGGGCCGCCCTCTACGAGCATCTCGTCTACGACGAGCACGGGCAGCTGCTGACGGGAACCATGATGGACTACCTCGTCCCCATGGCCGCGGAGATGCCCGAGATCGTGGTCGGTCACGTCGAGACACCCACCGCCTACGCCGAGGGCGGCTTCAAGGGGGCGGGCGAGGCGGGTACCGCGGGCGCGCCCGGGGCCGTGCTCAACGCCGTCAATGACGCGCTCGCCCCATTCGGCGCGCGCGTCACCGCGCAGCCCATCACTCCCGAGGTCGTGCTGAAAGCTCTGGCGTCTTGATCCCTCTCAGAGGGAGGGCAGGGTGAGGGTGAGCGTCGCCGCGGCGTCCGATCAGGGTTGGGAGGTAGACAGCTTCGCGCCCCGTGATGCGTCCTCCCGCGCGCGTGTAGATCCCCGCGATGTCGTTGCCGGCCAGGAAAACACCGAAGATCAGGTGACGCGCCTCGCGCTTCCACCCCGGCCGGTCGCGATGGGCACCCGCGCTTGCGTGACATGGATGCGCTCCTGGCAAACCACCGGCTCGCGGAGGAGCCGGGAGCGCTCGCGAGGACGCAGCTCGTTCGAGAAGCGGACGCCGCGTCCCTCGTGCTCGAGATAGGGCTTGATGACGTACGCACGGCGCCCGAAGGCCTCGGGCCCGAGGGCGGTGCGGGCGACATAGTGACGGATGGCCGCGCTCTCCGCCGGCGGAAAGAAGCCCTGCGCCTCGAGCTCCCAGCACAGGGCGAGAGAACGCCTTGCTCTGGGGTATGAGCGCATGCGCGGGAGGCGGCATGGCGACCCTGCCGTTCGCCATTGCATCACGCAGGGGCGCCCACCGAGGCTCGGCCAGCCACTGGAGCGGGTAGTACCGGAACAGGACATCGAGCGGCCGGCCGGCCAGACTCGGCACTCCCCGGCGGAACACCAGATCCTCCGGCGTGGCCATGCGCAGGTTCGCGTGGGGGCAGGGCCGCTCGGGCCGCTCGCGCATGGGCTCGAAGCTGGTCCGCGTCCTCGGGCGCGCCGAGTGCCCCGATGAGTCCGATCTGGAGCCTTCGGGTGGCGGCCCGAGGGCCCAGGCATCGCTCCACCCCCGCTTCCAGCTCGCGGCGAGCGCGGAAGAGAAGCCGCGCGAAGGCGGCGTCGCGCCCGGATGCAGCTCGCGCCACCTCGCCCTCGATCGTGCCCGTCTCCCAGAGTCCGGCCGGAGTGTCGCTGTTGATCTCGAGAAGCTTCCAGCGCCCCGCGGTCGTCCACGCCCAGTCGAAGCGCGAGAGAAAGCTCCGAGTCTTCCGGCCCCGGCGTCGAGGCGCAGAGCGAGGCGAGCGGCTCGGGGACGCCGAGGACCCCAGCAGCTCGGGACGGTGGCGAAGATGCGCGAGTACCCGCCCCGACGGCCAGACCCACCACGAGAGTGGCGTGGCGCAGCTCGTCCCACGCGGCGGGCGTGAGCGCGATCGCCGCGAGGCTGAAGTTGGCGAGGCCGTCGGTCCAGCTGTTGGTGTAGCCACGGAGCGCCTGGCGGTCGGCGATCGCCCGCCATGCCGGACCCACGTCGTGACCACGCGCGTGGCCCTCGGGCTCGAGCACCTCCGGTCCCACGGGATGCTCGCGGCGCAGAGCAAGCGGCGCCCACCACCCGCGGCCGTCGTCGGTGAGCGGTGTCGGCTGGAAGCGCGGGCACAGGCCGGCGAGCCTGCCGGCGGCGAGATAGACACCCCAGTTGACGTAACCCGGACGGCTTCCGGCGGCCGACGGGAGCCAGCGTCTCCGTGGCGGCACGAAGGCCTGGACGATCCAGTCGTCCGGGCTCGCGGCGGCGGCGGTCAGCGCGGCCTGCCATTCCTCGATGCGGAGACGAGCGCTCCCAGCGTCACACGCTCGGAGTAGCGGCCCAGCACGGGCTTGAGCACCCAGTCCTCGGGCCGGGTCCGCGCGCGATCGAGGCCAGCCGATCTGGGAGGCGAGGCCCGAGGGCGGGACGAGGCGCTCGACCAGCGCGGCCTCCGTGCGCGTGAGCCAGCGTCCGCGGCGAAGGAGCGTCCAGAGTGCGGCGAAGCCGCTCTTGGCCTGGGCCACCACGGCGCGCGGATCGTTGAGCCAGAGGACGCTGCTCTCGAGGAGAGCGCCCGCGGCGGAAGCTCGTGGAGATACTCCGTCGGGTAGTGCCTCAGCACGACGTCCACGGGGAGCCCGTAGGCGGTGACGATCCCGTCTTCCACGGTCAGGGTGTGAGGGTCCACGACCTCCCATTCCCAGCCGAGGGCCCGCGCCTCACCGCCGAACAGATACGCGAGCCGGAACTCCTCGCGGTGGGCGGGGTCGCAGAGGATGGCGAGACGTGGGCGCCGGCGTGCGCCTCCGCTGTGTCGACGCCAGGCAATCGCGAGGGCACGCCGGAAGCGCGCCCGCGCCCCGCGATTCGGGTTGTCTCGTCCCGGGCCGATCTCTTCCGCGGCCCAGATCTCCCGCTGCCCGGCCGGCTTGTCGCAGTTGTACTCGAGCGCGGCGAGCCCCCGTCGGCCCGCTCGAAGATGTCGAAGCGCCCCCAGAAAAACGGCGCGCCGAGCGGGCCGTGCGCATAGATGTCTTTGGCGAGGGAAAGTCGGGAAGAACCAGGTCCGTCAGGGCCGGGTCATGAGCCAGAAGCCCGTCGGCGAGGCGCCTCAGCAGGGCATCGAGAGCGATGGCGGAGCGCGTGAGATCGGAGGCGAGCGCCGGAGCGATAGCGAGCGAGGCCGGTGACGCCACCCACGCTTCTCCCGTCGCGCTCTGCTGGCACCACCGAAGGAGGAGGTGATCGGAGAGGACGCGGCCGGGGCGGAGGCGCCGCCCCTCAGGCGGCGGCGCTGGGCGCGCCATGGTAGCCGCTCGAGGATCCTCCGCTCGACCAGCGCCCGCCCGAGCCCGAGTAGCGCGAGTACGACGGCGGCTCGGAATAGTAGTAGTGCATGCCGGCGAAGCTGGTGCGGTAGTAGCGGCGGCCGTCCGGCTGCCGCTCCCAGCAGCCATCGGGATCGCTCCAGGTGGCCGAGCCGGGGATCTGCGGCGGGCAATCGGGCGCCTTGGCCGACTGCGGCCGAGAGTCGCAGCCGGCGAGGGCCGACGCGGCGAGGATACCCGCGGCGAGATGAAGCGCGAGCTTCCTGTCCATCGGCGGCCGACGCTTCCCCCGACGCTTAGCCATGGGGACGCTCAGCCATGGCCGCCGGCCTCGATGGTCAGGGCGACGGGCAGCCGCTGGCGGAGATAGGCGAGATAGGCGGAGAGGTCGTCGCCCGGCCTCTGCCAGACCCACGCCCGAACCCGACGCACGCCCATCTCACGCAGGTGCTCGAGGCTCGGCGCGTCCTCCTCGCCCAGGGCATAGCGATTGTCGAGAGTGCCCTCCCGCTTCTCCGCGTGGCGTGTGCTGTCGAAGAGCAGGCAGGCTCCGCGTTCCGCGGGAAGACGCGCGAGCCTGCGTGCGAGCGTGAGGAGGAGCGGGAGCTCCTCGCGGCCATCGAGGGTGCCGCGCGGATCGTACCAGCCGTTCCACGCGAGCGCGGAGGCGAGACCGAGCCGCTTCTCAGGCCGTACGCGAGCCAGAGGGCCAGCGGGCCGGGGAGATCGAAGATCCAGATGCGTCTGCCGAGACGGCGAGGGGAGTGAGCGCAGGAGCCGCTCCACGGCGGCCGGCGCGCGCGTGCCGGAGCAGAGCGCGGAGGCCGCGGCCGCGATAGTGATGGGCGGCCGCGAACGGCGTGGCCCGAAACCAGGGTTCGAGGGCGCCCACTCCGCGGCGCCAGGCCCGCATCGCCCCCAGCGCCCGCCGCTCGGAGATCTCCGCGAGCACTAGCCGCCCAGGAAGTTCATGGCGCCCACGATCACCGCCGCCAGCACGATGAAGAGGCCTTCGAGCTCGAGCCCGAGCATGCGATTGTCGGCCTCCAGCTCGGCGGAGAAGTCGCGGGGATCGATCCAGTCGTAGATCTTGAAGAAGATCGAACACGAGCGCCATGCTGATCACGGTGTCCACGAGGGCCCAGGTGAGGCTGCGCGTGGATTGGATGGCGGCGAGGGAGATGATGGCGAGGGCGATGTAGAGACCGCGGAGCACGTGCCCCACCGCCGCGTCCTTCCTCTGCGACGCCGCGCGGAGCGAGAGAGGTTGAGCTTGCTGAAGACCCAGCGCACGATGAAGGCCAGCACCATGAAGGTGATGGCCCAGGTCACGGCGATTCCGTAGCCCTGGACGAGGTTCATCTGTTCAGGGATTGCTTGCTGACGATGCGATCCACGGGCCAGAAGCGTCCGACCGACACGTCGACGAAGCCACTCGGCCACGCTTCCACGGAGAGCCATCCGCGCGGGTCGGCGTCCGAGCGGAGCACCTGGTAGGAGAGGGTGTCGCCCACCGCCACGTCCACCGGGCCCACCACCCGGGAGACGGTGGCCGTGCCCATCTCCGCCCGCGCGTAGAGGCGCCCGTTCCAGCTCGCGCGTCCGTCGGGGCCCACGGGAAGGTCGAGGTGATCGTAGCGGACGATCTTGCCGTCTTCGAGAGCGATCCAGGCCGCATCCGCGCCGCGCTCGATCTTGACCACCGGCCACTCGCTCGTGGCGTCGCGATAGAAGAGCACCGCGGTCACGCTCCACGTCTCGCCGCCGGCCTCGACCTGATCGGACGGCAGGACCTTGGCGAGGGCGTGGGGATCGCTCGCGGATTTCCGTCCGGGAAGCGATCGAGCCAGCCCACGGATGCCCTCCATCGAGACGCCCTCGAGATGGTGGAACAGCGGGAGCAACCCGGGCCAGTATAGATGGCGCGCCCGCTCCGACCAAGAAAGCCGGCGTCACCCGTCTTCGTGCGACTATCCGGAGGAGCGAAGGGAGACGATGCCGGGACGAGGGGCGGCGGCGGATTCGAAGCTTGGGGTGGCGCGGCGGGACCGGATACTCCTGGCCCTCGCCTTTGCCGCGGGCTGCGTGGATGCCCTGAGCTATCTGGGATTGAGCCGGGTCTTCACCGCCAACATGACGGGCAATGCCGTGCTCCTCGGCCTCGCCATCGGCCAGACCCAGGAGCTGCAGGTGGCGCATTCGAGCGCGGCCATCGTGGGCTTCGTCCTCGGCGTGGTGGTGGCGGCCAAGCTGGTCGGTCCGCCCGGGGAGCGCGTCGTCTGGTCGCGAGGCATCACCCTCGCCCTGTGCGTCGAGTTCGCCGTGCTCGTCGTCTTTGCCTTCTCGTGGTGGCTCAGCCTGCCCCGCTTCGCCGATGGCGTGCTCATCGGCCTGATCGTCCTCTCCGGCCTCGCCATGGGTATCCAGAGCGCGGTGGCGCGGCGGCTGGCCGTGCCCGGCGTCTCGACCACCTTCATCACGGGCACCATCACCGCTCTCGTGGCCGAGCTCACCGCGGTGTCCGGCGCGACCGGAGAGCGCCGGCGGATGAGCCTGATCATCGTCGCCCTCGTGATGGGCGCGGTGACGGGCGGCGTGGCCCAGGCCTATGCGCGCCCGGCGGCCGCTTTCGTTCCCGTAATGGTGGTGGCGGCCGTGCTCGTGGCGGTGGGCGGCTTTCGCCGTGCCACGGGAGGCGAACAGAGGTAGGATGCCGTCCATCGCCGCTCTCGCCTCGGAGGAACACACATCGTGACCCTGCGTCCCCTGACCGTGCTCATGCCGTTCTATACCCCGTTCTACACTCCGCTCGCCGCCGGAGCCGCCCTCGGCCACTTCCGCGAGGAAGGGCTCGACGTCAAATGGATGGCCGCGGCCGCCTACGGGAAGAGCACCGTCGATGCCGTGCTCGACGGCAGCATCGAGATCTCCCTCGGCGGACTCATGCGGAGCTTCGATTTGCTGGATCGCGGCGGGCGGCTGCTCCCGCACTTCGCGGAGGTGTGCAGCCGGAGCGGCTTCTTTCTCCTGAGCCGCGAGCCCCGGCCGGCCTTTCGCTGGACGGATCTCGTGGGCAAGACCGTCATCTCCTTCGCGGAGGCGCCCACGCCCTGGCAGTGCATGCTCACCGTGCTGCGCCGACACGGGGTGGATCCGGCCACCGTGAACATCGAGCGCAACCGGCCGGTGCCGGAGGCGCTCGCCGCCTTCCGATCAGGTCACGGCGACTTCTTCGAGCAGACCCAGCCCATCGTCGAGCAGATGCTCGTGGCGCGGCGAGGCGCATCTGGTCGCGTCCATGGGGAGGCGACGGGCGCCGTGCCCTTCACCTCCTACATGACCACGCCCAATTTCCTCCGGCGAGAGCGCGCGACGGTGCTGAGCTTCACGCGAGCCATCTATCGCACCCAGCGCTGGCTGGCCGGCCACGACGCCCGGGCCATCACGGAAGCGGTGGCGCCGGGATTTCCCGACATCGATCGGGCCATTCTCGAGCGCGCCGTCGGGCGGTTTTCAAAGCAGGGCACGTGGTCCGCCGATCCGATCCTCCGACGCCCAGGGCTTCGACTACCTCCAGAACATTCTCCAGTCGGGCGGCTTCATCACCAGGACCCATCGCTATGAGGATCTCGTGGACACCACGATCGCCGAGCGGGCGGTGGCCGAGCTCAAGGAGAAGCTCTGATGCTCCGTACCGAGAGTCGACGCGGGCCTGAGTAGAAGAGAGCCCTCCCGCTCTCTGTACGGGCGGAGAGCGGGAGGGCGCGGAGGACGCTCAGCTTCCGAACTTGTCGAGGAACTGCTTGACGATGGCCTCGGCGAGCGGGTCGGCGATCATCTGCATGTGGCCGGCCGCCGTGCGCATCGTCGTGTAGGTCTTGGCTTGATCCTTGGAGGCCTGCGCGTCGATGACTTCCTTGAGCGTCACCACGTGATGCTTGACGAGGTCGGCCACCACGCTCTTGGGCAGATTGGGATTGGCCGACTGGAGGAACGCGCCGAAGTCCTGCGTGTAGCCGATGAGATCGGCCACCGCCTTGTCCTGCTTGGCCTTGTCGTTGGTGGCCACGCCCACCGTGTACTCGACGACCATGCCGATGTGCTTTCTCCACAAGGGCAGGAAGGCATCCTCGGCGCCCTGGCCGTAGACGCTGCCGATGGCCTTGGAGATCGCCACGGAGTTGGCGTCCAGCGCGGCCGCCGCCGCCTTGAACTCGGCGTCGCGGCCCCCAGGGCAGCGCCCGTGGCCGCCGCGGCCAGATAGATGTGCTCCTGGAAGAGGGTGTTGAGCGTCGAGCGAAGCCCCGACGCCTTGGTGCTCGAGGTGGCCATGGCGGTCATGGCGTGACCCTGTTGCGCGTCCGCGCGCGCGATCGGCTCCCCGATGTTGACGGCCAGGATCGCGACGGCCGCCACCGCTCCCACGATACTCGAGACAAGACGCTTCATGGCTTTCTCCTCCTCGTGAATGGGTTACTTGACGCGGATCTCGCCGCGCATCGACCGGTGCCGCTCGCAGAAGTACGGGTAGACACCGGGCTTGCCGAGCTCGACGGTGGCGGTGCTGCCCTTGCCCTCGAGGCGGTGACTGAACCGGCCGTCAGGGCTGTCGGGAGTGCCCGAGGTGACGGTGTGGGTGATGTCGTCCTGGTTGGTGAAGCTCACCTTGGCTCCCGGCGACACCTCCACGGGCGTGGGCTTGAACTGGAAGGTCTGGATGGTCACGCCCTGCTCGGAGCCCGCGGGCGCGTCGAGCATCACGACCAGGCCGAGCGCCAGCGCGGCTCTCGCCGCCCTCTGCTTCCACCGCCGCCTGCTTTCCATCGCCGCCTCCTCGGTGGCTCACTCGCCACTCACGGAGATCTACGGCGCCGGCGGTCAGACGGATTGGGATAAGTAACGAGGAAAGCGGAGCGTCGGGGAGATACAACCTGGACCTGTTACCTACGTGCGGGCCGTCCCCTTCGGATTGCCGACGGGAAAGAGACTGGGCTATCTGGCGAAGCGGCCGGGATTGAAGGCCTCGAGGGAGATTTTCGTGCTTCCGGTGAGGATGAGATCGGCGATGGCGCGCCCCATGGGGGCCGTACACGATGCCCTTGCGTGCGGCACCGGTGGCCATGTAGACGTGCTCGAGGGCAGGCACCCGGCCGAGGAGGAGCAGGCCGTCGGAAGCCAGCGGGCGCAGGCAGGCCGTCTGGTGCACGACCTGGGCGTCGGCCATCGCGGGCAGCATTTTCACCAGGGCAGCTCCGATCTCGTCGCGAGCTTCCGGCGTCGACTCCTCGTCGAAGCCTGCCTCCTCCTCGGTGGTGCCCGCCCACAGCAGGCCGTCGGTCTTGGTGGTGGCATAGTTGTGGCCCCAGCCGACGGAGCACGCCACCGGGGGACCGGGAGCCTGCAGCCGGAGGATCTGGCCCTTGAGCGGCCGGACCTCGATCGGCGTGTCGATCCAGCTCGACGTTTCCCGCTCCACGGACCGAGGCCCAGCACGACCGCCGAGCACGCGACCTCGCCCCGCTCGAGGATCACGCCCGTGACGCGCCCGCCTTCACGGCGCAGGCCGGTGACCCGTCCGTGCCGCACGGTCGCGCCCATCTCCTCGGCGGCCTTGGTGAGGGCCAGCACCAGACGATAAGGCTCGACGTCCGCCGTCCCGTCGATCAGCACCGCGCCGATCGTCTCTTCGGAGATGCGCGGCTCCACGCGCCGGGCCTCCGCGGCGTCCAGCCAGCGCGCTCCATATCCCGCCTGCCGCTGCTGCCAGGGCAGGGCGGCCTGGAGGCGACGCACGTCCGCGTCGGACAAGGCGAGGGCGAGCGAGGGCCGCACGCGAAAGTCCACGTCCATCCCGGTCTCCTCGACGAGACTCTCGGCGAGCTCCCGATGGAGCCGCATCCCATCCTGGGCGATCTCCGCGAGTGGCCCGGGAATGCCGAAGCCGCCCAGCGGACTCAACCCGCCATAGGCGAAGCCCGAAGCATGGCTGCCGATGGCATCACGCTCGATGACAATGCTGGGAACGCCGCCCTTCGCGAGGTAGTAGGCGGTGGCCATGCCCACGATGCCGCCGCCCACGATCACCACGTCGCCGCTGATCATTCGAGATTTCCTCTCTCTTTCGCGTGTCGCGCCGATCCTGTCAGAGGGCGCCGATCAAGTCAATCCGGTGATGCGGGGCGGATGTGCTAGGCTCCCCGTGCTCAGCTTGGCGAGACAATTCCATGGGAGGTCCGGATGCGGCGACGGGATTTCCTCTCGCTCCTCAGCGGCGCGGCCGACTGCGTGGCCGCTGATCGCGGACGCACAACCGGCGGGCCCGCCGCTCCTCGGTATGCTGCTCGTCGTTCCGCCCGAGGCTGGGAAGGCGTTCACCGAGCCGATGCGCGCCTTCCTTCAGGCGCTCGGCTATGTCGAGGGGCGGACCATCGCCTTCGATTTTCGCTTTGCCGACGGCCAGGTCGAGCGGCTCCCGTCACTCGCCGCCGATCTGGTGGCCCGGCGGCCGGCGGTCATCGTCACCTTCGGCGACGCCACCGCGCGTGCGGCGCAGGCGGCCACAAGCACGATTCCCATCGTCTCTATGTCCGAGGATCTGGTGAGGGCCCGACTGGTGCTCAACCTCGCCCGCCCGGAGGGCAACACCACCGGCGTGAGCATCATGGGCACCGAGCTCGACGCCAAGCGGCTGGAGCTCCTCGCCGAGTGGCTGCCCGCGCGCAGCACCGTCATGCTGCTCGCCGACGCCACCACGCATCGAGAGTCGCGGCCGGCCCTCCAGGCCGTCGCCCAGGCTTCGGGCTCACCCTCCAGGAGGCGTCCGTGAGCACGCCGGACGAGATCGAGCGCGCGTTCCGCGGAGCCCGGCAACGTGGGGTGGCGGGAGTCAACGTGCTCTCCTCGGCGTTTCTTTTCTCGCAGCGCGGGCGCATCATCCGGCTGGCCGCGGAGCAAACGCTGCCAACCATCTACCAGTGGCCGGAGACGGCCGAAGAGGGTGGGTTGATCGCGCACGGGCCGAGTCTTCACGGCGCGTTTCGCCAGGTCACCACGCTGGTGGTCAAGATCCTCCAGGGACGCCGGCCCGGCGACATTCCCGTCGAGCAGCCGACCAAGTTCGCCCTGTATCTCAACCTCAAGACCGCCCATGCCCTCAATCTGGTCGTCCCGTCGCTGATGCTGCTGCGCGCGGACAAGACCATCGAGTGAAGACTCGACCGCCACATCGCTCGCGCCTGACTCCGATGCATTCACTTTCCGCTTGACAGCTTCAGTTCAGAAGTAGAGCGATCGGACACCGGCGGCACTCGTCGAAGGCTAGCCCAGATGGTCGCTTTGGCGCCCGATTGCATAGGTAAGGCGCGGCGACAGGAGAAAATCATTCTCTTTCGTCCTGAACGTCTGCTTCTGGACGGTTGTCGGCGACGCCGAGATCACGGTGTAGAGTCGACCCAGCGGGAGGGTGACTCGCCATGAATATCGAACGCATCGGAGATATCCGGCGCGACTGGACCATACCGCGGAGCTGGATCGACTTGGGGACGAGATCGCCGTGCTCTCGGCTCATCTCGAAGCCGCCACCGGCCGGCTCCTGGACCTTATCCGCGAGTTCGACGCTCGCGGGGGTGGGGGCAACGGGTTCCGCTCCTGCGCGCACTGGCTTTCCTGGCGCGTGGGGCTCGATCTGGGTGCCGCGCGGGAGCGTGTGCGCGTGGCCCGAGCGCTCGGGACTTTGCCGCTGATGGCGGGAGCGCTGTCGCGGGGCGAGCTGTCGTACGCGAAGGTGCGGGCCCTCACACGGGTGGCGACGCCGGAAACGGAAGCGCGCCTCTTGAATGTTGGTCGTGCGGGGACGGCGAGTCACGTCGAGCGGATCGTCAGGGGCTGGCGCCGGGTGGACCGACATGCGGAAGCTCGCGAAAGCGCGCGACAGCACTCGCGCCGTGGGCTTCACATCTACCATGACGAGGACGGGACGGTGATCCTCCGGGGACGGTTGACACCGGAGGTCGGAGCTCTTCTCGTGAAGGCGCTGGAGGCGGCGGGCGAGACGCTGTACCAGCGGCGGCGAAAGGAAGAGGCGGGTTCCGGATCCGCCGACCGGCCGATGGATTCGCCCTCGCCCGCTCAGCAGCGGGCGGACGCGCTGGCGCTGATGGCTGAGGCGGCGCTTCACCAGGGACTCGACCCGGGCCATCCAGCGGAGCACTACCAGAGTGGTGGTCCACGTGGACGCCCCGGTGCTGTCGGACTCGGAGCAGCCGGGGCAGACGGTGCTGGAAACCGGCACACACGTTTCCGCGGAAACGTCCCAGCGCCTGGCCTGTGACGCGACGCGGGTTGTCATGAAGCACGATACGGAGGGGCGGGTCACTGAGGTCGGGGCGCGGACGCGGACGATACCGCCCGCCCTTACGCCGGGCTTTGCAGCATCGGGACCGGGGTTGCCGCTTTCCGGGCTGTGGCGTGGCCTTCGGTCAGGGGCATCATCTCCAGCATTGGGCTCGAGGCGGGCCCACTACGCTCTCGAATCTCGCGCTTCTGTGTCGGCGGCACCACCGGGCCGTGCACGAGGAGGGCTATGGAGTCGAGCGTGAGCCGGACGGTACGCTCCAGTTCAGGCGACCGGATGGCCGGCCTCTTCCTGATGTGCCGCCGGCGCCCTCGCTGCAGGGTGATCCGGTAGAGTGTGCTGCGATCTAGGAGACGAGACGGGCGGCGCAGCAGATCCACGCGCATGGACTGGCGATCCCGTGTGTGGTGCGGGGAGCGGCTGGATGTGGGCTGGGCTATCGACGTGTTGCATCCACCGGCTGCGCGAGCGGGAACAAGGTGAAGGCCAACCGTCGCTCGTCTACGCCTTCGGCTTCACTTCCTTGACGCACTCGCCTAGCGGCGCTCAGCCTCGCTGCCGCGTCGCCTCGTAGACCAGCCGCGCCGTGGCGATGTCCTCCACGGCGAGACCTACCGACTTGAACACCGTCGTTTCCGAGACGGGGGCCGGCTTCGAGCCGTCGAAGATCTCTCCCGCCTCCGGCGTAGATCGGGCTCTTGGAGAGAATCACATCCCCGGATTCCGTGAGCACCGCCTCACGGGAGTCGACCACGAGCACGCTGGCCATGGCGTCGTCATCGAGCTCCCGCCAGGTCGGGCGCGGGGATCCCACCGCGTTGACGTGAGCCCCGCGCTTGAGCCACGCGCCTTTGACAATGGGCTCCCGCGCATTGGTGGCCGTCACCACCACGTCGGCGCCCCGTACCGCCGACTCCACATCCATGGCCCGAGCGTTGTGCGCGCGGGCGAAGCGCTCGGCGTGGGCAGGCGTCCGGCTCCACACGCGGACCTCATCGAAGTGGCGCACGCGGGAGAGCGGCCTCCAGATGGGCCTCCGCCTGGACCCCGCTCCCGATGAGGGCGAGCACGCGGCTGTCGGGCGCGGCCGAGGCGTCTGGTGACGGCCGCCGAGACGGCCGCCGTTCGCATCTCCGTGATGAGGCGGCCGTCCATGACGGCCAGCGGCTCCCCGGTATCCGTCCGGAAGAGCAGGATCATGGCGAGATGAGTGGGCACCGCCGTGCCGGCATTGCCCGGGTAGAAGCTCACGAGCTTCAGACCCATGGCCGCCTCCGCCACCGCGGGCATGATGCCCAGATACCGCTTGTCCTCCTCGATGGTGATCATGCTCCGCGTGGGTTGGATCACGCGGCCCCTCGACAGCGCGGTGAGCGCCGTCTCCATCTCCGCGATGAGCTGATCCCAGCCGAGGACGGCCCGTACGGCCTCCTCGTCCAGATACATGACCGCCGGTCGACGCTCGGAGGACACGGCGATCCGGTTAGCCCGCGAGCTTCCAGCCGAGCCAGTCGCACACCGCGCGGCCCATGATCAGCCCCTTGTCCTTCGCGGACAGCCAGGGCAGCTCCTCCGTGAACATGGTCACGCATTGCTTCCACGGGCACGGCATGCGCGTGATGTCGGTTCCCCAGAACATCCGCTCGGGCCCGAAGGCATCGTAGAGCTTCCGGATGTGTCCGTGGATGTCACGGTGCGGATAGGGCTCGCTCGAGTAGCTCGGCGCGCCCGTGGCCTTCAGGGCCACGTTGGGATGCTTGGCCGCGGCGACCAGGTCGGGCAGGTTCGACCACGCCGCGTCGGGGCGACCGAAGTGGTCGATGATCAGCTTGAGCCCTCGATGGCGCTCCGCGATCGGGCCGATGACCTGGAAGAGCCCAGGCCCGAGCAGCGCGATGGGCAGCTGCGCTCGCTCCGCGGCCGCCCACAGCCAGTCGAGGCTTCCATCGGTGAGCCACGTCTGCTGATGCGGGCTGCAGGAGCGCGAAGCGAAGCCCGAGCACGCCTGGCCGGCCCTTCATCTCCGTCGACCTTGGCGCGGCTCTCCGGCTGGTCGAGCGGAAAATTGCCGAGGATGGCGAACCGACTGGGATGGGCCTTGGCGCGCGCCTCGACGGCGAGCGTGTTGGAGTCGGGATCCCAGCCCGGCGGATGGATGAGCGGCCGCGTTCACGCCGCCTTCGTCCATCTCCCTGAGCGCGTCGTCCGCGGTGTAGTCGGTGATCTGGCGGTGGTTGGCGAAGTTGGTGGGCTTGTTGCTTCTTCCAGAGGTGGATCTGCGCGTCGACGATGAGCATGGCGCTCCTCAGGCTTTCGGCTTCCAGTTCTTGAAGCGCTCGCGGAGGACCTTCTTGTCGAACTTGCCCACCGAGGTCTTGGGCACGGCGTCGATGAAGCGCGACCTCGTCGGGCAGCCACCACTTGGCCACGAGCGGCCTGAGGTAGTCGAGGATCTCGCTTTCCGTGAGCTGGTCCTTGAACTCGGGCTTGGGCACCACGCAGGCGAGCGGACGCTCCTGCCACCGCGGGTGCGGCACGCGCGATCACCGCCGCCTCGAGCACCTTGGGGTGGCCCATGATGGTGGTCTCCATGTCCACGCTCGAGATCCACTCGCCGCCCGACTTGATCAGGTCCTTGGTCCGGTCGGTGATCTGGATGTAGCCGTCGGAGTCGATGGCGGCCACGTCGCCGGTGCGGAACCAGCCGTCCTCGGTGAACTGAGCGGCGCCGCTCGGGATTGTTGTAGTAGCCGCTGGTGACCCAGGGCCCGCGCACCTGGATCTCGCCCACGCTCTTGCCGTCCCACGGCTGGACCGGCGCCGAGCTCGTCGACGATGCGCATGTCCACGCCCGCCACCACCGCGCCCTGCTTGGCGCGGATGCCGTACCGCTCCTCCTCGGGCAGGCTGTCCGTGTAGGAGCGCGGCCGGCACACGCTCCCAGCGGCGACATCTCGGTCATGCCCCAGGCGTGGAGCATGTAGGCGCCATACTTCTTGTCGAAGTAGCTCGATGAGGGTCTTGGGCGCCGCCGACCCGCCGATGGGGAATGCAGCGGATCGAGGAGATGTCCCACTGCGGCTCCTTCCTCGAGGATGGCCTGGATGGCGATCACGTACCAGCGCCGTCGGGGCCGACGAGGGGGGACCGTCGACTCCCCTTCCCCGCCACTCGCTCCGCTCGAACGCTCGTTCCGCCGTCGCCCGTCGCCGCATCGCCGGCGGTAGTCCCACTCACGAGGCGCACGCCGCGATCGCGACGGCCGCAGCTGCCGAGCCGGCTGCGCGCGGGACTCTGCCGGAACCGTCGCACGATCTAGAACCGGATCCCGTTCTCCGCGCGGTGCTTCCACCAGCGGTAGGCGAGCAGCGCCGTGGGAACCGCAGCGACCGCGGCGCGACGGGCGCGGCGGGGCGCCAGCGCGACGGTCCCCGCGACCACGGCCCCGCCACGAGCCTTGCGCTGCGATTCTGCCAGCACCTCCGACCGCGTCTTGCTCATGGTTCGCTCGGATTTCTCTTTAAAGGTGTACCTCTTCGGCGGCGCGCAAGCGCGCAGCGGAATTGCTGACGAAGATAGCAACCGTAGC
>ERZ1370068.875-contig-10800_pt1 | contig 20076 bp, 18 predicted proteins | sample MGYA00561227_ERZ1370068 | MGnify/ENA primary metagenome ERZ1370068 (study PRJEB38410, sample SAMEA6850437) | metagenome | study: Metagenomic assessment of the ecological functions of the soil: analysis of the soil microbiota associated with the... | reverse complement strand
GTAATACTTCGTTCAGTTACGGCCATTGCTGCGGAAGGCCCGCCGCGGGAGTCAGCGCCGACCCGGCGAGAGGACACGTCCAGCTGACCGGCGGGCGGCTGTGTCCACATGCTGGACTCCCCGGAGTTCTTTTCACGGATTTTCACCACGCACGTACCGGGACGAAACGGACGTGATCGTGACCCAGATCCGTGATATGCCAGGTGTAGCGGCCGGAAGAACGCGCCGGGAGGCCCAGAGGAATTGCACAGCCCTGTGCGGCAGCTGGGCGGGACTGTTCCGGAGGAACTCGGCCTGAAGTGGAAGCAGCAGGTGCCCGGTGGCACCGTGCGGCATGCTCTTGATCCGGCCTCGGGGTCGGTGCTGCCACGGACAATCGCGCCCGCCCATAGCCCGTCGTGCCGAGGAAAGCGCCCCACCACAGCACCCACGGCCGCGGCCCGGACTCGGCCGGGAACGGCTCAGCGAGCGGCGCGGATCCGGCGCTGCAGCACGAACAGGCCGATCCATCGCCGCGCTGATCTGACGCCGCCACTCATCGGGCCGGTCAGCCAGCCCTGGATCACCCCGGCGCCCGAGTGCAGCGCGGTCGGCTTGAGTACCAGGTGCTCGTTCTCGCGATGCGCGTACTCGCCCATGTCAGCCTGCCCGCCGCCGCCGACCGTGACCGGCCCGGACGGACCATCCGCGTCCACGGCGGGACCCGGTCCAGGCTCGCCAGTTCCGCGTCGCTGAACAGGTGCCGAGTTGGCCTCGTCCGACAGCAGCGCCAGCGCGCCCTTGCTGCCGTACAGTTCCGCATCCATCGGGGCGAAGAGGCGCGACCTCGCCCCGTTCCGGCGGCCCCGCAGCAGCGGCGTCGGCAAGCCTCACCGGCACTGCGGGCCGGAGCAGATCCTGATCAGGAAAACCCGGTAGATCACATCGACCGGTAAGCCGTCCAGCCAGACCCGGCGGTCGGCGGCGCGGAGCTGGCCGAGGTGGCACGGCACGGCCTCCAGCCCGTACCGGGTGAGCTGCGCCGCGCTGTACCGCAGCTGCCGCTCCAGGACGGTGAAGGAGTCCGGCCAGTCGGCGACCGCGATCAGCGGCCGCGCCCCGGCGGGCAGGCCACATTCGGCCCGCAGGGTGTCCACCAGGACATCCACGGTGTCCACGTAGGACAGCCCGTGTGAGGCCACGAAATCGGCCACCGCCGGATCGGCGAGAAAGCCCGGTTGCAGCAGGGCGTTGTCGAGGCCGCCGAGGGCGCTGCCCAGGTTGAGCTCCAGCACCCGGAAGGCCGTCCGTCCGGAACAGGTCGGCCCGCCCCAGCCTGGTCGGCGGCTGGCCCCGGCCCGCTCGATCGCCGTCACCTGGGCACCGGTCATCCCCACGCGCGCGGGCGAACGCGGCCACATCGCCGCCGAACAGCCGAACGGGCAGGGTGGCCAGCGCGGCATGCAGGGCGAGGAGGTCGTCGCGCAGGACCGAGAACTCGGCGTGCTCCAGGAAGACCGGCCTGGTCAGGCAGTCGCCGTCATAGGAGGTCGCCGCCAGGTCGAACTGTTCCCGGGCGTAGCTGCACCAGCCGGGCGGCGCGATCCCCGCGCTCAGCGACCTCAGCCAGGTACCGGCTGGTGAGCGTATTGGGAGTCACCACGCCCCATGGTAATCACGCGATGTTCCCGGGCCGTTAGCCTGCGCGAGCCCGAGCGGCGCAAGCCGGCGCTGGGAGACGCCACGCCGACGCGCCCAAAGAGCCCGGGATGTCCGAGGTGTCTGCTGGAATGCGGTACGGAGATGGACAGGCAACTACCCGCCTACCACCTCGTCCGCTCGCCGGGGCGAGGGGACGAGGCGCCCACACTGGACGCCGCGCAGCGAGCCGTCGTCGACCACGGCGGGGGCCCGCTGCTGGTGCTGGCTAAGCCCGGGCACGGGCAAGAGCCCACCACGATCGTGGAGACCGTGGCGGACCGCATCACCAACCGCGGGATCGACCCGGAGCGGGTGCTCGTTCTCACCTTCAGCCGCAAGGCGGCCGAGGAACTGCGGGAGCGGATCACCACCCGGCTGCACCGCACCACGCGGAGCCGCTGGCGCTGACCTTCCACAGCTACGCCGTATGCGCTGGTGCGACGGGAGTTCGCGCTGGCTGTAGCGACGAGCCGCCGACGCTGCTGTCGGGCCCGAGCAGCTGCTGGAGGTCCGGCGCATGCTCGGGGCGAGGCCGAGGACGGCGGCCGTCGGTGGCCGGAGCGCCTCCGCGCCGCGCTCGCGACCCGCGGCTTCGCGGTCGAACTGCGGGACTTCCTGCTCCGCGCGGCCGAGCGTGGCCTGGACGGCCGGAGCCTGGCCCGGCTGGGGGCGCAGCCGCGGGCGCGACGACTGGCGAGGCGGCGGGCGGTTTCCTCGACCGCTACGCCGCGCGTTTCGACCTGGCCCCGGTCCCGGCCTACGACTACGCGGAGATCATCAGGATCGCCGCGGGGCTGCTGGACCACGGCGCGGTCAGGGACCGCGAGCGCAAGGCCTACGACGTGGTCATGGTGGACGAGTACCAGGACACCGACCCGGCCCAGGAGGAGCTGCTGCACGCCCTGGCGGGCGACGGCCGGGAGCTGATCGCGGTCGGTGACCCGGACCAGTCGATCTACGCCTTCCGGGGCGCGGACGTGCACGGGATCGCCCGCTTCCCGGAGCGGTTCCGCACCCCCGACGACCGGCTCGCCCGGGTGGTCGCGCTGCGGACCTGCCGCACGCAGCGGGACCGTCCTGCTGGCGGCGTCCCGGCGCGTGGCGAGCAGGCTGCCAGCCGCGCCCGGCAGGCATCGCGCGAGCTGGACCGCGCTGCCATCGGCGCCACCGGGGGTCGGTGCGGGTGATCACCGCCACCAGCGCCAGCCAGGAAGCCACGGTGGTCGCGGACGTGCTGCGGCGGGCGCACCTGCGTGACGGCATGAGCTGGTCGTCGATGGCGGTCCTGGTCAGGTCGGTGCATCCACCAGGTCCCGCTGCTGCGCCGCGCGCTGATGACGGCCGGGGTGCCGACCGTGGTCGCCGGGGACGAGCTGCCGCTCACGGCCGAGCCGGGGGCGCGGCCGTTGCTGCTCCTGCTGCGGTGCGCGCTGCGCCCGGGCACGCCTCGACGAGGACGCCGCCGCCCAGCTGCTGACCGGCCCGCTGGGCGGCAGCGACGCCCTTGGCCTGCGCAGGCTCCGCCGGGCGCTGCGGGCTGCCGCGCAGGGCGCCGGGGAGGAGATGACGGAAGAGCCGCTGGCCGCCGCGCTCCGCGACCCGCGTGAGCTCACCCTGATCGACGGCTAGGCCGCGCGATGCGGCCCGGCGGGATGGCGGACCTGCTGGCGCTCGCCCGCGACACCGCGGGCGACGGCAACGCGCAGGACACCCTGTGGGCGGTGTGGCACGCCTCCGGCCTGGCCCGGGAGTGGCAGGCGGTGAGCGCGGCTGAGCGGGACCCGCGGCGCCGCCGCCGACCGCGACCTCGACGCCGTGGTCGCGCTGTTCGAGGCGGCCGGCGCGCTTCACCGGAGCGCCTGCCGCCCGGGTCGGCCCCGCTCTTTCTCGACAGCCTGTCCGGCCAGGAGATCCCGGGCGACACGCTGGCGGGACCGGGCGCCAGCCCGGCGACGCCGTCCGCATCCTCACGGCGCACCGGGCCAAGGGCCTGGAGTGGGACGTCGTGGTGGTGGCCGGGGTCCAGGAAGGCATCTGGCCGGACCTGCGGCTGCGGTCATCGCTGCTCGGCATGGACGAGCTGGTGGACACGGCGGACGGGGGAACGGGCAGGCCGCCGGGACCGATGCCGCGGCCGCCGCGCTCGCCTCCAAGCTGCTCAGCGAGGAGCGCCGGCTGTTCTATGTCGCCGCGACGCGCGCCCGCCGGATGCTGGTGGTGACCGCCGCGGGCGGGGAGGACAGCGACGAGCGCCCGTCCCGCTTCCTGGCCGAGCTGGCTTAGGCGACGAGATCGAGATCGAGCACGTATCCGGATCGGGCCTGCGCTGGCTGTCGATGCCCGCGCTGACCGCTGACCTGCGGCGGGCCGCCGCCGACCGGCGGCGGCCGCCCGCGCTGCGGCAGGCCGCGGCCGCCCAGCTGGCCCGGCTGGCGCAGGCCGGCGGTCCGCGGCGCCGACCCCGGCCACTGGTACCAGCTCACCACGCTGTCCGACCCCGGCCCGCTGGCCGCCCCGGTCTCGGTCCCGCTCACCGCCCAGCCGTCGGGCAGCGCGCTGATGCGGGTCTCGCCGTCGCAGGTGGAGTCGTTCACCCGCTGCGGGCTGCGCTGGCTGCTGGAGGTGGCCGCCGGGGCCGGGTCGGTGGACGTGGTCCGCCACTTCGGCATCGTGATCCACGCCGCGGCGGTGCTCGCCGCCGAGGGCGCCACCGACGACCTGATCGGGGACCGCATCGACGAGGTCTGGCACCACCTGGACTTCGGCAGCGCCTGGTACAGCGAGAAGCAGCGGGAACTGGCCCACCAGATGGTGAGCAAGTTCCTGGCCTGGCACCGGCAGAATCCGCGGGATCTGGTCGCCTACGAGGAGAGCGTGCGCGCCCAGGTGGGTGCGGTGGAGATCACCGGCCGGGTGGACCGGCTGGAACGCGACGCCGAGGGCCGGGCGATCGTGGTCGACCTGAAGACCGGCTCGGCCCCGGTGCCCGCCACCGACCTGGACCGGCACCCGCAGCTCGGGGTGTACCAGCTCGCGGTCATGCTCGGCGCGTTCGAGCGGTTCGGCCTGACCGAGCCCGGCGGCGCGGAGCTCGTCCAGGTCGGCAAGGCCAGCCTGGCCGCGCAGGTCCGGGTGCAGCCGCAGGGCTCGCTGGCCGACGACCCGGAGCCGGGGTGGGCGCGGGAGCTGGTCGAGACCGTGGCCGCGGGCATGGCGGGACCGCTGTTCCAGGCCCGGCTCAACCCCGGCTGCCGCCACTGCCCGGTCGCCTCCAGCTGCCCGGCACACGTATCGGGGAGCAGGTGACCCCATGACGGGGCAGGCCAGGTACAGCCCCGGCCCAGCTGGCGATGCTGCTCGGCCTGCCCGAGCCGACCGGTGAGCAGGCGGCCGTGATCGCCGCGCCGCTGGAGCCGCTGGCCGTGATCGCTGACGCGGGCTCGGGCAAGAGCGAGACCATGGCGGCCCGGCTGGTCTGGCTGGTCGCCAACGGCATGGTCGCGCCGGAGCGGGTGCTCGGCCTCACCTTCACCCGCAAGGCCGCCGCCGAGCTCGGGCAGCGGGTCCGGACCAGGCTCGCGGGCCTGCGGCGGGCGGGCCTGGCCGGGGGACGGCACTAGCGGGCAGGCCGAGCCCGCCGCTAGCCGAGGCGTCCCGGCGCGGCGTGTCCCCGGACAGCGCCCCCTGGATGATTCCTCCTGGGCAGCGCCCTCCTGGGCGGTGCGTCCCCGGGTGGCGCTCCCCTCGGCGGTGTCTCGCTGGACGATCTGCTCCTGCGCGATGGGCTGCGCGCAGACGCGGGCCCGGCCGGGCTGGGCCGCCCCGCTGTCGAGGACACGCCGGAGGGCGAGCCGGTCGTGTCCACCTACCACGCCTACGCCGCCCGGCTCGTCGCCGATCACGCGCTGCGCGAGGCGCTGGAACCGTCGCTCCGCCTCATCACCCCGGCGGTGGCATGGCAGATCGCGGCCCGGGTCGTCGCCGCCTACAGCGGGCCGATGGACGCGATCGACCGCGCCCCGCAGTGGGTGACCGCGGCGGTGCTCGACCTCGCCGCCGAGCTGGCCGAGCACCTGCGCACCCCGGCCGATGTCCAGCAGGTCGGCCGGTGGCTGGACACGGCCTGCCGTACCATCCCCGGCCGGGTGCCCGCGCTGGTCAGGAAGATCAGCGAATGCCAGCGCACCCGGGAGCAGCTGCTGCCGATGGTGGCCGCCTACACGCAGGCCAAAGCCGCCCGGGAAGTGATCGACTACGGTGACCAGGTCGCGCTGGCGGCGCGGATCGCCAGCCGCCATCCCCAGGTCGGCGCGATCGAGCGGGCCCGCTACCAGGTCGTGCTGCTCGACGAGTACCAGGACACCAGCCACGCCCAGCTGGTGCTCGCTGCAGGCCCTGTTCGGCGGCGGCCATCCGGTCACCGCCGTCGGGGATCCCTGCCAGTCGATCTACGGCTGGCGCGGCGCCAGCGCTTAAGCAACCTGCGCCGTTTCGTCGCCGACTTCCCCGTCGCTGGCCAGCCGGGGCCCGGCCGGACGGGAACGGCTCGGATCGGCGCGGCGGCACCCGTCCGGCCAAGGTCAGGCAGCTGTCCACCAGCTTCCGCAACACCGGGCGCGTCCTGGACGCCGCCGCCGCCCTGCAGCAGGGGCTGCGCGCCGAGGCGCCGCAGGTGCCGCGGCTGGTCCCGCCCCGCAGCGGGCCGGCGGGGACGGGTGGTCTGCGCCCTGCTGGACACCGCGGCGGACGAGGCGGCCTGGGTCGCGTCGCAGATCGAAGGGACTGCTGGACCTGCCGCCCGGGCACGGCCCCGGACGGGGACCCTGGCCGGATCACGACAGCGCCCGCATCCGTCCCGCCGACGTCGCGGTGCTCTGCCGCAAGCGGTCCCAGTTCCCGGTGCTGCGGGCCGCGATCGAGGCACGCGGGATCCCGGTCGGAGGTGGTCGGCCTGGGCGGGCTGCTCACCGTCCCCGAGGTGGCCGACGTGGTCGCGACCCTGCGGGTGCTGCACGACCCGGCCGCGTCCAGCTCGCTGGCCCGGCTGCTGACCGGCCCGCGGTGGCGGATCGGGCCGCGCGACCTGGTGGCGCTCGGCAGGCGGGCCCGTGACCTGACTCCGCGAGCACCCGCGCCGCCGGGCCGGTACGGCCCGGCACGCGGCGGCCCGGGACGCCGACACCGGGAGCCACCGGCACAGGGCGCGCGGCCGCGGGACCCGCCCCGGAAGGCGCTGGCCCGGGGCCACCGGCGGCGGCCGGCTAGGCCCCGAGGCGGGCGGGCGAGGCGCACGCGGCCAGCCACGGGGAAGCGTTAAGCATGATGATCCCCTGGCCCAGGCGGTCACCGACCTGACCGCCGAGCAGGGCAGCCTGGTGGAGGCCCTGGATGACCTGGGCCCGGCCGCCGCGTACTCGGCGCCCGGCTTCGCGCGGTTCAGGCGCGCTGGCCGCGGAGCTGCGGATGCTGCGCGCGCACACCGACCGGCCCCTGCCCGACCTGGTGGGCGAGGTGGAGCGGGTGCTCGGGCTGGACGTCGAGGTGGCGGCCCAGCCGTGGCGCGACCCGGCCGCCGCGCGCGCCGACCTCGACGCGTTCGCGGACGCGGCGTCCACGTTCGCCGATGACCAGGAGGAGCCGACGCTCGGGGCCTTCCTCGCCTACCTGACGGCCGCCGAGGCCGAGGAGTTCGGCCTGGAATCGAGGTCGGCCGAGCGGGACGAACTCCGTCACTCTGACCACCGTGCACGCGGCCAAGGGCCTGCAGTGGGCCGCGGTGGTCGTGCCCGGCCTGTCCGCCGGGGCGAAGGCGCGGGTCTTCCCGCCCGGCCGGTGGCCAGCACCCGCTGGACCGAGAACCCGCGGCTGCTCCCGTTCAGCCTGCGGGGAGACGCGGACGACCTGCCGGCCCTGCCCTACCTCACCGCCGAGTCGCTGGCCGCCTTCAGCGACGCCTGCGCGGCACGTGAGCTGGCGGAGGAGCGGCGGCTGGCGTACGTGGCGGTGACCAGGGCGGCGTTCTGGGTGGCCTGCACCGGCTACTGGTGGGGCGAGGGCGCCTCCCCGCTCGGCCCCTCGCTGTTCCTGGACGAGATCCGGGCCGCGTGTGAGGTCGGCGCGGGGACCGTGGAGCGGTGGGCAGCCGGCGCCGCGGAAGACGCCACGAACCCGGCGCTGGCCGAGCCGGTGCCCGTGCCCTGGTACGCCGTCCCCGGGCGGGCCGCGGTACGAGGCCGTCCGCGAGGCCGCGGCGCTGGTCGACGCCGCCCGAGCTGGCGCGCCTGGCGCCCGGCGGGCCGGCTCAGCGGCCAGGACCGGCTGCTGGCCCAGGCGTGGGAGCGGGACACCGCGCTCCTGCTCGCCGAGCGTGAGGGCGGCGCGGCGACGCCGCCTCGGCGTGTGTCGCTGCCCGGGCGGCTGTCGGTGTCGTCGCTGGTCACGATGGCCGCCGACCCGGCCGAGCTCGCCCGCCAGATCCGCCGCCCGATGCCGCGCCCGCCCGCCCCGCAGGCGCGCCGCGGCAGCGCCTTCCACCAGTGGCTGGAGGAACGGTTCGGGCAGCAGCGGCTGATCGATTCGACGGACCTGCTCGGCGCCGCCGATGAGCCCGCCGACGACGACGCGACGCGGGCGACCTGGCGCTGCTGCGGGAGCGGTTCGAGGCGGGAGAGTGGGGCGGCCGCTGGCCGCTGGAGGTGGAGGTGCCGTTCGAGACGCTGATCGCCGACCGGGCGGTGCGCGGGCGGATCGACGCCGTGTTCGGCGACGCGGGCGACGGCGGGTACGACGTCGTGGACTGGAAGACCGGCCAGCCACCGGCCTCGGACGACGAACGGCGGGTGGCGGCGGTCCAGCTCGCCGCCTACCGGCTGGCCTGGGCCGGGCTGGCCCGGGTGCCGCTCGACCAGGTGCGGGCCGCGTTCTACTACGTGCGCGACGACTGACCCTGCGGCCCGCCGACCTGCTCGACGAGGCCGGGCTGGCCGCGCTCATCGAGAGCATCCGTCCCAGCCGGGTAACCATCAGCGAGGCCTTAAGCACCTCTGCCACATACACCTGTGCCACCACGCCGCCCATGGCTCCCATGCCCGCATGAGCCGCAAGCGCGCCCCCTGCAGCCCGGGCCGGGGTGCCCCAGGTCGTCCACGTGATGCCCGCGTCATCGGCGGTGGGTCGAGCTGTCCATCATGCGGTGCTGCCACCGGGTGCGCCCGGACGCCAGCCGGTATCGGGGGCGCGGCGCTGGTCCTGGCCCAGCCGGGTAGCGACACCCGCCGTGGGTGATGACCAGGCGAGCCCGTCACGAGGGAAGCCTGTGGGCCAGACACGCGCAGTGACCTGCGGGCCCGCCGGGAGGAGGCATCTGGATGGGCCGGTCGAAGCCGCTGATCGTTTTCGGTGTGCGCCAGGTAGAAGCCGGAGCCAGCTCCGGCCCGGTGCACGGGCACCGGACGGCCACGGCCAGCCGTCCCGCAGCGATGACGGCACCTCGGGTCGGATTCCGGCCGTGATCGCCGGAGCGGGCCTGCGGGCGGCCGAGAGCGGGCCTGGCAGGCCACCGGGTGGACCGGCCAGCACCTGCGGCACGTCGCGGGGATGATCCGGCAGGGGCGCAACCCGGCCGCGCGGGTCTACGAGAGCATCGGGTCCGAGTGCTTCCTCGCGCTGGCGCCCGGCTGGCTGAACCTCGGGCTGTGGGAGGGCCCCGGCACGGGAGGCCGAGGCCGGAGGCCGCGTGCCGCCAGCTCGTCCAGACGGTGGCGTCGGCGCTGCCTGCCGGGGGCGTCATCGTCGACGTCGGGAACGGCCTCGGGACCCAGGACCCGCTGATCGCCGAGAGCACCGCCACGCGCGCGGCTGGTCGCGGTGAACATCGCCGAGTGGCAGCTGTCGGCCGGGCGTGACCGGCTGCGGGAGGCCGCGGCGGCCCCGGTCGTCGGCGACGCGACCCGGCTGCCGCTGGCTGGCGGCGTCGCCGACGGCCTGATCAGCGTGGAGGCGGCGTTCCACTTCCGCTCCCGCCGCGCCTTCTTCGCCGAGTGCCACCGGGTGCTGCGGCCCGGCGGCGTGCTGAGCATCACCGACATCTCGACCGAGCGATGGCCACGGGGTCCCGCCGAGCTGGCCTCCGGCCTGGCCCAGCTGCGGGTCTTCGGGCTCCGTCCCGGCGCGGCGATGACCGCCCGGCAGATCGCGGCGGCCGCCCGCGCGGCTGGCCTGGTGGACGTGGAGGTGACGCGGTGCGGCGATCGCGTGATCAGCCCCCGCGCTCCGGGTCATCGCGGCCCGGCTCACGGGTTCACCGCCCGCCCCCTCGGGCACCGCACCGCCGCCCGCGTCCTGCTGCGGCAGGTGGAACTCCCTGTGGCGGCACCGGATCATCGACTACCTGATGCTTCGCGCCGCCCGGCCCGGTTCGACGAGGCAGCAGCGCAGGCAGGCGGCGTCATGGCTCCTGACGCGGCCAGACACCGCGCAGCCTGCCAGTCATGCCCGGGTCCGATCATCGGTGGCTGGGCCCGTGGAACGACCCACGGTCGTCTGGGCCGTGGGCACGGTACGCTGGGCAAGCCGAGTCGCCGGTGCTGCCCTAGAGTGCCGGAACAGGACCCGGTGAGGAGGCGGTCAGCGGTCATGGACGCCCGTGACTACATCCAGCAGCACGCACGTGGTTTCTTCGCGGACCTGAAGCAGTGGCTGGCCATCCCGTCGATCTCGGCCGACCCCGGCCACCACCGGGACGTGCGGGCCAGCGCCGCGTGGCTCGCCGCCCACCTGCGGGCCACCGGGTTCCCGAGGTGGAGATCTGGGAGACCGGCAGCGCCGGCTCGCCGGCCTGCCCGCGGTCTTCGCCTGCTGGCCCGCCGCCGACCCCGCCGCACCGGCGGTGTCGTCTACGGGCACCACGATGTGCAGCCGGTCGAGCCGCTCGACGAGTGGGACTCGCCGCCGTTCGAGCCCGCCGAGCGGGACGGCCAGCTGCTGGCCCGGGGCGCGTCCGACGACAAGGGGCCAGGTGATGCTCCACGCCCTGGGCGTCCGGGCCTGCCTGGCGGCGGCCGGTGCCACCGCTCCGCCGGTCACCATCAAGCTGCTGATCGAGGGCGAGGAGGAGTCCGGCTCGCCGCACTTCGCCGATCTGCTCCGCGGCGAGCGGGCCGACCGGCTGGCCTGCGACGTGATCGTGGTCGTCCGACACCACCATGTGGGCCGCCGACGTGCCGTCCATGTGCACCGGGATGCGCGGGCTGCGTCGGCGGCGAGATCACGCTGCCGGGGCCCGGTCGCCGACCTGCATTCCGGCTCCTTCGGCGGCGGCGTGCCGAACCCGCTGCACGCGATGGCCGCGCTGCTCGCCGGGCTGCACGACGCCGGCGGCCGGGTCACCCTGCCCGGGTTCTACGACCGCGTGGTGCCGCTGACGCGACAGGAGCGGGACCTGTTCGCGCGGCTGCCCTACGACGAGAAGCACTGGCTGGCCGAGGCCGGGCACAGCCAGGCGCGCCGCACGGCGAGGCCGGGCTACACCACGCTGGAGCGGATCTGGGCGAGGCCCACGGCCGAGGTCAACGGCATGTGGGGCGGGCACACCGGTCCGGGCGGCAAGACCATCGTGCCGCGCGAGGCGCACGCGAAGGTATCGTTCCGGCTCGTCGCCGACCAGGAGCCCGCCGAGGTCGTGCGCGGGCTGCGGGAGTACGTGGCGGCGCACACCCGGCCGGGCATCGAGGCGGAGGTCAGCTTCGAGGGCCCGGCGTGCGGCCGTGCTTCTCGCCGATCGCCTCGCTCGCGGTTCAGGCGGGCAAGCGCGCGATGGAGCGCGCGTTCGGCCGCGAGGTGCTGTTCACCAGGGAGGGCGGCAGCGGCCCCGGAGGCCGACCTGGCCGAGATCCTGGGCGCGCCGCTGGTGTTCGTCGCGGTCGGCCTGGACTCCGACCGCATCCACGCGCCCAACGAGAAGGCCGAGATGGCGCTGCTGCTCAAGGGGGCGGAGGCGGCGGCGTATCATGGCCTGAGCTGGCGGAGCCGGACGGGCGCTGAGGGCAGCGGCTGGTGAATGACGGCATGGCCGCCGCCGGCGCCGATGGTGCGAGACCGGTGGCGCCGCGGCCGGTGGCACGGGCGTGACGCGCTGCGCGAGCTGGAAGCGCAGGAGATCGCCGGAGATCTCGGCGGGTTCGTGCTGGCCCGCGGCGAGGTGGACCGGGCCAGCGCACCGGCGCGAGGACCGGACTGGATCGCCGCCGCCTGGGCCGACGACGCGCACCCGCGGTGCTGCGTCCTCGACGATGGGCCAGGCGCTGATCCGGTTCGGCGACGGCGCCGCTCGGAACTGGTGCTGGTGCCGCCCGGCGCAGGCACCGGAGGGCGTGCGGTTCCTGCTCGGCGCCGACGCCGACGGGACCGCCTACTTCGGGGTGGCTAGGCCCGCCGGGCGGGCTCGGCGCGGGCGCCGCTGCCACCCCCCGGCACTGGACATGGCGGCCGCCCGAGCCGGGGATCGCCCAGCCAGCCTGCAGGCAGGCCGCGCTGCTCGGCGACCGCGACGCCGGGCTGTTCACCCACGCGGTAGCGCTGGCCAACTGGCACGAGCGCACACCCACTGCCCCCGTTGCGGCGCCCTGACCATGCCGGCCCCGGCCGGGCACGCGCGGCGCTGCCCGGTCGGACGGCAGCGAGCACTTCCCCGGATCGACCCGGCCGTGATCATGCTGGTCACCGACGACGACGGACCGCTGCCTGCTCGCGCGCAACCGCCGTGTGGCCGGCCCGCCGGGTGTCCATCCTGGCCGGTTTCGTCGAGGCCGGGGAGTCCGCCGAGCAGGCCGTCGCCCGCGAGGTCAGGGAGGAGACCGGGCATCGCCGGTCAGCGGCATCCGGTACCGTCGGCAGCCAGCCCTGGCCGATGCCGCAGAGCCTGATGCTCGGCTTCCGCGCCGACGCCGGGCACGGGCAGCAGATCACAGGTGGACGACGAGGAGATCGCCGAGGCGCGCTGGTCTCAGCCGCGACGAGCTGGCCGCCGAGGTCGCGTCGGCGCGAGCTGCTGCTGCCGCCGCCGGTGTCGATCGCGCACCAGATCATCCAGTCCTGGTACGGCGGCCCGCTCCCCGGCACCTGGTAAGCGCCCAGGCCGCAGTCTACACACGGCACTGGATGCGAAGCGTCATGCGGCGGCTCTGCGGCCCCGCCCCGGCTGGCCGACTGATTCCCCCCGCCCGCGCCCGGCCCCGCGGCCGGGTGCGTCAGCTGACCGGGGCGAGCTGGCGGACGGCGTCGGCCTCGTCCACGCCGGGGGCGGGCACCACCATCACGACCGGGGTGTCCAGGCCGCTGGCCCGGTACTGCTCGACCCGCTCCCGGCAGTCTTCCGGTAGACCGTGCACGACCAGCTCGTCCACGACGTGGTCGGGGACGGCGGCGAGCGCCCCTGCGGTCCCCGGCCGCCCACGCGTCCTGCATGGGGCGCAGCGCCTCGCCGCGGCCCAGCCAGGCGTGGAAGGCGGCGTAGGCGGGCACGGTGAGGTAGGCGGCGATCAGCCGGCGGCCGACCTCCTGGCCACGCGTGGCGTCCGCGGTCGGGCAGACGAACAGCCGGGCGATCAGCTCGCAGTCCGGCCCGGCCACCGCACGCACGGCTGGCGCATCCGACGGGGCGAGCCAGTTCGTGATCGCGCCGTCCGCCAGCGATGCGGCCAGCCGCACCATGCCGGGCCGGAGCGCGGCGAGGGCGAGCCCGGGGGGCTGGGCGGGCGGCGGGTCCAGCCGGAAGCCGCTGATGGCGAAGCTCTCGTACCCGGCGCTGACCTTTTCCCCGGCCAGCGCCGCGCGCAGGAAAAGCAGCGTGTCCCGGGCGCGCTGGTACGGTCGGGCCAGCTCGATGCCGTTCCACGCCTCCACGATCACCGGGGAGGAGGTGCCGATGCCGAGCACGAACCGGCCGGGTGCCAGGGCCGCCACGGTGGCCGCGTTCATCGCGAGCAGGGCCGGGCCGCGGGTGAAGATCCCGGCGATGGCGGTCCCCAGCCGCAGCCGGTCCGTCCACTGGGCGGCCAGCGCCAGCGGGGTGAAGGCGTCGGCGCCGTTGACCTCGGCTGACCAGGCGTCGGTGTAGCCGAGGTCGGGCAGCGCCGGCCACGATGTCCCGCTGCTCGGGCACGGGCAGGCTGCGCAGCGGCAGGGTAATGCCCCATCTCGGCGTGGCTGTCATCCGCGACCTCCCTCGAGTTCCCGCCCATCATGCCGGGTACCCCGCCCGGGGCGGGGACGGGCAGCCATGTGTGGATCGGAAGACTGATGTGAGAGCACTGCTCTTGACATTCGGATCGGGTCGAGTACGCTGTTCTTAAATAAGAGCAGTGCTCTCGCAGCAAAGCGGAAGGCTGAGCCGGGGCCGACAGAGGGCAGGCAACGGTGCAGCAGTGCAGACTCAGGCAGCTGACGGCAGAAGAAGGAACCCCGCCATGACCACCAGCAGCGAGCCCCGCTACATCCAGCCGGGCCTGAGCACCAACGTCTTCAACGAGCACGGTCGCCGCCGCTGACCCGGGCCGGGATCAGCGTCTGGGGGTCGCGGGTGCTCGCCGTCCGCGGGCGCAAGTCGGGAAGTGGCGCACCACCCCGTGAACCCGCTGACCCTGAACGGCGAGCGCTACCTGCGTCGCGCCCCGCGGCGAGACGCAGTGGGTCCGCAACATGCGTGCCGCGGGCGGCGGCGAGCTGCGGGTGGGCAGCCGGCGCCGAGCCGTTCACCGCCACCGAACTCGCCGACGCGGACAAGCCGCCGGTGCTGCGCGGCCTACCTCAAGCGCTGGAAGTTCGAGGTCGGCGTGTTCTTCGACAGGGTCGGCCCCGACGCTCCCGACGCCAAGCTGCTGGAGATCGCGCCTGGCTACCCGGTCTTCCGGGTCACCCCGGCCGCATGAGCGGCGGGGAGACAGATAGTCCAGCCCAGCGGCTCCAGGTCGTCCAGCTCAGCGGGTCAGGGCGAGGGTGGCGCCGGTGTCGTCGAGCAGCCGGTGGTGGCTAAGCCGCCGCGGGGAAGGTCTCCCGCGGGCGCCGCACCGGGCCCGCGGCCCGTCCGGGCCCACCAGGGTGGTTCCCTCCGCGTCCACCGCGATCATCTCGTCGCTCAGCGCGCAGCAGGACCGGGCCGTCACGGCGGCCGGAGATGGCCACCCGCCCGTCGCGCAGGCCGTCGAGCACCGCGTCCGGCCCGTCCGCCGGCGCACTCGACCCAGGTGGTGGGCGTCCCGGGCGGCGCGTCGGACGCCCGGCCGGTGCCAGTCGCTGCCGCCGACCGGGATCGCGCCGGGTCCCAGGCCAGCCACCAGGCCAGCGGCGCGGTCCAGCGCAGGTCGAGCCAGCTCCAGTGCCAGACCTCGACCAGCGGCGGCGCGCCCCCGCATCGGCAGCGTCCAGCTCAGCGTGCCCGGCGATCGGGTGGTTGACCGACAGCAGGCCGCCGCGCCGCTCGGTCTGCTCCAGCCAGGCGTCGGCGGGCAGGCGGAAGTCGACCCAGCCGACCTCGCCGAGCGCGCCTGCGTGACCGCCGGTCGTGGTGACCTCCTGGCCGGGCAGCAGGATGATGCCGTACCGGGCCGCGGCGGCCGGAAGCTCGCGCGTGGTGGCTGACCGTGTTGTGATCGGTGACCGCGATGAAGTCGAGACCGCAGCCCGGCGGCAAAACGAGACAGCTCGGCGACCGTCTGTGCCCCGTCCGAGTGCACCGTGTGGGTGTGCAGGTCGTTGGCCAGCCAGCGCCTGCCGGGCCGAGCTAAAGCAGCGTCCGGGCGGGGGCCGGTCCGCCGGGCGGCAGCGGCGGCGGCGCGGCGCGCCAGGCGTGCCGGCTGGAGCTCGCCCGGCCTGCTGCTCACCTCGGCCGTCAGCCGGTACTCCACCCCGTCGGCGGGCAGCTGGTGGAGGCCGATCACACCTGCCAGGTGCCGGCTCCAGCTCGCCCGGCAGGTAGCCGGGGGTCGCCGCGTCGCGGCGATGACGAACGAGCGCCGGCGCCGCCCGACCAGCCGCGGAAGCCGCGGCCGGTCGCAGCCGAGGTCGAGGACCGCGGCCGACCGCGTCGTAGTCCAGTTCCACCCGCAGCCCGCATGATCCCGGCGGGACCTCGACCGGCAGGTAGTGCCAGGCGACGCGATACGGTCGGCGATCGTCCACCGGCCGTGATGCCGCGTGGTGCGTGGAGCATGCCTCCATCCGACCAGATACCGGCGCGCCGCTGAGCCAATCCGTGCACGCCGGCTCGTAGATGCAATCTTATTCGCAGTTACGTATTTGCATCAGCGATTAGACTATCGGCCATGACTCGCGCCGCCATCCCTGGACGCGGTCGCGGCTGGCGATCCCGCCCGCGGCGGATCACGCTGCCGCAGCCCGCACGACGCGGAGATCCTGCGGCTCGCGGTTCCGGCTGTTCGGCGCCCTGGTCGCCGAGCCACTGTTCCTGCTCGCCGACGCGGCCATCGTCGGGCCGGATCGGCACCACGTGCGCCTGGGTGGCCTGCGGCGTGGGCCAGCCAGGCGCTGACCACGCTGGTCAGCATCTCGATCTTCCTGGCCTACGGGACCACCGCCGCCGTGGCCCGGCAGCTGGCGAGCGTGCAACCGGGCGGCGGCCATCCAGCTGGGCATCGACGGGCTGTGGCTGGCTGGCGCGATCGGCATGGCGCGTGCTCGCGGCGGGCTGGCCGCTCGCGCCCGGCGATCATCCGCTCTTCGGCGCGTCGGCGGGCGTCACCGCGGGCGCGGTCACCTACCTGCGGATCAGCCTGCTGGGCGCGCCCGCCATGCTCGGCGTGCTGGCCGGGACGGGGGTGCTGCGCGGGCTGCAGGACACCCGCACGCCGCTCGCGGTCGCCGGTCGGCGCCAACGCTGATGAACATCGTTGCTCAATGCCGATTCTGGTGCCTCGGCCTCGGCTGGGGCCTGGCTGAGCTCGGCCTGGGACACGGTGGTCGCCGCAGAACGCGGCGGCCGCTCGTCTACCTCGCCATCGCTGGCCCAGCGGCGCCGCCGGGCCGGGTGGCGCTGCGGCCGGACCGGCGCGGGAGTGCGTGCCGCCGCGGTGGCAGGCGTCGGCGCTGGTGGTGCGCACGCTGTCGCTGCAGGCGGTGCTCGTGGTGACCACCGCGATGGCGGCGCGGATGGGCGACGACGCGATCGCGGCCCACCAGATCGCGTTCCGGCATCTGGATCGCTGCTGGCGTTCGGCGCTGGACGCGATCGCGATCGCGGGCCGGGCCATCACCGGCAGGTACCTGGGGGCGGGTGACGTGGCCGGGGCGCGGCGGCCACGCGCCGGATGATCGGCCTGGGGTGCGGTCTACGGGCTGGTGTTCGGCGCGGTTCTGCTGGCGGTGCGCCCGTTCCTGCCGGGCGTGCTTCGCGGTCACGCCGGGCGTGGCCGGGCCTGCTGCTGGCGGTGCTGCTCGTCGCGGCCGTCCAGCAGCCGGTCGCGGGCGTGGTGTTCGTCCTCGACGGGGTGCTGATCGGCGCGGGAGACCAGAACTAGCCTCGCGCTGGCGGGCCTGGCGGCCACGGCCGTGTTCGCGGCCGCCGCGCGCTGTGCGATGATACGTGCCGTGGGGGTGGGCTGGTCGCGCTGTGGCTCGCTTTCACCAGCCTCGCCATGGATGGCGGCCCCGGTTCGTGACGCTCACGCTCCGGGCCCGGGGCACGCAGCCTGGCTGGATTCACGAGGCGGTCCGCCGCTGACGCCTCACGGGTCGCCACGCGTGGATGTGGGTTTGGTGCCTTTCTTATGCCCTGGTTGGTATGCACACCTGCAACCACATAAAGAAGGGCCGGAGGCCGCGACGGGCTGGCGCGGCTTAGCACCGTCATTCGACAACCAGGGGCGCATATCGGCCCCGAACATGAAGGGCCCAACCGCGTTTGATGCGCTCCGCGCTGCAAACCCTGGCGTGGCGGGAGGGTCACCGCGACGGCCGCGGCCACCGTTGAGTGGTTGACCTGAGCCACACCGGTCAGTCGGGGCGCTAACGTCGCCCCGTTTTGGTGCGGGAGGGTGGCGAGCCCGCGGCCAACCTCACTCGGGGTCAGGCCGCTGGTTCAGCCGCCGTTGAACGGGGCGACCAGCGGGTTGGTGCTGGTACAGGCCAGCGGGATTGGGGTACCAGATCCACACGTGCATCGTGGTCAGGTCGGGATGCCAGAAGCTGAACTGGACCCGGTCTTGGGATTGGTTTTCGTGCAGGTCTTCGAGTTCTCGGTCCGGGATGGAACGTGCCGTCCTTGTAGTGGCAGGCCGCCGGGAAGAAGCCGAACGCTCGCATCCTGCAGCGGCGGGGTCTTGGGCATCGACGGGAAGACCCACTCAGGGCGCCGAGCTGCCAGGTGTTCCCGTGGTGCTCGTAGACCAGGATCTGCGGCTTGGTGATGGTGAATCCCTGGATGCCGGGGTTCATGTAGTGAATCCCCATGTCCGGCATCATCGGGGGCGATGACCTGGTAGCCGTCGGCCTTGGCCCGGGCCAGGTTCGTGGCGTACTTCGCGGTGGCCAGCCGTGCCCGGGCGAGCTGCCGGGTGACGGTGGGACCCGCCGCCGTGGCGGTCATGGACGCTGGCGCGGGTGCGGTATCGGTCCGCTGCCGCGGCGTAAATGGCCGCGCCGTCGGCCCCGGGGGTCGTTTACCGAGACCCGGGAGGGCTGAGCCCATGCCGGGACCAGCCGCTGGAGGGCTGCCGCGCAGCCACCGCGGCAAACGCCGCCGAGCCGCGCCGATGCGTTTCGTTCGCATTGTGGTTCTCCTCGCTTCAGGGAGCCTTCCTGGACCTGGCAGATGTGGTCGGCTGCCAGGGCGTGGGCCCTCTCGGTGGTTGCGGGCGGCGGCCTGCTCGCGCCGGCGCCGATCTAGGCAGAACACCTCGCCCGCCCGGCTCGCTGTCATGTGACCCAGTGCACCGCAGCAGTAGCGCGTCGCCAGGCGGCCCGCGCGCTTGCAGGTCGGCGAGATGAGCCCCGCGACGTCCTCCATCGCTACGCCGCCGTCGCATCTGGTGGACATCATGGCACTGGCCGCCGGTCGGACGTCGCTACGACCAGGCAGGCGAGGTCAATACAATCGGGAGAAATGCCGGGTTTTGCCGCGGTGGTTTCTGTTCGGCGTGGGAGTGCTCAGTTTCGGCCCCGATGCCCGTCCGGGCTGTCCTGCGCGGCCGCCTGCCCGGGACGGAGACGCCGATCCCGGCCGGCACGGCGGAGACGCGATGGTCCACCGTCCGCTCGGAGATGACCAGGCGCCGGAGATCTTCCCGGTTGGGCAGGCCCTCGCAAAGCGGCGACTCAGGACCCTCCCGCTCGCGGGCTGTCAGCCCGGCCGGAGAGGCCCGGGTCGCCGCGCCAGGGCCCCGCGCGGGATCGCCCGCACCCCAGTTCTTTCATCCGCGCCGCCGGGCAGACGCCGCCGCAGGCTCCGGGCGCCGACGATCGTCGATGAGGTCTTGAGGGCCTCCCGCAGCGCGGCCTCGTCCGGCGAGCTCCAGCCTGGCCCACGGCGGCATCGTATGGCCCGGCGAGCTGGTCCCCACGCCGCGGCCGCCCTGCGCCGTCGCCCGCCATCTCCCGAGCGAACGGCGCTCCGGCAGCCGCTGGGGTCGGCGGCTCGGCCGGGGAAGCCGGCCGGATATCGCCCGCAGCCCGGCAGCCAGATAGGCAGAGCCCGGACAGCCACGGATCGGGTGCCCGACCGCCCGGCCGTAGGCCGCCATGACCAGCCTGGCGCCGCGGCCCGGCGGCCCGGCGACCCAGCTCAGCTCCGCCCGCGCCGTCCGGCACCGGGACGATCCACTGCGGCTCATGGCTCGCTGACCTCGGCCACCGCGAGCGCCTCGTCCCGGCAGTGGTCCACGCCCCGGCTTCGCCGCGGCGCCCGCGATCGTGCCCAGGACCCGCACGCGGGTTGATCCGGTTGACCGGCGATGCCGTGTGCGCCCAGCATCCGGGTGCAGCCGTCCGCCGCCTCGTCCCAGCGCCCCACCAGCGGCAGGGCTGGGCTGCCAGCCCGGCAGGTACAGGCTGAACGCGCCGAGTTCACGGTCTTCGCAGTAGGCCATGCCCGCGGCGTAGTAGCGTTCGGCGTCCTCGAAAGTTGTGCAACCGGGCGGCGAGCGCATGCAAGCTGGGTAAGCGCGGTAAGCCGCCCGCGGAGAGATCTGCGTCCAGCGCGATCCGCAACGCCTGCTCGATGGTGCCGTCCGTCCCTGGCCCCGAAACACGACATCGCGGCGAGCGTTCGGGGCGTACCAGGCCGGGCTCGATGCAGCCGGTCGCAAACGCCCGCCTTGCCGACGGCCGCATTGCGGCACCGTCGTCCACCCGCCCCTGGTTCCAGATAGGACGCTGGGCTCGCGCGCT
>ERZ1370068.2283-contig-1438_pt1 | contig 20077 bp, 24 predicted proteins | sample MGYA00561227_ERZ1370068 | MGnify/ENA primary metagenome ERZ1370068 (study PRJEB38410, sample SAMEA6850437) | metagenome | study: Metagenomic assessment of the ecological functions of the soil: analysis of the soil microbiota associated with the... | reverse complement strand
TACGTATTGCTGACGAGTACCCGGCTGGCCGCTTCTACCGCAACTGCAAGGGCGCAGTCATCTACGAAGGTACGCGCGAGATCCATAAGGTCATGCAGGCCGACTATCTCGCTCGGCTACCGGCAGATCGGCCGACACGCTGCGAATTGCCGGCTTATGGAGAGACTGTGTCTGAAGTATGAAGTCTGAAGTCTGAGCCAAGACGCCACGATGCTCTGGTTCCGGCTTGAACGCTTCCTCCTTCAACTTCGCACTTCAGACTTTGTACTTCAGACTTTTATGGACTCCGACCTTTCACCTCGAATTCCTCCGCGTCGTCGAACAGGCCGCCATCGCGTGCGCGCACACGATGGGGCAGGGCGACCGGCACAAGTCCGACCAGGTCGCCGTCGAGGCGATGCGCCGAGGTGATGGACACGGTGCCGATCGACGGCACGATCGTCATCGGCGAGGGCGAGCGCGACGAGGCGCCGATGCTCTACATCGGCGAAAAGGTCGGCCTGGTCAACGCGCAAGAACATCGACGGGCCGCGGCCCGTGCGCTTCGACGAGGTGGACATCGCGGTCGATCCGCTCGAGGGCACGAACCTGTGCGCGACCGGCGCGCCGAACGCCATCGCGGTGCTCGCGGCGTCGAACCGCGGCGGGCTGCTGCACGCGCCCGATCTCTACATGGAGAAGCTGGTCGTCGGCCCGAGCTCGAAGGACGCGGTCAGCCTCGACGCGCCGGTGCCGAGAACCTCAAGGCGATCGCCCGGTGCCTCGGCCGCCAGCGTCGAGGATCTGGTGGTCGTCGTGCTCGAGCGCGAGCGCCACGAAAAGCTGATCGGCGACATTCGCGCGACCGGCGCGCGCATCCGGCTGATCGGCGACGGCGATCTGTCGGCCGGCATCGCCGCGGCGGTCGTCGGCTCAGGCGTGCACGCGGTGATGGGCACCGGCGGCGCGCCCGGAAGGCGTGCTCACCGCGGCCGCGATGCGCTGCCTCAACGGCGAAATCTTCGCGCGCCTCGTCGTCAGCAAGCCGGAGCACGAAGAGCGCTGCCGCGCGATGGGGATCACCGACTTCAAGAAGATCTACCGCGTCGAAGGATCTCGCGCCCGGGCAAGGACATCATCTTCGCCGCGACCGGCGTCACCGACGGCACGCTGATGCGCGGCGTCCGGTTCTTCGGCGACGGCACCCGCACCAGCTCGGTGATCATGCAGAACCGATCCGCACCGCATCCGGTTCATCGACAGCATCCACGTGCGCCCGGACACCAACGTCAAGATCCGGTTCTGAATCGATGGCGCGCGGCAACGGCGATCCCTAGCACGACCGCAGCCTCGCCGCCGCCGTCGTGGCGGCGGCAACGTTTCGCGGTGACCGCCGCGTCAGTTCATGGGCTATACCGGCTTCACGCTCGTGATGCCGTTCCTGCCGCTGTTCATCGGCCAGCTCGGGGTCACCGACGTCGGCGAGATCGCGATGTGGACCGGGCTGAGCCTCGGCGTCACGCCGGCGCTGACGGCGCTGCTGGCGCCGGCGTGGGGCCGGCTCGGCGATCGCTTCGGCCGCAAGATCATGGTCGAGCGATCGCTGGTCAGCTTCGTCGTGCTGATCGCGGCGATGGCGTTCGTCACGCGCGCTGGCGCGTGCTGGCGCTGCGCGCGGTGCAGGGGCTGTTCGCGGGCTACGGATCGCTGTCGGTGGCGATGGCGGCCGAGTCGGCGCCGCGCGACCGCATGCCGTCGGCGATCGGCGCTCGTGCAGACCGCGCAGCGCATCGGCCCGGGCGTCGGCCCGGTCATCGGCGGCGTGCTTCGCGCAGGCTGGTCGGCCTGCGGCAGCGCGTTCCTCGCGACGGCGGCGTTCTACGCCGTGGCGCTGGTGATCGTCCACGTGCTCGTATCACGACGACCGCGCGACGCACGCGCAGGCGCGCGGACGCGGCGGAGACGGGCCGCGTGACGTTCCGCAACGTGCTGGCGTTCCAGGAACTTCATCCTGATGATGGGCGTGATCTTCGGGCTGCAGTTCGTCGACCGCAGCTTCGGCCCGGTGCTGCCGCTCTACGTCGAGCAGGTCGGGGTCGTCGCACGCGCGCGTGCCGATTGTCGCCGGCGTGCTCTTCTCGATCATGGCGTGCACCGGCGCGCTCGGTCATCACTTCTGCGGCACGGCTGCTGCAGCGGCTATCACGAGCCGCGTCGTGATCGCCGGCGGCGCGGCGGCGGCGGCCGCCGGGCGCGGCGCTCGTTCGGCGCTGCCGGGCAGCGTCGTGGGTGATGGCGGCCGCGTCGGCGCTGCTCGGCCTCGGCATCGGCGCGGCGATGACCGCGGCCTACAGCGCCGCCGGCGCGTCATTCCCGCCGCGGCGCGCACGGCGCCGGCTTCGGCGTGCTGACGAGCGCGTCGCTGGTCGGCATGGCGAGCAGCCCGTTCATCGCCGGCTTCGTCGGCGGCGCGCGCGATCCGCGATCGTGTTCTTCGTCGACCTCGCGCTGATGGCCGCACTCGCGGTCGTCGGCAGCAGACTTCGTGGTTCGTCGTTCGGCGTTCGTCGTTGAACGTCGACGGAGATACGTCGAACGTAGAACGACCATGGTAGACCGTGATGCGTCGCGTCTTTGTCGATCCCGAGTCGCCGCCAGCGCGATGCCATTCAGGAAGCGGCAACGTGGATCCTGCAACGGCGGCGTGGTCGCCATTCCGACCGACACGCTCTACGGGCTCGCCGCCGATCCGTTCTCGCGCCGGCGGTCGTCGCGCGTGTTCGCCGTGAAGGGACGCGCGCGCGGAGCAGCGCGCTGCCGTTGATCGCCGCCGATGCGGCGCAGGTCGCGGCGCATCTCGGCCGGCCTGACGGCCGTGGCGCGGCGCGTCTCGCCCAACGCTTCTGGCCGGGGCCGTTGACGCTGCATGGTCGCCGCGCCCGCGTCGGTCGCTGCGCGCGACGTGACCGGCGGCACCGGCAACGTCGGCGTCCGAGTGCCGGCCGACGCCGTCGCGCGTGCGATCTGCGCGGGAGCCGGACGTCCGATCACCGCGACCAGCGCGAATCGTCAGCGGCGAGCCGGCGACCGTCGGATCCGGATCGAGGTCGAGCGGACGCTCGGCGATCGCATCGACCTGCTGATCGACACGGGACCGCACGCGTGGCGGGCGCCGTCGACGATCGTCGACGTCAGACCGGCGCCGAACCGGCGCTCGTGCGCGCGGGCGCGATCGCGTGGGACGAGATTCACGCATGGCTGCACACCACTCGGCACTACCCGCGCGTCAGGACGATCGGGCGCGCCGCGCTCGTCGGGCTGATCGCCGGCCGCGCCCGCCGGCTTCGACGGCGGAACGGTCGCTCGACGGAGCTCGCCGGCCTGGCCAAGGCCGCCGGCGCCGAGAGTCGTGCTGCGCGTGCTGCAGGAGCGCGCCGAAGCCGGATCCGTCGACGTTCCTCGGCGCGGGCAAGATCGAGACGCTCGCCGCCGTCGGCGCCGAGACGCGACGTCGACGTCGTCATCTTCGACAACGAGCTGACGCCGGCGCAGCTGCGCCAGATCGAAGAGGCGGTCGACCGCAAGATCGTCGATCGCACGCAGCTGATTCTCGACATCTTCGCGCGCCGCGCGCGGACGCGCGAGGGCAAGCTGCAGGTCGAGCTCGCGCAGCTGAAGTACCTGCTGCCGCGGCTGGTCGGCGTCGGGCGACGCGCTGTCGCGGCTCGGCGGCGGCATCGGCACGCGGGGCCCCGGCGAAACGAAGCTCGAAACCGACCGCCGCCGCATCCGCACGCGGATCCACGCGGTCAGCGACGACATCGAGCAGGTCGCGCCAGCGGCGCGCGCAGCTGCGCGAGCGCCGTCACAAGGCGTCGGTGCCGACCGTCGCGCTCGTCGGCTACACCAACGCCGGCAAGACGACGCTGTTCAACGTGCTGACGCGGGCGGACGCCGAGGCGTCGAACGCGCTCGTTCGTGACGCTCGATCCGCTGGTCCGCCAGGTGCGGCTGCCCGACAGCCGCGAGCTGCTCGTGTCCGACACCGTCGGCTTCATCGATCGCCTGCCGCACGCGCTGGTCGCGGCGTTTCGCGCGACGCTCGAGGAGGTCGCCGACGCCGACCTCGTGCTGCACGTCATCGACGCGGCGGCGCCCGATCGCGATCGCCGGATGAACGCCGTCCGCCAGGTGCTGGACGAAGTCGGCGCGACTCGACGTGCCCGATGCTCGAGGTCTACAACAAGTGCGATGCGCTGACGCCCGACGAGCGGCGCCGGCTGCAGGAGCAGGATCCGGCCGCGCTGTGCATCTCCGGCGCTCGAGCGGCGAGGGCATCGACGAGCTGATCGAGACCATCGCCGTCGCGGCTCGCACTCGACGTGCGCCGCGTGACGCTGACCTTCGATCCGGACGACCGCGGCGGATCGCGAGCGCATCGCGCGCGTCTACCGGCACGCCCGCGTCGTGCTGCACGAGACGCGCGACGGCCGGGTGTCGATCGTCGCCGACGTCCCGCGGCGGCTTCTGAGTCGGCTGGGATCTAACGGGCGTCAGGCCGGCCTTCAGACTCGGTCAGACCGCGGTCAGATGTAAGATTTTCAGATGCCGCGCGAGACGCTCCGAGCCGAGAGCAACACGTGCCACGATGGCACGCTTTGCCTGTGTTCGTGCTCGCTGCGTGCTCGTCAGCGCGTGCGCGCCGAAGGTGGTGCCCGTGCCCGACCGTCACCACGCCGAAGTATCCCGACTTCACCCAGCCGACCGCGCCGCCGGCGCTTCGCGAACAGCCCCGTGGCCGACACGCTGTCGCGCGGCTGGGCATATTCTGCGGACTGGCGATCTCGAAACGGCTCGTCGCGAAGTTTGCCAACGCGCTCGCCGTCGCGCCGGCGTTCTATCCGGCCGAGACCTCGCTCGGCTATCGTCGAGCTGGCGCAGCAAGGATGCGAACGCCGCGCTGCCGCACTTCGACCGTGCGCTCGAACACGCGCGCAACGACGTGCCGGCGCTGCTCGGCCGTGGGCAGGCGCTGGTCGTACTGAACCGCGAGACCGACGCGCGGCGTGGCATTCGAGGCCGCGCTGGCCGCCGATCCCTCGCTGAGCGACGTGCGGCGGCCGCGTCGAAGTCCTGAAGTTCCGCGGCGTCGAGCAGAACCTCGCGCGCGCGCGCCAGTTCGCGCGGCAGGGAAGATCGACGAGGCGCTCGAGGCGTACACGACCGCGATCGCGAGCTCGCCCGACAGTCCGTTCCTGTACGCGAGGTCGCGACCCTCGAAGCGGCAGAGAGGGCAACACGGAGGCCGCGCTTGCCGACTTCCGCAAGGCGGTCGCGCTCGATCCGGCTGATGCCGCGTCGTTGGCGCAGATCGGCGAGATTCTCGAGGCGCGCAGCGATCTCGACGGCGCAGAGCAAGGCGTACAGCGATTCGCGCATCGGCGATCGAGCCGAACGCCGACGGTGGAGAAGCGGCCGGGACGCGCGTCCGCGAACGGGCGGCGGACGCACAGCTGCCGGCCGAGTACCGCGCGCATCGACCAGGCGCCGCAGGTCACGCGCGGCGATCTGGCGCGCTCATCGGCATCAAACTCGCGCCGCTGCTGCACCAGCGCGCGCCGCGGCAGCGTGCTGATCACCGACACACGCAACCACTGGGCCGCCTCGTGGATCCTCGCGGTCGCACGCGCCGGCGTGATGGAGCCGTCCGCCAACCACGCGTTCCAGCCGCGGACGGTCGTGCGCCGCACCGACCTCGCGCAGGTCGTGGCGCGGCTCTGACTGAAGATCGGCGCGCAGCGTCCGAATCAGGCGCAAGACGTGGACGTCGGCGCGGCTGAAGTTCAGCGATCTGCCGGCGAGCCACCTCGCCTACGTGCCCGCCTCGGCGGCGGTCGCGGCCGGGGTGATGACGCTCGCGCCCGAGTCGGCGTTCCAGCCCTCGCGCCCGGTGACCGGCGCGGAAGCGATCGAGGCGGTCGCGAGGCTCGAGGCGCTGGCGGGTCTGCCGACGGCGACGAAGATCAAGACCCCGCAATGACGGCGCTCACGCCCGCGAATCAGCTCACGCTGCTGCGCATGCTGCTGATTCCTGCGTTCGTGATCCTGGTCGTCTACGGATATCTCGGCTGGGCGCTCGCCGTGTTCGTCACCGCCGGAATCACCGACGCGCTCGACGGTCTCGCCGCGCGCTGGACCAACGAGAAAACGAGTCTTGGTGCGTGGCTCGATCCAGCCGCCGACAAGCTGCTGCTGGTGACGACGTTCATCGTCCTGACGCTGCCGGGACTGGGGCTGGCGAACCGGCTGCCGATCTGGCTGACCGTCCTCATCATCTCCCGCGACGTCGGCATCGTGCTGACCGTGGCGATCGTGAACCTCGCGATTGGCCCGCGCACGTTCCGGCCGTCGATCTTCGGCAAGGTCGCGACCGCGACCTACATCCTCACCGCCGTCGTCGCCATGTGGTTCAACTATCGCGGCTACCACTCGATACTGTTCGATCTGTTCATTTACGCCTCGCTGGCCATCACGCTCATCTCGGGCCTCCACTACGTGTGGCACGCGACGCGGATTGTCGACGCTTCGGAGCAGTCATGAAACGCCTCATCGTCTGCGCGGTGCTCGCCGTCACGGTCCAGTTGTTTGTGGCGTCCGGCTTCAGCCGGACCGTGTTCGCGCAATCGCCGCCGAAACAGGCGGTCATCGAGACGTCGGCGGGGACGTTCGTGATCGATCTCACGCCGGACACGGCGCCGAACCAGACGGCGTATTTCATCAAGACTCGCGACCGACGGCGGCTACGACGGGACGATCTTTCACCGCACGATCAAGTACGGCATGGTGCAGGGCGGTGATCCGCTGACGAAGGATCCGTCGAAGCGCGCGCTTTATGGGACCGGCGGCCTCAACGCGGTGAAGGCCGAGGCGCGCGCGCCAAAGATGACGCGCGGCTCGGTGGCCGCCGTGATGGTTCCCGGCAAACCCGACAGCGCCGGCGCGCAGTTCTTCATCGTGCTCGCCGATCAGCCGGCGCTCGACAATCAGTACACCGTCTTCGGCCGCGTCGCCGACGGGGTCGAGGTGCTGCAGAAGATCTCCGAGGCGCCGGTGGACGACAAAGGAATCACCACCGAGCGGATCGAGATCAAGCACGTCACCATCCGCGACACGCCGGCCGAGCCGTTCGTCAACGGAGACGGTCCAGGAGCTGGGAAACTATCGCGCCGTGCTCGACACGAGCGCCGGACCGATCGCGATCGAGTTCTTCACCGACAAGGCGCCGACCACCGTCCGGCAGTTCATGCGCCTCGCCGCCGCGGGCGTCTACAACGGGATGGCGTTCCACCGCGTCGCCCCGGGATTCGTGATTCAGACCGGCGCGCTCTCGAGCCGCACGGCGCCGCTGACCGAGAAGCAGCAGAAGCTGGTCCACAACCTGGCGCCGGAGTTCAACGACACGAAGCACGTCAAAGGGATCGTCTCGATGGCGCGCGGCCGAGGCGCCGGACAGCGCGCAGACGTCGTTCTTCATCTGCACCGGCACCGTCGACCGCGCTCGACGGTCAGTACACGGCGTTCGGCCGCGTGGTCGGACGGCATGCCGGCCGTGGACGCGATCGAGGCGTCGCCGCGCAACGGCGAGGCGCCGATCGCGCGCGTCGATTTGAAGACGGTCAGGATTGAGAAGAAGTGAGTACGACGCGCGTGACCTTGATCGCCGCGCCGAGGAGATACTCGACCTGAATGCGGTCGCCGGGCTCGAGGTTGTTGCCGATCACCGCTTTCGGGTCCGATCCGCGCCACGCTCACCTGACCGTCCGGATCCTCGACGTCGGTGAAGAACACGTCCCACGTCACCTGGCCGTGAATGCTCACCGGCTGCACTTCTCAGAATCCCGTCGCGCGTACGCTTTAAGCACGTTGTCCCCACAACAGAATTCGTTTGAACGGAAAGAGGAACGGGCGCTCGTCGCCGAGCTGCGCGAGGAGGCGTTCACGGTACTCGGCGAGGAACCGTTCGAACACATCCGGCGGCAGATGCCGCGAATACCCGCGAGGAGCGTCCCCTTCACCCATTCCACCACTTCGCCGGCTCCGGGCAAGACATGAGGATAGACGATCAGGCGCACTGACGGATCGCTGAAACCTAAACGAAACATCAGGGTCGCGTAAGCGCTCGGCGACAGCACCGGCTGGGGCTTCTGCCATCCGCCGCTGGCCGCCTGGGTACGGCGCGGTTGCAAAAATGTCAGCAGCGACGAGGTGCGAGATTTCGTCGTGCATGGCCGGCATCTGGACGGCGAGCTGCCCGTGCCGGGCCAGCGCCGCGGCCAGCCGTGCGAACAGGGTTTCATGGTCCTCGACCCAGTGCAGCGCCGCGTTCGAGAAGACGAGATCGTAATCGGCCGTGCCGCCCGGAAAGGCTTCGATCTCGCCGGGCTGAAAGCGCAGTCCCGGCGCCGAGTCCGTTGTCGCGGCCCGGTCGAGCATCCGCTGCGACCGGTCGATGCCGATCGTCTCGCGCGCGCAACTGCCGATGCAGTTCGCGGGTGAGCTTGCCGGTGCCGCAGCCGAGATCGACGACGCGCATGTCGGGCGCGGGCCGCACCGTCGCGAGCAGGTCGTAGAACGGCTGCTCGCGCTCGCGCTCGAACTTTCCATACTGGAGCAGGATTCACACATCTTTTTCAATCACGTCAGGTCTCCGTCGCCGACGCGTCGAACGGTAGCCGATCGACTTCGGTCTCGCCGCAGAAGTTGTGCACGCTGACGCCGAGCAGCCGTACCGGCCGCCGCCCGGCGTCGGTTTTCTCGAGCAGCCGCACCGCGCGCGCCGCGAGATCCGTGTCGTCGCGGGTCGGTGCCGCGGTATGGCTGCGGGTGATGGTGGTGAAATCGGAGTAGCGAACCTTGATCGTCACCGTGCGCGCGAGCATCGCCTTGCGCGCCAGCCACGAGATCGCGTGGGTCGCCATCTCGGCGATCTCCGCGCGGATGGTGTCGAGATCGGTGAGATCTTCGGGATACGTGTTCTCGGCCCGGACGACTTCGCCTCGCGATTCGGGACGACCGGCCGATCGTCGACGCCGTTGGCGAGCTGGCGCAGCCAGTCGGCGAGGCTGCCGACCGTGTCACGCAGCACCTCGTACGTCCGCGCGTGCGCACCTCGACGAGACGCTCGATGCCGCGCGCGCGCAGCTGCTCGCCGTCACCGGACCGACGCCCCACAGCGCGTCCACCGGCAGCTGCTGCAGGAACGGCTCGACGCGGTCCGGACGCGATCACCGTCAAGCCGTCCGGCTTCTTCCACCCCGATGCGATCTTCGCGAGGAACTTGTTCGGTGCGACGCCCGCCGACGCGGTCAGCCTGCGTCTCCTCGCGAATTCGCTGCTTCAAACGCTGCGCGACGGTTGTGCCGAACGACTCGCCCCACAGGTTCTCGGTGACGTCGAGATACGCCTCGTCGAGCGACAGCGGCTCGACGAGCGGCGTCACCTCGCGAAAGAGTCGGAACACGGCGTCCGACGCCGCCTTGTAGCGCGAAAAGTCCGGCCGCACGATCAGCAGCGCGGGGCACAGCCGAACCGCGCTTCGCCATCGACATCGCCGAATGCACACCGAACACACGCGCTTCGTAGCTCGCGGCGGCGACGACGCCGCGCTGGCTGGGCTGACCGCCGACTGCGACCGGCTTGCCGCGCAGCGACGGGTTGTCGCGCTGTTCGACCGATGCATAGAACGCATCCATGTCGACGTGAAGGATCCTTCGCACGAGATTTCAGATTGTAGATTTCAGATTGCAGATTGATTGCAGATTATCGCCGCAGATTGTACGCTATGGGATATCGCGTTCGTCGGTCGCAGAGTCCCAATCCGACAATCTAACAATCAGTCTGAAATCTGCAATCTGAAATCTGCAATCTCACACAACTATGCCCCAGTTTATTTACACGATGAAGGGTCTCGGGAAGGTCCATCCTCCCGATGCGAAAGTTCTCGAAGACATCTGGCTGTCGTTCTACTTCGGCGCGAAGATTGGCGTCCTCGGCCTGAACGGCGCCGGCAAGAGCTCGCTCCTCAAGATCATGGCCGGCGAGGACACGAGCTTTCTCGGCGAAGCGTTCCAGGCCGACAACGCGACCGTCGGGTTTCTCCACCAGGAACCGCGTCTCGATCCGAAGAAGACGGTCCTCGGCAACGTCGAAGAAGGGGTCGCGCCGATCAAGGCGCTGCTCGACGCGCTACGACGACGTCAACGCGAAGCTCGGCGAGGATCTCTCGCCCGAGGAAATGGACAAGGTCCTCGAAGAGCAGGGGAAGCTCCAGGACAAGATCGAGGCGGCGAACGCGTGGGACCTCGACTCGCGCCTCGAGCTCGCGATGGACGCGCTGCGCCTGCCGCCGCCCGACGCCGACGTCGCCACGCTCTCGGCGGCGAGCGCCGCCGCGTCGCGTTGTGCCGCCTGCTCCTGCAGTCGCCGGACCTGCTGCTGCTCGACGAGCCGACCAACCATCTCGACGCCGAGTCGGTGGCGTGGCTCGAGAAATTCCTCAAGGACTACCCGGGCACCGTCGTCGCGGTGACGCACGATCGGTACTTCTCGACAACGTCGCCGGCTGGATCCTCGAGCTCGATCGCGGAAGGGGATTCCGTGGGAAGGGAACTACTCCTCGTGGCTCGAGCAGAAACAGGGCCGCCTCGCCCAGGAGGAGAAGGCCGAAACGCGGCGGCAGAAGCACGCTCGAGCGCGAGCTCGAATGGATCCGGATGTCGCCGCGCGCGCGCGCAGGCCAAGGGCAAGGCGCGGTTGAATTCGCCTACGAAGAACTGCTCAAGCAGGACACCGCCCAGCGGATCGAGACGGCGGAGATCTACATCGCGCCCGGCCCGCGTCTCGGCGACGTCGTCGTCGAAGCCGCGGCATCTGAAGAAGGGCTACGGCGACAACCTGCTGATCGACGGATCTCGACTTCACGCTGCCGCGCGGCGGCATCGTCGGCGTCATCGGGCCGAACGGCGCCGGCAAGACGACGCTGTTCCGGATGATCACCGGGCAGGAGAAGCCGGACGAAGGGACGCTCAAGATCGGCGAGACGGTGCAGATCGGCTACGTCGATCAGAGCCGCGACGCGCTCGACGCGAACGAAGACCGTCTGGGAGGAGATCTCCGGCGGAAACGACGAGATCGAGCTCGGCAAGCGGAAGGTGGCGTCGCGCGCCTACGTCTCGTGGTTCAACTTCAAAGGCGGCGCGCAGCAGCGGAAAGTCGGCACGCTGTCGGGCGGCGAGCGCAACCGCGTCCACCTCGCGAAGCTGCTGAAGACGGGCAGCAACCTGTTGCTGCTCGACGAGCCGACCAACGACCTCGACGTCGACACGCTGCGCGCGCTCGAGGAGGCGCTGCTCAACTTCGCCGGCTGCGCCGTCGTCATCAGCCACGACCGCTGGTTCCTCGATCGGATCGCGACGCACATGCTGCGCGTTCGAAGGCGACAGCCAGGTCGTCTGGTTCGAGGGCAACTACCAGGACTACGAGAGCCGATCGCCATCGCCGCCTCGGCGCGGACGCGGATCAGCCGCACCGCATCAAGTATCGGAAGCTGACTCGATAGGAGCAGATGGAGCGCGAAGGCTTTAGCCGAGCTGAAAGGTTATGTGCCGAAACATCAAAACGCTTGTTCAACTTCGACCCGCCGGCCACTGACGAGGAGATCCGCGCCGCATCGCTGCAGTTCGTCCGCAAGCTGAGTGGATTCAACGCGCCGTCCAAAGCCAACGAAGAAGCGTTCGATCGCGCCATCGAAGAGGTGGCCGGCGTCGCGCGGCGGCTGATCGACTCGCTGACCACGAACGCGGCGCCGAAGAATCGTGAGGAGGTCGCGGCGCGCTCGCGCGCGCCCGGTCGGCGGAACGATTCGGGGCCCGGTGATGCGGTGATGACCGACCGGGCGACTCTCAACGTCCGCACCGCGACGGTGACGGACGTCCCGCGGCTCGTGTCCCCTGATCAACGCGGCGTTTGCCGTCGAGCGCGCGTTCGTCGATCGCGATCGCACCGACGTCGACGACATCGCGGGCTATCTGGAGAAGGGCGTCTTCCTGATCGCGGAGGGCGACGATGGCGATGCAGACGGGTGCATCTACGTCGAGACGCACGGCGATCGCGGCTACATCGGCATGCTGTCCGTGCGGCCGGCCCTTTCAGGGTCGCGGCCTCGGCCGTCGCATGATGGCGGCCGCCGAGCAGCATTGCCGCGCCGCCGGTTGCCGCGTCGTCGACATCAAGATCGTGAACCTGCGGCTCGAACTGCCCGGCTTCTATCGGAGTCTCGGCTACGTTGCCGCGGGGACGGCGGCGTTCGATGACCCGAAGCTCACGAAACCGGCGCGTCCTTCCTGTTGATGACCAGTGGCTCTTCGGTAGTCGCGTCTCAGAAGTTCGTCGTGCACCGAGGTGCGGCGAGGCGCCCGGCTGGCAAGGCGCGAAGAGTGAGCATATCGGGAATATTCGAACGATGAGCAACGCCGCCAGCCGGGATGCATCGCCGGCCGAATGCCAACGAACTTCTGAGACTCGACACTAGGGTCTGAAATGCCGGTCTGATATGACTCAGCTGCCGGCATCGCTCGCGCGCATTCCGCTGCTGCGGGCATTGGCGCGGCGGCAGCGCCTGCCGCGGCTTTTCACGGCAATCCGCGGCTACGACCGATCGACCGCGATCGCCGACGTCGCCGCCGGCCTCACCGTCGGCCTCGTCGCGCTGCCGCTCGCGATGGCCTTCGCGATCGCCTCGGGTCTCCCGCCGCAAGCCGGCATCTACTGCGCGATCGTCACCGGCTTCATCGTCTCGGCGCTCGGCGGTTCACGCACGCAGATTGCCGGACCGACCGGCGCGTTCGTCGTCGTGGTTGCCGGCATCGTCACCCAGCACGGCGTCGACGGCCTGTTCATGTGCACGATGATGGCCGGCGTCCTGCTCGTGGTCATGGGCGCGACCGGCATGGGCACCGCGGTCCGCTTCATCCCGCGTCCCGTCGTCGTCGGGTTCACGAACGGCATCGCCGTGTTGATCGCGAGCACGCAGTTGCGCGATTTCTTCGGCCTCCGCGTCGACGCGGTGCCGGGCGAATTCTGGGCGCGCATGGTGACGCTCGCCGCCTACGCGCCGACCGTCTCGTGGACCGCTACCGCCGTCGCCGTCACATCGCTCGCGCTGATCCTGATCACCAACCGGCTGCTGCCGCGCGTCCCCGGATCGATTCTCGCGCTCGCCGTGATGACCGTCGTCGTGCATCTGTTCAAGCTGCCGATCGAAACGGTGGGGACGCGGTTCGGCGGAATCCCGCGCGGGCTGCCGCACCTGGCGCTGCCGGCGTTCCGGCTGTCGCTCGTGCCGGGGCTGATCGTGCCGGCGGTGACGGTGGGACTGCTCGGCGCGATCGAGTCGCTGATGTCGGCGATGGTCGCCGACAAGATGAGCGGCGATCGCCACAACTCGAACGTCGAGCTGATCGCGCAGGGCGTCGCCAATCTCGTCTCGCCGCTGGTCGGCGGACTGCCCGCCACCGGCGCGATCGCGCGCACCGCCACGAACATCCGATCCGGCGCGCGGACGCCGGTCGCCGGCCTCGTGCATGCGATGACGCTGCTGGTGATTCTCCTGCTTGGCGCTCCGCTGGCGAGCAGCGATTCCGCTGGCGATGCTCGCGGCCATCCTCATGGTCGTGTCGTGGAACATGGGCGACTGGGCGGAGATTCCCGAACTGCTGCGGCTGACCAAGACCGATGTCGCGGTGTGGCTCGTGACCTTCGCGCTGACCGTGCTGGCCGATCTCACGGTCGCGCGTCGAAGTCGGCATGGTCCTCGCCGCGCTGCTGTTCATCCGCCGGGTCGCCGACACGACGACGGTGACGGCGGTCACGGATGAATACGTGCGCGACGGGCACGTGCACAGCCTGCAGCATCACGAGCTGCCGCCCTACGTGAGGATCTTCCGCATCCACGGACCGTTTCTGTTCGGCGCCACGGACAAGCTGCGCGTCGTCGTGCACGACGTGTCGTCGCTGCCCGAGATCGTCGTGCTGCGGCTGCGCAACATGACGGCGCTCGACGCGACCGGCCTCCGCGCCATCGAGGAGCTCGCCGATTTGTTGCATCGATCGGGGCGCGACCTGATTCTCTGCGGCGCGCGCCACCAGCCGTCCGAGCCTGATCGCGCGCGCCGATTTTCACCGCCGCGTCGGCGACGCCAACATCTGCGCGAACATTCGAGACGCGCTCGAACGCGCGCGCCGCCTGCACGACGAGCGGGTCAGCGCGCGTGAAGCGCGGCCAGATCCTTATCGCTGAGTCTCCAGGAACCGCACGGCGTTGTTGAAGAAGATGTCGCGCTTCTGCGCCGTCGTCAGGAAGGTCGCGCTGTCGATCGACTGGATCGCGCTCTCGAGCGTTTCCGGCCACACCATCTGATCGGATCCGAACATCACGCGCTTGCCGAGCCGGCTTCGACGATCCGGCGCAGGTAGTCGTGGAAGCCGGCGCGGGGCAGCGCGTAGCTGATGATGCCGACGTCGACGTAGACCTGCGGGTGCGTCCACATCACCGCCAGCAGATCGTCGAGCATCGGCCAGCCGGCGTGCATCAGCGAGACGCGCAGCTTCGGATGCCGGATCAGCGCTTCTTCGATGGTCAGCGGGCTGTGCAGCCAGGCGCAGTAATCTCGGAAAGCCGAGTACGGGGCGCCGGGCGGGCCGGTGCCGAGGTGAATCGACATCGGGACGTCGAGCTCTTCGACGACCGCGAGATACGGATCGAATGACGGGTCGCTCGGATCGAAGCCCTGATACTGATTCGACACCTCGCCGAATGCCCGATATTTGCCGCTGCTGAGCGCGGTCCGAAGGTCCGACGGCGACATCGCGTCCTTGGCGCCGAGCTCGAACTCGAGGCTCGGGATGATGCGATCGGGGAACGCCGCTTTCCATCGATCCGTCAACGACCCGCTCGTGACGCCGTAGCACGTTGCGTCGCTTCATGACGGCGTAGGTCCGCTCCATCAGCTCGACGGCGGTTTTCGGCGACCAGATCGGATTCGCGCATGGCGGCTTCTTGAACCGCTCCATGAACGTTTCGGCCCACGACCGTTTGGGTTCCATCACCGCGATCCCACCCACTGCGCCCGGACACATGCCCATCGGCGGCGGTCCCTGCGCATCCGGCTCGAGCGCGTGCAGATGCATGTCGATGATCGGTGGCGGCGGACCCGCCGGCGCCGGTGCGGTCGGTGTTTGTGCGGGTGCTGCTGGCTGGTTGCGCGGGCGTCGGCGTTTGCGCGCGAGAGAGAGAGACGGTCGCGGCCAGCGCGACCAGCGGGACGAGCGTGACGTCGCTTCATCGTCGGTGCGCGCGAGTGTAGCAGAGGCGCGCGCCGGGTTCATTTGCTGTCTTCCGGACAGCGCATCTCGAACCGCACCGTCACCTCGACCACCGGCGACGTCAGCGTTCGAGGTCTCGAACTGCCACGATCGCGCCGCGTTGCTCGCGGCCCACGACAGCAACGTGTCTCCGGCCAGGGCGGCCACCCGTTTGACGACACCGGTCTCCGGATCCGCGCGTGATCCGCAGGCGCACGTCGCCGAAGATGCGAGCCGACAAGGCGATTGGCGGAAACACCGGAGGCGCGTACTTGCTGAACCTGAACGAGGCGGCTCTCGACGGAGCCTCGGGCGGAAACGGGCCGCGCTGCGTGGGCGCACCGTGGTAACCGCGGAGGCGCTATGGCGAGGTAGTTCGCGGCACAACCGGCGTCAGGCGGATTGCCGCACGTCTCTCCGGCATAGGCCGCCTGGTATTTGCCCGACACGAGTTCCGGGACAAGAGTGTCCCCGAGCCGCTCGGAACTCCACTCTGCCCGCTCGCGCGGTTCCGGGTTCATCGCGAACTCGCCGAAGGCGAGCCGACGTACGTTAGCGAACGTGTCCCAGAGCGTCGCGACGCGCGGATTCGATCGTTCCAGCTTCTGGCGATCGACATCCTGTGCCGACGGAAAGACGAACAGGCGCTCCTCGCTGCCACAGCGTGCGACGACCTTTGAGAGCCGCTTCCACCTCTTTTTCCCTGGCCATCGGTTTGGCCGACGCCAGCGCCTTCTTGACGCTCGCCTCGGTGTTCGCACACATGTCGTTGCCGGCCACGGTCCCGATCGTGGTGTGCGGCATCACCTGCTCCACGGCCCGCACCAGCGGCGCACCGCAGCCGGGATGTGCAAGCGAGATGCGAATGATGCGCACGCGCATCGTCTTCGCCCGCCGGCGCGACATCGAGAATCTCCTGGCATCGACGCTGAGAGATCGTCGGGTATGTGGAGAGGACGATGTAGAACGACTGCAGCGGATCGACTGGCGCCGCGCCGGCCAGCGCAGCCGGCCACAAGGTGGCGGCAAGCGTCGACGCAATCGCGATCGAGCGACGGCGGTTCATATCCTGAAGTATCGCTCACTCATGGCGCAGCGCGGCGATCGGGTTGATGCGGATCGCGCGTCTGGCCGGCAGTGCACCAGCCAACGCGGACACCGTCACCATCACCGCGATCTGCTCCCGCCATCGCGACAGGGTCGGTCGTGGTGAGGCCGTAGAAGGAGCGTCGCGACGAGACGACTGGCTGGGATGGCCGCGCCGAGTCCGGATCGCGACGCCGGCCGCGACGAGCACCATCGACTCGCGCATCAGCAGCCCGAGCACGTCCTGCCCCCGGGCGCCGAGCGCCATCCGGATGCCGATCTCTACCCGGTGCGCCGCGAGACGCGCACCGACATCAGGCCGAAGAGGCCAACGGCAGCGACGGCGAGCGCGAGCGCGCCGAACAGCGTGTAGGCCTGCGCGAACAGCTTTTCCTGCGCAAAGCGCCGCTCGACTTCCTCGATCTGCGTCGTCCATGTTGATCACCGGCAGCGTCGGGTCGACCTGACGTACCGCCTCGCGGACGCTGGCGACGGCTGAGAGCGGGATCCCCGGCCGATCCGGACTTCGAATGTCGCGCCCCTTGCGGCCGCTGCTGCACGGCGTGTACATCGTCGGGTACGCGGCATCGCGGATGTTGTTGTATTTCGCGTCGCGCAGCACGCCGACGATCTCGCGGCGGCCGATGTCGGCGAGCGACGTGCCGACACGGCGGCCGATCGGCGATTCGTTGGGAAGTGCTTTCGCGCGGCCGCCTCGTTGATCACCACGACCAGCGGCGCGCCGGCGTCGTCGAGCGGCGTGAAGCCGCGCCCGGCGACGAGCGGCGCATCTGCATCGTTTCGAAGAAGGTCGGCGACACGACGAGGAAGTGAGATGCGATCGCGCTGGGCGGGGGCGTAAGAGCGGCCCTGCACGAAGATGCTGGTCAGGGAAGCCGCCCGACGACATCAGCGCCGGACTGGACCAGGCGGCTGACTTGACGCCGCCGATGGCGACCGAGACGATCGTGAAATCTGATCGTAGAGGGCAAGCTCGCGCGTGCTGTCAGTGCAGCGGTTCAGCGCCGGATTGACCTGAAACAGCAGCACGTTGCGCGGGTTGAATCCGACATCGACGTGCCGAAGGTTCTGGAGCGTGCGCAGAAGCAGTCCAGCGCCGCTCAGGAGCACGATCGAGATCGCGACCTGTAGCGACGACGAGTGCTCTGCCGAGCAGGCTTCGCTATCCGGCGACGGTGCGGCTCGTCTCCTTGAGCCCGGCGTTGACGTCGGTCCGCGTCGCGCGCAGCGCCGGCGCGATGCCGAGACCAGGATTCCGGTCACTGCGGTGACGGCGATCACGAACGCGAGGACGCGCCAGTCGAGCGGCGACGGCACGCCGGTCGCGCCCGGCAGCAGCCGCTGGCCCCAGCGGCCGACGAGAACCCCGGCGGCGCCGCCGATCGCTAGCGAGGAGCAGGCTCTCGGTCAGGAGCTGCCGAATCAATCGCGCGCGGGTCGCGCCGAGCCGCCAGCCGCACGGACAGCTCGCGGCGCCGCGCCGTCGCGCGGGAGAGAAGGAGCGTCGCAACGTTGGCGCAGACGATCAACAGCACGAGCGTGACGACGGCGGTCAGCACGCGATCACCGCGCGTCTGTCGGTCAGTCGTGACATCGTAGATGCCGCGGCTGCTCGAGTCGACGCGCAGCTCCGGCGTCTCGGAACCGTCGCTTGGCCGACGCCGACCGCGCGCGTTTCCTCCGGCGTCAGCGACGACAGTACGCCGCGAATCCCCGCGCGCCGTGCTCTCAAAAACACCGGCGAAGCTCGCCTGCACCTGCTCGACGCCGATTCCCGGCTTCCGCCGTCCCATCACATGGAGCCACCAGAACGTCGGCCGCGACAGCAGCGATTGCGGCGCCCTCAGGCCGGCGTTGAGCTGCGGTTCGAGCGCGAGCGGCAGCGACACATCCGGCGCGTCGGCGACGACCTGCTCGACACTGGTGAACGCCGGCGTCAGGACGCCGACGATGGTCACGGGAATGTTGCTGACGCGGGCCGCGGTGCCGACGATGCCAGCGGCGCCGAATCGGGTCATCCGCTACTTGTGGCTGATGACGGCGGCCGGCGGTGCGTCACGCCGGTCGTCGTCCGGCGCGTCAGCGTGCGCTCCCGAGTCGAGCGCTCACGCCGAGCGCGCGATAGTAGTTGCCGGTGGACGGAAATCCGGCCGCGATCTCAGCCTGACCGTTGACGACGACGTTCACCCGGCCGATCGGCGCGAAGGCGAAGAGATCGGACAGCGTCTGGTTGTTCGCGACGAACTGCTCGTAGAGCGCGTACGAGAAGGTCGCGCCCGACCGTGCGTCCGCGCCGCGTCCGGCGCGGTAAAGCCATAGACCAGCACGTCGGTCCGACCGATGATCAGCCGCTCAATGCCGAAACCGACCAGGCTGTCCGGGATCCTTCACCTGAGTTTTTTCAGCAGCAGCCCGTTGATCGCGCTGAACAACGCGGTGTTGGCGCCGATGCCGAGCGCCAATGACAGCAGGACGACGGCCGTCCACCCCTGGCTTGCAGCAGCATGCGCGCGGCGCAGTCGAGAAGGTCTCGCAGCATGCGGATAATGGTATCTGCACGAAGTGTTAGAAACTTACAACATCCGGCTCACCGGCATACGGTCGGTGTGGCGCTGAGCCACCGGCGGACGAGTGCCGTGCGCCGGCTCGTCACAGCGCAGGCCGTCGATCACCGCCGGTCCGGAAGCCGACGCCGCCGATCGCGTAGAAGAAACCAACGGCGGCGCCGCCAATGGCGATTGATCCGACCGCGACGCCGCCGACCGCCAACCCGCGCTGAACGCCGCGCCGCCGATCGCGAGCCGCAGGCCGAGCCGACGCCGCCACGACCGTGATCAGACGCAGGCGACGCCGCCGATCGCGAGAACCCCGACGGCGATGGCTGCCGATCGCGATCACGCCGCGAGCGACGCGCGGCTGCATCGTCGCGGGATCGATCCCGCCGCAGACGTGGAGGAGCGGCCATCCGGCGATGGTCGTGGACGCACTTGTAGTCGTAGCTGTATCCGTACCAACCCCACCCGTAAGCACCCGAACGGAGGCAGGCTCGTTTGCGGTTTCATCGGATCCTCACTCGTTCGCTGATGGTTTCGACCGTGGCCCAGCATCCAGCAGAGGGCAGCCTCGCATCGCGATCACCGCCAGCACGCCCGCGGCGAGAGCGAACGACGGGTCGGATGACTGATGCCCGAGGGCCCACGCTGATGAGCGTTGCGGCGATCGCGCCTTTGGTCAGATGGGCCGCGACGGTTCTGCTTGCAAACATGTGGTCCCTCTCTCTCGGCTGGTTGGCGCCCTTCGTCACGCATGGGAGCCCTGAAGGGCTGCGCTACGAGTCACTTCTGGCGTGCCGCAAGCGTCAACGGCAACGTGTTCGATGCCTGCGTCCACGTGCCGGTCATCTCCGTCCCGGAGTCGTTCAACACGCCGACGAACGACGCGCCGACGGAGATGACGTCGAGCGTGACGTTCGCGCCCTTCTGCGTGATGCCGATCGGAATCTCGACGCCGCTCCCGTCGGGGCTGACGGCTGTGCCTGCGGCGGTCCCGTCCGGCTGAGCAATACGTAACC
>ERZ1370068.6981-contig-5928_pt1 | contig 20079 bp, 21 predicted proteins | sample MGYA00561227_ERZ1370068 | MGnify/ENA primary metagenome ERZ1370068 (study PRJEB38410, sample SAMEA6850437) | metagenome | study: Metagenomic assessment of the ecological functions of the soil: analysis of the soil microbiota associated with the... | reverse complement strand
CAGTTACGTATTGCTCCACGCAAACGATGGTTTGGAACTCCTGGCATCCCGAAAAACGCATGCGGAGACCTCGACCGCCTGCCCCCGCTGGACCTTCTGCTGACCTTCTCGAAGCGGCCGCCCGGCACCTGTCGTTCACGCGTGCGGCCGACGAGGCGCTTCGTCACCCAGTCGGCGATCAGCCGGCAGATCCGCTCGCTCGAAGACGACTCGGGGGTCGAGCTGTCCGCGCAAGGCGTGGGCACCGCGCGCTCACGCTGACGGCGCCGGGCCAGAAGCTGTTGCGCTGCGTTGCCAGGGCATGCTGGCGCAGATGCGGCGCACGGCGTATCGATCGATCCGCTGCCCCCAACGCGCGCGAGGTGCTCGCGCTGAAATCGACCACGCCGAGCTTCGCGTCGTACTGGCCGATCCCGCGCCTGCACTCGTTCACCCAGGCCAACCCGGGTGTCGGATGTGCGGGCTGGACGCTCCAGCTACGAGGTGCGCGACCTGCAGGCCGACGGCTTCGACATCGCGGTGCGAATTACCAAAGCGCCAACGATGACGACGGCGAACGGCTGTTCAGCGAGTCGATGCTGCCGGTGTTGCGCACCGGCGCTGCGCCGTTCGAGAAGGACTCGCCGCTGAAGGTGCCGGCTGATCTGCGCCACCACACGCTGCTCGAGGAGCTGAATCGATGGGTGGCAGCGGTGCGCCGGTGGAGCGGAACTCGCGGCTGCACGCCAACGGCGTGCCCGATCTCGAACCGCGCTCCGAAGCTGACTTTCTCGTCATACAACGAAGTGGTCGCCGCCGCGGTGGCCGGGCAGGGCGTGGCGCTCGGCCGCCGCCCGCTGCTCGACAGCTTCCTCTTGCGCCAACGGCAACTGGTGGCGCCGTTCGGCGATGCGCGAGACCGCGAAGGGCCTGCTATTTCCGTGTTGACCGATCCCGGCAGCTGCGCACGCGTCCGGCGGCGGTGCGCGGGTTGGAGCAGTGAGCTGCGCTGCGCAGGCCGCCCAGCCCTAGCGTCGCATCGTCGGCACTGGATCTCGCCGAGCCCGGGCCGACGCGCGGTGGCCACGCGCCGCCGGAGGTTGTGCGTGCTTGACGCAGCGCAGCCGCGCGAGCGAAGTCCGCTGGTTGATCCCGGGGAGCGTGGGGAGCGTGAGCGGTCGACTGCACCTGTTCGGCACTGGCGCACTGGCGCTGGCGTCGAGCGCGTCGAGCTGCAAGACAGCCTGCCCGGCTGGCTGATCGCCTACCTGGCGCACGGCGAGGGATTGGTTCGGCCGCGATGCGCTGGCCGCGCTGGTGCTGGCCCGGATTCGGCCTGAAGCCGAAGCGGCAACACAACCTGCGCGCCGACCTGCACCGCGCGCGGCATGCTGGCCACCGCGATGCGGATTCGGCGCGATCGCCTCGAGGCCGGCGCGTCGGCGTGCGCCTGCGCGTCGATCTACCGAACGTCGCCAAATGCCCGCCGGGCCGCGCCGTCGGCGGCGCGGATGGCGCGGGGCGGTGCGCGCTTCCAGCCATGGAGCCGCTGCTCACCTCGCTGAGTCTTCGCGGTTTCGCGTTGCTGGCAGGCATGGCTGCACGGCGAGCGTGCAGCGCTCGACAAGCGCGATGGAGCGTACGCTGCGCTGCGACACGTCGCTCGACGCGGGCGGGGCAAGTGGAGACGCCGAGCGTGCGGGCCGATGGCCTGTTGCAGACGCTGCGCCAGCGCGACCCGACGGAAGATGCCGCAGACCTGGTTGCGCCTGCCGGGCTGGGCGGCGCGCCGAGGCCCTGAAGCGTAATGAACGTCTGTGCCGCCATCTGCATCGAAGACCTCGCCATCACGCCTGCCAGAGGTGATGATCGAGCTGGCACGCGGTGCCTGCAGGATCGCTGGCGGCGCCGATGTTATTCTGGTGCAACGGTCGCCGCGCGCGATCGACCAGCCGCTGCGGCTGATCGGGCGTGCGAGCGAGCGTTGTTGGCCGATACGCGCGGCCGCTGGTCTCGTTCATGGCAAATGGGGCATCACGGCAAGACGCGCTGCTGGAAGAGGCCGTGCCGCCGTCTCGCCGGCGCGCTGGGCGAGGCTCGCCGCGAGGGGGCTGAATCGGAAGCCGTTCGCCGCGGTGACCGACCACCTCGCCGATCACATCATGACGGTTTGCCCGATCTCGGCGAGTACCGTCGCGACCTCGCGCGCCTGCTGCCGCAACTCGGCTCGCGACGAGTTGCCGCCGGCCGACCTCGCCGACCGGCAGCAGCCGTGTCTGCTGGGACGCGCTCAAACACGTGCTGGAAGGGTGCCTCGGTCAATGCCCGATGACCCGCAGTGGGCCGACGAAGCCACGCGGCAGACCTCGTCGTGCACCTGGCGGCGGCGCCGTTGGCGTCGCGCTGCGACTGGTCGGTCGCGCAGCAAAACGAGATCCACCGGGCACTCGACGCGTTGCTCAGGACACGCTGGACGCGGCACGGGCCGCAACGGGTGGAGCTGACGGCGCTGCCGAGTGCAAAGCGGTCGGCGACCTGCCGGGCCGATCTGTCGCAGACTCACTGCGATCTGGCGCTCTCCGAAGTTCGGCCACTGGCTGCGGCTGCCCTGACCGGCGGCAACCCCGTTCCCCGCGCTGCAGACACTGCGCGCAGCGTGCCTCGAAAGCCGCCGCCTGCATGCCCATGCGGACGGCTGGTCTGAGTGATCTCGATGCGCGATCAGCGCCGACTACTCCGGAGTTCGCGATGCTGCCGCGCGTGGCTGATCCGTGCGCCGCCGGCTCAGCGCGCTGGATGACGGACACGCGGCGCGTGCTCGGTGCCGCCGGCGGTGATCGGCCGCGCGCTCGACAGCTGAGCGCATGGCGGCGGTGTTCGGATTGTCGCCGTGGGCGGTGGCCGAAGGATCGCGCAGGCGCAGGCCGCGGGTCTGACGAACACGCTTCCGACACGACGTGATCCGCCACGGCGTGCGTGCACGCCGGAGCCGCTGCAGCGCGTGCTGCATGCCGCCGTGGCGCGCACCTTCGACGCGCGCTGCCGCGGCGGAGATCGCGCGCCACTGGTGGGCGCGCCGACCAGACGAAGCGCGGTCGAAGCGACGCGCTGCTCGCCGCCGGAGCACGACGGCCGTGCGCTGGCTTGCACGAGGTCGCGATCGCGCGCACTGCGAGCAAGCACTCGCGAGCGAGCTGCTCGCCGCGCCGATGTGGCGCGCCTGCAGGTGTGCTGGCCGCATGCACCTGGTGGTCGGTGATCTCGGTCGCACCGAAGCCGCCGCGCCAGCTCGCGCTGGCCGAGCCAGCGCTGCCGCGCGAGCGGGCCACGTGGCCCATGCGCTGCGCGCCGAAGTGGGTTTGCTGCAGGGCTGCTGCCTGAGCGGTGCCGAGGCGGCGTTGGTCGAGGCGAGCGTCTCCGATCCCGACCAGCCGACGGTGCTGGCCGCGCCGCAAGCTGGCACAAGCTGCAGGTCGTGTCGACGAGGTGGTGGCCGAGCTCGAGCGCCAGCGCGACCTGCTGCAGGCGCCGCGCGCCGAGCGCCGAGCATCGTCAGCGTGCTGACGAGCCTGGGTGCGGCCTACGACGAGCTGGAGCCAGCCTGCAGCGCGGGCTGCCGCTGCACGAGGAGGCGTGGCGGCCTGGCTGCGCGCCTCGGCGCGCGCTATGCGCAGGTGGAGGTTGCCGATCAACTGGCTGTGGTGCCTCGTCGGCGCTGGGACGCAACGAGGACGCCGGTGGTCATCGGGCGCCACGCCCTCGAGACTCGGCGGACTACGCGAGCGAGCGACACGTCCTGCGCAAACAACACATGGCCTGGTCGCTGGCCGAGCGCGGCCGCGTCGACGAGGCGCGCTGAGCTGCACGACGGCGCTGGCCGGCGCTGCAGGCGATCCGACGCTGGCGTGTGATCGCGCAGGCGCGGGTTGTGTCGACCTGCGCGGTGCGGCCGACGCCAGCTACGTCGGCGCGGCCGATGATCCAGCCGCGTGCTCGCAGGCAATGAGACAGCACCGAGGTCTATCTGCGCGCGCGTGCGCGCGTCGTTGCCGGTGTTGCGCTACGGCAGACGACGATCAGGTGCACGCCGTGCTGTGATTACCTGCGCCCGCAGCTACGGTCGAAGCGCGCGCTGGTCGACAAGCTGCGCCGTGGCGCTGCACGAACCGGGGCATCGATCCCACACCCTATCTGCCCACGCGCCACCGGTGCATTGACGCTGCATTGACGCACGCCCGATAGCGTGCGGGCATGCTCGATCGTGATCCTGTGACGGTCGCGAACCCGCAGCTTCCTGCTGCGAGTGATGCTGCGCGGGCGCGACGCTAGCTATCTCGCTCTGCGACCTGCGCACCGGGAGTGTCGGCGCTTCGCGACCGTGTCATCGCGCTGCAGCGCCTTCCTGGCCTCAGCTCAGGCGTGCCCACCGACTGCACTCGAGAAAGAGCCGCGCCATGAACCACCTTCGTTTGTTGTTGTGCTCGCTGTGCCTTGCTTGCTTGCCGCCTGCGGCGGCGGAGGAGGTGATGCGACCACCGCCCACGTTCGCCGCCGCCGTCCGTGCGCGGCCACGGCGCCACGCTGGCGGTGACCGTGATCGACACGCTGGGCCGCTTCGTGTCCGGCGCGGCCGTGACATCGCCCTCGGGCTCGGCGCCAGCACCGATGCCAGCGGTGTGCGCATCGCTGGCGGTGGCCACCGGCAGCGAGCAGGTGTTGAGCATCGCCAAGGACGGTTTTGCCGAGCAGGTGAAGTCCGATCACGGTGCCCAACGGCCGCAGCGCCGACGCGTCTGCAGGTGATGTTGATCGCACGCGACGCCGCGGTGGCGATCGGCGCCATCGAGAGCGGTGGCAGCGCGAGCGGGCGTGAGGGCGTGAAGGTGACGTTCCCGGCAGGCGCGCTGGTCGACGGCGCCGGCAACGCGGTGACCGGCACGATCCAAATGCAGATGACACCGCTAGACGTGGCCGCGCTCGACGCGCCAGGCGTTCCCGGCGCGTTCGCCGGCGTGCCGACCGGCGGTGTGCGCGGCGACATCATGAGCTACGGCACCGCCGAGTTGTTGCCACTGAAGAACGGCCAGAAGCTGCAGCTCGCGGCCGGCAAGAGCGCGCAGATCGAGCTGCCGATCTACGCCGCCGTGCATCAGAACGGCGCCGCAGTGGCCGTCGGCGAAACGATCGCGCTGTGGTCACTGAACGCGGTCACCGGCGTCTGGACGCAGGAAGGCACAGGCACCGTGGTGGCCAGCGCCGCGTCGCCGAGTGGCCGCGCACTGCGCGCGACGATCACGCACTTCTCGTGGTGGAACGGTGATGTCTCGGCGCAGATGGGCACGGTCAATCTGACCGTCCACGTGCCGAACCCGAATGCGCCAATCGCGGCGGGCACGCTGGCCAGCGTTACCGGCCAGGTGGTGGCGGGCAGCGGTCCGAGCTGGGTCGCGCAGATCACCTGCAGGTGGACGTGGCCGCCGCGCTGCGCGTGCCGTCCAACGCGACCACGCACCTCGTCGCACGCGTCGACCTGCCGACACAGGTGTGCGCCGGCACGGCCGACGTCAGCCCGGCTCCGAACGCGACCATCAACGCGACGATCTCGGCAGTGTGCTTCACGTTGCCGGTGCCGACCATCGTGAGTCCCGTCGACGGCACGGTCACGAACTCGTCGGACAAGCTGACGGTGACCGCCACGATCGCTGGCGGGCAGCCCGACACGTTGGACGTGCTCGTTGACGGCACGCTGGACCCGAACCAGCACCTCGGCTTTGCCCAGTTCTTCTACACCACGCCCTTGAACCTGGGGTCGCTGTCAGAAGGCGCGCACACGCTGGTCGCCCGCACGACGCGTCAAGGCGTCACGCGCGACAGCGATCCGGTGACCATCACGATCGACCGCACGCCGCCGCAGGCAGCTGGCGATCAGCCCCGCGTCGACAGTCGAGGTGAGCCGCGACACGGTGTTCACGGTGGACTTCAGCGAGCCGGTCTTTGCGGGCAGGCCCGATCTGGCGTTGACCGACGTGGTCAAGCTGAGCGTGCTTGCCGCGGGCCAGAGCACGCCGGTTGAGGTCCCGATCACGGCGTCGTTCGAGAACGGGCAGAACCGTGTGAAGGTGCTAGCGTCAACCAGGTGCTTCCGATCGGCGTGGCGAGCCTCAGCTGGGGCGGGCTGCGTGACGGCGCCCGCAACACGGTCGCCGGCACGGTCGCCGCGTCGTGGAACGTCGCGCGCACCGCGAACCTCCGGCGCCTTCGGCCTGTTCAGCAACAGCCGACTGGCGATCACCACCAACAGCGCCGGCACCGTGTTCGCGCTGCGCCAGCGTGCGGGCGACGGCAACGTCGAGGCCTCGCGCCTCGATGGCGCGGCCTCGGTGCCGATCGGCCCGGTGATCAACGACCGCACCGTGGGTGGCGACGCCTTCGGCAGCATCGCTGCCGATGCCAACGGGCAGGTGTTCGCCGCGTTCGTGCAGGCCGAGGCTGCGGGCACCGTGGCCGAGGTGATGGTCAAGCGCTTCGACGCCAACGCCAAACGCGTGGGTCACGCTGGTGGCGCCGTTCCCTCGGTCGCGTGTCAACGTGAACCCGGCGATCGCGCCCAAGCTCGCGCTCAACGCAGCAGGTCAGCCGGTGCTGGTGTTCGTCGACTTCACGCCGTCGCTGGTGCTGCGCGGCTTCCGCTTCGACGGCGCCGCCTGGGTCGACCTCGGCAGCCTGAGTGGAGACTTCTTCTCCGGCCCGCAGTCGATGGCGTTGGATGCCAATGGCAACCCGATCGTCGCGTTGCTGGACAACGGCGCGCTGCGCGTCGTGCGCAACACCGGCACCGCGTGGGTCGCGATGGGCGCCGTGCTCGACAGCGTCCCGAACGGCACCCAGTCCGTCGGCGAGCCGTCGCTGGCGATCGATGGCGCCGGCCAGCCGTGGGTGAGCGTGGAGCCATTTCCCGACCCCGCCGGTGAACCTGGTGCGCTTCGACGGCGCGACCTTCGTGCCGGTGCCGGTCACGCCGACACCGACCCACGGCCACCCGGTGCTCACCTTCGTCAATGGGGACCCGGTGCTGGCGATCGGTGACGACTCGACCGAAGTCCGGCGTCTGCGCAACGGCGCGTGGGAGCCTCCGGTGCCGGTGGCGTTCGACGGCCGCGGGCCGATCGTCACGCAGCCGAGCAATGGTGCGTTGATCCTCGGCGTGACGGGCAATGGCAACGGCGTCGGCACGCTGCTGAAGGTGGCGTTTCCTTGATCGTGCCGCTCGCGGCTGGCCCTCTAGGTCGCCGAGCCGCCGGCAGATCTCCAGCGACAGCGGCGACTGGTTCAGCGTGTAGAAGTGAATGCCCGGCGCGCCGCCGTCGATCAGGCGGCGGCACAGGTTGGTGACGACATCGAGGCCGAAGGCGCGGATCGACGCGCGCGTCGTCCATGAAGCCTTCCATCTTCAGCGCCACCCAGCGCGGGATCTCGATGCCGTCGCGCGCCGCGAACTGCGCGATGCGCGCGTAGTTGAGGATCGGCATGATGCCCGGCACGATCGGCACCGTGACGCCGAGCTTTCGGGCCTCGTCGATGAAATGGAAATACGCGTCGGCGTTGAAGAAGAACTGCGTGATCGCCGACGACGCGCCGGCGGCCACCTTGTCGGCGAAGTACTGCAGGTCGCGCTTCGCATAGCGCTGCTGCGGGTGCACCTCGGGGTAGCACGCGACCTCGATGTGCCAGTCGCTGCCTTGCGTCTCGCGGATGAAGCGGATCAATTCCGACGCGTAGCGAAACTCGCCGACCGTGGCGGTGCCGCTCGGCAGGTCGCCGCGCAACGCCACCAGGCGGCGGATCTTCTGCGCGCGATAGGTGTCGAGGATCTGCGCGATGCCGGCGCGCGTGGAGCCCACGCATGACAAGTGCGGCGCCGCTTCGTGCCCCATCGATGCAATCGCGCCGACCGTGGCCAGCGTCTTGTCGCGGGTGGAGCCGCCGGCGCCGTAGGTGACGCTGAAGAACTCTGGATTGACGACGCCCAGTTCCGCCACCACGGTTTGCAACTTCTGGTCGCCCACCGGCGTGTTGGGCGGGAAGAATTCGAAGCTGATCGGCATAGGCAGCGAGCGGGTCATCGTGTTCCTTCGCGCCGGCTCAGGCTTTTGGGGCGCCGTCGACATACGGCGCCAACGCGGCCGCGACGAAGCGATTGGCGTCGGCATCGCAGGCCGTGGCGCTCGCTGCGGCGCACCACCGCGCCGGCAAGCCACGGCAACTCCAACGGCTTGCCGGCTTGCAGGTCGCCGAGCATCGACGCCTTGATGCCTGCGGGCAGCTTGTCGACCGCCGTCATCTGCGCATCGACGAACGCCTCGTCGAGCGGCACCCCTTCGGCGCTCGCCAACGCAGCCGCCTCGCTCATCACCTGGCGCAGCAGGTGGCGCAACTCGGCGTTGTCGCGGATCACGCCGATCGGCTGGCGCGTCAGCGCGGTGAGGCTCGACATGCCGACCAGGAAGACGAATCTTCTCCCAGATCGCCCGCTTCGGATCGGCGAGCAGTTCGGCATCGATGCGCGCGCGCAGACACGCGGCATGGAACGCCTGCACGCGTTCGGACTGTGCGGGCTGCAACGGGCCGTAGCGCAGGCGCGCGAACGGCCCGAGGTGTTCGACCACACCGGGGCTTGCGATGCGCGCCGAGATCAGCGCCGCCCCCACTGCGACCGCGCGACCATCCACGTGCTGCGCCAGCAGGTCGGCGATGTCGACGCCGTTTTGCAGTGGCAGCACCACCGTTTGGTCATTGAGCAGCGGCTTCAGCTGCGAGGCGGCGCGCTCGGCATCGGGCAACTTGACCGCGAACACCACCAGATCTGCGGTGCCCAGCGTGGCCGGATCCTCGGCCACCGCGTGCGGCCGCACGGTCGAGTCGCCCAGTGCACTGGTGATGCGCAGGCCGCGCTCGCGGATCGCCACCGCATGCGCGCCGCGGGCGACGAACGACACCTGCTCGCCGGCCTCGATCAGCCGCGCTCCGAAGTAGCCGCCGATGCCGCCGGCGCCGACGATGACGATGCGCATGTTCAGTAGCGGTAGCTGTCGGGTTTGTAAGGCCCCTTCTTGGGCACGCCGATGTAGGTGGCCTGTTCGTCGCTGAGCTCGGTCAGCATCGCGCCGAGCTTGCTCAGCTGCAGCCGCGCCACCTTCTCGTCGAGATGTTTGGGCAGCACGTAGACCTTGCCCTGTTCGTAGTAGTCGCTGTGCGTGAAGAGCTCGATCTGCGCGATCGTCTGGTTGGCGAACGAGCTCGCTCATCACGTAGCTCGGATGCCCGGTGCCGCAGCCCAGGTTCACCAGCCGCCCCTTGGCCAGCAGGATGATGCGCTTGCCGTCGGGGAAGATCACGTGGTCGACCTGCGGCTTGATCTCTTCCCACTTGCACTTCTCGAGCCCGGCGACGTCGATCTCGTTGTCGAAGTGGCCGATGTTGCAGACGATCGCCTGGTCCTTCATCTTGGCCATATGAGCGAACGTGATGACATCCTTGTTGCCGGTGGCGGTGACGAAGATGTCGGCCTTGTCTGCGGCGTAGTCCATCGTCACGACGCGGTAGCCTTCCATCGCCGCCTGCAGCGCGTTGATCGGGTCGATCTCGGTCACCCACACCTGCGCCGAGAGCGCGCGCAGCGCCTGCGCGCTGCCCTTGCCGACGTCGCCGTAGCCGGCGACCAGCGCGATCTTGCCGGCCATCATCACGTCGGTGGCGCGCTTGATGCCGTCGACCAGGACTCACGGCAGCCGTACAGGTTGTCGAACTTGCTCTTGGTGACCGAGTCGTTGACGTTGATGGCGCGAAACAGCAGCGTGCCCTTGGCGCTCATCTCTTTCAGGCGGTGCACGCCGGTGGTGGTCTCTTCGGTGACGCCGATGATCTGCGCGCCCTTGCGGCTGTACCAGCTGTTGTCGACCGCGAGCTTGGCCTTGATCGCGGCGATAGAGGCTCGCGCTCTTCCTCGCTCTTCGGGTTGGCCAGCAGCGAGGCGTCCTTCTCGGCGCGCTTGCCCAGGTGCATCAGCAGCGTCGCGTCGCCGCCGTCGTCGAGGATCATGTTCGGGCCTTCGCCGTCGCCGCCCTTGGCGCCGAATTCGAAGATGCGATGCGTGTAGTCCCAATAGTCCTTCAGCGATTCGCCCTTGTAGGCGAACACCGGCGTGCCTTGCTTCACCAACGCGGCGGCGGCGTGGTCTTGCGTCGAGAAGATGTTGCACGAGGCCCAGCGCACGGTCGCGCCCAGCGCCTGCAGCGTCTCCACCAGCACCGCGGTCTGGATCGTCATGTGCAGGCTGCCGGTGACGCGAGCGCCCTTCAGCGGTTGCGCTTTGGCGTACTCGGCGCGGATCGCCATCAGCGCCGGCATCTCGCTCTCGGCAATGCGGATTTCCCTGCGGCCCCAGTCGGCAAGCGACAGGTCGGCCACGGCGTATTGGTCGGTGTGCAAAGGCTTCAAGACAGCGTTCATCGAAAGGCTCCATCGGGTGATGTGCCCGCAGCTATTCGATGATTGGGGACAAGACCCACCCGGCATCGAAAGTCTGCGGGTGAGCGCCGTTGCAAGGGGAAGGTTCCGAGCCTGGAGCCCTGGCGGGCCTTGCAACGCTCCTCGGAACGGGCCGGATATTAGCAGGGTTGCCGGCGCTGCGCGCGCGGTCCTAACACCCGTGACTGGGCGCCTTCGATGGCGACGGATGATGGAACTCGACCGACCGCCGGGTCACGCGTTTCGCGTGATACATCGCCGCGTCGGCATTCTTGATCAGCTCGTCGCTGTGCGAGCCGTCGCGCGGGAACACCGCCACGCCGATGCTCACCGTCACGTGGGCCTCGGCGGCCGCGAGAGCGAACGGCTTGTCGACGATCGCCGCCAGTCGTTCGGCCAGGCGCTGCGCCTCCGCCTCGCCGGTGTGGCGCGCCACGACCACGAATTCGTCGCCGCCCAGGCGAGCCAGGAGAATCCGCCCGCCGCGCGGTCTGGGCCAGTCGCGACCCGACCTGGCGAATCAACTCGTCGCCCGCGCTGTGGCCGTGGGTGTCGTTGATGTGCTTGAAACCGTTGAGATCCATGAACAGCACGGCAAACGACTCGTGCTGGCGCGCCGCGGCCGCCGCCTCGCGCGCCAGCGTCTCCTCGAAGTACATGCGGTTGGGCAGCCCGGTCAGCCGATCCAGGTGGGCCAGATCGTGCAGTCGCTGGTTGGCCGCTTCGAGTTCGCGCTGGGTGGCCCGCAACGCCGTGAGGTCGGTGAAGATGCCCACCAGCACCTGCTTGCCGTTCTCGTCGGTGAAGCAGGTCTTTGTGGTGCGGATCGTGCGCACGCTGCCGTCGGCATGGGTGTGCGCTTCTTCGTTGACGTTGGGCTGCCCGGTGGCAAAGACCTTGCGGTCCATGGCGTTGAAAACCGCGGCCTGCTCCATCGGGAACAGGTCCTCGTCGGTGCGTCCGATGAAGCGTTCGCGCGGGATGCCGGTGAAATCGCACAGCGCCTGGTTGACCAGCACGAAGCGCAACCTGCTGTCCTTGACCAGGATCGGGTCGGCGACGGCGTCGATGATGTTGTTGAGAAAGGCGGTGTCTCGCACGACGGAACCACGCTGGATTGCGGACGCCAGTGCCTTGGCGCGCGGCACGGAATTGCCGGTGGCCTCGAGATCGATCGGATGTTCCAAAAGCAGCCCCTGCTTGTCAGGTGGATGCGCGTGCGAACCTGCAGCGCCGCCTTCCGGCCTTCACGCTGATTTCGGTGCCTCGGCGCCGAACTTGAGGTATGGTGCCGCGCCGGCGCTGGCGGTCTGCGGTCGGCGTGTGACACTGTGCGCATGCCGTTGCCCTTGGTTGCTCCGCCGCGTCCGCTGGCCGAGGCCGGCGGCCCGCGTTGGGCCGGAGTGGTCGGCGTGTTGACTGACATCGATGACACCCTGACGCGCGACGGCGCCATCGAGGCCGGAAGCCGAGCGGCGCGTTGCGGCGTCTGCGCAGCGCCGACGTGCCGGTGATTGCGATCACTGGTCGACCCATGGGTTGGAGCGAACGCTTCGTGCGCGCAGGCGCGCTGGCGACCATCGTGGCTGAAAACGGTGCGGTCGCGCTGTTTCGCGAGGGCGATCGGGTGTGCATCGAGTACGCGCAGGACGAGGCCACGCGTATGGCCAACGCGGCGCGGCTGCGCGCCGTGGCGGCGCACATCGTGCGCGAAGTGCCCGCCGCCACGCTGGCGCGCCGACAGCGCCGGCCGCGTCACTGACATCGCGATCGACCATAGCGAGTTCGTTTATCTCGATGCGCCCACCATCGAACGCGTGACGGCAATCATGCGCAGCGTTGGCATGAGCGCCACGGTGAGCTCGATCCACATCAATGGCTGGTTCGGTGCACACACCAAGCTGACGGGCGCGCGTTGGATAGTCCAGCGCTTGTTCGGGCGCGACCTCGACGACGAGCTAACGCAGTGGGTCTACGTCGGCGACTCGACCAACGACCAGGAGATGTTTGCTCGCTTTCCGTTGAGCGTGGGGTGGCCAACTTGATGCGCTTCGCCGATCAGCTGACCGTGTGGCCCGCCTATCTGACGCGCGGCGAACGCGGCGCCGGCTTCGCCGAAGTGGCCGATGCGCTGTTGGCCGCACGCGGCGTTGGCTGACGGGCGGGCCCAGATTAGCCAGCTGTCCCAGACGCTACGATCAGTGGTGCGTCGTTTGCGCCGGCCGAATTCACCGCGGCAGCGTCGGCAAACGGCGCGAGGCCGAGAAAGCGGTGCAGGCGATGCAACTCGTCGTCGACCGCGCGCACGAACGCCGGCTCGTTGATGCGCGGGCCGAAGAAGCCAACCTCGGGCCGCATCACGCCCGACTCGACCGGACACGTTGGCCCACCCCACCACCCGCTCGCGCCACAGCAGCGGCAGCGCGTAGTGGCCGAGCTTGCGCTTCGGTGCCGGCGTGTAAGCCTCGAAGCGATAGGGCCAGCCCCAGAAGCGTTCGAAGCGGCGGCGGTCCCACACCACGGGGTCGAACGGCGCCAGCAGCCACACGCGATCGTCTTGCAGCGCTTGCGCCGCCGCCGGATCTTCGTTGGCCGGCCAGTACCAGTCGATGCCGTCGACGCGTGCGTGGCCGAGGCGCTTTTTCGCGTGAGTCAGCGCGCGCGGGCGATCGGCCGCCCATTGCGGCGCGGCCAGGCGCAGCCAGTGCACGAGCTGGCTCAGCGTGCTCGACGGCAATGGCGCGTAGGTCGCGACGATGAGATCGACCATCGTGTCCATGCGCGAGCGGATCTGCGCGCGGTCGTTCACCACCGGCCACGGGTCGCGTGCGGCGTACACGCGCGTGCCGGCGTCGCGTCGCGCCACGCGCAACAGGCCGCGGTAGTGCATGCCGTCGAGCAACTCGGTGCTGGCGTTGCTCGAGCCGCCGAACCAGTTGGTCACCTTGCCGTGCTTGAAGTGCGAGTCGACCTCGCGCGGGTGCACCGTGCCGCGTTCGCGCACGAACGCCAACACCGCGTCGCGCCTTGTCGCGCGTCGCCTTCGACCAGCGCGCCCGCGCCTGCTGCGCGGATGCATCAACGCGTGGTGTTCGGCGCTTAGGAAGCCGTAGTTGACGAAGAAGTCCTCCTCGATGCCCAGCGTCGGGTAATGGCGCTCGAGGTCGCCCGCGACGTAGCCGACCACGCGGTGGCGCAGCGTCAGATCCTGTGCACGCGCCTGGCGCGCGCAGCGGGTCGGCTTGCACGAAGCCGAGGCGCGACAGCGCCAGAGGCAGCGTGGTGGGGGTAAACAGGCTGCGCGCGATGGCGTAGCGACGTACCTGATCCAGCGACGGTGTCATGGCGCGATCTTGCCAAAGTCGCGCGACCAGCCGTCGCAAGTGAATGGAGCGCCGTCTCCGCGCTGGCTTGCCCAGTCGGTCTGTCTGGGTGGCCTAACGCAGTCATAACGCCGCGCTGTCTACAACCCCTTCGAGCGGCCGCTGCGGTCGCATCGGAGGTGGAGCATGTGGAAGGTGACGATCCGATTGGCCTGGGCCTGCGGTGTTGCCGCGGCGCTGGCGCCTGCGGTGGCGATGATGCCGTGAATGCCGACCCCGCCCCGGCGGTCACGGCCGTGATCGGGCCACGAGGGCGGCACGGTCGACGGGCCCGACGGCGTGCAGGTCGTGATACCGGCCGGCGCGTTGACGCAACCGACGACGATCGGCATCGCGCGCAGTTCGGCCGGTGCGCCGTCGCCGCTGCCCGCCGACAACCCGCCTGCGGGTGCCATCTACGAGTTCACGCCGCACGACCTGGTGTTCAACGCACCCGTCACGCTGCGCATGCCGGTGCCGGCCAATGCAGTGGGTGCCGAGGTGTTCATGGCGAGCCCGGGCGAGGACTGGCAGGTCAACGACGCCGTGGTCACGGCGGGGGTCGCATCCTGGCAGCGCAACAGTTTCTCCTGGGGCATGTTGGGCATGGCTTGCCGGATTTCGGCGAACAGCACCGATCCCTACCCGTGCTCATATCCCAAGGGCGCTGCCTGGGCCACTGCCAGCCCGGCGGCTGCCATCACCCGCAGCGCTGGTGTCGAACCCGTTCGGCAATGCCGGATCGTGGGTCGTCAACCAGGCCGGCACGGTGAGCGTGAGCATGCGCTACGAAGCCGCGCCCGACTGCGGTCACAACGGCTCGCCGCTGAGGCGGACACGTCGAAGCTGATTCGCTGGAATCCCGCCGCCTCGCCGCGTGTCGTGCAGACCGTGTTCGACGGCATCGTCTCGCTCACCTCGACGCCGGTGACACTGCCGCCAGGCACTTTCGAGAGCGGCGGCGGTGGTCCGGCCTTGCACGGTGCTGGCACCACCACGATCGACATATCCGCCTACCTCACTGGACGCTGTCAACGTGTTCCGGCTTCTCGTTCGCCTGCAACCGCCCGGGCAAGCCGATGCAGCGCGGTGGCGACCTGCTCACGTTCATCGGCGCGATGCCTGCACCGGTAGGCCGCTTCACCATCGGCGGCACCATCAGTGGCTTGAGCGGCGCCGGTCTGGTGCTGCAGAACAACAGCGGCGACGACCTGAGCGTCGCGGCGAATGCCACGGCGTTCACGTTCGCGGCCACGCTTCGCCAACGGCACGCCCTACGGCGTCAGCGTGCGCGACACGGCCGGCGGGCCAGACCTGCACGGTGCAAAACGGCAGCGGCACTGCGGCGGCCAACGTCGCTCACCGTGGCCATCAGCTCGCAGCAACAGCGGCGGCCCGACACCGCTGGTTGCCACCGCGATGGCGGCCGGATATGCCAACTCGCTGGTCGTCGCCAGCGACGGCACGGTGTGGGCCTGGGGTTATCAAATCGACCCGACTACCGGCGGCTACAAGAGCGCCAGCCCGTGGGCGACGCGGCCGGTGCAGGTGCAGGGCCTGAGCGGCGTGAAAGCGGTGGCGCTGTCGGCGGAGTCCAGCACGTTCTATGCGCTGCACGTCGATGGCACCGTGTCCGCATGGGGCCTCAACAGCAGCGGTCAACTGGGCGATCGCACCACGACGACGCGTGCGCTGCCGGTGAAGGTGCTGCAGGACGCCACCACGCCGATGGACGAAGTCTGCTCGATCGCCGCCGGCGCCCACATCCTGCTGATGGCGCGTGAAACCGGCTGTTCGCCAGGACAGCGCCCACTGACCCCGGGCCCATGGATCGTGGGCTTGTTCAGCGGCACGTCGATCGGCGGCGACACCAGCACGCCCCTCGCCGCTGAATGGTGCTGTTGCCAAGGCAGTGCCCGGCTGGCCGACGGGTGAGCGCGTCAGCTGGATCAGTACACCCGATGCAGCCAACAGCCCAGGCGCGGCCTTCTTCCAGACCGCGCGCACGGCGACCGCTACGTGTGGGGCGCCAATGGCAGCAACATGCTCGGTGCGGGGTCGTCGACCCTGTTCGCCGGCAGCGCGGCGGGACCCGTCGCCCCGATGGCCTGCTCTGGTCAGGCACCGGCCGGGTCGAGCTGGGGCGCGACTTCGCGCTGGCGCTCGATGAGACCAGCACACTGGTCGCCGTCGGCAGGAACCTGGAAGGGCAGTTGGGCAACGGCAGCACCAACGCCAGCAGCACGTTGGTCGACGTCTGGACGCTGACCGCCGTCTCATCCTTCAGTGTCGGCCAAACCAGCGCGGCGGCCATCACCAATGGCCAGCTGTGGGCCTGGGGCTGGAACGGCAGCGCTGCGGTCACCACGCCCACTCGCGTGGGCAGCGGAACGCGGGTTCACCATGGTGTCCGTCGGCGACATCCATTCGTTGGCCATCGGCCCCGGTGGAGAGATCTACTCGTGGGGCGATTCGTCGTTCGGCGCACTGGGTCGAAGCGCGGTGCCGCCGGCACACCGGCCGTGGTGATGCGGCCGTGAACCGACACCGAGCCTATCTTGCGGAGAGCGCGATGGGATCGAGTCCCCTCTCGAACCCTTGCGTGCCGTGGCGGTGCTGGCCGGCGCCACCGCGCTGTGCCTCCGGCCGGCCTCGGGGCGGCGGCCTGGGCCCGCCGATGCATTTGCGCCGCCAGCCGCCAGGGCTACGCTCACCGTGGACTACGCGTACCGAGTCGGCCGGCCAGAAACGCAGCGAGGGCCTGTACGACCCGTACGAGTGGCGCGTCAAGCGCAGCGTGTCGACGTTGGTGGCTGACCTCGCCGCGCAGGCGACCGACGGCGATGCCCACGCCTGCAGGCGCTCGCGACGCCCGCGCAGACGGCGCGAGCTGAAGTCGCTGGGTGACAAAGAGCCAGGGCGGTGGCCACCAAGATGGCGCCGATGATGGCCGACGTCGAGAAGATGATGGCCAAGTGCGGCGAAGACGAGGCCTGCCTCACCCGCGAGACGCAGAAGATGGGCGCGGCGATGCGGGGCACGCCTCAGATGGCCACGGCGATGAGTGCGAAGCAAGACGCCCGCAGTTCGCCACGGCCGGCACGCCGCGCTATCAGGCGTGGCGGGCGACCGCGCAGAAGGGCAGCTTCCGGATCGATGAGACCGTGCACATCTCGGTGACCGACCTGATCTGCGCCGGGCGGCCAGCGCCATCGGTGCCCGCGATGAAGTACGCGCCGGTGCGGGCGAGATTCCGCTGCCACCCGAGGCGAAGAGGACGCACGGGCCGCTGCGGGCCTCGCAGCCGTCGAAGTCGACAACAGCAAGAACACGCTGACCCCGGCGTTGCCGGTTCCGCTGTTCCCGCTGCCCTACACCGAAACCATCACCAGCGACGAGCCCGCTGGCACGCACGACACGCCGACGCCCAAAGGTCCGCACCAGTTGCTGCTTTTCGAGTCGATGCCGCCGGCGGCATCACGCACGACAAGCCAATCACGGTGGCGCTGAAGGGTGGCTGGCACAGCCAGAGCGGCGAACTGGTGTCGAATCTGAGGCAGCGAATTCGGCGATGCCAGTCGACTCGTGGTGCGCTGGCGCTTCAGCGCGCAGTGACAGGCTCTTTCGGCATTCGATGCGCGCGCTGGCGGCGCGCCAGCTCCATTGGATAGCATCGCAGTTGCCGCGTTGCTCGCGATCGTTCCATACCTTGCACCTCGAACTGGCTCACCACGCCTGCGTAGCAGGCAGCAGAGCACCTCGGTGGCGCTCGCCCCGCGCGATGCCGCGCTGCTGGCCTGGCTCGCGCTCGAGGGACCGACGCCCCGGTCCGGCTGGCAAGCCTGTTGTGGCCTGGAGGCGACCCCGAGGCCGCGCGCAACGCCTGCGCCAGCGCCTGTTCCAGCTGAAGAAACAACTCGGCGTGAGGTGGTGAGCGGTCCAGGCGATCGTCGCGCTGCGCCAACGGGCGTGCACCGACGATCTCGGAGGATTCCGACAGCGTGCTCCGGCGATGCGGCGCATGCGTACAGCGCCGAGTTCGATGCCTGGCTTGCGCAGCAACGCGACTGCCGCTCGGCGCGCACGCGGGCCGCACTGGTCGAGCTGGCCGACATGGCCGGAAGCGCGCGCGCGACTACGCCGATGCGTTGAGCCACGCGCAAGAGCTGCCTGGCGCTGGAGCCGCTGTCCGAAGCGGCCCACCGGGCGTGATGCGTGGTTGCACTATCTGCGCGGTGACCGTGCGGCGGCGCTGCTCGCCTTCGATCGCTGCGAGCAACTGCTCAAGCGACGAAGCGGGCGCCAAGCCGTCGGCCGACACGCCTCGCCTTGCTGTCCACGATCGAACAATCCGCCGTGTCGCCGAGCGCCGTGGTCAGCCTGCTCCCAGACGGGCCGCGCACGGTACCCGCCTCGGTGCAACGTGCCGCCGTGGCTGATCGGGCGCGAGCGCGCGCTGGAGCGGCGCTGCACGACAGCTCGGAACAACAACCGTTGCGCCGTGATCACCGGTGAAGCGGGCATGGGCAAGAGCTCGCTGGCCACCGACTTTGCGCGGCACGCGGCGCGACCCTGACCGTCAGTGCGCGACCCGGCGTATGAACGGGTCGTGTATGCCTCGTGTCTCGCGCCTGCATGCGCGAGTTGCCGGCAGAGGCGCTGCGATCGCTCGAGGCGCCGCTGCGCATGGAGCTGGCCCGATTGCTGCCGGAGCCTCGGCGACCGCCGGCGCTGCGCAGCGACGCCGATCGCACGCGTTTCTTCAACGCCATCGTCGCCATCCTCGAGAGCCCCGCGCTGCCGCTCGAGGGCATCGTGTTCGACGACTCTGGCACTTCGCCGACGACGCCAGCATCGAACTGCTGCAGGTACGCGTCGGCCGGCTCCAGCGCGCCACTGGCTGATCGCTGGCGCGCAGCGCCGAGGTGTCGGCCGCCGGGCGCGCGCGTTGCTCGAGGGATTCATCGATCAGCGCGACACGCTGTGCCTGGCACTCGAACCGGCTGACGCTGCAGCAGGTCGTCGAGCTGGTGGATTCGCCGGGCATCGCATCGTTGGTGGGCGCGGACGACGCGCCGGCGTTGCTGCGCCACACCGGGGGCAACCCGCTGTACCTGCTCGAAACGGTGAAGGCCTGGCTCACCCAGGGCTGCACGTCCGGCTGCCCAACCGGCTGCCGGCCGCCGTCAACCTCAGCGCATCTGATCGAGCGGCGCATTGGCCGCCTGTCGGTGCAGGCCGTGCAGCTGAGCGCGCTGTGCGGCGATTGCCGCACCGGATTTCTCGATCGAATCTGGCCTCGCAAGTGCGTCGGCCTTGCGCACCGCTCGGATCTGGCCGACCCGTGGCCGAGCTCTCGAGTCGGCGCAGGTGCTGAGCGATGGTGCGTTCGCCCACGACCTCATCTACGAGTCGGCGTTGGCCTGGTGCCCGCAGGCGGTGCGCGCAAGCTGCACGCCGAGATCGCTGCATTCCTGCAAGCGAACGACGGCGAGCCCGCGCCGCTTGGCACCGCATTGGGCGCAGGCTGGCCGACGGTCAGCAGGCCGCAGCAGCGTTTCCGGGCCGCCGCTCTATCGCGCGCAGCCGATGCCTCGCGTCTCGTCCGAGCAGTCCGGCCTGCTGGCCGAAGCGGCACGCTGCTTGAGCTGGCCGGCCACGCGGGTGAGCGCTTCGATGCGCTGCTGCAGTGCGGGCGCGCGCTTGCTCGCCTCCAAACGACCTGGGCTCCGACGCCAGCGCCGCGGTGGCGGCGGCTCGAGGCGCCGCCGGCACCGACGAGCAACGCCTGCTGGCCCTCGACGCCCGGCTCGAGCTGACGATGACGCGCTACGAGATCGACGAGGCACTGCGCCTCGGCTGCCAGGCGATCGACCGTGCACGCGCAGGTTGGGCCGCGCCGACCTCGAGCTGCGTTTCGCCATCATCCTGTCGGGCGCGCTGTGCGACTCGCGCGAAGCGCACGAGGCCGTTGGCGCCTGCTCGAGCCCTATGCGCCGTGGGTGCGCGGGCACGCGGGCGTCGACCAGCAATGGGAGTACTGGGAGGCCGCCGCACTGGCGCTCGACTACGCCGACCGGCTGCGCGACGCCATGCCTGGCCTGGAACGAGGCGCGTGCAGTGGCTGAGCGAGCCGGGCGCCGCGACATGCTCTGGAAGACGATGTCGAACACGGCCTCCACGTAGAGCAATACGTAACTGAACCAAAGAA
>ERZ1370068.4446-contig-3519_pt1 | contig 20083 bp, 36 predicted proteins | sample MGYA00561227_ERZ1370068 | MGnify/ENA primary metagenome ERZ1370068 (study PRJEB38410, sample SAMEA6850437) | metagenome | study: Metagenomic assessment of the ecological functions of the soil: analysis of the soil microbiota associated with the... | reverse complement strand
ATTGTGCTTCGTTCAGTTACGTATTGCGCCCATGGTGGTCTCGGCGGTGGCTGGGGCCGATACCGTGCTACTTGCGTGTGCCACGAGCTTTGCCTATGGCCGTCTCTTCTCGACCCGGCAAATTAAGAGCATCACGGACCTCAAGGAAAACGGATCGGACTCACTCGCCTGGGGACGATCGACGACGGCCTCTTGCGTTACGTGTTCAAAGAACGGGGACTCAATCCCGACCGTGATATTACATTCCTGGCAGCCGGGAGCGGCGCGGAGCGATTGGTTGCGCTCGGCAAGGGAGCGGCATCGACGCCGCGATTTTCAGAGCGCCTCACGACAGCTTCGCGGAAAGGTCCGGTTTTAACGAATTGCTGGACGTGAACAAGGCGAGCCTTTATAACCCCGCGAGTTGTGTCGGCACTGAAAGCTATGTCCGCAATAATCGCGATACGGTGATGCGAGTCATGAAGGGATTCGTCGAAGGGCTAAAATTTTCAAAGAATCGCGAATTCGGCGCTCAAAATCGCAGCCGAGCTAACCCGAACAACGGATGCAGAAGCGATCAGCGCGGTTCTGGACTCGCCGGCTCGGCTCCAGGAAAAGTCCCCATGTACCAATCAAGGAATCGAGTTCCTGCTAAAAATCGCTGAACTGCGCGATCCGCGCGCAAAGAACCGCTGATCCCGGCTCGGTAGTGGATTCAAGTTTCATGCAGGGAGCTGGAGAATAGCGGCTTTATCGACTCGCTCTGGAAGAAGTGGATTTCATCAGAACATCGAGGCTCCAGTTAATGGTCTATGTGAATTCCAAAGGCTATTTTTAGACTTGAGAGTCTGTCATTCCCGAACGCTTCTATCGGGAATCTGGAAACTTCGCCTGGACCCCCGATAAGAACATTCGGGGGTGACGACTTTGGGGTACTCACATTGCAAATCACTACTTGTAGATGCGATCGATAAAGCCTTCCTTTTCCAGATTCCATCACGATGCTATCGTCGACAACTTCGTTCACCCTGAAGATCGCGCCGGGTTTGCGCACCAGCGCCTCCTTGATCTGAATCTCCATTCCTTCCTTTGTCACAAACGGCACGCGCTCAAAAAGTTTGGCGTTGGCCTGATAGCCCGCTTCGAGGTAGCCCTCGTTGTTTTGGCGCGAGTATTTGGCAAAGATTTTCTTGCTCTCCTCCTTTTGGGTTTTGAAAAAATGCGTCCCATCGATCAGGGCCATCATGATCCTTTTGACGGCGGACGCGGTTGCTTGCCAGGTAGCTTTTGGTCGTCGTCACGCAGACGTAGGGAAACGGAAAGCGGTTTGGAAGGTCTCCCATGCTGGCAAGAATACGGTGGGGCATGCCTTTGGTGAGCTCGACTGTCCCGGGCGGTGAAGTAAAGCCGGCGATCCTGCCGGTGCGGAAAGAGGCTGCCCTTTCCGGAGACCCGCCGACTTGAAGAATCGCCACATCTTTGTCCGGCTCCAGTCCCAAGGCCTTGAGGAGAACTCGGGCTGCAACATCAGAGGAACTTCCTACTCGGCTAATGCCAACGCTTTTGCCCTTTAAACTTTGGGGCGATTTGATCGATTCATTAACGACCAACTCGTAGGGAAGGGTGTTGATGAAAGAACCGACGCAGACCAGATCGGCGCCGCCGACCGCGGCATTCGCGAGGGCGCCGCCTGAGATATTGCCAACTTTGACGGACCCCGCAACGACAGCGGCCACGTTCGTTGTCGAGGCTAGAGATGAAGACTAGATCCGTGTCCAAACCGTACTTTTGATATAACTCCTTGTCTTCGGCGATGTACCAGTTGGCGTTGGGCGCGTCGATGGAGCTGTACGAAATCTTGAGCCGCTCCTGCGCCTGTCCCTGACTCCAAGCAAGAGCCGATGCCAGACACGCGCAACTAATCAAAAACCGAATCCGTCGCATGACCGTCGCAGGGTACTGTTCAATGATGTTTAGAAGTCGAAGCTATTATAGCCTCACTCCGAAATCACGACTTGGTTGCCTTCGGGATCGCTGGATGCGAATTTGATTCGCCGCGCCTTCTATGGGAAAAATCTCAACTCCACCGGCGGCAAGCCGTTGCCGAACCGCCGGAAGGTTATCGACCTGGATCCCGAAGTATTGGATGCCGCCGCGGTCGAGAGTCTGTTTTGGCGTGAGCATCAGCTTCACAGTTCCGTCGCTGAGCAGAATCGAGCCGTCGGAGTCTCGCCTTATCACCTCTAGATCGAATTGGGACTTATAGAACTCGCAGGCCTTGTCGGGATCGGTAACCTGCACCGCGGCCAGCCGAACACCCGGCAGCCGTTTCTCCTCCCGCGCCAGAAATCCTCTGGACGAGATGTCTACGTTGTTGCCCCACGGATCGATGAACCGTACTCTCCGCCGGCCGTGCCGCTTCAGGACCTGAAACGCCGCCGGAAATCTGAGGATTGTTTCCCCGGTTAAGGGTCGGCGGTAACTTTGCAACGGCTTCGGCCAGGCTGTCCACCATGAAGCCATAGTGCGCGATTCCCTGGATTTGGTTTGCCTCGCTGCCATCCGCTCGGTGGGTGCCGATGACTTCGGCTCGCGCCACGTTCTGCTGGAGGAAGGCTAGATTGAAGAGGCCGTCGATTACCATCCGCGAGCCGCTGGGAAAAACTTTGACCTCCTCGAGGTCGAAAAACTTCTGGTAGAAATCACTGAGCTTTTAGGCTCCTTGGAAATAAAGGCGATATGTCTCAATTTGCCCATGATCGTTCCCTCCTATCAATCTAATGCGCTGTATATTGCTTTGCGCGCTGTGCTGTCAAGGATCGTGTTTAAGGGTAGTGATGTTGAATTTGCCGTTTTTGCGAACTCGATTGCGTTGGTTGCTCACGTATTGCATAGTGCGCGGTATCAACCGGATGATTGGGCAACACCACAAATGACAATAGCCGTCGGATTCGTTGGGCTGGGCAGAATGGGTAAACCCATAGCCGCCAATATACTGGCGGCGGGTTTCGATCTGATGGTCTTCGATGTTCGAGAAGAGCCCATGAGAGAGCTCGCGCAACTGGGCGCCAAGCAGGCTCGCGGGCTGCGAGACATAACCGAACATGCGGAGATTATAGGAGTGGCGGTCGTCGACGATGCTCAAGTGGAAGAGGTCGTGATGAGCGATGCGGGTCTCCTGCAAAGCGGCCGGCGGGATTCCATCATCATGATCCACAGCACGGTCATGCCCGGCACCGTACGCAAGCTGGCGCAAGCGTGTCAAGGAAAAGAGGTGACGGTTGTGGACGCACCTGTGAGCGGGGAGAAGCGGGAGCGCGGGAACGGCAGCTGTGCTACATGGTTGGCGGGAGAGAGATGTTTTTGAGAAATGCCATCCCGTCCTGGCAGCTTCGGCGGCGCATATCTTTCATCTCGGGGAGTTGGGCAGCGGTGCAACGGCCAAGATGATTGTCCAGGTTGTGGTGTGCATCAATATGTTGGGCGCCTACGAGGCCGAGCTTCTCTCGGAAAAATGCGGTCTCGATTTCAAAGCCTTGCAAGAAGTCTTGCGCGTGAGCTCCGGTCAAAGTTTTGTCACCGAGCACTGGCTCGATAGATTCAAGCTGACCTGAGGATCCGCTGCCGATCCGGCGGCGGCGCGCTGAGGTGTTTGTCGAAAGTCTTGCCCCCGCCCTGCGCTTGGCCAAAGACCTGACATCGCGCTTCCCGGCACGACTCTGGCTCGGGACCTTTTTCAGCGTGTGATGGGCGTGGAGGAGAGCGGCGACAAATTAACTTAGGTAATTCAACGAGGGGCTCGGGATGAGATGAAATTCGCCACGCGAATAATTTTCTTTGGTGTACTGGGATGATTATGCCGGCGGCTTACGCAGAGGCGGCGCGCGTTCAGGTTGCCATTCCCAGCACGACCCATGCTGTGCTCGCTTTCACGACGACCAGAGATAAAGGCTATTACCGTGAAGAAGGTTTGGATGTGGAGCTGATCTTGATGAGCGCCCCCGATCGCGAGCCGCGCTCTGTTGGGCGGAGACGTGGAGGTGGCTACCGTCGGAGAGCGCCGGTTTGCCGCCGGTGCTGAGCGGCGCGCCGCTGCGCTTTGTCTTTACCACTTACAGCCGGCCCATGTTCTGGCTCTTCGGAAAATCGGAGATCCGCAGCATCAAGGAGCTAAAGGGAAAGAAGGTCGGCGTGAGCGGCATCGGCAGCGGCCCGGACTCTCTACTGCGGGAGGCGCTGAGACGAAGCGGCTTGGAGGGGGCCGGGATGTGTTGATCCTCAGCCTCGGAGTGATGCCGACGATTTATAGCGGGCTCCAGGCCGGCATTGTTGACGCTGCCATGCTTTCTCCGCCTTTTACCTTCAGGGCTGAAGAGAATGGATTTCGTGAGGTCATCGCTTTTACCAAACAGGACCTTGTGGAGCTGCAGGGCAGCATATTGGTCAAAGAAGCGTTCCTTCAATCCGATCAGGCCACTTTGGAAAAGTTCATTCGCGCCACTTCCAAGGGCTTTTTATACATCAAACAGAACCGTGCCGGAACGATTCCCATTCTCGGGCGGTACCTCCAGGTCAACGCGGATCTCGCGGCCAAGGCCTATGATCAAGTGGTACGGCCGGCGATGACGCAAGATGGCACGCTCAACGAAGAGCTGCAGAAAAAAGCGGTGGAGCATGTGTTGAAACGTCTCGATGTCAAAGAGCCTCCGGCGCTGAGCCGCATCTTCGATTTTTCACTGACAAAGAAAGTGGCGGCCGACCTTCAGACCAAGGGTTGGAAGCCAGGACCATAAATGAAACCAATGACGAGTTCCGCAAGTGACTTGGATTTTGTCCACACCGGGCCCAAAGATCTCGCGGGTAAATACCTGCGGATGTTCTGCGCAGCCGGTTTTTTGCTCCCATGAGTTAGCTACAGGTCGCGCCCAGCCGATCCGCATTCTCGGAGAAGATCTTACGCTGTATCGAGGTGAGACGGGTCGCCGCACGTGATCGGCTTTCGCTGCGCGCACCGGCGCACGCAGCTGTCGGTGGGATGGGTCGAAGGAGACTGCCTTCGCATGCTTCTATCACGGTTGGAAATACGACGGCTCCGGTCAGTGTGTGGAGCAGCCGGCAGAGCCGAAACCCTTCGCGGACAAAATCCAGATTCCAAGTTATCCCGTGACCGAATATTTGGGTCTGATCTTCGCGTATATGGGCAAAGGCGACCCACCGCCGCTGCCAAGGTATCCGAAGCTTGAAAGGCCGGAGATCAGCCTGACGTGGTGCGTTTGAATCGCATTTGCAATTACTTCAACAACATCGACAACTCCTGGATAACGCCCACGTGCGTTTCGTCCACAACCGGCACCGGGAGGCGGCGCGATCAAATCGTCAAGGGCGATCCGGTGATTTCCGTCGAGGAGAGCGAATGGGGCATCAAGCGCTATGTGAGATTTCCCGACGGTAAGGATATCACTGCATATTTCGGCATGCCGAATATCAACTATTTGAACGGCCAGGTGGTCGATGCTGAGATTAAGCGGGCGGATCTTCTCGTCTTCAAAGTGCCCGTGGACGACGAAAACCACATCCATTTCGAAGTTCGGTCCATACCTTTCACGGGTGCTCACGCTGCTGATTGGCTTGCACGGCGGCGGGAAAAGCGAGCGAAGGAAGCTCTCAATCCGCGCGGATCTGGTGCGAGAAGTTCTCGCGGGCAGGCTCCATCTGAATGACATCGACCCCAATCGCACCGACTTCGTGATGGTTGAGGATGAGATCGCCCAGACAGGGGCAGGGTAAAATTCCGGATAGAGTGAACGAGCATCTCGGACGAAGTGACACCGGCGTGATTCTTCTGCGCAAGATCTGGGAACGCGAGCTGCGGGCGTTAGCGCAAGGACAGCCCACTAAGCAATGGACTTACCGGCCGGAGATGGTTCCCACCTATCCGGATTCTTAACCGTTCACACCGTTCTTCGATTCTAACCGTCGCCTTGCAACACGAGATGTTAGCAGGCGATCGAGGGAAAAGGATAAGCGAAAATGGAGTCTTCGATGAAAAATTACAAATGGTTAATCGTGTGGGTTTTTGTTTTTCTGTTCTCTCCGGTGGTCGATGCGGCCTCGGATCCGGCGATCATCGAAGCGGCAAAAAGGAAGGGCAATTGACGTTGTGGACCAGCAGCGATCTACGCACGGCGAGCCGCGTGGTCGAGCGTTTCGAGCAAAAATATTCCTTTCTTAAGGTAAAAATATTTCGTACCGGGACGGGTGCCTTGCATAACAAGATGATCACCGAGGCACTGGCCGGCCAACAGAACTGGGATGTGATGAACTCCCAGATGTTTACGCGCGACTTAATCAAAAGGAAACTGCTGGCCCGGTATAAGTCTCCGGAAGCTGACAAGCTGCTGGACGCAAACTTTCGCGATGAAGCGGGACACTGGACGGCGATTTATGCCGTCCCGTTTGTCTTGGGTTACAACACGAATCTGGTCAAACCGGCGGAGGTCCCGAAAACTTATGAAGAGCTCCTGAGCGCCCGCTGGAAAGGGAACAATATTTCTATCGATCAAGAGGGTTATGAGCTGCTGCAGGGCCTGGTTCTAAGTTGGGGAAAAGAGAAGGCGGTGGGCTTTCTCAAGAAACTGGCGGCGCAGAACCCGACGCCGAGGCGTGGAAATTCACTCCGCGTGCAGCTGGTTGTTGCCGGCGAATACCCGCTGCTTATTACCATGGCAAGTCCCGTGCAGCTGGCCCGGCGCGAAGGCGCCCCAATCCAGTGGATTCCGCTGGAGCCGGTTCCAGTCAGCTTTCACGCCATTGCGTTGGCCGAGCGCGCGGCGCATCCAAACGCAGGAAAACTGTATATCGACTTTGTCCTGTCACGCGAAGGTCAGTGAAGCGCTCCGCAGCGTACAAAGGATTCCGGTGCGCCAAGACGTCGAGGCCGATCCGCCGAACTTGATCAAAGGCTATGCCCGCGTCATGCTGCGCCCCATGGAAAAGAAGAGTTCGACGAAGTCGTCGAGCTCTATAAACAGATCTTCAATCTTCGGTAATTCGCTGTTTTGTTTACACGGCCGCGCGTGGCTACGTGGATCGTAGCGGCAGTGCAACCCTGGGATAATAATATTCTTTGCGAATTTGGTGCCTTGGCGCGAGGAACTCAGGACGCCATGGGGCAGATAGAGAGGTACAACGTCAAATGAGCAACGATCTAAACGTATTGACACTGCGAACCCTGCTGGGCGACTACTCCAACACCCTGGCGCTGAAAGGGGCGAAATCCGTCCGTCTGGTTTTGTCTTCGACTTTGCCGACGTGAAGGTGCCGAACACGGCTTTCAAAGATGTTGTGCGGTATCTGAAGTACGATGTCGCCGAGCTGGCGATCGTCACCTACTTGCAGGCCAAGGCTTATGGCAAACCGCTGGTGCTGTTGCCTGCGGTGGTGGTGGGCGCTGAAAACGGATGAATCCCGGCTGAAGCAGCTCGTCAACGAATTTAATCAACTTCAAAAAAGATCAATGAAGAGCGAAAGATCACTTCCGATTGCGCCCTTGCGTCTATGCCTAAGGTCGAGTTTGCAGAGGGGCTATGTACGGCGACAACCACCCTTCCAGAGGCTTCCACTATCGCTTGCTTCCTTCCATAATCCTTTGCTACAGCGGACATTAGATAGGTTGTAACAATGACAATGTGTTGCTCTTGAAAGCTTCAATGGCGTCGCAGACTAGGCAGGGAGGAGACAAAATGAAGAAAGTTTTCGTTCACGTGGCAATGGCATGGGTCTTCTGCCTCCTCATTCAAAATATTGCCGGCTTCATTACAGGCGGCGACGCCGGAGAAGATTAACGCCAGCTACGGCGCCATCTCGGGCACGATGGCGCCAATCTGGGTCGCCAAAGAGGCGCGACTTTTCGAGAAGCAGGGTTTGGATCTCAATCTCGTTTATATTCCGGGCGGGCCGCGCAGCATTATGTCGCTCCTCGGCGCCAGCGTACAATTCGTGAATCACTCGGGCCTGCCGGCGCTGGAAGCCTACCAGCGAGGCGCAGATACGGCACTGATCGCCTCCTCAATGAACCAGCTCGAGCATGCGGTTGTGGCGCAGAAGAGCATCACGAGCGTTGACCAACTCCGCGGCAAGATCTTGGGAATAAGCGCCGTAGGGTCATTGACTGATATTCTGATGCGTGAAGGACTCCGCTTGAACGGCATATCTGAAAAGGATGTAACGATCGTACCCGTAGGCGACGAGGGCGGTCGTCTGAGCTCGCTTCAGACCGGGCGGGTTCACGCAGCAATCATATCCGGCGTTCAGCGTTTGACGGCGACAAGAATGGGCTTTAGAGAAGTGATTGATTTTTCCAAGCTGCCCATCGAGGTTTCCGGCTCGAGTATTCTTGCGCGGCACTCTTATGTGCTGCAAGAATCCGGATATCACGCTAAAGTTTCTGAAAGCCTGGATCGAAGGGACGTATCTATTCAAAGCTAAACCCGAGTTTAGCCTCGGTGTGCTAAAAAATACGTCGCCACTCATGACGCCGAGGTTCTGAACACGATCTATGAACTACAGAAGGAGCGGCTTTCGACAAAGCCGGTTCCTTACGTGCGCGTGGTTAAATCGATGATGTATCTCCTCGCGCACGAGGCCGGAAATTCCCACCGCCAATCCGGAAGGATTCGCTGAGGAGCGCTTCATCAAGGAGCTTGAAAGCGCGGGTTTCTTCGAAGAAATGAATCGGCAATACGGAAAGTAAGGAGTGACGGCGGTGATATGAAGCACCTGTGGAGACTTTTCGAGGGCGTCGTGTTGGGCGTGGTGGCTTTGTTGTTCTTTGTCGCCGATGCCCATCCGGCGGAGCTGAAAAAGCTCACCCTCGGTTATTCCACGGTGGGGCCGGCTGGAACTGGGCTCTGGATGGCGAAGGAGATCGGCGCTTTCGAGAAATATGGCATCGATGCCGACCTCATTTTTATTTCTTCGGGGCCGGTGGTGGTTCAGGCGCTCATCGGTGGGGATTTGCAGGCAGGGTTGGCGGCGACCAATGCGGTGATTGCGGCGGTGTTGGGTGGCGCCTCGCTGGTTTCCGTCATGAGCCTCGTCAATCGTCCCTACTACCGGCTGTGGGTACAGCCGGAGATCACCCGCCTCGAGGAGTTGCGAGGGAAAACCCTGGGCGTTTCGCGCTTTGGCTCGGTGACGGATAATCTGACACGAATTCTGCTGCGGAAGAAGGGACTGGATGGCGCGGTGAATGTGCGTCAAATGGGCGGAACGACGGAGATGGCGGCAGCGTTCCAGCGCCGTCAAATTGCCGGCGCAGTCACCTCAAACTTGCGGAGTCGATGCCCCGATGCGGATGCTCGTGGATTTGGATGAAATGGATATCCAATACTCCAATGTCGTGATTGCGATGTCCCGCGATTTCTACCGTCGATCTCCGGAAACAGTGGAAGCGCTTGTGCGGGCATATACGGAGGGCGTGGCGGCAGCCCACGATCAGAAGGAAAGAGCGCTCAAAGTCATTGCGAAATATACGCGGCTCAAGGATCCGAAGATGATGGAGGAATTTTATAAAGATGCGGACAAATTTTTGGACCGAGTGCCGCGGGTAGAACCCGAAGCGATTGCGCCCATCGTGGAGTTTATGGGCAAGAAACCCATCCCCCTCGAAACCATCGCTGACAACTCAGTCATCGACCGGCTGGTGCGCGAAGGTTTTATTGAAAACTCTACAAGAAACGTTGAATGCTCGTGACAAATAAAAAGCCTTGCGCTTTTATGCCTTCATCCCTTCGCCTCAAGGCCGTAAAGCCGAGATGGGTTGTGATCGAGGATATTCCTTACGGCTGACGCGCTTAGATCTTTTCGCTCTTGGAGATGGCGCGCGGCGAAGCGTTCCCGATCGCCGTGGGGCATGTCGGTTCCCATCACCACCTGGGTTTCGCCCACGAGATCCATCACCTGCGGCAAGATAGAATCTCTCCAGCTCCGCGCTGAAGAAAAGATTTCCCTGTTTGATGTACTCCATGACGGGCAATGCTTGAATCGGCTTGGTTTGAGGCAGGAAGTTGGCCAACTTTTTCCCTGGTTTTGAAATCGGTGGTTCAAGCGGTCGATCATGTAGGGGACCCACATGGAGCCGGCTTCGAGAAAAACCGCTCTGAGCTTGGGAAAGCGATCCAAAATGCCGCCGCTGATGAGCGCAGTGAATCCCATGAGCACGGGAAAATGAAACGCGACAACGCCGGAAGGATAAATGTGATCTATAGAGATTATTGATGGAAGGACAGGCCCAGCCGACATGTATCGCCAGCGGCAAGCCCTGCATGCACAGATCGCTTCATAGAACGGGAACAAGAGACGGATCGTCTAATTGGCGGTCTCCGGCCGTGCCTCAACACCATCACGGCCGCCGCGCCGAGCCGTTTCGCCTCGCGCACTTCATGGGCGGCGGCTTGTAGCGTCGTCCAAATTTACCACGGCGGCCCATTTGAGCCGCTTGTGCCCCGAGAGCCAATCACCCAACCAGCGATTGTAAGAAGAGCAGAGCGCGGTCACGAAGGCCGGATTGGAGCTCAACGGATACGCGAGGAAAAGCGTCGTGATAAATCACCTGGGCTGCGATCTCTTCTTCGTCCATGATCTTGAGCCGTGCGCCGAGGTCGGTCAGCTCCATGCAGCCGATGCTCTCAGGCTTACCCGACGCTGTGAATCGCGGGTTTGCCGTCGTAGCTGGTGGGCGTTCCTAAGTTGTTGCAGCCGCGCCCCACGCGGCGAGGAAACAACTGTTCATCGATATCCCAGTAGACCAGGCCATCCACACCCACGACCCGAGGACGCTGGGCGCGAAAGCCCGGATCCAGATATTTGTCATCGAAGGTTGCTGGACTTTCCTCGACGTGACCGTCGGCATCGACGTAGCGCATAGATCAAACCTCCTTGCTGAACCCATCGAGAGTCGTTATACAAGCCTCGACTCCGCGCGTCAATTTCGTGCTTCGATGGAAAATTGTTTTGTTGAAATTTAGTGGTCAATCATCTACGACTTTCTGCTTGGAAATTGGCGCAGCAAATCGGAAAAACAGATCCTGCTTGACATTAATTCTCAGTTGTCATAGCAGCATAATACGATTTCTGTCTTAGTCTAACGGTCGCGACGCCAAAACGGATATCAACCGGTAGGAGAGTCGATGAGACCGAGCGACGGTAAGATAGACTGCCCTGCTTTTTTCGTGATCTCATATTTTCCCTTAACAGCTTTTCTAAAGGAGTTTTCGGCGGGTAAATAATAACTTTCCAGTTGGTGGAAGTCAGATGGAGCTCACCAGGCGAGTCGTCTTTCGGACGGTTCAATTTCCGAGAATATCTCTGGACTTGGATTCCTCTAGCGCTGCTCGGTCGGACTTCTGATCCTGATCCTCGCTTATCCTCTGGCCCTACTCTTCGTTAAAAGCTTTGTCATAAGTCGCCCAGGACAACCGACGGTCTGGGCGGTCAACGGCTGGGTCGAAGCGTTCACCGACGTTAATCTCGCCATCGCCATCGGCAATACGTTTTACCTGGCCTTTGTCCGAGTCATTATCACCAGCGTGTTGGCGATCTTCTTTGCGTGGGTCGTCACGCGCACCGATACACCTTTAAAAGCCTTCATCGAAGTGGCGCTGTGGCTCGGATTTTTCCTGCCATTGCTGCCGATGACCATGGGGTGGATTCTGTTATTGGACCCCTACTACGGACTCATCAACAAATTCTTGATGAAAGTTTTTGCGCTCTCACAGCCTCCCTTCGACATCTATTCCTACTGGGGGATCATCTGGTGCCATTTAGCTTTCAGTACCTCCGTCAGATTCCTTTTGATGACTCCGGCATTCACGGCTATGGACGCGAGCACTGGAGGATGCCGCGCGTACGTCCGGCAGCAGCAACATGGGAGTCTTAGTACGCATCACCGTACCGATTTTAGCACCCGCCATTCTTGCCTCCACGGCCTTGGGGTTCATCAGGAGCCTTGAATCTTTAGAGATCGAAATGGTTCTCGGCATCCCGGCGGGAATCTATGTCGTGCCGACCAAGATCTGGGATTATCTCCATTGGGAACCGCCGCTTTATGATCGCGCCACCGCTCTATGCAGTATCTTCCTGATTTTTGTTTTCTTTCTGATCTGGCTTCACCGTATTTTTCTTCGCGGCAAAGAATTTACGACCGTCAGCGGCCGCAGCTATATGGTCCGGACCTTTCCGTTAGGCCGCTGGCGTTGGGTGACATGCGCGTTCTGTCTGGTCTTTATTCTCGTGATGATTATTCTGCCTTTGGCGACCCTCATGATGGGCACGTTCATGGAATTTTTCGGCAATTTCGACACAGACAAGGTTTGGACAGCGCACCATTGGACCGCGGTCTTTGCGGATCCCGTGTTCCTGCGCTCGTTGAGAAATACATTGATGCTGGGACTTGCTGCAGGAATTGGAGGGACGCTTCTTTACGCTCTGATCAGCTATGTAATCGTGCGCACGCGGCTTCCCGGCCGAGGGGCCATCGACATTCTCTCTTGGTTACCATGGGCTTTGCCGGGAGTCTTGATCAGTCTAGCGCTCTTGTGGGCGGTTTTGGGCTCGGGTGAATATGTCAAGCTGATCTATGGAACCGTATCTATCCTGGTCTTGGCCATCATCATTAAAGAGATGCCCCTCGGAACGCAGATCATCAAGGCGGGCGTGCTGCAGATCAGCAACGAACTGGAGGAAGCCTCCAGCGCCGCGGGCGCGACATGGCTGGCCGGTTTCCGCCGGATTCTACTGCCGCTCTTGAAGCCGACCGTGCTGGCTGTGGGAATTATCGTCTTTATCTCCGCGGCGAGAGATATTCCGACCGTGATCTTCCTAGCAACAAATCAAAGCCGAACGCTCTCGCTGCTGATGCTGGACTACATCGCTGACGCCAACAAGGAGAAGGCGGCGGGTGCTCGGCGTGTTTTAGTATTTCTCATCTTTGCGCTTTTGTTCATTGGAAGATTGTTGGGCTTTCGCCGGTCATCAGTGCACTCATGACGAAATTGAGCGGTTGAAGGTTGCTTAGAAGACCGGAAGGAGGAAACCATGAAGACAAGAGTGGATTTGGATAATGTTAAGTCCACGATTTTTATCGCTGCTTTGCTCACGCTATTCGTGGCAAACGCCCAATTCGCCCTGGCCCAAAGCGATTCCGGATGGAAGCAGAAATGGGACACAACGCTCGGCCAAGCGAAGAAGGAGGGAAAGTCGTTGTCTTCGGGCCGCCTGGGGATCGGATCCGCGAGGCTCTCACCCAGGGCTTCGCCAAGGCTTTCCTGATATTAGCCTGGAGTTTTCGGGCGCGCGAGGTGGAGAGTTGGCCACGAGGGTTAAAGCAGAACGGGATGCCGGCATTTACAGCGTTGACATCGCGATCAATGGCACCAGCACTTGCCAACTCCTATTTCAAGCCTATGAAGGCACTCGATCCAATAGAGCCGGCGCTGATTTTGCCCGAGGTCATTGATCCAAAGAACTGGCGCGACAATCGCCTCGAGTTCTCGGATCGCGCTACCCGTTTTGATTTGCTCTTTTCGACTCAGAACAATGTGCCGCTGATTTTCAACCCGGCGCAGGCGAAAGCCGAGGAGGTGGATGAGTTATACGAACTGTTGGATCCAAAATGGAAGGGAAAAATTGCCGTTCAGGATCCCATACCTGCGGGAAGCGGGAACGGAGTCTTCCGCTGGGTATGGCACGTGTTGGGTCCAGAGAAGGCAAAGGATTTTATAAGAAAATCCGCGCCCAAGCGGGGCTGTCGACAGAGATCAACGCCAGCAGATCGAATGGGTGGCCCAAGGCAAATATCCGCTGAACTTTGGCCCGGGAACCGTGATGTACCAGCTCGAAAAACGCGGGCTCAAGTTCGGCGTGGTGTCAGAATTCAAAGACTACGGCGCTTATCTGAGTCCCGGCTTTGGCACCGCGATGTTTATTAACCGGGCGCCCCCATCCCAACGCAGGAAAGGTTTTCTCAACTGGCTCTTGACCAAAGACGGCCAAAACGGCCTTCAGCAGAGGAATGGGCTACGTGAGCCGCAGAGTGGATGTGCCCACGGATCACGTACCGTCTTACTGGGTACCCAAAGCCGGCGTCAAGTACTGGCCGGGCTATTACGAGGAAGATGCAACGATGTCTCCTGATCAGGAGACAGTTTCTCAAATCGATCTACGGGAGATAAGATCGGGACCGAAGCGACATTGTCGTTGCTGCTTGTCCAGTAGTTCGTCTCTGGGATCTCACCTCGACGAGACCCCTGGCCCTGGCCTTTTCTTGATTGACCCTCGTCATTGATTCGCAGTAGGTTGACCAGGTGCCTGGTTGATATCTAGTAGCGAGGTTCGAGTATTTTTGCTAGGCTTGGGCGAGTGTCTTACGACAGAAGGAAGAAAGGAGATCATTATGGCTAAGCTTGCGACACATAGCGCTGCATACTCCGGATCCGGAGAAGACAGCGGAGTTTTACAAGCGGGTTTTTGACATGGTTGAAGTGGGGCGAACCGATTCGCCGATCGCCAAGGGGATCTATTTGAGCGACGGCACCATCAATATGGCGGTGCTCCGTTTCAAGACCAAAGAAGCGGCGGATCGGAACGATGGTCTGGGAGTGGTTTTCGGTTTGCACCACTTTGGGTTTTGGGTCGAGAATCCGGACGAGACGCGCCGCAGACTCAAAGAGGCCGGGCGCAGAGTATCGCTTCGGCCGTCCTGAGGCGGCGACAACCAGCTTTTTCGAAGAGAAGTATAAAGGGCCCTGACGCCGTGATGATCGATATCACCGAACACGGTTGGGTGGGAGCGGAACCGCTAGAGGGAAAAAACTCCACAACCCAGGAGCATCCGATTAGCGCCGGACAAACGTTGACGGCGCGATAGGCGTTGAACGCGGTCCTCAGGCGTGGCATGAGAGGTTCCTCTCTCCTCGAGAGGCTGCGTCGTAAAACGCTAGTCGCCCTTCGATAAGCAGATTTCCCTTACCTCTCTTTTCAAAGAGGGGCAAGGAACGGCGCGAAAGAAATTTGCCTCTTTTGTAAAGGGAGATTGTGCATCCTGCTATGATAATGCTGACGGTGAAGCCAAGGGATAGCGGGCCAGCATCTAGTTAAGCCCCATGGCTGAGAGTTCAACTCCTTTCATCGGCCGCAGCGTTAAACCGCACAAGACGAGCCGCTTTCTCACCGGAGGCGGCGTCTATGTCAGTGATATTCGCCTTCCCAACATGCTCCATGCCGCTCTTGTGCGCAGCATTCATGCCCACGCGCGCATCCGTGGCATCGATGCCAATCAAGCTCTCCGGCTCGACGGCGTTGCCGGAGTTTGGACGGGAAGTGACATCAAGGATCGAGTCGCTCTGTTCCCGGAGAGCTTTGAGATTCATCCCCGCCCGTGGCTGGAAGGCGTGAAGCCGATCTTGCAGGGACCTCGACCGGCCGCCCTGGCCCAAAGGAAAGTCCACTATGTGGGCGAGCCCGTGGCCATCGTCATAGCCGAAGATCGCCATAGGGCGGAAGACGCGGTGGATGAAATCGTTGTCGAGTATGAAGCGTTGCCCGTGGTCGTCGACGCTGTCGAGGCGCTAAAAGCGGGCACGACTCTCGTCCATGATGAGTCCAAAGATAACGTCGTATTCAGTTTTAGTGTGAACAAGGGAAACATCGATCAGGCATTGCGCGATGCGTCCTATACGCTGCGCGAGCGTTTTCGCCACCATCGCTATTGTGCCGCGCCTCTGGAAGGCCGCGGAGTCGTCGCGTGGGTCGAACCCAAAACAAATGTCCTTACGGTTTGGTCGTCAACACAGATGCCGCATCTGGTGCGGCGGCAAATTGCCCGCACAACTGAATCTCGCTGAAGAAACCGTTCGAGTGATTGCCCCGGATATCGGCGGCGGATTCGGCCCCAAGGTATTCGTCTATCCGGAGGAGATTCTGGTCCCTTTTTGGCGTTGCAGTTAGGCCGGCCGGTCAAGTGGATTGAAGACCGGCGGGAACATTTCATCAGCACGGCCCATGGGCGCGACCAGATCCACGACGTCGAGCTTGCGTTTGACGAAAAAGGACTAATCTTGGGACTTCGCGATCAGTTCCTGCTGGACAACGGCGCCTACAATCCGATGGGCTTGACGGACGCATACAATACGGCCGCTCATCTCCAGGGCCCATACAAAATTCCCAATCTATCGGTCAGCGGAACCTGCGTCTCAACCAACAAGGTGCCCAATGCTCCCTATCGGGGGGCCGGACGTCCGGAAGCCGTGTTCGTCATGGAGCGCTGCATGGATCTGATTGCAGCGAAGCTGAACTTGGATCCCTGCCGAGGTGCGCCGGCGCAATTTCGTCCAGCCCGGGGAGATGCCGTATCATGCGGGAATTTTATATCGCGACGGTGAACCGATTTTGCTACGACAGCGGCAACTATCCGGAAACTCTGGCGCAGGCGTTGAAAGCAACAGGCTACGAAGAGCTGCGCAGACAACAAGCAGGAGCTGCGGCAACATGGCCGGTATCTCGGTATCGGCATTGGTTGTTACGTGGAGGGACCGGGGTGGGTTCGTTCGAGGGCGCGAAGGTGCGCATTGATCCTTCCGGCCAGATCGTTGTTGCGACCGGCGCAACCGGCCATGGCCAAGGTCATGAAACCATCTTCGCCCAGATCGCGGCCGACCTTTGGGGAGTGAGCCCGGAAGATGTTCGCCTGGTCGAAGGCGATACCTCGTCGATCCAGTTCGGCTGCGGCACGTTTGGCAGCCGCAGTACGGTCAACGTCGGCTCCGCTCTGTTCGAAGCTTCGGCGCTCCTGAAAGAAAAGGTTTTGCTGCGCGCGCACCTGCTGGAAGCCAATCGCGATGATTTAGAGCTTGGTAACGGCAAAGTTTTTATCCGGGGAATGCCACAGCGTTCGCTCTCGTTCAGCGAGCTGGCCCGCGCTGCGGTGCCGGGCTGGGCTTCGAAACTTCCGGCTGGGTTGGAACCGGGCCTCGAGGAAACTTTTTATTTTGTGCCCGCCACGGTGACCTGGGCCAACGCAGCTCACGTTGCGGTCATTGAGGTCGATAGTGACACGGGGAAATCAAACTACTCGACTACGTCGTCTCCCACGATGCGGGAAATTGATCAATCCCTTGCTGGTGGAAGGACAAATCCACGGCGGCGTCGCTCAAGGTATTGGCGCCGCGCTTTACGAAGAGATTTGCTATGATCCCAACGGCCAATTGTTGAGCGGTAGCTTCATGGATTATCTTTGCCCGGTTCTATGGAAGTGCCAAAAATAAAAACGGTCCATCTAGAGTCGCCGTCGCCGCTCAATCCTTTGGGTATAAAAGGGCTGGGCGAGGGCGGAGCGATTGCTCCGCCGGCGGCGATTGCCAACGCCTTGGCGGACGCGCTGCTGCCATTCACGGCTCAAGTAAACGAAATCCTCACCTCAGCCCGCAGCCGCGTCGCTGGAGCATGCGTATTCTGCGCAAAGACGCAAAGCGCTAAGACGCGTCATTCGGAGCTCATCAGGATCTAGTTTCACTTGAAGGAAATGCCGAGGACTGCGTGAACGCTGATCGTATGAATCTGCTAAAGTCGTTCACTGAACGATTTCAAGGAATCAGGAATCTATTAGATGACCTGGCGCGAAAGCTTGCCATGAGCTGACCGTCAACGGCAAACAGTAGTGAAGGCGTTTGTCGGAGCCGCGTCTGTCTTTGGCTGACTTCCTGCGCGACTATCTTGGGCTTACCGGCACTCATCTGGGCTGCGAGCAGGGAATCATGCGGCAGCTGCACGGTTCTTTTCAATGGCGAGACCGTTCGGTCGTGCCTACTGCTTGCCGTGCAAGCCAACGGAGGAGAGGTCCTGACCGTCGAAGGGTTGGCAGGATTGGCGAAAGATGGTGAGCCACTTCATCCGATTCAGCAGGGATTCTTGCAGACGGTGGGTTTTCAATGTGGCTTTTGCACGCCGGGTTTCTTGCTGACCGTCTATGAGTTGCTCAACGAGAATTCATCTCCCACCGAAGCGGAAATACGCGAGCACTTGAGCGGGAATCTTTGCCGTTGTACCGGTTATCAGAATATTGTTGCCGCCGTCCTGTGGGCGGCGGAGCGTCAGGGCAAAAATCGGATCGGTGATGGCATCCATTCTGCGCCTCAAGGATATCGGCAAGGTCTGGCACATCGAGCGGACCAAAGAACAAGTGGTGGCCCTCGGCGGCATCAGCATGGATGTCGAGCAAGGCGAGTTCTTGGTTTTCGTTGGACCGTCGGGTTGTGGCAAATCCACCCTCCTCCAGATCATTGCGGGATTGGAGAAACCCGAGAGCGGTACGGTCGACTTGAGCAGGATCCGCGGACGGTCAGAAACAAACCGGAATGGTGTTTCAAGAATTCGCTCTGTTTCCCTGGCGCACGGTTATGGAAAATATCGTCTTTGGTCCAGAAGTGAGAAGCGTGCCAAGGGCCCAGCGTGAAGCCAATGCTCAGAAACTGATCGAGTTAGTTCATCTGCGGGGCTTTGAGCATCGCTATCCGCACGAGCTGTCAGGCGGCATGCGCCAGAGGGTCGCGCTGGCGCGCGCCCTAGCCAACGATCCGGCCATTTTGCTTTTGACGAACCGCTCGCTTCATTGGATGCCCAGACACGAAAAGTCCTCCAAGTGGAACTGGTGCGCATCTGGCAAGAGACCAAACGGACCTTCATCTATGTGACTCATGGCCTGGACGAGGCGGTCCTGCTCGGTGATCGGGTCGTGCTCTTTACCGCGCGGCCCGGCCGCATCAAAGAAATCGTGCCGGTGCGGCTGCCCCGGCCACGCGAGCATTACGGGTCGCGCCGAAGCCGAACTGCTCGAATACCTTTCGGAGCAGATTCGGGAAGAGGTGGAACGGTCGCTCAAAGCAGAAGGGACTCACGACAGGAGCTGAAACAGTTCATATGGCATACTGAATCGCGTAAGTACTGAAAGGTGGAATCAGCTCGTGAATATTGCGGATGCCTCGAGGCTTTGAGCAGTGCAATCAGTTTAAATCGCGAATCGAAGTGCGTTCGAACATGCCAACATATCCATCACTCCAATTGTTGAATCAGGAGACTTTATGTGGAAACGCTACCGGCCGCTGAGGATCATTTCCCCTATCGTTTTTCTCTTGCTATGGGAGGGCGCGGTGCGGTTTGGCGAAATCAATCAGCTGATTGTTCCCGCGCCGGCCTCAGTTCTTCGCACCATGATCGACTTAACCGTCGACGGTCGCCTGCCTTGGGCGATCGTTGTGAGTCTCCATCGGGTGCTTCAAGGCTTCATCTACGGCTCACTCCTGGGGATTGCTTTGGGGCTTCTGGTGGGATGGTTTCGCGCCGTCGAAGATGCCGTCGATCCCCTCGTCGCCGCGATATATCCGATCCCGAAGTCAGCGCTCTTTCCGCTCTTCATTCTCTGGTTCGGCCTAGGCGAAACCTCGAAGGTCATGACCATCATGATCGGCGTCCTGTTTCTCGTCCTGATCAACACGGTCACCGGGGTGAAAGCCATCGATCCGGTGCTTCTCAAGGCCGCCCGCGACCTGGGCGCAAACCAGCGCCAGATTTTCACCAAAGTAGTGATTCCAGGAGCGTTACCCAATATCTTTACCGGCCTCAGGCTGGGAGCCGGCACGGCCTTGATTCTGGTTTTCATCACCGAGATCGAAGCCACCAAGGCGGGACTCGGATTTTTGCTCTGGGAATCTTATCAGTTGCTTTTGGTGAAGCAGGTGTTTAGTTGTACGATCGCCTTCGGGATTCTCGGAATCCTTGGCACCTGGCTGCTTCAGTGGCTTGAGCGCGTGATGTGTCCGTGGAAGCGAGCTTAAAAGGTTTCCGGTTTAACGGTCAACCCGGGACTCGGAAACCTTGAACCGAAATTTAGCTGTGCGCGTTGACACTTGTTGAATGGCCATGTTACATGCGCCCTAAGGTATAAGCTTTTTGAGCGGCAGCGACATCAATGTGTAAGGAGATAACTATGTCGAGCAGAAAAATAGCCGGTAAAAAACTAGGCTGGGCTTTAGCCTTGGCGCTCGTTGTCCTG
>ERZ1370068.7963-contig-685_pt1 | contig 20089 bp, 23 predicted proteins | sample MGYA00561227_ERZ1370068 | MGnify/ENA primary metagenome ERZ1370068 (study PRJEB38410, sample SAMEA6850437) | metagenome | study: Metagenomic assessment of the ecological functions of the soil: analysis of the soil microbiota associated with the... | reverse complement strand
GAAGGTGGATAAGTTTCGAAGCTCTGAAGTGGTCAACACTCCGGTTCAGTTTTACCACTCGGGAGCGACCGGGGCGTCCGGGCGACCCCTATCCGCTCGCTCCCGAGCTGGCGGAGCCCATGGGCTGGACCCTCGGGGATGGTGTCGCGCGCCACACCCGCGTCTGGCCGGAGCGCCAGGGCGGGGCCGTGGATCTCCGCCTTCGCGCCGATCATCGACGCGCCCGGGCACGCGTCGGCGGCCCTGCTCCACGTGACTCCGCAATTCCGGCGGAGATCTACCTCGACCGCCTCCACGAGCTCCGGAACACGCTTCTGTTCGCGACGGGCGTCGGCGCCTTTGGCGACGCCTTCGTCCTCGGCCTCCTGGTCCTCCGGCGGCTGATCCCGGCCCATCGCGCTGCTCACCGGGGGCGTGTCGGCGCGCCGCGGCCGGCGACCTCTCGACGCCGCTCCCGGTGGCCTCGCGGACGAGGTCGGCCGGCTCACATAGCCAGGTTTCAACGGGATGCTCGACGGGCTGCGCCAGCGCGATTTCATCCGCTCGGCGTTCGGCCGCTACGTGTCGCCCGAGGTGGCGCAGGCGATCCTCGAGTCGCCGGAAGGTCTCCGCTTCGGCGGCACGAAGCGGATCGTGACGGTGCGCTCATGTCGGATCTCCGCTGGCGCTACACGCGTTTCGCCGAGCAGGGCGATCCTGAGCAGGTGATGCAGATCCTCAACGGCTACCTCCGCGCGCATGGCCGAGGTCGTGATCGCGCACGGAGGCACCATCAACGAGTTCATCGGCGACGCGATCTTCGCGGTGTACGGCGCGCCGGTCGTGCCCACCCGACCACGCCGAGCGGGCGGCCGCCACCGCCCTCGCGATGCAGGCGGCGCTGGTCGGAGGTCAACGGCGGAAAGACGCGCGCGCCGGGGCCTCCCGGCCTTCGAGATGGGGATCGGCCTCCACACCGGCGAGGCCGTCGTGTCGGCAACATTGCCGGCTCCGGAGCAGCGGGCCAAGCACTGCGTCGTCGGGAGCGCCGCCAACATCCGCAAGCCGTGTGGAGAGCGCGCGACGGTCGGCGGCCAGGTCCTCCTGACCGCCCGAAACCCCTCATGGAGGATCGGCACCCTGGCTCTGGGTAGGACCTCCGATCGCCATTCAGGCCAAGGGTCCCCGCCGAGCCCCTGACGCTCCACGAGCTCCAGGGCATCGGCGGCCGCTTCGCGCGCGATCTCCCGGCGACGACCCCCGGATGCCGAGCGCCTGGCGACCGTTGAGCCTCCCCTCTCGAGTGTTGGGCAGATCGACTGGCAGCTGTCGTGCGCCCGGACGGGCCTGTCGGGCCAGTGTGGAAAGCCCCTCGGCCGGCGCGAGCTCCACGCGGCGCTCGCCGAGCCCCTGGCCCCCTGACCAACGCGTCAAGCTCCGGCTCCGGCTATCCGCCGCCGCCTCGACCGGCCCTCCGAGGACATTCTGGCGCCGGCGGTCGCCGCCCCGGACGAGGCCGGCTCTGGTCCGGCTGCGCTCTCTACCGCCTTGGGGGATCCGACGAGGACGGCCATCGCGGCGCCTCCTCGGCTAGCCGCAGCCGAGGTGTCCGGGACGATCTCCAGCAAAACCGTGGCGACGCCCGGAGCGTAGATACTAGAGGGCAAGGCACCGATCCACGCGAGCCGCGGACGCCCGTCCGCGCGAAGGAGCACGACCGATGAACACGCGCCTCTTCCTGGCCTCGGCCATCGCCGCCGCGATCGCGGTGCCCGCCATCACCGGGAAAGTCTCCAGCCGGCGCCGGCGCCAACCGTTCGAGGCCGAGGTAGCTGCCGCGCGCATCGCGAAGGCCGGGCAAGAACGACCGCCAGACCGCCAACTCCTCGTGCGCGGGCACCTCGAAGCGGGACGGCCAGAAGGACGCCTGGCTGTACGTTCCCGAGCGGACGTGCGGCCGGCTCGTCAACGCGCAGCACCCAGCCCAGGGCCTAGCTCCGGGGTCTGGGGGGCCCGGTAGGGCCGGCGTGACCCGAAGATGTCCGCTTCCGGGCGGAGGTCCACGCCGGCCCTGGCCGACCGGCGGGGCCGTGGATCTTGCCACACCGCCGTGACAGCCTACCGTTAGCCCCTGGGCGCAACTTCGCGCTCCGGAGGTGTCGGCCATGCAACGGGGACGCGGAGCTGGCGGTCGGCGGTGTTGTCGGGCCTCGTGCTGATGGCGATGATCGCGGCGGCAGCCTTCTGGCCGCCGAGCGCCAGGGGCAGCGTGGGGCCCGGCCACAGGCCAGGTCGCGCCGGAGATCACCGGCGGGCCCTGGATCAACAGCGAGCCGCTGTCACTCGCCGGGCTCCGGGGCGCGTGATCTTCGTGGACTCTCTGGACCGGTGGCTGAATCAACTGCAACAACGTGATCCCGCAGTTGCGGGCTGGGCACGAGCGCTACGGCGGGGCAGGGCTCACGATCATCGGCGTCCACTCCCCGGAGTTCCTCTGGGGAGCGTCCGCACGACCGGGTGGCAGCCGCGGCCCCGGAGCTCGACATCCGCCAGTGCCGTCGTCCGGTGACAACGACTTCGCGATCTGGAAGCGCCGGCACCTGGGCGTGGCCGACCGCCGTCCTCGTGGACCGCCGGGGCCTGATCCGCTACACCCACATCGGCGAGGGGGCCTCGCCGCCGAGACGGAGCGCGATCATCCGCCGCCTCCTGGACGAACGGGATGATTCTGCGAGAGCTGCCCTCCGGGCAGGCTCTGGCCGCGCCCGGAGCCGGGATCGGCCCGGAGCCCGCATCGTCGCCGGAGGTGGCGCCAGCCACTCGTCCCGCGCCGCCCTGGCCTTCGAGATCCAATCCCGAGAACTACCTCGGCGGCGTGGTCCAGCGGTCAGGGCGCTCCTCGGCGATCCGCCGGGACTACTCTGCTGTCGCTCCACGCGGTTCGGCCCTGTCGGTCGCCAGCGCGGACGGTGTGGACCGCCGGCATCCTCGGCCGGATCAAGCAGCGCTCGTGGACCGCCTGAGCCGGCCCGGTCTCCGAGCACCTCGCGTGGATCAGGCCGCCGGTCGCCTATCTCAACCACCTCCTCCCGCTGCCTTTACACGGAGGAGTCGCTCGCGGTGGTGCGCCGGGGCGTCGACGAGGTGCAAACGATTCGATCTGCACCGCGATGACGCGCTCGTCCGCCCGGACCACCGATCGCGCGGAACTGTTCGACGTCGCCCGAGAGCCACGCGAAAGATCCAGACGGCGCTTCACGCCAGGGATCGTTCAGTCCCAGGCATGCCGGCGCCATCTCCTGGCGCGGCCGCGGCATCGTCCTCCCCGGCAGAAAGCTGCGCGGGCAAGAGCGACGTTGGTGAAAGCGCTCGTCGAGGCCGGCGCCGGCTGCTCACTCCGATGAATTCGCCGTGCTCGATGTGGCCGGCCGGCTCCATCCGCATCCGCTGCCGGGCTCGGATCCGCGCGGTGGCGCGGAACCCCCGGCCCGATACCGGGCGGGGCGTGTGGACGGCCGCGTCGGCGGCGGCCTCTGGTCCCGGTCGATCTGATCGTCATGACGTGTCGTATGAGCCGGGGGGCTCGTTGGCGTCCCGTTCCGCTCTCGCCCAGTCACGCGCACTGCTCGCGCTGATCGAGAACACTGTGGCGGCCAGGCAGCCGCCCGGGCGGACGATGCCGATCCTGCGGCAGATGGTGCTGACCGCCAGGGCTATTCACAGCCGCCGCGAGTGAGGCGGGCGCCGCCGCGCGAGCGGTCCTCGCGGAGCTTCTCGCGTGACGATCCTCCGCCACGGTCTTCCAGGCACTGGCGCTGTGTGCCGGAACATCTGGAAGTCAGGGCTGCCAGCGCGCGACTGCGCCACCAGGCGGCGGGTCTCATGGCGTGGGACGCTCTCGCGCAGGGAGCCGAACATCATACGGACTCGAGCCGCTCGTCCTCGCCCGTTTCCAGGACGCCGGCGTCACGATCCCCGGGGCCGTCGGCGATCGGCTTCGCGTCCGGCGACTGCAGCACGCGCACGCGTATATGCGGTCCGGACGCGTGTCGTGCCGGAGCTCTGGCTTCGCGCGTTCGACGCGGCGTCGATTCCTTTCTTCTCCTCAAGGGCTCGGCTCTTGCGCCGCTGGAGCGACCAGCCGCTTTTGCGGCCGATGCGCGACGTCGACATCCTGCTGCGCAAACGGGACCTGCAGGCAGCGCAGGCCGTGCTGCAGCGCGGCGGATTCACACCGAGCAGCGGCATCGCCGTTGCCCGGGACTATCACCACCTGGCAGGCGATGTCGACGACGGTCGACGGGGCGACGGTGACGATCGAGCTGCATCACGAGCTGCTGCGGACCACGCCGCTCTTGAAACCGATGTGTTACGAAGATGTGCAGGGCCGTGCTCAGTCATTCCTGTGGGCCGGCACGGTGTTCCGCACCCTCGGCCCGCGAGGACATGCTCCTGGCATCTTTACGCGCATGCCTTTGCCCATCAACGTCCTGCGTCCGGACATTCGCCTGATCTCGGATCGCCGATCCCGTTCACGCCAGCGAGAAATGGGTCGACGTCCTGGACTGGGATCGTCTGCGCCGTGAGTGCGGACGTCTCGTCCGCGCGCTGCCCACTCCTGCATCATCTGACGCCGTTGTCATAGCCAGTCAACTCGCCAGGCTCGATCGCGCGCCATCTGCAAACGTCCGGGGCCGTGGCTCCGCCGATCCACCCCTGCTCCGCTGCGATGGACCGGGGCGCTTGGAAGCGTGATGTCGTGTGGCCGGCCGCGTGGTGGTTTCGGGTGCGATACGGAGTCGCAGGACCGGGTGGCTGGTTGTGGTAGCTGATTCGCGGGACATCCCGCGCGCCTGCTCCTCGCCGCCGCCGGCACGGCACAAGGACGCGGTTCGCGAAACGTCTCGGCGCCGGGACCGGACGCGCCGTTGCCGCGCGGTATCAGGAAGAAGCCGACGACACTCTCAAGTCTGGAGTGAGGACGCAGCCGGTCAAAACTGCGGAGTTCCGCACCGCGAACGCCGTCGGCTGATGCTATAGACGCGGGCTGCCATTCATTTGGTTGGCGCTTCCCGCCGGCCGCGCCGAGCTCGGCTGAACGGACTGTGTGCGGATGCGCTCACCTCGCTAGGTTAGGATCCACGCACGAATGACAAAGATCGCAGCCTGGTCGTGTCTTGCGTTGGCCCTCGCATTCCAGGCGCCCTCGGCAACATGCTCGTGAACGGCGATGCCGCGGGAGGAACGGGCGGATGGTTGGCGCGCGGCGCCGCGACAACGGAGCTGACATCCGGGGCATGACCTGCTTCGCGGTCCGCTCCGCCGGTTCGTTTCAGCAGGAGGTCAGTCTGCCGGCCGACGCTGTCGGCAAGTATGTGGCGCTCGTCGGCAAGGGACAGGCGGACCGCGTGAACGCGGATGGTTCCATCACCGGCCTGCCGTATCTGTACGGGATGGTGACATAGCCGACACGGGAAGCGGTTCCTCGCCTACTGGCAGGCGGCAGCAGATGCTGGGCAAGCCTCAGCGGGCGGAACAGTGGGTCAAGATGTCGGGAGTGTTCAGCGTGCCCTATGGTGCGGCGTCGGTCTCGATTCAGCTGAACCAGGCGACGCGGAAGGACTCTCCGCAGAACGGCTCGGCCGCGCGCTTCATGGATGTCCGGATGCAGCTGTTCCCGACGGAGGAAGCCGCGCGCGCCGTCGTCGCCCAATATCAGTAACGAGGCTCACCATCCCGCCGCCGGCGCGGGATATCCCGCGCCTTCTGCTCACCGTCCGCGATGGCAAGCCGGATCGCCGATGGCGCGAGGCGCTGCAGGAACGCCGGGTCGAACCACTCACCGGGCTCCACGTCGTCCACGGCCGCGAGCAGATAGGTGCCCGGCGGCAGGTTGGGAATGAGATACGCGCCGTCGGTGCCAGGACGCACTGCCTGGATGCGGCGTGACTGCGGCGCCACAGAGCGCCTGATCGGCGGGGAAGACCACAACGGTGGACTCCGCTGACGCGCCGCCGGCCGCGTTGCGCAGGGTGCCCGAGATCTGCGCGAGGCGATCCGTGAACGTGATCGCCGCGTCGAGCACGTGCTGGTTCGGCTGCAGGGTGAACGGCGCGTCGAGTGAATCCTGGCCGTTGGCGATCGCCGACTTCAGCAGCCAGCCGCCCGGACGGCCCGATCCCGGAAAGGACGCCGTCACCCGGTATCGCCCGGGAATAACGCCGGCGATCGCGAAGCGGCCATCAGGCCCCACACTCACTGCACCCGGCGCGAACGCCACGCTGGCGCGGACGTCCGCGAGGCGATGCCGTCACGCGAATCGATCGCAGGTCGGCGGGCGGCTTCAACGTCGTGCTCTCGAATCGCACCTGACCGGAGATCGGAGACCGGGTTCTGAGCGAGAGGCTCAGTCCAGTGATGGGCTCGCCGTCGACGGCGATCGAGCGTGGACGCCCAGACGGTCAGGGGCGGTCCGGCGCTCGTGCCGTCCGGTTTGGTGATCGGCCGCGCGGCGCGCGCGAGCACGTGTACTGGCCCGGGGGACGTTGGCAAACGAGAACCTGCCTTCGGATCGGCGCCGCTCGTGCGCAGCCCTTCGACCGGCTGCAGCGCCGTGCCGTCGCTCGAGCGAGATCAGAGTTGATGATCGGTGCCGCGGGGCGCGCCGCCTTCAGGGATCGACACGAAGCCCTCGATGCGCGCCGTCGGCACGAGCTGCAGGGCAAGTCGACGCCGTCACGCTCTTCGCCGGCGCGCAGCGACACCAGTCCCGCCTGCGAGACCATCGGGCTGCCCGGGTAGTAGGTCGTGGCGATGGAGACGCTGCGGCCCGGTGGGGGAGGTGTTCGCGCGTTCGGCCGCGGTGGCGTGCCGCACGTCGGCGTCGCTCGTCAGCGCGGAGCTCGCCGGCCCGGCCGTGCCGAGGCCCGTCGCGCCGACGACGATAGTCGCCCGCCGCGAGACCGAAGATGCGATAGACGCCGCGATCGTCCGCGGATGCGGTCGCCGGCCGACGACGAGCCTCCGCTCGCCGTTGACGATCGCGGAACCGCAGCGCCCGCACCGGCGATGCCGGCCGCCGGCTGGTTGTTGTCGATCGAGGACCACGCCGGTGATCACGCTGCCGCGCGCCATGCGAATCGACGATGTCCAGCTTCTGGCCGTCGGCGAGCGGCAGGGCGGATCCGGCCGCATGCGGCCGCGTCGCGCCGTAGTTCGCCGCCACCCATGTCGGCTTCGACGCGCCGACGCGTGTAGCCGCCCCGCCGGCAGCCCCGCGAACACGAACCGCCCGCCATCGTCGGTGATCGTCGTGTTGCCCGACACGTTCGGGCTGGAACACGTGACGCGCGCCTTCCGCACCGGCCGCGCCTCCGCGTCGTCGCTCACGACGATCCCGGACAGGACCGCGGTGCCGCGTGACCGGCCCGCGCGCGTCGCGCGTCTGCGCGCCGGCCATCGGCGCGGACGCCGCCAGTCAGCGCGATCAGCAGAGGCGCGAGGCGCGATACGCGATGTGCGAGGCGCGGAGTTCTCATCGCACCACCGCCGTCGTGAGGTGCTGCGTTTTTCTGCTCGCCGTCCAGCAAACGGATCGTCTGCGCGACCGCGCGAGCAGCGATCGCAGGAGCGCCGGATCCTGCCAGTCGCCGATGCCATCCTCCTGGACCGCGACGACGTAGTGCTCGCCGCCGGGCAGTGCCTGGAGCGAGTAGGACCCGTCCTTTCGCCGCGCGCGCCCGTGCGCATCCGCCGCGAGCGCGCCGCTCGACGACCAGGCGTCGCTGTCGACCGGATACACGAGCACGACCGCCGTCGGGTCAGGCCCGTTCGCGCCGCGCACCGTGCCCGACAGGCGCGACGGACCGATCCGTGAACGTGATGACGACGCCGTTGACGTCCTTCGAGTCGAGCTCGAGCGGCAGGTCGGCGATGTCGCGGTTCTGGTAGATCGGCGCTCTTCAGAACCATCCCAGCTGGCAGCCGGGCTGACGCGCAGCACGTAGCGGCCCGGCGGCACGCCGTAGGTCTTGAACTGCCCGTCCTCATCCGGATGGCCGGTCTGCGTCGCCAGCGTCGAGATCCGGCGGACGCGGAGCCGTCGGACGGATCGAGCGTGATGCGCATCCCGGTCAGCGACGCCGCGGGCGGCCGTCCGATCGTGCCTTCGAACTCCAGCCGTCCGCTCACGCGCGGCGCCCGGCGACAGCGGCACGACGAGGTCGGTCATGTCGCCATCGCCGACGCCGAGCGGCATCCGCGCCACGAGCGTCGCGTCGGCCGGGATCGGCGGCGGCTCCGCGGCGGGACCGCGGGCGTCGACCGGAGATCGTCATCGTCCCTGACCGGGCGCGACCGAGATCGCGCGTCATCTCTTCGACGTTGACCGGCGGCCGCGGCACGCGGACCGACGCGCAGCACGTACTGTCCCGCCGGCACGCGCGGCAAAGGTGAACGCGCCGCTCGCAGTCCGTCATCGTCGTCGCCGCTTCGATTGGATCGGTCGCCTCGTCGGCGCCGCGCCAGGCCGAGCAGAAGCGCCGGTCGTGGCCGACAGGCCGTCGGGGCCGACGAGAGTGCCAGATACGCGAACCCCGCGCACGGGACGATCTGGAGATCGATGCCGCGCGCTCGTCGCCGGGACGGAGCGCGATCGGCCGCCTGCGCCGGGCGCTGACGGCGGCCGGATAGTAGGCCGTCGGATAGACCATGGTGCGCCGTCGCGGACGACGATCGGCGTCAGCGGTGCCGGGCTGAGCGAGAACGTCTGTCCGCCCGGCTTTCATCGCGAATGATGGGATCCGGCCGGCGCGATCGCGGATCCGATCGCGTTCATCTCGCGCGCCAGTCCCGCGCGCTTCGCGTCGCTGATCGGCGTGCCGGTGAAGAACGATTCCATCACGTCGGTCGGGACGGAGGTCTGCGTGGACGGCACCACGACGACGTACTCGCCGGGCGTGAGCCCCGCGATGCGATAGGCGCCGCGGTCGTCGGTGACGGCCACCGGGCCGGCGCGTGAAACGGCGCCGGCCGGCGACGAACGTCTTCTGCAGCGCCTGGACGCGCGTGCCGACGACGGGGTCGCCGGCCTCGTCGGCGACCGTGCCGGATGATCGCGGCGAACTTCCACATGCGCAGCTCGACGTCGTTCATCCGCTGTCCGGCGTGCGACGGGAATCGGCTGCGAGCTGCCGCCAGGCCGCCGCTGCCCGTAGGTCGCGTTGACGTAGCCGCCTTCGTCGCGATGAGGACGAGCGAGCCCTTCGCGAGCCGCGCAGCACGAAATGGCCGTTGGCGTTCGTGAGGACGCGCGCAGGGCCGAAGGCGAGCCGCCCGCGCCCACGGCGGATCCGGCCGGCGGTGACGATCGGCGCCGGCGATCGGGCCGTCCGCTCGTGGCATCGACGACGCGGCCGGCGACGATCGCCGAGGGAGGCGGCTCGGCGAGCTGTGCCGCGAGGGCGAGCGCGAGAGCAGAGTCGAAGAGTTCACGCAACCAGCCTATACCGATCGGGAAGATACTACGACAGAGTTGACCGCTGCTTGCCAGAGACGAGCCGGCATAGTACGCTTTCATGGGTTAGGGTCCCGCGCTTCCACATGACACAGCCAACGGCCGGCGCACTGAAAAAGACACCGCTCCACGCGTGGCATCGCGCCCACGGAGCCCGCATGGTCGAGTTCGGCGGCTGGGACATGCCCGTCGAATACTCGCGGCATCGGCGACGAGCACATGGCCGTGCGCACCCGCGCCGGCCTCTTCGACGTGTCCCACATGGGCGAGATCGAGATCGCCGGCGCCGACGCGCTGAAGGCGCGTCCAGCACATCACGTCCAACGACGCCAGCCGCGCTGGCCGACGGCCAGATCCAGTATTCGGCGCTGACGACGCCGCAGGGCACGTTCGTGGACGACGTGCTGACCTACCGGCTGGCGGGCGACCACTTCATGCTCGTCGTCAACGCCTCCAACATCGTGAAGGACTTCCACTGGATCGCCGCAGCACGTGAAGGAAGTCGGGCGGCGACGCGGTGGCCGTGAACACGAGCTCGCGCTACGCGCTGATCGCGCTGCAGGGCCGGCGGCGCAGGACGTGCTGCAGACGCTCACCGGCGTCGACCTGTCGGCCATCAAGCACTACTGGTTCGCGACGGGCGAGGTCGCCGGCGTGCGGGTGACCATCTCGCGCACCGGGTTACACCGGAGAAGACGGCTTCGAGGTGTTCGCGCCGCCGAATGCCGCCGAGCGCGTCTGGGACGCGATCCTGCAGGCCGGCAAGAGCGCGGGCGTCGTCCCGGCCGGCCTCGGCGCGCGCGACACGCTGCGCCTCGAGGCGGCGATGCGGCTCTACGGCAACGACATGGACGACGACGACCACCGTGGTCGAAGCGGACCTCAACTGGATCGTCGGCTGGAAGAAGGAGTCGTTCATCGGGTCCGACGTCCTGAAGCAGCAGAAGGCGGCCGGCGCGGCGCGCAAGCTCGCCGGCTTCGAGATGCTCGAGCGCGCGATCGGCCGGCACGGCTACGACGTCTACGTCGACGGCGAGAAGGCCGGCGTCGTCACCAGCGGCACGCAGACGCCGTATCTGAAGAAGGCGATCGGCATGGCCTATCTGCCGGCCGATCGCACGGCCCCCGGCACCGAGTTCGAGATCGACATCCGCGGCCGCCGCGTCAAGGCGGCCGTTGTTCCCATGCCTTTCTACAAGAGAAGCGAAATGAGCTATCCGTCCGACTCGAAATACACCAAGGGACCACGAGTGGGTGAAGATCGACGGCGGCACCGCGAAGGTCGGCATCACCGACTACGCGCAGAAGCAGCTCGGGGACGTCGTCTACCTCGAGCTCCCCGAGGTCGGCCGGGCGCTGAAGAAGGGCGAGGTCTTCGGCACCATCGAGTCGGTCAAGGCGGTGTCCGGAGCTCTACAGCCCCGTCGACGGCGAGGTCACCGAGGTGCACGCCGCGCTCGTGCAGCACCCCGAGGAAGTCAACAAGGACCCGCACAGCTCGTGGATGATCGCCGTGAAAGTCGACCGGCGGGCAGGACGGCCTGCTGGACGCCGGCGGCATACACGGAACTGACGAAGTGAGCACAACGACGCAACTCGCGCCTCGCGCCGCGCACCTCGATTCGTTCAAGTCCCGCCACATCGGTCCCGAATCCGGCGGCGCAGGAGGAGATGCTGCGCGCCATCGGCGTGCCCGCACGCTCGACGCGCTGATCGAGCAGACCATCCCGTCCGGCATCCGTTTCTCGAAGGGGCTGAACCTGCCGCCGGCCGAGACCGAGACGGGCTACCTGCGCCGGCTGCGCGGCGTCGCGGCGAAGAACACGGTGACGCGCTCCTGCATCGGGATGGGCTACTACGACACGCACACGCCCGCCGTGATCCTGCGCAACGTGTTCGAGAACCCCGGCTGGTACACGCCCTACTACGCCGTACCAGGCCGAGATCGCGCAGGGGCGCCTCGAGTCGCTGCTGAACTTCCAGACGATGGTCAGCGATCTCACCGGGATGGAGATCGCGTCGGCGTCGCTGCTCGACGAAGGCACCGCCGCCGCCGAAGCGATGACGATGTTCCACCGGCTGAATACGAAGAAGGCGCCGGCGGGGCAGGAGGCGGTGTTCCTCGTGTCGTCGCGGACGTTCCCGCAGACGCTCGACGTCCTCGAAGGGCGCGCCGAGCCGCTCGAGCATCCGGCTCGAGATCGGCGAGCCCGACGACCTGCCGATGGACCGCGCGTTCGGGCTGCTGCTGCAGTATCCCGACGATCGCGGCGAGGTCCGCGACCTGCGCAAGATCATCGAGAAGGCGCACGCCGCGGGCCTGCTCGTGGCCGTCGCGAGCGACCTGATGGCGCTGACGCTGCTCATGCCGCCGGGCGAAATGGGCGCCGACGCCGTCGTCGGCAACTCGCAGCGCTTCGGCGTGCCGCTCGGCTACGGCGGGCCGCACGCCGCGTTCTTCGCGACGCGCGGAGTCGTTCGTCCGGCAGGCGCCGGGGCGCATCATCGGCGTGTCGGTCGACGCGCGCGGGCATCGCGCCTACCGCATGGCGCTGCAGACGCGCGAGCAGCACATCCGCCGCGAGAAGGCGACGTCGAACATCTGCACCGCGCAGGCGCTCCTGGCGAACATCGCGGCGATGTACGCGGTGTTCCACGGCCCTGAGGGGCTGCGCGGGATCGGCGAGCGCATCCACAACATGGCGCGCGCGGTCGAGGACGCGCTGGTCGCGCAGGGGCTGCGCCAGACCAACGCCGCCTACTTCGACACGCTGCACATCGAAGGGGCGAACGCGGCGCGGTCGAGCCAGGCGGCGGCCGCCGCCGGCATCAACTTCCGCTACTTCGCCGACGGCGCGATCGGCATCTCGGTCGACGAGACGACGACGATCGAGGACGTCGCCGACATCGTGCGGACGTTCGCCGCCGGCAGCACGGCCGGTCTTCAAGGACGGCGTGCCGTTCACGCTGAAGGCCCGCACGATCTCAGGCGCACCAGCAAGTACCTGCACGCACCCGGTGTTCAACACGCATCACTCCGAGACCGAGATGATGCGCTACATCCGCAGCCTCGAGCGGAAGGACGTCGGGCTCGACACGTCGATGATCCCGCTCGGGTCCTGCACGATGAAGCTGAACGCCGCGGCGGAGATGCTGCCGGTCACGTGGCCCGAGTTCAGCCGGATGCACCCGTTCGCGCCGGCCGACCAGGCGCAGGGCTACGCCGAGGTCTTCCGCGATCTCGAGGCGGCGCTGTGCGAGATCACGGGCTTCGCCGGCATGTCGCCTGCAGCCCAACTCCGGGCGCGCAGGGCGAGTTCGCCGGGCTGATGGTCATCCGCGCCTACCATCGCGAGCGCGGCGATGGCGAACGCGCGACGTGGTGCTGATTCCCGACGTCGGCGCACGGGACCAACCCGGCGAGCGCGACGATGGCCGGCCTGCGCGTGGTCCTGGTGTCGTGCGACAGCCACGGCTACATCGAGGTCGACGACCTGCGCGCGAAGGCGCAGCAGCACACGGACACGCTCGCGGCGCTGATGGTGACGTATCCGTCCACCTACGGCATCTTCGAGGAGCGGATTCGCGAGATCTGCGCGATCGTCCACGAGAACGGCGGGCAGGTCTACATGGACGGCGCGAACATGAACGCGCAGGTCGGGCTCACGAGCCCGGCGTCCATCGGCGCCGACGTGTGCCACCTGAACCTGCACAAGACCTTCGCGATCCCGCACGGCGGCGGCGGCCCCGGCATGGGGCCGATCGGCGTGGCGAAGCACCTCGTGCCGTATCTGCCCGGCCATCCGGTGGTGAAGGTCGGCGGCGCCAAGGCGATTCCCGCCGTGTCCGCGGCGCCGTGGGGCAGCGCGAGCATCCTGCTCATCTCGCTACGGCTACGTCCGGATGCTCGGCGCCGACGGGCATGACCGACGCGACCCGCGTCGCGATCCTCAACGCCAACTACATCAAGGCGCGCCTCGAGGCGCACTACGACGTCCTCTACGCCAACCACAACGGCCGCGTCGCGCACGAGATGATCTTCGACCTGCGTCCGTTCAAGCACGGCGCGGGCGCGTCGGTCGACGAGCAGGACGTGGCCAAGCGCCTGATGGACTACGGCTTCCACGCGCCGACCGTCTCGTTCCCGGTGCCGGGGACGATGATGATCGAGCCGACGGAGAGCGAGCCGAAAGGGGAGCTGGACCGCTTCTGCGACGCGCTCGTCGCGATCCGGAAGGAAATCCAGGCCGTGCTGGACGGGCAGGCGGACGCGAAGGACAACGTCCTGAAGAACGCGCCGCACACGGCCGACGCGCGTCACGGCGGATGCGTGGACGCATCCCTACTCGCGCGAGCAGGCCGCCTATCCGTTGCCGTGGGTGCGCGCGAACAAGGTGTGGCCGTCGGTCTCGCGCATCGACAACCCGTACGGGGACCGCAACCTGATCTGCGCGTGTCCGCCGATCGAGGCCTACGACTCCGCCTGAGGCGCGAAACTACGGCTGTCGTAGCTTCCCTGCGGAATCGCGCTGGCGCGCTGGCTACTGACGCGCTGCGATGCAGCAGCTTCTTCGTCACCGGGCCGGCCTTGCCTGATCCGACGGCGCGGCCGTCGACGTTGACGACCGGGCTCAGCTCGCGCGTCGTGGACGTGATGAACATCTCGTCCGCGCTCTCGAGATCCTTCGGGAGCAGGGTCTCTTCGCGCACGTCGATCCCCAGCTCGCGTCCCAGCTCGAAGATGAACGCGCGCGTCACGCCTTCGAGCAGGCCGGCGGCCGACTCCGGCGTCAGCGCCGCGCCGCCGCGCACCATGAAGAAGTTGGCCTGCGAGCACTCGGTCAGCTCGCCGCGGTAGTTGCACATCAGCGCCTCTTCGGCGCCGGCGCGATACGCCGCCTGCATGGCGAGCGCGTTGTTCAGCAGGTTGTTCGACTTGATGATCGGGTTGACCGACTTCGGGTGGTTGCGCAGCATGTCGACGAGCGAGATCCGGATGCCCGTCGTTGAACACGCGGGCCGGGATCGGCTCGAGCGGCTTCACGATGATCACGGTGGTCGGCGTCGGCGTCGACTTCGGATCGTAGGTGAGATCGCCGACGCCGCGCGTGAGCAGGACCCGGATATACGCCTCGCTCAGCTCGCCGGCGGCGGCCACCGTCTGATCGATCCACTGTCAGCAGCGTCGCGTCGTCGAACGGCACGTCGAGCAGCAGGCGCTCGGCGGACTGGCGGAGGCGCCGCATGTGCCGGTCGTAGAGGAACGGCACGCGGTTGTAGGTGCGGAGCGTCTCGTAGACCCCCTCGCCGTAGACGAACCCATGGTCGTAGACCGGCACGACGGCCTGGTCGGCCGGTGCGATCTTCCCGTTGACGTAGACCGGCTCCGCGCATACGTCAACCGATCCTAGCAGACCACCGTTGAACCTGCCTACTACCTACTGTATACTGCGAACTGACCATGCGAGTTCTGAACACGCAGCAGATGCGCGAGGCCGACCGGCAGACCATCGACGACGTCGGCATTCCGTCGATCGTGCTGATGGAGAACGCCGGCCGGCAGGCGGTGCGCGGCGATGGAAGCGGCGTTCGAGGATCTGCCACGAGCAAGGTCGGCGGTGCTGTGCGGCCGCGGCAACAACGGCGGCGACGGCTTCGTCGTCGCGCGCACGCTGGCGCAGCGCGGCATCGAGGCGACGGTCTTCCTGCTCGGCAGCGTCGGCGACGTGCGCGGCGACGCCCGCATCAACCTCGAGATCCTCGGCCGCGTCGGGCTCACCGTCGTCGAAATCACGACCGCGCAGGAGTGGGAGCTGCACTTCAGCGAGATCTCCGAGTGCGACCTGATCGTCGGACGCGATCGTCGGCACCGGCTTCCACGGCCCGCTGACGGGCCTGCTCGAGACGGTGGTCGCGGACGTCAACGGCCTCGGCGTGCCGGTCGTCGCGATCGATCTGCCGACCGGCGTGTCGGCCGACTCGCACGAGCTGGAAGGCGAGGCGATCGAGGCGTCGATGACGGTGACGCTGGCCGCGCCGAAGATTCCGCTGATCCTGCCGCCGGCCGACGCCTACGGCGGCGATCTCGTGATCGCGGACATCGGCATTCCCGTCGCGGTGATCGACGAGCTCGATGGGCCGTGGCTCGAGCTGCTGACGCGCGAGCGCATGCGCGAGCTGATCCCGGCGCGCGCCGCCGACTCGCACAAGGGAGACTTCGGCCGCGTGCTGGTCATCGCCGGCTCGGTCGGGCGCACCGGCGCCGCGCACCTGACGGCGCTCGGCGCGCTCGATCCGGCGCGGGGCTCGTCACGATCGCCACGCCGCGCTCGTGCGTCGCCGATCGCTCGCCGCGATGATGCCGGAATACATGACCGAGGGGCTCGAGGAGACCGCCGCCGGCACGATCGATTTCAGCGCCGTCGATCGCGTGCTCGATCTGAAGGCGGACATCATCGCGATCGGTCCCGGGCTCGGCCAGGATCCGTCGACGGCCGCGTTCGTCCAGGCGATCGTCGAGCGGGCGGGCGCGCCGCTGGTGCTCGACGCCGACGCCCTGAACGCCTTCACCGGCGATCCGGAGCGGCTGACCGGACGCGACGGCGTGGACGTCATCATCACGCCGCACCCCGGCGAGATGGCGCGGCTGCTCAACCTCAGCATCGAGCAGGTCCAGGCGGATCGCCTCGAGCACGCGCGCGAGTTCGCCGCCGCCCGCCGCGTCCACGTCGTCCTCAAGGGACACCGCACGATCATCGCCGGGCCCGAAGGCCGGTCGTTCGTGAACCTGACGGGCAATGCCGGGCATGGCGACCGGCGGCACCGGGCGACCTGCTGACCGGGATGATCGCCGCATGGTTCGCGCAGATCCTGGATCCCGAGGGGCGTGCAAGCTCGCGGTCTATCTCCATGGCACCGCCGGCGATCTCGCGGAGGCGGACGAAGGGGAAGTCGCGCTGCTGCCGAGCGACATCGCGGCGCGCCTCGGGCGACGCCGTCATGGAGCTGACCGCGCGCCGCAAGGTGAAGCGGGAATCTCAATGACGGACGGCAGACCGAGACCGAAGTGCAGCGACGTCGGAAACCGAGACGGCGCAGGGCGAATGCGCTCGGCCGCGACGCTGCGTCCCGGCAGACGTCGTGCTGCTCTACGGCGACCTCGGGGCGGGCAAGACGGCGTTCGTCCGCGGCATGGCGCGCGGCATCGGCGCGAATCCCGACGACGTGTCGAGCCCGACGTTCACGCCTCGTCCAGGAATACGCCGGTTCGGCCGCGACGCTGTATCACGTCGATCTCTACCGCCTGAAGGGCCGGAGATCGACGATCTCGGCCTCGAGGATCTCGTCTCCGGCGACGGCATCGTCGCGATCGAGTGGGCGGAACGCTGGAACGGGAGGCCGGACGACGTGACGGGAGGTGCGGATTGAGGATATCGGCGAGGACCGCCGCCGTATACGCGTCCATGCGTGACCTCCGCCTCGCCGTCCGCTATCTCCTCAAGTCTCCCGGCTACACGCTGGCCGCCGTCCTGACCCTCGCGGTCGCGATCGGCGCCAACACCGCGATCTTCAGCGCCGTCTACGGCGTCCTCCTCAAGCCGCTGCCCATCTCCGATGCGTCACGGCTCGTGATGGCGTGGGACAGCGATCCGGCGCGCAGCCTTCCCGTGATCGAGGTGTCCTACCGCCAGTTCGAGCAGTGGGCGTCGCGCGCGCGCGGCCTCAGCGCCGCGGCGGCGGTGGGATCCTCGACCTGGCCGACCGCGCTGGACGACAAGGGCGTCGCCACGCGCCTGGCGTCGGCCGGCGTGTCGCAGGCGTTCTTCCGAAACGTTCGGCGTGCGGCCGGAGGTGGGCCGGACGTTTCTGCCGTCAGACGATCTGCCCGGCGCGCCGCGCGTCGTCGTGATCAGCCACGGCCTCTGGACCCGGATGTTCGGCGCGAACCCGGCGATCGTCGGGACGACGATCCGCCTGGATGTGCCATCCACCGTCGTGGGCGTGATTCCGGACGGCTTCGATTTCCCCGCGGGACGGATGTCTGGAAGTCCCGTCGTCTCCGATCTCGCGCAGTCCAGCGCCGGATGGCGCACCGATGCGCTCGACAAAGTCGGCGTGCTCTTCGTCGCGTCGGACGGCTCGCGCGACGGCGTGACCGCGACGACCGGTGGCGGAGGATCTCAACGTCCCGTCCGGGCCCGAGGGACCGGAGCGCTTCGGCACCAGCGTCGTCGTGACGCCGTTCGTCTCGCACTTCTTCCGGGCCCGTGCGCTCGGCGCTCTTTCGCGCTGTTCGCCGCCGTCGGCTTGCTTCTGCTGATCGCGTGCGCCAACGTGTCGGGCCTGATGCTGACGCGCGTTTCGTCGCGGCGCCAGGACGACGCGGTGCGGTTGGCGCTTGGCGCCTCGTCGGGAACGCTGGCGAGGCAGTGGGCGCTCGAAACCGCCGTGCTCTTCGTCGCGGGCGGCCTGCTTGGCCTCGGGGCAGGGCAGTGGCTGACGAGGGCGCTGGTCGCGCTCGCGCCGCCTGACGCGCCCGTGCTCTCCTGGCGTCACGGGCAACCTGCAGGTCACGCTGTTCACGCTGACCGCGACGCTCGTCGACGGCGCTGCTGTGCGGACTGGCGTCGATCAGGCACGCGGCGTCGGCCAGCCCTCGTCGAGGCGCTCAACACCGTGCGCTCGACGCAGACGAGACGGACGTTCCGCGCGCGCTCTGCCGCTGGTGCACGCTGCAGGTCGGTTCTCGCTCCGCGCTGGTGCGTGACCGCCACGCTCGTCGTCCGCAGCTTCGTGAACATGCGGAATCTCGACCTCGGGTTCACGCCCGGTCGCGTCCCTCAGCCTGAGCGTCGAGCCGCGCGGCGTCGACAACGGCCGGGTGAACGAGTGGGTGCGGGATCCGTCGGCCGCATCTCGGCGCTGCCGGGCGTCGAGGCGGCGGGGGCCGTCTACCTGCGCCCGCTGGCCCTCAGTCCGATCGGCCAGGAGACGTGGGTCGTGCTCGAGGGGCAGACCAACGACGGAGACCAGGCGGCGGAGCCCGACGCTCATCACACAGGTCGCCACGTCCGGGTATTTCTCCACCATGCGCGTCCGTCTCGCGAAAGGGCGGTTCTTCACCGACGACCGATGCCAGGCGGGGCAGCCGCGGGTCGCGATCGTCGGCGAGACCACGGCCCGTCGCCTCTGGCCCGGCCGCGATCCGATCGGGCAGCGCCTGCTGCTGCCCACATTCATCCCCGGCGATCGCGTGCCGATCTGGCGGACCGTCGTCGGCGCGTCGTCAGCGACGTAAGCTACCGCGGCCTCAACGATCTGCGGCTCGACGTCTACGACGCCGCGCTGCAGTCGGCGACGCAGGCGAATCGACCTCGTCATCCGCGCGTCCGGCGATCTGCGCGCGCTCGTACCCGCGGTGCAGGCGGAAGCGCGCGCGGATGGACGCGCAGGCGCGTCATCGATCGCGTCAGCACCCTGGACGCGATCGTCGCGAGGAAACGGCGCCGTGGCGGTTCAGCGTCTGGGTCCTGAGCCTGTTCGGCGCGATCGCCTTCCTGCTGGCCGGGCCTCGGCCTGTTCGGGCCTCGGTGTCGATGGATGTCGCGGCGCGGACGCGCGAGCTGGTGCATCCGTCTGGCGCTTGGCGCGCGGCGAGCGGACGTGCTGCGGACGGTCCTCGTGGTAGCCGGGCTGGCGTGGTGCTCGCCGGCGCCTTGCGCTCGGGCTGATCGCGGCGGCGATCGGCGCCCGCGCGCTGCGCGCCCTGTTGTTCGGCGTCACGCCGTTCGACGCCGCGAGCTACGCGATCGCGGTCGGCCTCGTCGCCGCCGTGGTCGGGCGTCGCCGGCGTATGTGCCGGCGCGCCGCGCCTCCGACATCGACCCGATCGCGCTTACTGCGGCGCAGAGCGGCTGAACAGCGCGCCGAGCAGTCGGCGAGAGCAGTCGGTTCCCCTACTAAAATCGCCGCCCGGTTCGAGCTTGAACGTGTAGCTGACTTCCTGCACGCCGCCGGCGCCGCGCGTCACCCTGCCGAACATCACGTCCTGCGTGCGCTCGCGAAACGCGGGCGTGACGATCGGATCGTCCTCGAACATGACTTCGGCGATCTGGCGTCCGCAGCACGACGTCGACGATGAGCGAGGTGAATGTGCGCCGGAGATCTGTCCCGCCCGGGTAGGGGGCGGGGCGGATGGTGCGGAACTCGAATCGCCCCTGTCCGCGTCGGTGACGGCTCATCCCTTGAGCCGCCAGAATCCGCCGCGCCGGGCGGCGTAGATGCCGGTGTTGTCGGTCTGATAGGCGAGGATCTCGACGCCGGCCGCTGGCTTTCCGGCAGGGTCGACAACGGTGCCGTGCATGACGAACGGCGTCCAGGCTTCGTGCCGGCGCGATGCGCTCGACGCTGGACACGCGCGCGCGGTTTCGCTTCTGCGCGCGCTTCCCACTGACGCAGCGTGGTGCTCTGCGCGGTGAGCGAGACCGTGATGACGAGTGTCGGTGATGAGTAGCGCGATGATCGTCTTCATGCAGCTAAGACGACGGAGACGGCGCGCCTGTTAACGCGGTTCCGCTGAGATTCCGCCTAAAGGGA
>ERZ1370068.5110-contig-4149_pt1 | contig 20096 bp, 21 predicted proteins | sample MGYA00561227_ERZ1370068 | MGnify/ENA primary metagenome ERZ1370068 (study PRJEB38410, sample SAMEA6850437) | metagenome | study: Metagenomic assessment of the ecological functions of the soil: analysis of the soil microbiota associated with the... | reverse complement strand
CGCCCAGGGGACAGCTGTCAATGACCGCGGGCAACCGCGGTGAAATCGACGCGCTGCCCGTCGCAGAATTGCACGGTCAGTCCACTAAGTCGATGCGCAGTCGCGCCGGTGCCGCGGCAGCCACGCGCGCCCCAGCGGTCTACCCTGCTGCCGACACACGGGTTATGACCCGCGCTGCATAGGCTTGCCGGCGATGAAACGCCGTACCGTCCTCACCATTGCCGCCGCCAGTGCCGCGACCGCGCTGCCGGCATTGGCACAGGCCGATCGCCGCATCGTGCTCGGCCAGTCGGCCGCGTTCAGCGGCCCGGCCGCGCAGCTGGGCATCCAGATGAACCGCGGCGCGCGCTCGTACTTCGACGCGCATCAATGCCGCCGGGCGGCGTCAACGGCGCGCACGATCGAACTGCGCACGCTCGACGACCGGCTACGAACCCGACACGCTGCAGGGCCAACACCGAAGCGCTTCATCAAGGACGACGTCTTCGCGCTGTTCGGCTACGTCGGCACGCCGACCTCGCGTGGCCGCGATGCCGCTGGTCAACGCAGCGAAGATCCCGTTCTTCGGCCCGTTCACCGGCGCCGAGGCGCTGCGCGATCCGTTCAGCCGCTACGTGTTCCACGTGCGCGCCAGCTACTACGACGAGACCGCGCTCATCGTCAAACAGCTGACCTCGCTGGGCCTGAAGAAGATCGCGGTCTTCCGCCAGAACGACAGCTACGGCCAGGCCGGGCTCGACGGCGTGGTGCGCGCGCTGAAGGCGCACGAGCTCGCGCCGGTGGCCGTGGGCCTGGTCGAGCGCAACACGGTCGACGTGGTCGGCGGCGGTGCAGGCCATCGTGCCGCAGCAAGCCCGACGCGCATCGTGCAGATCAGCGCCTACAAGAGCTGCGCCGCGTTCATCCGCGCGAGGCCCGCAAGGCCGGCTTCGGCGGCACGTTCTACAACGTCTCGTTCGTCGGCACGCAGGCGCTGGCCGAGGAACTCGGCGGCCGACGCGCTGCGGCGTGGTGATCAGCCAGGTGATGCCGTTCCCGTTCCAGCCGACGACGCCGATCGTCGCGCGAATACCTCGCCGCGGTGCAGCGGCCGGCGGCGACGTACAAGCCGAACTACTCGAGCATGGAAGGCTACGTCGCCGCCAAGGTGTTCGCCGAAGGCCTGCGCCGCGCCGGCAGCGGCGCGACGCGCGACAGCGCTGATCACCGGCGCTGGAGTCGATGCAGAGCCTCGACCTCGGCGGCTTCGTCGTCAACTACAGCGCGCACGACCACGTGGCGTCGCAGTACGTCGACCTGACGATGCTCACCGAGCGACGGCGCGCGTGCGCGTCTGACTCCGGCCCGAGCTTCCGACGCGGCGCAAGGCGGCCCATCGGCGCCGACGTACACTGGCTGCCCCGCACGTGCGAAGCCGGAGCCGCCATGCGCCTGATCGAATCCATCCTGGCCGACGCCGCCATCGCCACGCGTGCGACGCGACATCCACGCCCACCCCGAGCTGTGCTTCGAGGAGCAGCGCACCGCCGACGTGATCGCCAAGGCGCTCACCGACTGGGGCATCCCGATCCACCGCGGCATGGGCAAGACCGGCGTCGTCGGCATCGTCAAGAACGGCAGCTCCAAGCGCGCCGTGGGCCTGCGCGCCGACATCGACGCGCTGCCGATGACCGAGGTACAACACGCTTCGCGCACGCGCAGCCAGCACGCCGGCAAGATGCACGCGTGCGGCCACGACGGCCACACCGCGATGCTGCTGGCGGCGGCCAAGCATCTGAGCAAGCACCGCAACTTCGACGGCACCGTGCTACCTGGTGTTCCAGCCGGCCGAAGAAGGCGGCGGCGGCGCGCGCGAGATGATGAAGGACGGCCTGTTCGAGAAGTTCCCGATGGAGGCCATCTTCGGCGCGCACAACTGGCCGGGCATGGCGGTCGGGCCAGTTCGCGCTGAGCGACGGACCGGTGTTCGCGTCGAGCAACGAGTTCAAGATCACCATCCGCGGCAAGGGCGCGCACGCGCGCGATGCCGCACAACGGCATCGACCCGGTGCCGGTCGGCCTGCCAGATGGTGCAGGCGTTCCAGACCATCATCAGCCGCAACAAGCGGCCGATCGACACCGGCGTGATCTCGGTGACGATGATCCACACCGGCGAGGCGACCAACGTCGATCCCCGACAGCTGCGTGATCGAGGGCACGGTGCGCACCTTCACCACCGAGGTGCTCGACCTGATCGAGCGGCGCATGAAGACGATCGCCGAGAGCACCTGCGCGGCGTTCGAATGCGGCTGCGAGTTCGCGTTCACGCGCAACTACCCGCCGACGATCAACCACACGGCCGAGACCGAGTTCGCGCGCAGCGCTGCTCGGCCGACGTGGTCGGCGCGGACAACGTGCACGACTTCGAGCCGACGATGGGCGCCGAGGACTTCAGCTACTTCCTGCACGGCAAGCCGGGCTGCTACTTCCTGATCGGCAACGGCGACGGCGCGCACCGCGCGGGCGGCCACGGCATGGGCCCGTGCATGCTGCACAACCCGAGCTACGACTTCAACGACGACCTGATCCCGCTGGGCGCCACCGTGTGGGTGCGCCTGGCCGAGGCACTGGCTGGCGCGCCGCGTTGAAACGATCGATCGGCATCCAACGAGCGCCGCAGCGACCCTCGATGACAGCCGCCGCCTCGTTCGCCCAGAGCTACGCCGAAGCCCGCCAGAAGTTCCTCGCCGCCGCGCAGGCCGCCGGCTTGATCGGTCAGCCGCCACGAGCACCCGCGGCGCGGTCGCGACGGCGAGCTGCTGGCGATGGACGTCGCGCGGCTCGGCCCGCCCGAGCGCGAAGCCCATGCGTTGCTGATCGCTGAGCAGCGCCTGCCACGGCGTCGGAGGGCTTCTGCGGCTCCGGCGTGCAGGTGTCGCTGCTCGGTGACGCCGGATTCCGTGCCGCGGCCGAGCAGCGGCCGGTGCGCGCCGTGCTGTTCGTGCACGGCTCAACCCGTACGGCTTTTCGTGGTGGCGGCGCACGACGCACGAAAACGTCGACCTGAACCGCAACTTCCACGACTTCAGCGAGCCGCTGCCGGCGAACGCGACCTACGACGAGATCGCCGCACTGGCTCGTGCCCGCGCACGTGGCCGCCGACGCGCCGAGGCGAACGCCGCGCATGATGCGCTACATCGCCCGAGCACGGCGAAAAGGCGCTACCAGCCGGTGGTGTCGGGCGGCCAGCACCACCACCCCGATGGCCTGTTCCTACGGCGGCCGCGAGCCGACCTGGAGCAACCTGACGCTGCGCGCAGGTGCTGCGCGAGCACGGCCGGCGCTGCGCGCGCCTCGGCTGGATCGACCTGCACACCGGGCCTGGGGCCCAGCGGCCACGGCGAGCGCATCTTCGCGTGCCGCGACGACGCGGCGGCGCTAGCGCGCGCGCGCGCTGGTGGGGCCAGGACGTGACCTCGATCTACGACGGCAGCTCGACCTCGGCCTATGCTCACCGGGTTGATGTGGCTGGCCGCCTACGAGGAATGCCCGCAGGCCGAGTACACCGGCATCGCGCTCGAATACGGCACGCTGCCGGTGCTCGAAGTGACGAACGCGCTGCGCGCCGACCAGTGGCTCGAGAACCATCCCGAAACCGGCGCCGACGCAGCGCCAGGCCATCAAGCGCCAGGTGCGCGACGCCTTCTACACCGACACCGACGAGTGGAAGCAGGCGATCGTCGCGCAGGCGCGCGACGCGCGCGCTGCAGGGTCTGGCCGGCTTGGCGCCAGCGCTGAACGCGCCGCCGGCCTCACGCCCTCGGGCCACCAGCCGTTGGCGCTAGCGCACGCGCTCGCAGCTGCGCGCATCACCGGTGAATTGCAGCGCCTTCCAGCGCCGCTGGCGCGCGCCGCGTCGACGTTGGCGGCGATGTCGTCGAGCAGCACCAGCGAGCGAGCCGGCGCCGCAAAGCTTCGACTGGCCAGCTCGGTAGAGCTCGGCTTCGGGCTTGATCAGCTGCACGTGCGACGAATACAGACGCCGCTGCGAAAGTGGCCCAACAACTCGGGGTGCGTGCGGTTCAGGTGCTGCGGCGTACGGCAGCCAGGCATGTTCGACAGGAAGTGCAGCGCAGCGCCTCGCCGCGCGCAGCCGCAGCAGCAGGTCCACCGTGTCGGGCTTGGGCGTCAGACGACGGCGGCACGCCATTCGACCAGCGCAGCGCACCTCGCGCGGGTCGAGGCCGGTGCGCGCGACGATGCGCGCGCCAGCTCGCGGCTCATCGAGCACGCCGCGGTCGAACTGCGCCCAGTCGCCGCCGAAGCCCTGGAACACCGCCAGCCACCAGTGCGCGTATGCGCAGCGATCGCCGCTGCGCGTGTCGCGGCAGATAGCGCTGCACCAGCTTCATCGGGCTGCCAGTTGAACAGCACGCCGCCGAAGTCGAACACGATGCGCAGCGCGCCGTCGTCGCTCATGAGGCGGGCGGCCCGGTGCCCAGCTGTCAGCACGAAGGCGCGCTGCGCGTCGGTCTCCGGCGAGTGCGGGGCCGATCCGACCGCGCCAGCGCGCCGCGCTTGTGCGCGATCAGCGGCCAGCGCATCGGGCCCCGCGAGCCCTGCTCGACCAGCCAGCAGCCAAGCGCCGTGCCGGTGCGGCCGACGCCGGCGTGGCAGTGCAGGTATGACGCGGGCGCCGCGCTGCAGTTCGGCATCGATGGCATCGACGATGCCGTGCATCAGCCGCACGCCCGGCACCGCATAGTCGGTGATCGCAAAGCCGTGCCAGCGCGCGCGGGGCGGCAGCGCGGTGGCATAGCGCGCCAGCGCCGCGTTGGTTGCAGGTGAGGTCGACAAAGCTGTCGACGACCCGCATCGCAGCAGCGCGCTCCAGGCAACACGCGGGATGCGCACCCGCCAAGAAGCGCCCAGGCCACACCCAATAACAATCGCCATGCGGCAACGGCAGTGCGTCGCCGCTGGCCTGCAGCGCGTCGGCGCGGGCGACGCCGAGCACGGCGCGTTTGTCAGTGCGACAGGATCTTCGAGCAGAAAGTCCTTCGCGCGATCGGTCTTCGAGGTGGTTGAAGAAGTCGACCGGCGTGTTCTCTCGACGATCTGCCCTTGGTCCATGAAGATCACGCGGTCGGCACGCCTGGCGCGCGAAGCCCATCTCGTGCGTGACGCACAGCATCGTGATGCCCTGCTTGGCGAGGTCGATCATCACCTCGAGCACCTCGTTGATCATCTCGGGGTCGAGCGCCGAGGTCGGCTCGTCGAACAGCATGATCTTCGGCGTCAGGCACAGCGCGCGCGCGATCGCCACGCGCTGCTGCTGGCCGCCCGACAGCTGCAGCGGATACTTGCTGCGCCTGCTCGGCGATGCGCACGCGCTGCAGCTGGCATCATCGCCTTGTCTTCGGCCTCCTTCTTCGGCATCTTGCCGACCCACATCGGCGCCAGCGTCAGGTTCTCGAGCACCGTGAGGTGCGGGAACAGGTTGAACTGCTGGAACACCATGCCGACGTTGCGGCGCACCGCGTCGATCGCCTTGACGTCGTCGGTCGAGCTCGATGCCGTCGACCGATGAGGTGGCCCTGCCTGGTGCTCCTCGAGGCGGTTGATGCAGCGGATCAGCGTGGACTTGCCCGAGCCCGACGGGCCGCAGATGCACGATGCGCTCGCTCTTGGCGCACGTTGAGCTGGATGTCGCGCAGCACGTGGAACTGGCCGTACCACTTGCTGACGTTGTCGAACGATGATGATCGGGCGCGTCGGTGCCCATGGTCGCGACCTCCTCGTGAATCTTGGTTATTGCCGGCGCATACCGGTGTTGAGGTGACGACTCGACCCAGCGGCTGTAGCGCGACAGCGGCGAAGCAGCACACGAAATACACCGCTGCCACGAACAGCTGGCCTTCGAGGAAGAACTTGCGCCAGTCGGCGTCGCCCAGCGCGAGCTGCAGCGCGCCGGTGAGGTCGTACAGGCTCACGATGGTGACCAGCGAGGTGTCCTTGAAGGTGCTGATGAAGCTGTTGACGATCGCCGGCACCACCAGCCGCAGTGCCTGCGGCAGCACGATCTTGCGCGTGGTCTGCCAATAGGTGAGGCCCAGCGCCTGCGCCGCCTCGACCTGGCCCTTGGGCAGCGCCTGCAGGCCGCCGCGCACCACCTCGGCCAGGTAGGCCGCGGCGAACAGCGTCATGCCCACCAGCACGCAGCAGCAGCACGTCGATCGTGACGCCGTGCGGCATGAACAGCGGGAACATGAACGACGCCATGAACAGCACCGAGATCAGCGGCACGCCGCGGATCAGCTCGACGTAGAGCACGCACACCGCGCGAATCGCCGGCAGCTTGGAGGTGCGACCCGAGCGCCACCAGGATGGCCAGCGGAAGCGCCACCGCCAGGCTCACCACCGACAGCGCCAGCGTCAGTGGGAAGCCGCCCCAGCGCGAGGTTTCCACCGGCGTGAGGCCGAGCACGCCGCCGCGCATCAGCACGAAGCACACCGCCAGCACCGATCACGCCACAGCGGCGCCAGCCACGGCTTCCAGAACGGGCGCAGGCAGCTGGCCACCAGCAGCGCGATGAGGATCGCGCACGCGGCCAGCGGCCGCCACTGCTCTTCGAACGGATAGCGGCCGAACAGGATCAGCCGGCCCTTCTCGGCCATCACACCCCAGCACGCGCCGTGTTCGTGCGCAGCGCGGCACGCCGCGTTGTCGGGCAGCGAACACCGCGTGCAGCACCAGACCAGCCGAACAGCGGCGGCACCAGCCACAGCAGCACCAGCACGGTGACCATGCGTGGCCAGCGAGTTGACCCAGCCGTCGAAGAAATTGCGCTGGATCCAGGCGACGGCACGCCCATCGTGGCCGTCGGTGGCGGCCGGCTTCGATCGGCGTGAAGACCACCGGCGCTCACGTCTTGGCCCCGGCTGCGCTGGCGACGACCATCAGCGTTCCTTGATCGCCGCGCGGCGGTTGTACCAGTTCATCAACGCCGAGGTCAGCAGCGACAGCGTCAGGTAACACGCCATCACGATGGCGATGCATTCGATCGCGCGGCCGGTCTGATTGAGCGAGGTGTTGGAGATCGACACCAGATCGGGATAGCCCACGGCCACCGCCAGCGACGAGTTCTTCGTCAGGTTGAGGTACTGGTTGGTCAGCGGCGGGATGATCACGCGCAGCGCCTGCGGCAAGCTGCACCAGGCGCAGCTCCATGGCGCGCGTCAGGCCGAGCGACACGCTGGCCTCGTACGCTGGCCGTAGGCCACCGACTGGATGCCGCGCGCGCACGCACCTCGGCGATGTAGGCTGCGGTGTAGATGGTCAGCCCGAGACAGCACGGTCAGGAACTCCGGCGTCACCGCGCCGCCGCCGACCACGTTGATCTCCGGTCTTCTCCGGCAGTATCGAGCGCCGACGGGCGCGCCGCCGATGCAGCCAGCCCATCAGCGGTGGCCAGCACCAGGATCACCAATGCCGGCAACGCGAACATCGGCTGCGCTGGCCGGTGGCGTCGTGGCGCGCGCGCACCCAGCGCGCCCAGCCCCACACACCGACGAGGCCGACCACGAAGCCGGCGAGCGTGGCCCAGTGGCCGGGCGCCCACTCCGGATGCGGAAACTGCAAGCCGTTCTTGCTGAAGAACACGCCGGGCAGCGGGTTGCAGCGCCTCTTCGATCGGCGGCAGCATCTCGGTGAGCACGAAGTACCACATGAACAGCTGCAGCAGCAGCGGCACGTTGCGCAGCAGGTCGACGTAGGCGCCGCTCAACGAGCGGACCAGCAGGTTGCGCGACAAGCCGGCCGATGCCCACCAGCGTGCCGAGGATCGTGGCCAGCACGATGCCGACGATCGCCACGCGAAAGCGTGTTCGACAGGCCGACCAGGAACGCCTTGCCGTAGCTCTCCGCGCGAGTCGAACGGCACCACGCTCTCGCCGATGCGCGAAACCGGCGGGCTGCGCGATGAAGTCGAAGCCGCTCTTGATGCCGCGCAGCGCGCATGTTCTCCAGCGTGTTGGAGAACAGGTACGCCGGCCGCGGCCACGATCAGCGCCGAGCACCACCACCTGGTACAGCACGCCGCGAAAGGCCTTGCTGCGCCAGGACCAATTGCGTGTCTTAGGAGGTGCAGTCGCGAATCGGAGACGAACGGCGGGTTCGCTCCACGCGAACCCTGTCCATCGTTGTCTCGTTACCTCACAGGCGGGGCGTACATGGAGCCGCCCTTGCTCCACAGGTTGTTGGCGCCGCGCGGCAGCTTGAGCGGCGACTTCGGGCCGACGTTGCGCTCGAAGATCTCGCCGTAGTTGCCGACCGCCTTGATGGCGCGATAAGCCCAGTCCTTGTCGAGGCCGAGCAGCTTGCCGGTGTCTTCCGATGTGCCGAGGATGCGCTGCACCACCGGGTCCTTGCTCTCGGCTTGACCATCTGGTCGACGTTGGCCTGCGTGATGCCGTACTCCTCGGCTTCGATCAGCGCGAAACACCACCCACTTGGCGATCGTGAAGAACTCGTCGTCGCCGCGGCGCACGGCCGGGCCTAGCGGCTCCTTGGAGATCAGCTCGGGCAGGATCAGGTGGTCCTCGGGGTTCGTCAGCTTCCTTGTTGCGGATCGACGGCCAGGCCCGAGGCATCGGTCGGTGTAGGCCTGGCAGCGGCCGGCGAAGTAGGCCTTGTCGGCGGCTTCCTGCGTCTCGAACACCACCGGCTTCATGTTCGAGCCCGGCCGGCACTTGGAGTAGTCGTTCAGGTTCTTCTCGGTCGTGGTGCCCGACTGCACGCACACGGTCGCGCCCTTCAACTGCTTGGCGCTGACGTGATCTTGCACTTCTTCGGGCACCATGAAGCCCTGGCCGTCGTAGTAGGTGATGCCGGTGAAGATCAGGCCCAGCGACGCGTCGCGGCGTCAGCGTCCAGGTGGTGTTGCGCGACAGGATGTCGATCTCGCCGGACTGCAGCGCGGCGAAGCGCTGCTGCGCGTTGAGCGGCACCCACTTGATCTTGCTCGGCGTCGCTCAGGATGGCGGCGGCGATCGCCTTGCAGACGTCGACGTCGAGGCCGGCCCAGTTGCCCTGGCTGTCGGCGGCCGAGAAGCCCGGCAGGCTGGGTGTTGACGCCGCAGACCAGCTGGCCGCGTTGTTTGATGGCGTCGAGCGTCTTGCCGGCGTGCGCTGCCCCGATGAAAGTGAGGGCGAGCGCGGCGGCCACGGCGTGTTTGAGCATGAATGCGTTCTCCTACGGTTGGCGAATGCGGGATTGTCACGAGCCCGGGTGTCCCGGCATACCGAGCAAACACCGATGCAGGGATCGTGCCCGAGCGAGCAGGCACCGGCTGCAGCAACCGTCCGCTGTGTGGGCCCATGGTGCAGCGCTGCTCCGGGGCGGGTCTCGTGGTTAGCACGCAGGCGCGCGAGCGAATGGCCGTCGATGCGATCAGGCCGCGCGTCGAGGCCGGCGCACTAGCCTGCGCAGCGTCAGCATCGAGCACCAGCGTCGTGCTCGGCGCCTCGACAGATCGGCAACGCCTCCGGCCGCCCGCTGTGGGGGCGGCGCGGAGATCCCCACTGCACCTCGCAATCGCGTCGATCGTGCGTCGCTATCATGGCCGCGCAACCCACACGCGCTGCAGCCTTCGGGCGGCCACACGGCACCATGTCGTTCGACCTCGTCTTGTTCGGCGGCACCGGCGACCTCACCTGGCGCAAGCTGATGCCAGCGTTGTTCCAGGCCTTTCGCCACGGCAAGCTGCCGCGCGGGCGGCCGCATCCTCGGCGGTCGCGCGCGACGACGCAGCAGCGACGACGCACTACCGCGCCTTGCATCAAGGAGCGCTTCGTCAGAGGTCGATCGGCGCGAAGCGCCCGAGCGACGACGAGTTCGCCCGCTTCGCCGAGCTGCTGCACTACCGGCGCATGGACCTGTCGCAGCCCGAGCACTACGCAGCGCCTGAAGCAGTGGCTCGCCGAGAGCGCCGACGCCGACACCGGTGGTGCTGTACCTGGCGACCAGCCCGCACCTGTTCCCGTAGGTCTGCGCGCAGCTCGGCGCGGCCGGGCTGAACGGCCCGCAGGTGCGCGTGCGTGCTCGAAAAGCCGCTCGGCCACGACCTGGCGAGCGCGCAGGAGATCAACCGCGTGGTGCGCGCGCGCGTTCGGCGAGGACGCAGGCGTTTCGCATCGACCACTACCTCGGCAAGCCCGTCGGTGCAGAACCTGATCGGCGCTGCGCTTCGGCAACGTGCTGTTCGAGCCGCTGTGGCGGCGCGAGAGCATCGCCAACATCCAGATCACGCTCGCCGAAGCGCTCGGCGTCGGCACGCGCGGCGACTTCTACGACCGCACCGGCGCCTTGCGCGACATGGTCCAGAACCACGCGCTGCAGCTGCTGACGATGATCGCGATGGAGCCGCCGCCGACGCAACGACGCCGACGCGATCCGCGACGAGAAGCTCAAGGTGCTGAAGTCGCTCAAGCCGTTCACCGACGAGAGCGTGGCGCGCGACGTGGTGCGCGGCCAGTACAAGGCCGGCAACGTCGACGGCAAGCCGGTGCCGGGCTATCTCGAGGAAGCCAAGGTGCCGGCGGGCAGCACGACCGAGACCTTCGTCGCGCTGCGCACCGAGGTGCAGAGCTGGCGCTGGGCCGGCGTGCCGTTCTACCTGCGCACCGGCAAGCGGCTGGCGGCGCGCGACGCGCAGATCGTCGTCAACTTCCGGCCGGCGCCGCACACCGATCTTTCCCGGCGCTCGTCGCGCGCCAACAAGCTGGTGATCAAGCTGCAGCCCGAGGACGGGCTGGAGCTGCACCTGCTCGCCGCCAAGGGCTCAGGCCAGGGCGAGACTGCTGTCGCCGGTGTTCGCTCGACCTCGACTTCGACAAGGCGTTCGCCGCCGAACCGCGTCGGCGCCTACGAGCGCCTGCTGCTCGGATGCGATCGCCGGGCGGTCTGAACCTGTTCGTGCGCAGCGACGAGCAGGAGCAGGCCTGGCGCTGGGTCGAGCCGGTGCTGCATGCGTGGGCGCACGATCCCAACCCGCCGCGCGCCTACGCTGCCGGCACCTGGGGCCGGCGGCGGCGAGCGCGATGATCGCGCGCGACGGCTGCGTGTGGGACGAGGAGCAGTAGCGAGCGAGACGCGCGGCCGGCTCGGTGAGCCGACGCCGGAGGCGCAGCGAACGCGAGCAGCGACTCCACGCCGTACAAGCGCACCAGTCGCCCAGCTTGAGCGGCGCACTGCGCACCTCGAAGCCCTTTGTTCCACGCGCGCGCCAGGCGCCGGCACTCCAACAGCACCGCCACCGCGGCGGTGTCGAAGCTGCGCAGCGCCGACGCGTCGACGGTGAGCGTGGCCGCATCGATCCGCGCGCATCGATTGTTCGAGCATCTGCAACGTGGTGCTGGCCTCGCGCAGCGTCAGCACCTCAGGCAATACCAGCATGGGACGGCGATCCAGCGATGAGCCGAGCGTCAGCTCTTGCTGCCGGCGATGGCCTTGTTCTTCTTCCGGCCAGGCGGTCGATCAGCGCGTCGATGCCGCCGGCGCTCAGGTCGCGCGAGAACTGGCTGCGGAAGCTGCTCGGTGGCCCACAGGCCGAGCACGTTGAAGTCGTAGATCTTCACGCGTCGGCCATCTTCGAGCCGGTAGTCCAACTGGATCGGTTCGCCCTTGCCAACCACGATCGGTGCCGACCACCACTTCGTTGGGGTTGCCACCTGCGCGCATGGGCGCAACTTGACGGCTTTGATCCTTGACCGTGGTCAGCGCTCCCGCGTAGGTGTTGATCAGGTGAGGTCTTGAACTCTTCGGTCAAGCGCTTCTGTTGTTCAGGGCTGGCCGAGCGCCAAGGCGGGCCGACCGACTTGACGACCATGCGCTGCAAATTGACGTTGGGCACGATCTTGGTGTCGACCAGCGCGCGGATGCGACCGACGTCGCCGGCCTGGATGGCTTTGTCAGCCCTTCACCGGCGTCGATCACTTCGGTGGACAACTGCAACATGAACGCGTCGGGAGCGGTCTCCGCCATGACGCTCCATTGCGCGGTGCACAACGCCAGTCCCAACACGATTCTGCGAAACATCTGCTTTCCTTCGGTTCTTCGGATCTGGACCGCTAAACTACCTTAACGCATAACGTGCAGCCAGTGGTTCACTTCGGCGGAGAGCCCTCGGTCGAGTCGTTGTCGGGGGTTTCGGCTCCTCGGGCGGGTTGCCGTCGTAGACCAATTGCGGCGGCATGCCAGGTAGCCATCACGGACCAGCGAGTACTTGTCCAGCGCAATTCGGTCGAGCGCTCGGGTGGCCGGCAACAGGCCGGCGCGCACGCTGATCGACTGCAACGGCAGCCCAATGCGCAACGCCCGGGCCGCTCGATCGAGAAACGCCTCGGGCACCGGCTTGAATATCGAGCGTCAGCCCCGCGGTGTCGCGCAGCGTGCTCGGGCCGAGGATCGGCAACACGAGGTACGGACCGGTGGCATGCCCCAACGGCCCAGCGTCTGCCCGAAGTCTTCGTGATCGCGCGCTCGATGCCCGCGCCCTGCGACGTCGACCAAGCCGCCGAATCCGAACACGGTGTTGACGCCGAGGCGCAATCCCATCGCGAGCGCGGCGGTCGGCGGCTTGCAGCAACTGATTCACCGCCGACCAGGCGTCGTTGAAATTGCTGAAGAAAGTTATCGACGCGATTGCGCACGAACTCGGGCAGCACGGCCTCGTACCCGGTGGCCACCGGCCTGAGCAGCGCCGAGTCGACCGCCTCGTTGAACGAGAACACCGACGCGATTCACGCTCTCGAGCGGATCACTCGGCGTGGCCGGCGTGGTAGCGCAGCCGCCCAGCACGAGCGAGTGGCGCCAGCCAGCCAGACAGCAGCGGCGAGACGGCGCAAGCCGATCATTTCTTCGTCGGCGGCGGGAGCCGGCGCTTGGCAGGCGACTGGGTGCGGAGCCGGCGTCGGACGCCTTGTTGAACAGAGAACTGGCTGATCAGGTTTCCAGCACCACGCCGACTGCGTTTGCGTGACCGTGTCGCCCGCAGCGAGGTTCTTGTCCTCGCCGCCGGCCTCGAGGCCGATGTATTGATCACCGAGCAACCCGTCGGTGAGGATCTTGGCCGAGCTGTCTTTCGGAAACTGCAGGTCGTCGCTCGATCTCCATCGTCACCAGGCCTGAAGGTCTTGGGTGTCCAGTCGGATCGCGGTGACGCGGCCCACGGTGACGCCGGCGCTGCGCACCGGCGCGCGCGGCTTCGAGGCCGCCGATGTTGTCGAATCGCGCCTGCAGCGAGTAGCCCTCGCGTTGTGCCTGAAGCTGGCCAGGTTGGCGGCCTTCAACGCGATGAAGGTCATGGCCGAGATGCCCAACAGCACGAACAGCCCGACCAGCGTCTCACGCCTCTCTTGCTCATCGCCTACAACCTCTCGCGCGAATCACGGCGTCGAGAACATCAGCGCCGTGAGAATGAAGTCCATGCCCAGCACCGCCAGCGACGACACCACCACCGTGCGCGTGGTCGCGTAGGCCACGCCCTCGGGGTGGCTGGGTCTCGAATAGCCCTGGTACAGCGCGACGAAGTGTGCAGATCACGCCGAACACGGCGCTCTTGACGATGCCGTTGCCGACGTCGCGCCAGATGTCCACGCCCGACTGCTGAATCGACCAGAAGTTGCCGCGCATCGATGCCGATCAGCAGCACGCGCCACCACCCACGGCGCCGAGGATGCCGATGGCCGAGAACAGCACCGCGCAGGATCGGCATCGCGACGACGCCGCCGATGGATGCGCAGGCGCCAGCACGCGCGCACGCGCGGTCGATCGCCATCAGCTCCATCGCCGACAGCTGCTCGCCGGCCTTCATCAGGCCGATCTCGGCAGTGAGCGATGTGCCGGCACGGCCCGCGAACAGCAGCGCGGTGACCACCGGCCTGAGCTCGCGCACCAGCGACAGGTTGACCACCAGCCCCAGCGACTCGGCAGCGCCGTACTTGACCAGCGCGTAGTACATCTGCAGCGCCAGCACGAAGCCGACCGCCAGCCCCGACGCCACGATGATCACCAGCGATCGATTGCCGATCGCGTGCACCTGCGCGAGCCAGGGTTGAAGCGGCGCAACGCCAGCGGATAACGAGGCTGTCAATCGCTGCGTAAGGTTGTCGCGGGATCCGCGTGGAGCACGCGCCACGCGGCCAGCGCGGCGGCGAGCGCGCCGATGGTTCCCAAGAGCATCGGTGCGAGACCGAGCGCCCATACGCGTCGCTGGGACCAACCCCGTGCAGAAGCGAGGGCCAGCGCCGGAGCCGCGCGACAGGGCTCCCAGGACGCCAGAAACGCCGCCCCGACGACAGCACCACAACGGCACACGGCCGGACCACGGTCAGAAGGCATGCCGATGTGAGGCGCCCAGTGCCAGACGAATGGCGAGCTCTCGCCAGCGCGCGACCGCGTCGCTCGCCGTGAAGGCCGGCATTGCACCGATGATCGACAGCAGCAACGCCAGGCCCGCGAACGTGGCCGTCACCTGCGTATTGGCAAAGCGAGTGACCGCGCGTGTTGCGCTTCCACGCAGTGTTTCTGCCACGCGGCGCACTGCTGGTCCATCGCCAGGTTCGGCGCAGCGAGTCCGCAGCCGGTTGCGTCAGGGCTGACAGAAGTCGCTCGCGGGGTCGCGGTCCGTGCGAACGAGCAGGTAGCCGCACGCCGATGGAGACTCTGTGAGTCGATCGGCATACCACGCTTGCGGGCGATCCGGTTCTCCCGCCGGCGTGACATCGCCCACGACCCCGACGATGGACGTAGGTGCGTCGCGTTGGAGGAGCCGCGTGAGACGGAGGCCGACCGCCGCACGTCCGCGCGAAGCAGCTTCGCGCGCACGAACGCGGTGTTGACGATGGCCACACGCGGCGCCTGCTCGGTGTCCCGCTGCGGTGAACCCCGGCCAGACACCACGGGGATCGCCGCGGTCTCGAAATAGCTGGGGCTGATCGGACGCAACGTTGCTGGCGACGACAACGCCTCGGCTTCGCCAGGACCTGCACGGGGGCACGCAGGCCGATCACCTGCGTCGGTAGGCTGCATCGGGCAGCGACGACGCCGACCACGCCCGGCACCTCAGCTTTGTCTGCTCGATGAGCGCGCTGAACAACTTGGCGGCTGTCTCCGCCGAAGCGCGCCTCGCAAGTACCGATCCGCCGACACGAGCTCGTCAGCAGCAAACCCGTTATCTGTCGTCATCAGATGTTGCAGACTTCTGGTGAGGGGGTGCCGCACTGGCGGTCAGACCACGGCGATGGCGACCTGCCCGAGTGCGCGCGCGACGCACGGGCGGATGTGGACGCTGCGCGATGCCATCCGAGGCGGCGGCGCATACCACGGCGAGTCTCCGTCACGCCGGGAGAGCCGGAGCCCCGGCGCGAGACCGACCGCCAGGCCGGTGGTAGCGTGGTGACCAGCCCGACGCTCAGGATCCGGCCATCCAGCGCGATGTCTTCCAGCCTGGGGAGACTGACCGGTGCGATCGCCACGAGCGCGGCTAGCGCCCATCGCCCGATAGAGTCCGAACGCGCCTCCGGCCACCACCAGAACGAGACTTTCGCAGAGCAGCTGCCTGAGCACGCGGGCGCGCGCGTCGTCGCCGACGCTCCCGCGGATCGCCATCTCGCTGGCCCGATCCTGCGCTGCGCGCCGATCAGCGCGGCGACATTTCACGCAGGCGACGAGCAGTGTCAGCATGGCGGCTATGAAGAGTACGTTGAGCGCGGCACTGACGTTTGCCCACGTCCGAACATGCGCTGGAGTTCTCGACCCACGCGTCCCGGGCGCCATTAGACACACCGCGGGCAAGCGTGGCGATCTCTGCGCTTGCGCGTGCGACGGGGGTATCTCGCGTTCAGGCCGCGCCGCCATGTACGCAGTTCCCGGTCGTGATCCGGCGCGGTCGTCGGCGGTCAACGGCCGCCAGACCTCGGCGTCAGCTGGATAGCCGCGCCTCACGGGCATGGTGCCGAGCAACCGTATGCGGAGCGCCATCGATCAAGACTGTGCGTCCGACGCAATGGCAGGATCGCGTGCGAACGCGCGCTGCCACAGATGGTGTGCCAGGACGACGACCGGCGCTCCCGCGGCGAGTTCCCCGCCGCACTGGATCCCCGACCGACATCCGGATTCACTCCGAGTGTGGCGAATAGATCGCCGCTGACACGGGCGACGACCACGTGTGCCGGATGGATGCCTGAGCTCGCCATGACCCTCGTGGCGGTCGTGAGGCGGCGGACGCCCGGAACGCGGTGGCGTCTGCTAACGCCACGAACTCGTCATGGATCAACGCGCATGCGACAGCGCTCGGGCCGGGACTCCCGACCGTGCCAGCGCCGTGAAGACGCGCACCAACTCCTGAGGCGCGGGATACGGCAGCGGACGGACCAGCACCCAATCGACGACGGAGAAGACGGCTGCGTTGAGTCCGACGCCAGAGCCAACGACAGCCTGCCGCGGCCGTGGCGACCGGATGGCGTCGGAGCATGCGCACGGCATACGCGGATCCCGTCGGGCATCGTCCACCCACCGGAACGCCCGGGCATCGCGGTGCAACTCTTGGCGTGATCGATACTCCGAAGGCTAGCCGAGCGGAACGGTGGGCGTCATTGGCCGACAGCCCGCGACGTCGGTAACCGTCTTCGAGCAGCCGGGTGCGACGCGACCTCGCGTTTGAGGTTGGCTTCCTCACGATCCGGGTGGATGGCGTTGATCAGTCGCCAAAGGCACGCCGCAGGCCGCCCATCACTCTCCCTCGCTTGTGAGGAGGCGGTTCACGAGATCCGCGGGCGCAGCTACCACCAGGCGGCCTGGTCGGCCAGGGCACGCGTGCCCGACCGCGTGACCGCGCGTACTTGGCCTCACGGTTGTTTTCCGTGGTCTGCCACGCTGCCCTTGATCCACCTCTTTGCTCCAGCCGAACGAGAGCAGGATAGAGCGTGCCTTGATTCAGCCGCAGTAGCTGGTTCGCGACCTGCTCAATCCGGCGCTGCAATCCCGTAGGCATGTTGCGGTCCCACGGTGGTGAGCGTCCGGGCACGATGAGATCCAGCGTTCCGGGCAACAGTCGGGCCGATGGGCTCCACTTGACGCCGCGAGTGGAGAGCGTAGCCTACGCTTTGCTTGGTAGTCAAGTGGAGTGGTGCGCTGACGATCACCCTAAGAGGCCCGTCGCTCACATAGCGCTCGCGTCGACATCCGGATCATTCAACTGATGCTCGGCCACGCGAGCAGTCAGCGAGACGCAACGCCACTTGAACGTGACGGGCGAAGAACTCAGGAGGACTGGAAGTAAGCTGGAACAACAAAGGCCGACCGCTTCGCCTGGCGTCGGGAAGCTGATCGACCTTGTTTCTTCGACCGATTGTCCCGTTTTTGTCCCCGGGAACTTGAAAAGTTGGTTGCGGGGGCGTGCAACCAGCGCTACTGCAGCTGTGGAGCGGGCTGCGTAGGAGGCAAAGCTCTGGTTACTGGCCGCTCCGAGCATGCCCCGCCGACGTGTCGTTCGATGGAGCATGCGGCCAAGGCGCCATCCGGCGCTGAGAGTATTCATTTCGTGGACACGCGGGCCGTGAGCTCTTCGGCCCAGTTGAGCGTCACTTGATTTGAAACGGCGCACCGGCCGGTTGCAACATCAGGAAGTGCTCGCCATCGGGCATCACGGAAAACCGTAAATCGCCATCGAAGTTCCAGGGCAGAGCGTGCCTGAACAGTGCCCGCGGCGCAGCCGCCTGGAAAGTCGGGCCTGGTGTGATGGCCGCCACCATCAGCGTGTCGTCGGCTAAATAGAACAGTTCCTTCCCATCGGGCGACCAACGTGGGGTCACGCCTCCGTGGGTTGATACTTGCCACTTTGCCGTCGCCCGTCGGGAACGGGCGCACGTAGATTTCAATTCGCTCTGCGTCGTTCGACTGATAAGCCAGCCAGCGCCCGTCGGGCGAAAATGCGGCCGCACTTTCTTTGTAGGGCGTGCGCAGAAATGGCTCGGGTGGACGCGCGGGATTGCCTTGTAGGGTCCAGATGTCGGGGCTCGTGCTGTTCTCCGTGAAGGCCAGCAGGCGGCCGTCCCTCGTCCACGAATCCGCGTTCTGCCCATTCGGGCTGCGGGTGAATTGTTCAGGGATGCCACTGCCATCGGCCGCCGTCCAGAAAAGATTGCGTGCGCCGCCTCCGCGATCGGAACTGAACACGATCCGTTGCGCATCGGGCGTCCAGAGTGCGCGAGAATCCCAGCTCCTCCCGAAGGTGAGGCGGCTGATCAGATGGCGTTCGAGATCGTAGGTCCAAATGTTGGGGTTGGATGCCACCTGCTCGCTGAATGCCATCACTAGACGATGACCGTCGGGCGAGGGCTCCGGGACGCCGTAGACACATGCGGCACGTCGAGCACCACCTCCGGACTGGCCCGCCCGGTCAACAGACATGACGACTGAGCGGCCGGGCGCGGAGTACACGAGCGAGCCGTCGCGGGCTAGCGCAAACAACGCCATCCCTCCGCTGTTGACCTGCACGCCATCAAGGACGGGCATCGGTGCGCCGGCGATCGCCAACCGCTGACGGTCGAAGCGCGCAGCCCACAACTCGCCGGGTCGCGCGAACACGAGATGTCCTGTGGGACTGAGCCGTGGGTTCGTGCCGGCCACCACGTCTCGCTCCACGCCCGTGTCGAGGGACCGCGCGACGACACGCGCGGTGTCGACTGCACCCGTGGCCATCACCGTGTAGAGGACCGCGCGGCCATCGGGCGTCAGTTCGGGCCATTCGGCTCGCTTCCCGGTCTGTGGAGCGATGGTCGTGAGGGGCTTCGGCGTGCCGCCCGTCTCAGCCACTTGCATCAGATCCGGCGAGCTGCCCGAGGCAAACACAATCATGCCGTCGGGGCCCCAGCTCGCTCCCCGGCGAAACCCGGCCGGACAGATCATCACGGCCGTTCCGCCCGCCGCCGCCACCTTCTTCAACGCGTTGTCGGCGAAGAAGCCGATCCACTGGCCGCCAGGCGAGAAGAAGGGAACTCCCCACCCTCGGTGCCCGCGATGGGCACCGCGTCGAGCTGATCCAGCGCGCGGCGAAACAATTGCCGAGTGCCATGAGCGCTGCGCGACGTAGACAAGGGTGCGGCCGTTCGGCGAGACGGCGAGACCCGACGTGATGAGCATGTCGGTCTCGGGCATCGACAGGACAAACCGTGAGACCGAGCCGGTCGTGGATGATGCCCTGGCCGTGACGCGCCACATGCCGATGGCACTGAAGGCTCCCAGCAATCCCACCGCCAACGCCCAGGCGAGCCGCCCGCGGCGCGCTGCGCGTTGTGGGGCGCGGACCGTTTCGGCGGAGCCGTCCGCGATCCATTTCAGCGCCTGCTCGAGGTCAGCCGCGGTCTGCCAACGCTGGCCCGGATCCTTCGCCAGGCATCGCGCGACGATGTCATCGAGCAGCGGCGGCACCGCGTCTCGCGCGCTCGCCGGAATGGCCGACTCTGTGCCCACTCGGCGTGCGGAGGAAACCGGCTCCGGATCGTGCTCGAGAATCGCGACCATGATGCCGGCTCGGCTCCTCCCTCGAAGGCCGGACGCCCAGTCGTCATCTCGTGGACCACCGCGCCAAGCGCGAAGATGTCGGTCCGGCCATCCGCCTCCCGCCCCTCCACCTGTTCGGGCGCCATGTACTGGGGCGTGCCGACCATCGTCTCTTCGTCGGTGATCGTCTCAACGGTCGGCCTCTCGAGCCGCGAGGCGCCGGCAGTCTCCGGTCGCGCACAGACGTGCGACACCGAAATCGAGCAGCTTCACGCCCGACCGGGTCAACATGACATTCGACGGTTTCAGATCGCAATGGATCACGCCCTGCCGATGCGCGTGATCGAGGGCGTCGGCCATCTCAATCGCATGGCGCACAACCTGATCGATGGGCAGCGCCCCACGGACCAGACGCGCCGCCAGGGTCTCGCCGTCGAGCGCCTCCATCACGAGGAACGGGAGGCCATCCTGCTCGCCGACGTCGTAGAGAGGACAAATGTGCGGATGGTTCAAACTCGCAAGCGCGTGCGCCTCGCGTTCGAATCGCTGGCG
>ERZ1370068.7573-contig-6483_pt1 | contig 20099 bp, 23 predicted proteins | sample MGYA00561227_ERZ1370068 | MGnify/ENA primary metagenome ERZ1370068 (study PRJEB38410, sample SAMEA6850437) | metagenome | study: Metagenomic assessment of the ecological functions of the soil: analysis of the soil microbiota associated with the... | reverse complement strand
GGCCTGTTGGCGCCGGTGCGACGGGGCGATCGATCTCGAGGGCGGGAGGCCGAACTCACGCTCGGAACAGGCGCATTATCTCGGCCATCGCGACGCCCTGAAGCCGGCGCTGAGCGTGATGGAAAACCTGTCGTTCTGGCGGGATTATCTGGGCGGCGAGGCCGGCGATGCCGGTAAAGCCTCGCGCGCAGGTCGGGGCTCGATCATGCCACGCATCTGCCGGCCGCCTTCATCTCGGCCGGGCAGCGGCGGCGGCTCTCGATCGCACGGCTGCATCAGCGTCAGCTGGCCGGTCTGGCTCCTGGACGAGCCGACCTCGGCGCTCGATGCGTCGGGCCAGGACCTGTTGCAGGCCTGATGCGCGACCACCTCGCCCAGCGGCGGCCTGATCATCGCCGCCACCCACGCGCCGCTCGGGATCGAGGCGCGAGGGAATTGCGGATGGGAGGTGCGGCATGACCGCGCTCGCCGCCTGATGCGACGGGACATCAAGATCGCGCTGCGCGTCGGCGGCGGGGCGCTGATCGGCGTGCTGTTCTTCCTGACCGTCGTGGTGCTGATGCCGTTCGCGATCGGGCCGGATCTTCGCGCTGCTGGCGCGGCTGGGCCCGGCGATCCTCTGGCTCGGCGCGCTGCTCGCGAGCCTGCTCACCCTCGACCGCCTGTTCACGGCCGACCACGAGGACGGCTCGCTCGACCTGATCGTGATGGGCCGGACGCCGCTGGAACTGGCCTGCGCCGCGAAAGCGCTGGCGCACTGGCTCGCCGCCGGACTGCCGCTGATCGTCGCGACGCCGGTGCTGGGACTGCTGCTCAATCTCGACGCGACCGCGACCTCGGCGGTGGCGCTTGACGCTGCTGGTGGGCACGCCGGCGCTGACCTTCACCGGCATGATCGGCGCCGCGCTGGCCGTGACGCTGCATCGCGGCGGGCTTGCTGCTGGCGGTGCTGGTGCTGCCGCTGTCGATCCCGGTGCTGATTTTCGGCGTCGCCGCCTCGCAGGCCGCGATATCGGGGCCGCTGTCGTTCGGAACGCCGTTTTCGATCCTGTGCGCGCTGTCGCTGGTCAGTTTCGTGATCGGACCGTTTGCCGCAGCCGCGAGCCTGCGGCACGGGCTCGACTGACTTGATGCCGATCAACTCTCGCATCGAGGCAGACTGCTTGCGCAGATTGCCTGCGACGCGCCGCTGCCGACTATCAGGGATGCCATGACGCTGATCGACCTCGCCAATCCCACACGATTCCTGTCGCTGACCGCGCGCGTGCTGCCGTGGCTGGCGGCTGCGACCGCGATCCTGCTCGCGATCGGGCTCTATCAGTCGGCGATGGCGCCCGACGACTACCAGCAGGGCGCCACCGTCAAGATCATGTTCATCCACGTGCCCAACGCCTGGCTGTCGATGTTCGTCTGGGGCGTGATGAGCATTGCCGCGCTGGGCACGCTGGTGTGGCGGCATCCGCTGGCCGATGTCGCGGCCAAGGCCGCCGCCCCGATCGGCGCCGCGCTTCACGCTTCCTGCGCGCTGGTGACCGGGCTCGCTGTGGGGCCGGCCGATGTGGGGCACCTATTGGGAATGGGATGCGCGGCTGACCTCGGTGCTGGTGCTGTTCCTGATGTATCTCGGCCTGATCGCGCTGTGGCGCGCGGTGGAGGATCCCTCGCGCGCGGCGCGCGCCGCCGCGATCCTGACGCTGGTCGGCGCGATCAATCTGCCGATCATCAAGTTTTCGGTCGACTGGTGGAACACGCTGCACCAGCCGGCGCCTCGGTGATGCGGATCGGCGGGCCGACCGCTGGACCGCGCGCTTTCTGATTCCGCTGCTGGTGATGGCGGTCGGCGTTTTCGCTGCTGTTCGTCACGCTGCATCTGGCGGCGATGCGCAACGAGATCCTGCGCCGGCGGGTGCGCAGCCTTGCAGATGATGCAAGCCAGCCAGCGGGCGGCGTGAACGCGATGTCGCTCGGTCCCTATGCGTCCTTCATCGTGACGTCCTACGCGCTGGTCGGCAGCGGTGGTGCTGATCCTGATTGTCTGGATCGCGATCGATTATCGGCAGCCAGAAGGCAACGCCTGCGCGAACTCGAGCGCCAGCGGCGTCGACGCGGCGCTCCGGCCGCGGCGCGGCGGACATCTGATGAGCGAGCCCGGCGCAACGGACGCATCGCCCGCGCAGCCGGCGCTGGCTGATGGCGCTGCCGCTGATCGGCTTTGCCGCGCTCGCCGCGCTGTTCCTGCTGCGGCTGCATGGCGGCGATCCCTCGCAAATTCCATCGGCCCTGATCGGCCGCCCGGCGCCGCAAACCGCGCTGCCGCCGCTGCAAGGCCTGCGTCAGCGGACGGCGCGCAGGTGCCGGGCCTCGATCCCGCCGTCTTCAAGGGCAAGGTCAGCGTCGTCAACGTCTGGGCGTCGTGGTGCGTGCCGTGCCACGACGAGGCGCCGCTGTTGACCGAGCTCGGCAAGGACAAGCGGCTGCAGATCGTCGGCATCAATTACAAGGACGCGCCCGACAACGCCCGGCGCTTCCTCGGCCGCTACGGCAATCCGTTCGGCATTGTCGGCGTCGACGGCAACGGCCGCGCCTCGATCGAATGGGGCGTCTACGGCGTGCCCGAGACCTTTGTGGTCGGCCGCGAAGGCACCATCGTCTACAAGATGGTCGGACCGGTAACGCCTGCAAATTTCGACCGCGTGCTCAAGGTCGAGATCGAGAAGGCGCTGAAGGCGAGCGAGGTCTCATTCAGCATAAATAATTATGAGCGTTTATCTGCCGTTCATTTCACGGCCATGGCGCCGCCACGAATCGCAGCCAATTCTGACGGCGTTACTTAAACCGTCCTTGGAGGGACACTTCCATATGCGTCATTTCACGCTCGCTTCGCTTCTCGCCACCGCGCTCACTCTTGGCCTGATGACGGCAACGCCGTCGATGGCCCAAACCGCGCAACCCGCCGCCAAATCCGACAGCAAGATGGCTCCCGCGCCGAAGCCGGCGAGCGAGTCGAAGATGGCGCCGGCACCGAAGGCCGAGCCTGCAGTCGACATCAACTCACGGCCACCGCCGACCAGCTCGACGCGCTGCCGGGCATCGGCAAGGCCTATTCGGCCGCGATCATCAAGGGCCGCCCCTACAAGGGCAAGGATGAGCTGGTGCAGAAGAGCATCGTGCCGCAGGCGACCTACGACAAGATCAAGGACAAGATCATCGCCAAGCAGAAGAGCTGACGATCTGATCCGTCTAGCCTCTCCCGGCTAACGGGCGAGGCGCATCGCGCCGGCGCGGCGGGTGGGGGAAGTCTGTCACGCAATCAGTACTGTCGTCGTGGTGGCGGCCCCTCACCCTGCTTCTCCTGGGCCCATGCGTGCAGTGCAAGATCACCCTTCCTCACATCGCCCGCATCGGCCTCGCTGGCCTCCAGCGAGGCCGGCTCCAGATGATAGCGCTTGATCAGCGGCATCTGGGTCATCGCAAACAGCATCGTCAGCGGCACCACGCCGAACGCCTTGAAGGCGACCCAGAAATCGGTGCTCTGGGTGCGCCAGATGATCTCGTTCAACACCGCCATCGCCGAAGAAGAACAGCGCCCAGCGCATGGTCAGGATGCGCCAGCCCTGCGGCGTCAGGTTGAACATCTGGTCGAACATGATGGCGATGAAGGAGCGGCCGAACAGCAGACCGCCGCCGAGGATCGCCGCGAACAGGCCGTAGATGATGGTCGGCTTGACCTTGATGAAGGTCTCGTCGTGCAGCACCAGCGTCAGCGTGCCGAACACGATGCACGATCGACGCCGGTGACCGATCGCCATCATCGGCACGTGCCGCGTCACCACATAGGACGCGATCATCGCCGCCACGATCGCCACCATGAAGGCGCCGGTGGCGACGAACAGATTGAATTTTGCGTTGGCGACGAAGAAGATGATCAGCGGACCGAGTTCGGTCGCGAGCTTGAACAGCGGATGCGGCTGGGTCTTGTCCATCACGTAGCCTTTGTGCAATCCCATCCCGCAATCGCCTGCGCAAAATCCCGCGCGGTGAACGGCGCGAGATCGTCGACGCCTTCGCCGACGCCGATGAAGTGCACCGGCAGTTTGTGCTTCTCCGCCAGCGCCACCAGGATGCCGCCGCGCGCGGTGCCGTCGAGCTTTGTCATCACGAGGCCGGTGACGCCTGCGGTACGATGAAATGCCTCGACCTGCGACAGCGCATTTTGTCCCACCGTGGCGTCGAGCACCAGCAGCACCGCATGCGGCGCCGAGGCGTCGACCTTCTTGATGACGCGAACGACCTTTTCGAGCTCGTTCATCAGCTCGGCCTTGTTCTGCAAGCGGCCGGCGGTATCGACCAGCAGCACGTCGAGCTTCTGCTCTCTTCGCCGCGCGTCAGCGCGTTGAAGGCAAGGCTTGCGGAATCCGAGCCCTGCGCGCCCGCGATGACCGGCGATTTGGTGCGCTCGCCCCAGATCTTCAGTTGCTCGATTGCGGCGGCGCGGAAGCGTATCGCCGGCCGCCAGCATCACCTTGCGGCCCTCGGCGCGCGAACTTCGCGGCAAGCTTGCCGATGGTGGTGGTCTTGCCGGAGCCGTTGACGCCGACCACGAGAATGACGAACGGCTTTTGCGTCGCATCGATCGCGAGCGGCTTTGCCACCGGCGACAGCACCTTCTCGACTTCGGTCGCGACCACGGCTTTGACGTCGTCGGCCGAGATCGCCTTGTCGTAGCGGCCGGCGCCGACGGCGTCCGCAATGCGCACCGCGACTTCGGTGCCGAGATCGGCGCGCAGCAGCACGTCCTCGATATCGTCGAGCATGGCGCGATCGAGCTTGCGCTTGGTGACGAGATCGGCGACGGCCGACCCGAGCGAACTCGAGGTTCGCTTCAGGCCGCCGGAGAGCCGCCGCCACCAGCTCAGCTTGGTGTTTCCGGGGTGGTATCGCTCATGATGGGGGTGTGTTAGCGGTTTCGCGCCATGAGCGAAAGTCTTGACCGACCGATCGCATGTTCCCGAATTGACCGCCGAGGAAATTCAGGCCCGCGTGCTCCACCGCGACGGGCTGATGCTGGTGATCGACAAGCCTGCCGGGCTGCCGGTGCATCGCGGCCCCAAGGGCGGCGCCAATCTGGAAGCGTCCTTCGACGCGCTGCGATTCGGCCTGCCGCGGCCGCCGGTGCTGGCCCATCGGCTCGACAAGGATACCTCCGGCTGCCTCGTGCTGGGGCGCCATCGCAAGGCAACCGCCTCGCTCGGCCTGCTGTTCAAGCATGGCAAGATCTGCCAAGACCTATTGGGCGGTGGTCGAAGGCGGACCTGCCGAGGATGAAGGCACCATCGACATGCCGCTCGGCCGGTCTCAACGCCGAGCGCGGCTGGTGGCAGAAGCCGGATCCCGACGGACAAAAGGCCGTCACAAACTGGAAGGTGCTGCGGCCGCGGCGATGGCCTCGCCTGGCTCGCGCTGGAACCGGTCACCGGCCGCACCCATCAATTGCGCGTGCATACGGCCGCCGACGGGCTGGCCGATCGTCGGCGACAACATCTACGGCAACGGACCGCGTTTCGGCGAGCCGCGCCTGCATCTGCATTCCCGCGAGATCGTGATTCCGATTTCGAAGAACAAGGAACCGGTGCGCGTGGTGGCGCCAGCGCCGGAGCATATGCGCGAGCGGCTCAGGGCGTGCGGGTGGAACGGGGAGTAGCAGTGCGAGGGGCCAGCGCTTGATGCCGACGACGGGCGCGAACTCGACCAGATCCGGCCGTCTCAGGCCATATGCCCGGCAGGGACCGCCAATCCTGTAGCGAGTAAGATCTCCTCGCGCGGCCCATCTCAGCGTCCGACATGCCCGTAGCCAGAGGTGCAATGGGGCGTCCGGTACCTCCGGTAATGGGGTCTGCAAGTCTCGCTGAGCGCGGCAACGGTCGTCGCATGTAACCGCATGAGATCGGCGAAGGAGCAAGGCCACATAGCAAACGCCGCTGCCGGCCAAATGTCGAGAAACCGGTCAAGGTGACGGGTATCTGACCGACGTTGTCGAAGGCTCCGATCAAGCGAGCGGCTCGCCGCGTCCACGGCCAACGCGTCATAAACAGCCAACGTCACATGCGGCGGATAATTGAGATCAAGCATCGAGCTCGATAGGCCTGCATCCGCAAGCCGCTGTCCAGCGCGCCGAAATGGCGTCCAGCTATTTCAGAACTGAAAAGCAGGCTCACCGCGAAGGCCATGCTTGGGCTAGCTTCCTGTCAGCCGCGCACCATCATGCCCGGCGATCGTCAGCGCTCGTCACCACGCCCGGCGTTTCGCCTGATAAATCGCCGACCGGAACGGAAATGCTCCGTCCGTCCCTGCTCTGCACGCTCGATCAGCACCTGACGCGTCGCGCCGACCTCCGATGCCAGCCGCTTCTGCAACGCCGCCTCACCCGTCGCGCGCAATCGCTTCGCGCGTTCCTTGATCTCGCCGCCCGCGACCTGCGGCATCCGCGCGGCCGGCGTGCCCGGACGCTTCGAATAGGGAAACACGTGCAGGAAGGTGAGATCGCATTCCTCCACCAGATCCTGCGAGCGCGCGAACATTTCCTCGGTCTCGGTCGGAAAGCCCGCGATGATGTCGGCGCCGAGCGCGATGTCCGGCCGCAGCCGCCGCACCTGCGCGCAGAACTCGATGGCGTCGCGGCGCGAATGCCGGCGCTTCATCCGCTTCAGAATCAGGTCGTCGCCGGACTGCAGCGACAGATGCAGATGCGGCATCAGCCGTTCATCATCGGCGATGACGTCGAGCAGATCGCGATCGGCCTCGATCGGATCGATCGATGAAATCCGCAGGCGCTTCAGTTCCGGCACATGCCGCAGGATCTGTTTTGTCAGCTGCCCGAGTTTTGGCGCGCCCGGCAGATCGGCGCCATAGCTCGTCAGATCGACGCCGGTCAGCACGATCTCGGCATGGCCGCGCTCGACCAGCGCGCGGACCTGGTCGACCACGGCGCCCATCGGCACCGAGCGCGAATTGCCGCGGCCGTAGGGGATGATGCAGAAGGTGCAGCGGTGGTCGCAGCCGTTCTGCACCTGCACGAACACCCGCGGCAGGCCGTTCTGAAATCCTTCCAGCAGATGCGGCGCCATCTCGCGTGACCGCCATGATGTCGGCGACCGCGATCTTCTCGCTCTGCGCCGACGCCAAAGCCGGCATCGAACGCCGCGCGCGCGTCGCGCCAGGCCTGCCCGCGCATCTTGTCGTCATTGCCGACGACGCGATCGACCTCGGCCATCTCGGCGAACATTTCTGGCTGCGTCTGCGCCGCGCAGCCGGTGACGACGATGCGCGCATCCGGCCGCTCGCGCTTCAGCCGGCGGATCGATTGCCGCGCCTGCGCCACGGCCTCGTTGGTGACCGCGCAGCTATTGATGACGACGGTATCGGAAAGCCCGGCGCTCTCCGCCTCGCGCGCGGATCACCTCGGATTCGAAGGCGTTGAGGCGGCAGCCGAAGGTGACGACGTCGACGCTCATGATCTCAGGCGACGCTGGCGAACAGCGCCGGATCGAAGCGGCCCTCATATTCGAAATCGGCGGTGCCGGTCATCAGCACGTGATCGTCGCGCTCGCGCCATTCGATCGCAGAGCTTGCCGCCGGGCAGCGTGATCTCGACAATGCGATTGGCGCGCTTCAGCCGCGCCGCCGCCACCGCGGTCGCGCACGCCGCCGAGCCGCAGGCCCTGGTCAGGCCGGCGCCGCGCTCCCAGGTGCGGATCGTGATGTGATCGCGATCGACGATATGGGCGAGCGTGATGTTGGCGCGCTCGGGGAAGATCGGGTGATTTTCCAGCAGCGGCCCGAAGCGGCCGAGGTCATAGGCGTTGACGTCGTCGACCCAGAAGATCGCGTGCGGATTGCCCATGCTGACCACCGACGGCGAATGCAGCACCGGCGCGTCGATCGGCCCGACCTGCAATTCGATGTAGCGGGTGTCGCGAAACTCTTCGGCCAGCGGAATGTCCTGCCAGCCGAACTTCGGCGCGCCCATGTCGACGGTGTAGAGATCGCGGCGACGGGCCCTGCCAGCAATTCAGAAGCCCGGCGCGGGTCTCGAAGGTGACGGCGGTCTGGCCGGTCTTCTCGAACAGGCGGCGCACCACGCAGCGCATGCCGTTGCCGCAGGCGCCGGCTTCCGAGCCGTCATTGTTGTAGATGCGGATGAAGGCCTCGGTGCCCTTGCAGCCGCGGCGGCTGCAGCACCATCAGCTGGTCGTACGGCACGCCGCGCGGCGAGGCTACCGCGCGCGCGTCTTCCGGCGTCACGGCGGCGGGCTTGTCGCGCAGATCGACCACGACGATCTCGTTGCCGATGCCGTTCATCTTGGCGAATGCGTGGTTGGCGAGCGCGCTCATGGAATTTCCCAATTTCTGCCTGCCTTATATGGCCAATGATGCCGGATTGACCAGTGCGGCACGGTGCAGCTGCAAAGGCACCTGACGCATCTGTCATGGGACGAAAGCCGGACCTTGCGTGTTAGGCATGATGGCGTCTTGGCGCGGCGTGAATCGGGATACGCCGCGCACCGCTGCTGGAATGGATGGAGAACATCGAATGAACCGTATCAGCACTTTCCGTCGTGCCATGGTCGCGCTGGTCCCGTGCGTCGCGATTTCGCTGGGGCTGGCACCGCGCTGGCGCAATCGCCGGCGCCGGCCTCCGCCGTCCGCGGCGCCGCCCCGGCGCCCGCCGCCAGCCGACCCCTGCCCCGCCACCGGCCGCGACGCCAGTCCCGGCTCCGGCGAGCCAGCTCCCCGGCCGCGCCCGGCGCCGCCAGCACAGCCGAGACGCCCGCACGCCGCCGCCGCTGCCGCGCCGGTTCAGACCGCCGATCCCTTCGGCGAGCAGTTCACGCTGGAGCCGAAGAAGGTTGTCGATCATGAAGGGCACCGCCAATTGGGATGCGGCATTCGACACCCTGATCGATTCGTTCAAGGCGCTGACCGCCCTGCTCGACAAGCAGGGCATCAAGCCGACCGGCAATTCGATGATCGTCTACACCTCGACCGACGATACCGGCTTCACGTTTCTCGCCGAAATTCCGGTCGAGCAGGAGCCGAAGAACCTGACCAAGGACATGAGCATCGGCAAGTCGCCCGAGGGCAAGGCGCTGAAGTTCGTCCATCGCGGCTCCTACGACAACATGGACAACACCTATGAGGCGATCACCAATCACCTCGACGACAAGAAGCTCGAAGCCAAGGACACCTTTATCGAGGAATACATCACCGATCCCCTGAAGACCGCGGAGGACAAGCTGGTGATCAACGTCTACGTGCCGCTGAAATGAGCCGCATGAAGCATCGGGCGCACCTCGTCGCCATCGCTGGCGCTCGCGCTGCTCGCCGCGCCCGCGCTGGCGCAGACGCGCCGCCGCCGGCTGATCTCCGTGACCGGCGAAGCGCACCGATATCGGTGGCGCCCGATCAGGCGCAGATCGATGCCGGCGTGACGTCGGAAGCCAAGACCGCGCGCGCGAAGCGTCGGACGCCAACAACGCCGCGATGGGCAAGGTGCTGCTGGCGCTGAAGGGCGCCGGCATCGAGGAAAAGGATTACCAGACCTCGCGGCTGTCGCTGCAGCCGCAATATCGCGCCGAACCGCTCCGGCAGTCCGGCGCCATCGTCAGCTACCGCGCCAGCAACCGCGTCACGATCCGGCTGCGCGACGTCACCAAGGTCGCCAGCGTGATCGACGTGCTGGTGGGCGCCGGCGCCAACGAGATCGGCGGCATCAATTTCGTGGTGTCGCAGGCCTCAAAGCTGCTCGATGAGGCCCGCGAAAAGGCCGATCGCCGACGCCCGCCGCAAGGCCGAGATCTACGCCAAGGCCGCCGGCGTGACGCTCGGCGAGCCGCTCAGCATTTCCGAGGAGGGCACGCCCGCGCCCGATGTTCCGTGGCAGGATGGCGGCGCCGGATGGCTGCCGCGCACCGGTGGCGCAAGGCGAAGAGACGCTGTCGGTGACGGTGAACGTGTCCTGGGCGATCAAGCCGGAGGCGCAGTAATTCCTACAGCCAGATACTCGACCTCATCCTGAGGAGCGCGCCTTGGCGCGCGTCTCGAAGATGATGGAGTGAGCCCTCGTGCTTCGAGACGGCGCTAACGCGCCTCCTCAGCATGAGGGATTACAACGACCGCTAAATCTCCACCACCTGCCCGGCTTCAGCGCCGCGAATCGCTTCGCGCGGAATCTTCGCTTCATCCGAGCGCCTCGCCCAGCGCGATCACCGGCGCGTCGATCGCCTCATCGGTCAGCTGGAACGTGCCGTGATGATGCGCCAGCGCCTGCTCGGCGCCGCAATCGGCCAGCGCCTTGACCGCATCCGACGGATTCATGTGCTGGTCGCTGCATGAACCAGCGCGGCTCATAGGCGCCGATCGGGAGGATCGCCAGCCGCAGCGGGCCATGCGCCTCGCGCCACGCGACGGAAATGCTTGCCGTCGCCATAGCCGGAATCGCCAGACGATGTAGAGTTTGCCTGCCGGCGTCTCCAGCACAAAACTCGCCCACAGCGCCTTGTTGCGGTCGAACAGTCCGCGCGCCGACCAGTGCCGCGTCGGCACCAGCGTCACCGCGATGCCGTTGCCAAGTTCGACGCGGTCCTGCCAGTCGAACGCCTCGGCTTTGATCGCGCTCGTCCGCGCTCGCGCATGGTGACGTCGTTGCCGAGCGGCGTGATCACGCGCGGCGAAAATTTCGCCGCGAGTTTTGACAGCGTCGCGACGTCGAGATGATCGTAATGGCCGTGCGACACCAGCACGACGTCGATCTCGAGGCAGCGCGTCGAAGGCAATGCCGGGATCGTTGTAGCCGCTTCGGCCCGGCCAAGGAAACCGGCGAGGCCCGCATCGACCACACCGGATCGACCAGGATGTTCAGGCCGCGCGGTCTGGATCAGCCAGCTGGCGTGGCCGACGAACGACAGTCGCACCTTGTCGCCGCCGACGCGCGGCGGCGGCGTGTCGGCATGCGGGCTTCGGCGCCCATTCCGGCCAGGCCTGCCGCGCTGCCGGCCGGTGCCGAACTGCCAGCGCAAGCACTTCACCGAGCGATTTCGGCGGCGCGCCGTCGGGATCGAAGAAGCGCAGTGCCGTCGAAATGATCGGAGACCGGGCCGTCATAGGTCTTCATGCTGTGAAATCCAGATCGACGGCACGCCGATGGCCGCGGCGCGCGCCGGCGAGCACTCCGAGAACGCGGCGGCGGGTAATGGGCACGTGGGTCACGAATTGGCGGGCATCGAAACATGCGGGCGTTATATGGCGTGCGAGCCGAACTGGAACCTGCGGCAATGAACGTCGCTGTCGCCACAAGATTCAGCAGTAGAAACGCTCATTCTGTGGGCCGATGCGCAGCTTTCCTTGACTTTCGCGGCTGCGAGGGGTTTAACCCGCGCACTTCTCGGAAAGACGTTCTTTTCGACCCGCCGCCCGGTCCTTGAGGCCGGAGGCCAACGCCCGACAGCGCGATGCGCCCTCGGGCGCAAAAGTGTTTGGACTATCGTCGTCGCAGCGTTGCCGAGGCGCGAAGCGAGACACAGGTTGCGTCATGCCAACCCGCCTTGTGCGCAATTGCGCACTGGGGCGGGTGATCCAGCCTCGTTCCAGGCGAGCTCCGAGTGCTGATACCCGACCGCGGGGTCTGACGAGATCCGGTGACCCTCGGATGGAGCCGCTAACGCCGTCTCGAACGGATGGGCCATGACAGGACCATCCACTCTTGGAGACGCAGGCTGCGCCTGCTCCTCAGAGCGAGGCAGCAGGACAAAGGCACTTGTTCGACAATCTGTCGGAAAAGCTTGGTGGCATTCTCGATCGGCTGACGCGGCGCGGGTCGCTGATCGGAGGCCGACGTCGACGCGCGCGATGCGCGAGGTGCGCCGCGCGCTGCTCGAGGCCGACGTCTCGCTCGACGTGGTCAGAAGTTTCACCGAGAAAGTCCGCGAGCAGGCGATCGGCGCCACCGTGGTCAAGTCGGTGACGCCCGGCCAGATGGTGGTCAAGATCGTCCATGACGAGCTGATCGCGACGCTCGGCTCCGACGGCCAGACCATCGACCTCAACGCGGTGCCGCCGGTCGCGATCATGATGGTCGGCCTGCAAGGCTCCGGCAAAACCACCACCACTGCAAAACTCGCCCGCCGCCTGACCCAGCGCGACAAGCGCAAGGTGCTGATGGCCTCGCTCGACATCTATCGCCCGGCGGCGATGGAGCAGTCTCGCGGTGCTCGGCCGCGACCTCGAGATCCCGACGCTGCCGATCGTCGCCGGCCAGAAGCCGGCGCAGATCGCGCAGCCGCGCGCTGGAAGCCGCAAAGCTCGGCGGCTACGACGTGGTGCTGCTCGACACCGCCGGCCGCACCACGCTCGACGAAGAGATGATGGCGGAAGCCGCCGAGATCAAAACCACGGCCAATCCGCATGAAGTGCTGCTGGTCGCGGACTGCCTGACCGGCCAGGACGCGGTCAACCTGGCGCGCTCGTTCGACCAGCGCGTCGGCCTCACCGGCATCGTGCTGACGCGGGTCGACGGCGACGGCCGCGGCGGCGCGGCGCTGTCGATGCGCGCGGTCACCGGCAAGCCGATCAAGCTGATCGGCACCGGCGAAAAGACCGACGCGCTGGAAGATTTCCACCCGAGCCGGATCGCCGGCCGCATTCTCGGCATGGGCGACGTGGTGTCGCTGGTCGAGAAGGCCGCCGCCAATATCGACGCCGAAAAGGCCGCGCGCGTCGCCGAGAAGATGCGCAAGGGCCAGTTCGATCTCGCCGACATGCGCGAGCAACTTGCTGCAGATGGCGAATATGGGCGGCATCTGCGGGCCTGATGGGCATGATGCCGGGCATCGCGAAGATGAAGAACCAGATCGCCGACGCCGGGCATCGACGACAAGATCCTGAAGCGCCAGGTCGCGGTGATCGATCTCGATGACGCGGCAGGAGCGCAAGAGCCCCGACATCCTCAAAGCCAGCCGCAAGAAGCGCATCGCCGCCGGCGCCGGCGTCAAGGTCGAGGACGTCAACAAGCTGCTCAAGATGCACCGGAACATGGCCGACATGATGAAGGCCATGGGCTCGGGCAAGCGCGGCCCGATGGCCGGCATCGCGCAGGCGATGGGCTTTGGCGGCGGCATGCCGCTCGCCCGAGCAGATGAAGGCGCTGGCCGAAAAGATGCCGGGCGGCGCAGGCCAGGCGGCATGCCGGCGCTGCCGAAGGATCTTCCCGCAGGCCTGCGCCAGGGCCTGCCGAATCTGCCGGGCCTCACCGGCCTCAGCGGCAAGCCGACGCTGCCGGGCCTCGGCGGCTTCCCGGCTCGGAAAGAAGAAATAATCGCGACCAATTCACCCACACGAATCAAACCGACACTCAGAGAGCCAAATGTCAGTCGTTATCCGCCTCGCTCGCGCAGGCACCAAGAAGCGCCCGGTCTATCACGTCGTCGTCGCCGACTCGCGCTTTCCGCGCGACGGCCGCTTCATCGAACGGCTCGGGCATTTCAATCCGCTGCTGCCGAAGGACAACGAGGCGCGGCTGAAGCTCGACATGGACAAGGTCAAGGCCTGGCTCGCCAAGGGCGCGCAGCCGTCGGACCGCGTGTCGCGCTTCCTCGACGCCGCCGGCGTGGCCAAGCGCGCCGCGCGCAACAATCCGGAAAAGGCCGTGCCGCGCAAGGAGCGCAAGGCGCGCCGCCGAAGCCGCCGCCAAGGCGTAAAGCGTAGCGGCGCGCGACGGTGGCAGCACCGATCTGCGTCGCCTGATCGGCGCCGCGCATGGCGTGCGCGGCGCGGTGAAGCTGTGGACGTTCACGGAAGACCCGCTGGCCGTGAAGCGCTACGGCCCGCTGATGACCAAGGACGGCGCGCGTCAGTTCGAGGTCGACGCACGCCCGCGAGGCCAAGGGACCATCTGGTCGCGACGCTGAAGGGCATCGCCACGCGCGAGGAAGCCGAACGGCTCAACGGCGTCGAACTCTATGTCGCGCGCGAAAAACTGCCTGACGACCGACGAGGACGAATATTACCACGCCGACCTGATCGGGCTCGCCGCGGTCAATGCCGCGAGCGAGCCGCTCGGCCGCGTCATCGCGATCCACAATTTCGGCGCCGGCGACATCATCGAGATCGCGCCGCCGCAATGGCGCGACCATGCTGCTGCCGTTCACCAATGCGGTGGTGCCGACGGTCGATCTTGCGGGCGGGCGCGTGGTGATCGAACTGCCGCAGGAAATCGAGAGGCGACGATCCCGCAGCGTGATGCTCTGCGTGATGGGTCTTGACATGACCTGGCGCGCCACCGTCCTCACGCTGTTTCCGGAGATGTTCCCGGGCCCGCTCGGCGTCAGCCTCGCCGGCAAGGCGCTCGCGTCGGGCCTGTGGGCGCTCGAGGCGCGCGACATCCGGGACTCCGGCCACCGACCGACACCGCAGCGTCGACGATACCCCGGCCGGCGGTGGCCCCGGCATGGTGCTGCGGGCCGACGTGCTGGCGGCTGCCATCGATGCCGCGATGACATTGCGGGTCGCCAAAGGACCGACCGCAGGCTGCTGATGAGCCCGCGCGGTCGGCCACTGACCCAGTCCCGGATCGTGGAACTCTGCCGCCGGCCCGGCCCCTGGTCGTCTGCGGCCGGTTCGAGGGTATCGACCAGCGGGTCATCGAGGCCCGCCAGCTCGAGGAAGTCTCGGTCGGCGATTACGTGCTGTCGGGCGGTGAAATCGCCGCCATGGCGCTGATCGATGCCTGTGTCCGGCTGCTGCCCGGCGTCATGGGAAAGCTGGCCTCCGGGGCGGATGAAAGCTTTTCTGATGGACTGCTGGAATACCCGCAATATACCCGCCCGCAGGAGTTCGAGGGCCGGCCGATCCCGGAAATCCTGCATATCCGGGCGACCATGCCAGGGTGCGCAGCCTGGCGCAGGGCCGAAGCCGAGGCCCTGACCAAGGCGCGGCGGCCCGGATCTCTGATAGGCACGCAGGACAGGCGGCCAAAAACCGCCCAAAAAGCACGACGGAAGGGTGACAAGCCGCAGCCTTTGCCGTATACGAGCGCCAAATCCGCGCAATGGCAGGATAGATGGACGCTCGCGCAGCCCGCGCCTGGGGCTGGGCGCGCCGCCGATGGAGATTTTGCGATGAACCTCATTCAAGAGCTCGAAAAAGAGCAATTCGACAAATTGTCCGCCGGCAAGGCGATCCCGGAATTCGGACCGGGCGACACCGTGATCGTCAACGTCAAGGTGGTCGAAGGCGACGCGCTCGCGCGTGCAGGCCTATGAAGGCGTCTGCATCGGCCGCTCCGGCGGCGGGCTCAACGAGAGCTTCACGGTGCGCAAGATTTCCTACGGCGAAGGCGTGGAACGCGTGTTCCCGGTGATGTCGCCGATGATCGACTCGATCAAGGTGGTGCGCCGCGGCAAGGTGCGCCGCGCCAAGCTGTATTACCTGCGCAACCTGCGCGGCAAGTCGGCCCGCATCGTCGAGAAGCAGGACCGCGCGCGCCGCCGTCGGCGAGTAATTCTCCCGCATCGGGATTTGACGAGAAAGCGCGGGCTTTATCCCGCGCTTTTTGTTGCGGCATGCCTATCTGGGTAACGCCTTCATGGCCGCCTGCCCATCGATTGATTGTCGCGACGGCGGGGCCTGTGTTAGAAAATCAGAATGGTTCCAGATCAGACCATCGCCGTCGCCGGCTCGTCGCACCCATCGTGATCGACGATCGCTAGCCGCCTGCCTGGCCGCTTCTTCGGACGGTTCACGACGCTCGGCGACGTCAGGGCTTGCGCGCGCAGCTTGATGCCGCGCTGACGTTTCGCTGTTCGCGCGTATCCGCGCTCAACCTGCTCACACAGAATTTCCTTTGGAGCTTACGCTCATGTCCAAACCGACCACACTGTACGACAAGATCTGGAACGACCATCTGGTGCACGAAGCCGAGGACGGCACCTGCCTGCTCTATATCGACCGCCATCTCGTGCACGAGGTGACATCGCCGCAGGCGTTCGAAGGCTCTGCGCGCGACCGGCCGCAAGGTTCACGCGCCGGAGAAGACGCTCGCCGTGGTCGACCACAACGTCCCGACCACCGACCGCTCGAAGCCCAATCCCGATCCGGAAAGCATCGAGCAGATCGCGCGTGATGGCCGAGAACGCCAAGGAATTCGGCGTCGAATATTACAACGAGCATCGACAAGCGCCAGGGCATCGTGCACGTGATCGGCCCCGAGCAGGGCTTTACGCTGCCCGGCACCACCATCGTCTGCGGCGACAGCCACACCTCGACGCCATGGCGCGTTCGGCGCGCTGGCGCACGGCATCGGCACCTCCGAGGTCGAGCATGTGCTGGCGACGCAGACGCTGATCCAGAAGAAGGCCGAAGAACATGCGCGCGATCGTCGACGGCAAGTTGCCGGACGGCGTCACCGGCAAGGACATCATCCTGGCCATCATCGGCGAGATCGGCACCGCCGGCGGCACCGGCTATGTGCTGGAATATGCCGGCGACGCGATCCGCGCGCTGTCGATGGAAGGCCGCATGACGGTCTGCAACATGTCGATCGAGGGCGGCGCCCGCGCCGGCCTGATCGCGCCGGACGAAAAGGCTTTCGACTTCTGAAGGGCCGCCCGAAATCGCCGAAGGGCGAGCCGACTGGGACGCCGCGATGCGCTACTGGGAAACGCTGCGCTCCGACGACGGCGCGCATTTCGACCACGAGATCCGGCTGGACGCTGCAAAGCTGCCGCCGATCGTGACCTGGGGCACCTCGCCCGAGGACGTGGTCTCGATCACCGGCGTCGTGCCCGATCCCGACGAGATCGCCGACGAAGCCAAGCGGCTGTCGAAGCATCGCGCGCTGAAATACATGGGCCTGAACGCGGGCACCAAGATCACCGACATCAAGCTCGACCGCGTCTTCATCGGCTCCTGCACCAACGGCCGCATCGAGGATCTGCGCGCGGCCGCGCAAGGTCGCCGAGGGCAAGACCGTCAACGGCCAATGTCAATGCGATGATCGTGCCGGGCTCCGGCATCGTGAAGGAGCAGGCGGAAGCCGAAGGCCTCGACAAGATCTTCATCAAGGCCGGCTTCGAGTGGCGCGAGCCGGCTGCTCGATGTGCCTGCGATGAACCCCGACAAGCTGCAGCCGGAAGAGCGCTGCGCCTCGACCTCGAACCGCAATTTCGAGGGCCGCCAGGGCTTTAAGGGCCGCACCCATCTGGTGTCGCCGGCGATGGCGGCGGCGGCGGCGATCGCCGGGCACTTTGTCGACATCCGGGGTGGCGTTAGCCCTCCTTTGCCTAGATAGCGAGGCGTTCCGGAAACCGCCGCGCGTAACACGCAAAGTGCAGACTGGTCCCTTGCGAAGAGCTTTTCGCGAGGGAGACTGCCGTGGCGGACAAGCCAAGAATTTGTCGATTTGATCGCTTGAGGGCGATCGGCCCAGTCGTATCGCCGATCGATGCCGCGCATCGCTCGATCTCCCGGACAGCGCCCAAGGAAACTCGCGCCTTCAGCCACTGGCCGCCGGAGCACTGGGCAGCAGTGGCGGATGGAGACAGCTGACGCCGTGGAAGATCAAGCCGTGGCGCGCGCAAAGCGATTGGGATTGAGCAGCATGCGTTCTGCCGCATCGAAGAAAACAGGCGCCCCACCGGGCGCCTGTTTCGTTTCAGCCCGCACCACCAATGGCGATACGGGATCCGTAGTAGCGGTGCGCGCCAGTGGTGCCGATGCCCTGGACGACAGCGGGCAGATCTTCCGCGGCCCGTGATAGGCCCAGATCACGCGGCAGTAAGCGGTGCCGGTAGCCATAGTAATACCGGTATCCGTAATAGCTCGGCGCCCGATAGAACCGCCGGTGAAAGTGATGCCGGTGGTGGAAGTGCGGCCGGTGATGGGCGCGTGGCGGACTCCGTGGCGCATTGCCGCCGCCGTGGAGACCGGCGCGGCGCAGAAAGCCGCCACGATGGATCGCAACAACACCACCGCCTCTGAACCCTCCGCCATGGAACGCGGCACCCGCCAGGCTTCCTGAATCCTACCGCCATGAAACCCGCCGCCGCGGAAACCACCACCGCCGCCGCCACCACGAAAGCCACCGCCTCCACCGCCGCGGAAACCACCGCCGCCGCCGCCATGACCGCCATGCCGGACTTCGGTCGCCAAATCGTCGGTTGCAAATTTTGCTGAAGGCGTGCCGTGCCGGGGCTTGCAGTTAGCGAAGAGCGCCTCGGCGCGCTGCTGTGATGCCGCCGCGAACGCAAAGAAACGCAGAGCCGCGGCCGTCACGCCCAGACGGCGGACAAGGCCGCGACCGGGACCGGATAGCGCCATGGATGAACCTCCTAACCGGCGACGGCGCGCCTTCGCAGCCGCTCTGCGGGCTGGTCCCCGTCGCGTTTCTTTGCGATCGCGTCCCAACGTGACAGCGTTTGGAGACGAAGGCACGTGAACGCGCCATGAATGCATCGACCGCAAAGATGAACGTGCGAACGAAAACGCAAAAGAGATTTTGCGGTTGACCGAGGACCGGCGCACGCTCACCACCAGACCCGGACCAAACCCGATGCCGAAAGGTAGAACGGCGCCGGTGAATGGTAAGGATATGGCCGATGGTAGACGTGGCCGATCGTAATGAGGTGGGACGGTAGTACCGGGCGAGAAATGAGCCGTGGAAAGACGATGGTGGCGCCTGACAGAGCGGTTCGCGCGCGCTGAAATCGGTGGCGCCGGATGTGCCGGCACTTTGCGCCTTCGCCTGCGACGCTGCGCGCGACCGGACTGATGCGCGGCCACGCTCCGGCAACCACGAGCGCGCTAGCGACGAGGGCTGCCCCCGATCAAACTCCTCGCCCGACGGTTACCTTCGTTGATCCAGATGTCCGGGAGATAACGGGCAGCAATCTCGCCAGTTTCAAGGCAACCCTTCAAATCCGAAACAGGCCCGCAATCAACGGGCCTGCTCGATCGCTTGCGCTAAGCTCTCGCGCTCACCAGCGGTGCCAGTGGCGATGATGGTGATGGCGGTGATGCCACAGCGGTGCCACCGATGATGAGTGACGGTGCCGCCGGTGCACTCTCCGTGGTCGCCAGCCTGGCGTCGCGTCCTGAACCGCCGCGGCGGCGCCGGGATTGGTGCTGAGCGACAGCGCATTTTGGCGCGCTCGGCCGGCGACTGCCAGCGCGAGCGGCGCGCCAACGGCGGCGAGCCCCAAAATCCTCGTGAACGGCGTGAATGCTCTCCTGGGCCGAGGGTGTCCACGTCTGCGCCGAGATCGCTCGCCGCAACGCCGCACGCAAACTGACGCCCGCGACTTGAACGGGTCCCGAAATGAATGCGCCACGAAGATGAACGTCGAGACAGCACGCGCCGCCGGCTTAAAATTCTCACGCATCAAACCCGCGTGGTAGACTGGCGCCGTATCTTCGACAGCGCCTACGCTCTGGAGATTTCCATGACACTTTATTTCGCATGCACCCTGGCCGACATCGCGCAGCAGCGCCGGTGGTGACTTCAATTACCGCGGCCGCGTTGTGGAGCAGCGCCGCGCTGGCGTCGCAAGGCCCCGGCGCCGGCATGGGGACGGCGTCAAACCCCTCACCCAGACGGTGATGGCCGTTCTCGTCTATGGCTTGTCGGCAATCATCGTCGGCTTGCACAGGCTCGATCGGCGTGTACGTGCGCAGGCGCTGAGCTTTCGGGAGGCTGAACCGATAAGACTCTGGCCGGGCCGCCCAGTAGCGAGTTCATGCGCGCGGGTGATCACCGTGCCGCTCGGCCGGTATTCCTGCACGTAATGCGCAGTGCAACCGCGCACGGCGTTGGGAGCCGGGGGTTGTAGCGCGGGTAGACGTCAGGGCGCCCATTCCTCCTGCCGATAGATCACGGCGGCACGCGCCGCAACGGCCGCCGGCGCTGCGCGGACACATCCGTGACCGCCGCCTGCAGCGCCGCAGCGACCCGCAGCTCCGGCGATGCCAAGTCTGCGCCTGCGCTTCATCGAACCGGGGAGCACGAAGGCCCGGCAAAAGCAGCCCAAATTGCAAAGCAATACGTAACTTGA
>ERZ1370068.2544-contig-1687_pt1 | contig 20100 bp, 37 predicted proteins | sample MGYA00561227_ERZ1370068 | MGnify/ENA primary metagenome ERZ1370068 (study PRJEB38410, sample SAMEA6850437) | metagenome | study: Metagenomic assessment of the ecological functions of the soil: analysis of the soil microbiota associated with the... | reverse complement strand
GTGTACTTCGTTCAGTTACGTATTGCTTCCGTTTTCGGGTCGGCTTTCACGGCGTCGTCGAACAATACCGCGTCGCCGCGTTTCAACGTTACGCGCAACGGCGTGGCCGGTTCGATACTGAAGAACTGAAGATTCACGCCGGACGCCTCGGCCGAGAGATTGATCAGGATGTTCTCGTTCGCATGCGTCACGTTGCTCATGCCGACGGTCGGGCTGTAGGTTTCCGGAATCGACACTTCGCCCAGTGCGGGAAAGTTCAGCGCTGTGGAAAAACTGGTCCGACACGCCCGCCCACAATTCGATGTAAGGCCGCTGTTCGTTCGGGTCTTTGCGTGCGTCGGTTTCGTTCGTAAACGACGGAAATCCCCACGTCCACATTTTCAAGCCCGGCGTGACCGTATTGTCGGCGATGCGGATGATCCCCTCTTCGTTGTCGTGGTTGATCACGCCCCAGAAATTCCCGCCCTGCATATCGGGCGCCGCGTACGCGATGCCCATCGTCGGCCAGTTCTTGAAGTAGCGCAGTTTTTCGAAACGGCTCTTGCCCAGACCTAAGCTCTTGTCGCCGTCGGACAGATTGGCCGACCAGTCGGGGCGTGCTGTAGGCCTGGATCGGCGCGATGATTTCGGCGCCGCCGGTAGTTTTGGGATTTTTCGGGTCCGATCCCGGCGCGAGCGTCGTGCACGTCCAGTACTCGTATGTGGATCGTCTTGTCGTGCGGATTTTTCAGCACCATGCGCGCATCGAGCGCGGCGCGATCGGCTTTCAGCGTGACATAGTAAGTCGCTTCGATGCCCGTCGAGCCCTCCTGAACCTCCTCGGTGCCGCGGAATACTCGAAATCGTCTTTAAGCGACATCGACACCGTCACTTCGCCGGCACTCTCCTTCACCACCTTGAAATCCCACGGCTTCAGCCACGTCCTGCCGTGCTCGGCATCCGGGAACGTGGGGAAGATGCCGCCATACACCATCAGCCAGTCGTAATAAAAAATGCCGCCCTTGATCCCGTAAGGCACGCCTACTTCCGTGCGATAAAGCTGTTCGTGGCCGGTCGGCTTGTAAATGATGGAAAGAATGCGCCCGCCAAATTCGGGCACGAGCGTTACCTTCAGATAACGATTCTCGAGCACGTGGGTCCTGAACGTGCGATCGACGATGGTCTTCTTGTCGAGCGACCCGCTGACGAGATCCGTTCTCCGCATTGGTCGCGTACTTGACGGTGCTCCACGTAATCGTCGACTCGCTGAGAGACACTCTGTCGGGCACCGGCGACGCCGCATGCACGACGGCATGAAACGCACAGACCGCCGAAAGTGCTGCAACCGCGAAACGGACACGGGTACGCGAGGGAGCATGAATTGCCATTTGCGTCGCCTTCGAATGAGCGCGGGCGATCCTATCCCGCTGAAATATCAGATGGCTGGAGGGTCCGGCGAAGAATCTGGCGGCGACCGCCGACGGCAAACGGAGAAGCGCCGGGCAGCAAGGGCGAATTGATGTCGCTATCGATGCGCCCCGACTGTTGGGTGTAGCCGAACCCGAGTGACAGGCTGACATTCGGCGCCGGCTGGAATTCGACGCCCGCATGCGCGCTATAGCCCGGCAGTGTGCCGGACGTGGTGTCGAAGGCGGCAAAAGGGCCACCGATGCCGGCATTATATTTCAAGGTGTCGAAACCGGCATAGACCGTGAGGGGTAACCGCGTTCTGGAAGTTGTAGCCGAACTGCACGCCTTGGTAATAAAGCGAGCCGAAATTGCCGAACGCTCCATCCTGGTTGATGCCGTTCATGCTCAAACCCATGCCGCCGCCTTCGCCGCCGACAAACCAGCCGTTCGGAAAATTGTAGCGCATATAGGAAAAGCCGCCGGCTCGGGCGTCACTGCCGTCAAAGCCCGGAAAGTTGCCGTAAGTGTTCGAGCTCTGGCCGACGGTTGGATTGCCACCGAAGCCGATGGGCCAGCTTGGGATCCAATATGTCACAGGGGCGGCCTGGGCATGGGCCGTTCGCCCGCCCAGACAGAGCGCCGCCAATACGAATGCGAGACCTAATCTGCTTGCGAAAATGGACATCCGCGCTACCGCCAAGTGTCCGTGAAACTATACGGTCTGGATATCAAGAACGCCAGTGCGGCGCCGCTGGCCGTCGCATCACCAAAGATGACAGGAAAACCGAGTTTTGCGTGACTGCTCCATTGCTGATTTGCCCGTCGGGCGGTTTGTTGACAGGGCTGTCGAGTCTTATTTCTGGTTTTCCGAAAAATATTTCTGTTCCCACTCACCCCAAATCAGATCTAGAACTTTTCGCATCCCACCCCACCAGAGGGGCGTATCGTGATCGTCACGGACGCGGGGAGGGATGCGGTGGACGCGGCAGCGTTTTGCGCGCGACGGGATTGCAGGGCGGGTTCGAAAGACTTGTGAGCGATCAACAGCGAGCGGACGAGAGATGTTGCAGCGTACGGCGAAGTCGTGTGGTCCTGACGCCCCGACGCTGGCGTCAAGTTCGCGGAGTTAAGTCGGCCCAACCGGGCTTAGACAAAACATATCCGCTGGACGACGGTGGCAAAGAGCCCGGTCACCGGGGAGAGCTCGAAGGAAACCGTTAAAACCATTGCGTGCGGGAATGCCGGGTGATTCCGGTGTACTCGTTGTTACTCGTGTGCGTTCTACCAATACCAAGTGCACACGAGGCCGCGGGTGCAACGGGCATCCGGCGTTCCCCACGCACCGAGAGATAAACACAAACCTCGGGCGCATCGCGCCGCGAGGCGAAGTCGTTTTTCGTCATTGCGGGCAGCGAAGGACGCGGCGTCTTCCACTCTTATGTCCCGGCCATCCACGTCTTTCTAGCTGGCACACGCTCAAGACGTGGATGCCCGGACACAAGCTCCGGGCATGACGAGGTTTGGTCATAAGAGCCGATTCCGTGGACTGCATTCCAGTCATGCGCTCAGGATGAGGAGATGGTTTGAGTGTATCCGCTTCGGATCCGATCGTCATCAATGTCCCTACGACCGGCAAAAAGCTCGCGGATCGCCGGCAGGAAGAAAATCGCGACATTGATCGCGAAGCCGATGCTCCACAGGATCGAGCGCAGCGTCGGGCGATCGCCGAGATAGGTGAAGACATAGGCGATCCGCACGATCAGGAACAGCACCGCCAGCTCGTCGATCAGGCGCTGCGGGCCGGCGCGGAATTCCGCCAGCAGCACGGCGGCGGCGAAGAACGGAAAGGCCTCGATGCCGTTGTGATGCGCGCCGAGCGCGCGCGCGCGAATCGGATCGTCGTAGAACGCGGGATCGCGCGGTCTGGCATTGTCGAAGCGGCGAAAGCCCGATCCATTTGACCGGCGCGATCGTCAGCAGATAGAGCATCAGCGTTCCGAAAACGCACCATTCGGCGATCGTCATGGTTCCTCCCGACCCGCGGCAATCGGTACCGACAGTATCGAACCGGCCATTATCTTGACAAGGATGGTGCAACGCGCGAAGCCACGGAAATCATGACCGCGGTCGTTCCCATCGGAAGCGCAAAGCCTGCGCCGGAAGCCAGGCCGGAGCGCGTCGGCGTGCTGCTGGTCAATCTCGGCACCCCCGACACGCGCGGACGCGCAGGGCGTGCGGGTCTATCTCGAAGGAATTTCTCTCCGATCCGCGCGTGATCGAGGATCAGGGGCTGCTGTGGAAGCTGATCCTGAACGGCATCATCCTGCGCATCCGTCCCGGCCGCAAGGCGCGCGACTACCAGAAGATCTGGAACACCGAGAAGAACGAATCCCCGCTCAAGACGATCACGCGCGCGCAGGCCGAAAAGCTTGCCGAAGCGATCGCCGACCATGACCATGTCGTGGTCGATTGGGCGATGCGCTACGGCAATCCGTCGATCCGCTCGCGCATCGATGCGCTGACCGCGCAGGGCTGCGACCGGCTGCTGGTGGTGCCGCTCTATCCGCAATATTCCGCCGCGACCTCGGCGACCGTCTGCGACGAGGTGTTCCGCGTGCTGGCCGACATGCGCGCGCAGCCGACGCTGCGGGTGACGCCGCCCTATTACGACGATCCCGATTATATCGAGGCGCTGGCGGTCTCGATCAACGCGCATCTGGCGACCCTGCCGTTTCAGCCCGAACTGATCGTGGCGTCGTTCCACGGCATGCCGCAGAAATATGTCGACAAGGGCGATCCCTATCAGGCGCAGTGCATCGCGACGACCGACGCGTTGCGCAAGCGCATGGGCCTCGATGCCTCAAAACTGATGCTCACATTCCAGTCGCGCTTCGGCTTCGACGAGTGGCTGCAGCCCTATACCGACAAGACCATCGAGCAGCTGGCGAAAGACGGCGTGCAGCCGCATCGCCGTCGTGACGCCCGGCTTCTCCGCCGATTGCCTGGAGACGCTGGAAGAGATCGCGCAGGAAAACGCCGAGATCTTCAAGCACAATGGCGGCGAGCAGTTTGCCGCGATTCCCTGCCTCAACGACAGCGATCCCGGCATGGACGTCATCCGCCAGCTGGTGCTGCGCGAGCTTCAGGGCTGGATATAGGCTGATCTGACGATAATTGACGTCATACGCATTGCTCGCCGTTCGAGACTGCCGAACATCTGGCGGCCGGCAAACCGATCCCTAGCTATATAACGATAGCGAGAACAGCCGGCTGAACCGGCGCGCGCGGCTTTGCTGACAAAATGAGAGACCGCGCTCCGGCGAGCGCATCTTGCCGGCTTTGGAGGATTTCATGACTGGTTTCGACATTTTCGCGATCGCGCTTGTGCTGCTGGTCATCGTTACGCTGTTCGCCGGCGTCAAGACGGTGCCGCAGGGCTATCGACTGGACCATCGAGCGGTTCGGCAAATACACCCGCACGCTGTCGCCGGGGCTGAACATCATCGTTCCCTATTTCGACCGCGTCGGCCGCAAGATGAACATGATGGAGCAGGTGATCAGCATTCCCGAGCAGGAGGTGATCACCAAGGACAACGCCACCGTGACGGTGGACGGCGTCGCCTTCTTTCAGGTGTTCGATGCCGCCAAGGCGAGCTACGAGGTCGCCAATCTCAACCAGGCGATCATCGTGCTGACCATGACCAACATCCGCTCGGTGATGGGCGCGATGGACCTCGACCAGGTGCTGTCGCATCGCGACGAGATCAACGAGCGCCTGCTGCGCGTGGTCGATGCCGCGGTGTCGCCGTGGGGCTGAAGGTCAACCGCATCGAGATCAAGGACATCGTGCCGCCGGCCGATCTGGTCGAGGCGATGGGACGGCAGATGAAGGCCGAGCGCGTCAAGCGCGCCGACATCCTGCAGGCCGAAGGCCAGCGGCAATCGGAAATCCTGCGCGCCGAAGGCGCCAAGCAGGGCCAGATCCTGCAGGCCGAAGGCCGCAAGGAAGCCGCGTTCCGCGACGCCGAGGCGCGCGAACGCTCCGCGGAAGCCGAGGCCAAGGCGACGCAGATGGTCTCCGAGGCCATCGCCAAGGGCGACGTCGCCGCGCTGAACTATTTTATCGCCGACAAATACATCAAGGCGTTCGGGCAGTTTGCGGATTCGCCGAACCAGAAGGTCGATCATGCTGCCGATCGAGGCGGTGAGCATTGCTGGGCTCGCTCGCCGGCATCGGCGAGATCGCCAAGGCGACCTTCGGCGAAAGCGCGGCATCCGCGCGGCCGCCGCGCGCCGCGTCTCGGTGCCGAAGCCGGACCGAACCGCCGCCGGTACCGCCGCAACGCTAGAGTTTGCTCGATGAAGATCGGATCGACGTGCGAGTTCGTCACCTCTCCCGTGAGAGGCTCGGATCGCTCTTGCGATCTGGGATGAGCGATTGCCGTGCGACATCGATAAATAGACAACGAGGGTCAACATGACCGAGATGTTTTCCACGCTGGGCACCTGGAACTGGCTGATCTTCGGCTTCATCCTGATGGCGCTGGAGCTGCTTGCGCCCGGCGTCTTCTTGTTCTGGCTCGGGCTCGCGGCGCTGCTGGTCGGGCTTGCTGTCGTTTGCGATCAATCCGTCCTGGCAGACTGCAGATCCTGATGTTCGCGGTCTTCGCGGTCGCCGCGGTGCCGCTGTGGCGGCGCTTCGCGCGCAGCAGTCAAGCCGTCAGCCGAGAGCAATCCGTTTCTCAACAGGCGCGCCGATGCGCTGGTCGGCCGGGTGTTCACGCTGGAAAAGCCGATCATCGACGGGTCAGGCACGGTGCGGATCGACGATACGATCTGGCGCGTCGCCGGTCCCGATGCGCCCGCCGGCAGCCGCGTCAGGATCGTGCAGGCCGATGGCGCCAGCCTGACGGTGGCTGCCGTTTGAAATGATTTCGGCTTGCGCTTGCAATCCGCTACAGATAATGTGAAGCGTGACGCTACGGTTATTGTAGCACGGGAGTACGACCATGTCACGCATCGCGCCGCTTGAGCCGCCTTATGCGCCGGAAATCCGGTGAACAGTTCGACCGCATCATGCGCGGCGCGCCGCCGCTGATGCTGTTTCGCGTGATCGCCGGCAACGCGCGGGCCTGGGAGAAATTCCGCGCCGGCAGCCTGCTGGACCGCGGGCCGCTTCGCTTAAGGGAACGCGAGATCGTCATCGACCGCACCTGCGCGCTGAACCGGATGCGAGTATGAATGGGGCGTGCATGTCGCGACCTTTGCGCGAAGCCGCGCATCTGACCGATGAACAGGTCCGCGCGACCGTGCTGGGCGACGCCGACGCGCCGTGCTGGTCGGCGGCCGAGCAGGCGCTGATCGCGGCCGTCGATGCGCTGCATGACCGCGCCACGCTGAGCGACGCACGAATTCAGCGGCGCTGTCGGCGCATTACGACGATGCGAAGATTTTCGAAATCATCCTGCTCTGCGGCTTCTATCGCACCGTGTCGTATCTCGCGAACGGGCTGGACTCTGCCGCTGGAGGCAAACGCGGCGCGGTTTCCGGTGAGCTAGCCGTCATTCCGGGGCGCGAAGCGGGCCGAGCCGACCGATCTCGATGTCGAGTCGTGTGGGCACTGGAGCGACGCCTTCGAATGCCACGCCGTACGATGACGTGCCGATGCTACGCCACGCCCGCGCGCAAGATGTCGTGCAGGTGCACGATGCCGACCGGCTTGTTGGCATCGGTCACGATCAGCGGCGGTGATCTTCGACGAGTTGAGGATTTCCAGCGCTTCGCTGGCGAGCAGGTCGCGCGCGATCGTCTTCGGATTTTTCGTCATCACGTCGTCGACGAGCGGCGGTCATCAGATCGGGCCGCATGTGGCGGCGCAAATCGCCGTCGGTGACGATGCCGACGATCGCGCCGCGCGCATCGACGATGCCGACGCAGCCAAAACCTTTCGACGACATCTCGACCAGCGCGTCGGACATTCTGGTGCCGAGCGGCTTCAGCGGCACCGCGTCGCCGGCGTGCATCAGGTCGCGGGTATATTTCAGCATGGCGCCGAGCTTGCCGCCCGGATGCAGCACGCTGAAATCGACCGAGGTAAAGCCGCGGCCTTCCAGCAGCGCGATCGCCAGCGCATCGCCCAGCGCCAGCAGCATCAGCGAGGAGGTGGTGGGCGCGAGATTATGCGGACAGGCCTCGCGCGCCTTCGGCAGCGTCAGCGCGATGTCCGCCGCCTTGGCTCAAGCGTGGATTCGCGCTCCGCCGTCATCGCGATCAGCGCGATGCGGAAGCGCTTGGCGTAGGTGATGAGGTTCTTCATCTCCGGCTGCTCGCCGGACCACGACAGCGCCAGGATGACGTCGTCTGGCGGTGATCATGCCGAGATCGCCGTGGCTGGCCTCCGCGGCGTGGACGAAGAAGGCCGGCGTGCCGGTGGAGGCGAAGCGTCGCCGCGATCTTGCGGCCGATATGGCCGGACTTGCCGAGCCCGGTGACGATCAGCCGCCCCTTGGCGTTCCTGAATGAGATCGGCGGCGGCGGCAAAGCGCGCGCCGAGATCGGATTGCAGCGCTGCGGTAGCGCCGTGATGCCGCTGCCCTCGGCATCGAGCGTGCGCAGGGCCGACTCGACGGCGGCGTTCAGCAGGATCGGTGCCGGATGATTTTGCCATCAGCGGTTTCGGATTGGCCATGTCTCGGTTCCAGGGAGGGGCGTCGGTTTCGCCCCGGACCCTCCTTAGCATGGCCCGTCCGGCGATGCGACGCGAGGCGGCCGCTCTCAACGCGCTCATTAACCATAATTGTTTTAACTCCATTAACGACGTTTTCCGCGAGGCGGCTCGCGCGGCGCGCTCGATCAAGTATCTGACGATTTGGCTGGGGTATTTTCATCGTGATGGCGGGTCCAGCAAAGGGCCGCAGCAGGCGCGCGAGGTCCTTGCGCGCGGCTATTGCCGTGCCTTGCGCTGATCTGCGCTGATCGCGCTGAACGCGCATCGCCCAGGCCAGACCGTCACGCACCGACCTGTTGCGTCCCGATCCGCGACGGCCAGGTGATCGCCGCAGGATTCGCCGCTGCGCCGGACCAGCCGCAGACGAACGATCCGCCGCAGACCGGCGATGCCGCAACGACGCCGGCTGCGCGACAAGGACACGCCCGCGCCGTCGCGGATCGGCAGCATCCCGACCTATGGCCTGCCCGCCGCCAGCGGCGCGTCGACGTCCGGCTACGACTCGCTCAATCGCAAGCGCAGAAGCCGAAATATTATCCGGGCCAGGCCAGGCCGAAACCGCCGCCGGGTCCCGGCAGCCACGCCGCCGATGCTGTCGAACGCGCCGCTGCGGCTGTCGGTTCCGCCGTCGGAGACCGCCAACAAGACGCCGATCCCGCCGGCGATGGCCGGCACGGTGGCCGGCCAGCCGCCGCGCAAGCGCCTGAGGATCGACGACGATCCGTTCGGCGCGGTCGGCGATTACGCCGGCAGCTTCCTGATCAAATCCGCGGTCGAACTCGGCGGCGGCTACGACACCAATCCGGCGCGACCGCTGCGTGCCGAAGGGATCGCCGTTCTATGTGGTCGCGCCGGAATTTCTCGCGGTCTCCGACTGGGAGCGCCACGCTGCTGGTCGCCGACCTGCGGGGATCGTTCACCGGCTACGGCAACACCTTTCCGCCGCCGGCCGACGGCACGATCGTCGTCGGCGCCGGTCGATCTCGACCGGCCGGATTTCATCGGCCATGTCGACGGCCGCCTCGATGTCAGCCACGACACCCGCCTGTTGGGCACAGACGCGGTTGCGCGTCTCGACCGACAATCCCGGCAGCCCGAACGTCCAGGCCGGCCTCGCCAGATATCCGGTTTATACGACGTTCGGCGGCACCTTCGGCGTCGATCAGAGCTTCAACCGCCTGCAGCTTTCCGCCGGCGCCACCGTCGACCGCACCGTCTATCACGAACTCGCAACTCACCGACGGCACTCGACCAGCAACGACGACCGCAACTACAATCAGTTCGGCGGCCTCGGCGCGCGTCAGCTACGATCTGATGCCGGGCCTCAAGCCGTTCGGCGAGATCGAGGGCAACAGCCGCGTCGCACGACCTGTTGGCTCGATCGCAACGGCTATCAGCGCAATTCCAGCGGCGGCAAGCGTCAGGGCCGGCACGCAGTTTCGAATTCTCGCGGCTGTTGACCGGCGAAGTCTGCGGTCGGCTGCGGCGCGCGCGCACTTATGACGATCCGCGGCTGCTGCCGCTTGCAGGGCCTGCTGACGTCGGCCTTCGCTGATGTGGACCGCGACGCCGCTGACCACCGGCGAAATTCATTCGCCACCACCTCGATCGACGAGACCACGCTGCCCGGCGTCTCCGGCGTGCTGACGCACATCTACACCGCGGAAGTCGATCACGATTTCCGCCGCTGGCTCACCGGCATCGGCAAATTCACCTGGGGCTCGCAGCGACTATCAGGGCGACGGCCGCTCGCGACCGCATCTATACGGTCTCGGGCGACCTGATCTACAAGATGAACCGCAGCCTGTGGGTCAAGGGCACGCTGCGCCGCGACTGGCTCGACTCCAACCTTCCCGGCAACAGCACGGCATCGACGGTGGCGATGGTCGGGGTGAGGGTGCAGAATTGCTGCGCTCTCTCACCTCGCCGCGTTTGCGGGAGTAGATCGTAGGGCGGGCAAAGGCGCTCTCTGCGCCGTGCCCACCAGACTGAATCAGTGGTCACACGGCAATGGTGGGCACGCTCCGCTTTGCACCGATCGAGCTGCCGCATTGATCACTCGTTCGCGGTGGTCTCCGGACGCCAGGTCAGCAGACGGTCCTCGATCATGGTCAGCAGCCATTCGGCGATTAGCGCCACCACCGCGATCACGATCATCGCCGCGAACACGCCGTTGGAATCGAACGAGCCCTGGCGCGGTCGCGATCAACAGTCCCATGCCCTCGCGCGCGCCCAGGAATTCGCCGACGATGGCGCCGACCAGCGCGAAGCCGAAGCTGACGTGCAGGCTCGCGAGGATCCACGACAGCGCCGAGGGGATCACCACCGCGCGCGTCATCTGCCAGTCGCTGGCGCCGAGAATGCGCGCGTTCGCGATCAGGTTCTTGTCGGCCTCGCGCACGCCCTGGAACGCGTTGGCGAACACCACGAAGAACACCATCACCACCGCCAGCGCGATCTTGGACGCCGCGCCGAGGCCCAGCGCGACGATGAAGATCGAGCCCAGCACCACGCGCGGGATCGAATTCGCGACCTTGATGTAGATCGAGAACACGTCCGACAGCAGCTGATTGCGTCCGAGCGCGATGCCGCAGAGAATGCCCATCACGGCGCCGATCAGGAAGCCGGCGCCGGCCTCATAGATCGTCACCCAGATCTGCTTCCAGAGCGGGCCGATCGAGGTGCCGTTCTGGAACCAGTCGATCAGCTTGTGCCACGATGCCGCTCGGCTGGCCGAAGAAGAACGGATCGATCAGGCCGGCGCGCACGCCGAGCTCCCAGCCGCCGACCAGAAACACCAGCACGGCAAGCCGCAACGCCAGCACCAGCCGCGGCGCGGCGGCGCAGCCGCTCGACCATGGTTTCGATGCCGAACGGTCGGCGGCAGGGGTGGGGATGGCTGGTTTCGGCCATGGTCAATGCCCGCCCGTGCGCGCAACACTTCCTCGCGCAGATCGTCGGAAATGTTTCGCGCAATCGCGATGAATCTTTCGTCGTAGCGCAGATTGGCGACGTCGCGCGGGCGCGGCAGGTCGATGGTGTGCACCGACTTCACCCGCGCCGGGCGCGTGGTCAGCACCGCGACGCGGTCGGCGAGCAGGATCGCCTCGTCGAGGTCGTGGGTGACGAACAGCACCGCCGACTTCGCCTGCGCCCATAATTGCAAGCAGCTCTTCCTGCATCAACTCGCGGGTCTGCACGTCGAGCGCGGAGAACGGCTCGTCCATCAGCAGCACCTGCGGATTGTTGATGAAGGTCTGCGCCAGCGCCACGCGCTTGCGCATGCCGCCCGAGAGCTGGTGCGGATGATGATCCTCAAAGCCCTTCAGCCCGACGCGGTTGATCCAGTCGCGCGCCGTCTCCTCGCGCCTTGGCCTTCGGCACGCCGCGAAACAGCGGCCCCGCCATCACATTGCCGAGCACGTTGCGCCAGGGAAACACCGCGTCCTGCTGGAACACGAAGCCGACGCGGCGATCGACGCCGTCGACCGGCGCATCGAACAGCGTGCACCTCGCCGGCCTGCGGTTTGCCAAGCCCGCGATCAGCCCGAGCGTGGTCGACTTGCCGCAGCCGGTCGGGACCGACGATGGCGAAGAATTCGCCCGGCGCGATCGAGAGATCGAAATCCTCCAGCGCGGAGAGGATCTCGCCCGTCCGGCGTCACGAACCGCCGGGCGACATTTTTCAGGTCGACGGCGGTAGGGGTTATGGCGTCCATGATCTAGTGCATTTCCGGTCACGCTTCAAGCGCCGGATCGAAATCGACGCGTCATTGCGGAGCGCAACGCGGAAGCGGTCCGGATCAGCGTATCCGCGAGGAGATCGGATTCAGCCCTCGCAAGGTGGACAGATCTCGCTCGCCGACGCAATCGCACGACTCAATGCGTCGCGTTGGCCTTGATCACGAACTCCGTGGTGTAGGTCTTCGCTCAGATCGATGGTCTTGCCCTGCACGTTGGGCGAGAAGCTCGACAGCACCTTCAGCACCGATTCCGGCGCGCCCTGCGGCATCATGCCGTCGGGCGAATATTGCGCGCGGCCCTCGCGCAGGCCCTGCACATAGAGGTCGAGCTCGCCGGCGTAATAATCCTTCGGCATCTGCGCCGCGATTTCCTCCGGCGAATGCGTGTTCATCCACTTCAGCGTCTTGACGAACACGTTGACTACCTTCTGCGCGGTCTCCTTGTTGGCTTCCATCCAGGCGCGGTCCATGTAGAGGCAGGCGGCCGGATAATCGCCGCCGAGCGCCGCGCGCGTCGCTTCCGGCGTGCGCAGATCGATGCCGACTTTGGCGGTGCCGGCCTTCACCGCGCGCGCCACCGTCGGCTCGGTGGTCATGCCGGAGACGATCTTGCCCTGCTGCATCGCCGCCAGGAACGTGTCGCCGGCGCCGACCGGCACCAGCGAGTAGTCCTGCACCTTCAGCCCGGCCTTCGCGGCCAGCGCGCGGGTGAGGAAATCCGTCGCCGAGCCGAGGCCGGTGACGCCGAGCGCCTGGCCCTTCCAGTTCGCGGGGTCCTTCAGCTTGTCGGCATCGGCCGCCTTCACCAGCACCACTTCGCCCGGCGCGATGCCGAACTGCACCACATCGGTGATGAACTTGCCTTTGGACTGCAGGTCGATGGTGTGATCGTAGAACCCGACCACGCCCTGCACTCGCGCGCCAACAGCGCGGTCGCGGCCTGCGAGCCGGAGGTCGAGTTGAACAGCTCGACGTCGAGGCCCTGCTCCTTGAAGAAGCCGAGCTGGGCGGCGAGCTTGGCCGGGCAGGTAAATCTGCTTGTCGATGCCGCCGACCATGATCTTGATCGGGGTCTGCGCCTGCGCCGGCGCGGCTGACAGGAGCGAGGCCGAAATCGCGGCGAAGACGGCAGCGGCGAGAATTCTGCGCATGGGGCGTTTCCTTGTGGCGGCGCTTTCTTGTGGTGCCGTGGCGTGAAGTGTTTGGCGGGGCCGCGGGTTCCGCATGGGGCGGTATTTCGCGGCCTGTTCGGGGGCCATGAGGCCCCGGCGCTATCCGTGTCAATCGGACATTTGGGGTGCTGGGCTGCCTCGGCAGGCTCGAACCGGCGCCAAGGCCGGGTCAAACTTGCGATGCGACGGCTGGTGAAGGCGCAGCCCGCGGAAGACCGCGAGAGGTCGGTCCGAATCCGTAAAAACGAGGACACTCGGCCAAACCAATTCTACTTGATCCTGATCGTAATTTTATTCGAAACGAGCGGCGGGTTGAACGGATAATGCTTGGCATCGCCCAGCACCAGTTGAAGCGTATGTTTGCCGGGCGGAAGTTCGATACGCGCCTCGGTTTGGCCCGCGCCAAAATGAAGATGCGACTTGTCCTGTGGAATCGGTTCGTTGGGGTCGAGCGGTTCGGTCACATCAATCAGCAAATGATGATGGCCGCTGTTCTGAAAATCGTCGCCCGCGTGGGTGACACCCATGTTGCGCAGGCCGAAGCGACACCAGAATCCGCCCTTGATCGTGGTGCCGTCCTGCGGCCACACGAAATACAGAACGGCATCTTTTGGCGCGGGCTTTCCTTGAGCCCAGGCGGCAAATGACAGGCAAGTCAGCGCCGACGGACAGCGCGATCAGCCGGGTGATCTTCATGACGCATGCCTCCTCTAATGCGTCTTAGAGGGACAGCGCGACGCGGAATCCGTGGGTCGGATATCGAACGTTGGTGTCGTAACTATCGCGGTTCGCCGGCCGCGCATAGCGCGCGTCATTCTTCCAGGACCCGGACCGAATGACATGCGACGCGCAGTCGCCCTCGACCCACGGTGAGCCGTCCGACGGGGCGCCCTGATAATTCTTGTGCCAGCAGTCCTCTACCCACTGATCGACGCCGCCACCCATGTCGTACAGCCCGAACGGATTTGGCTTGAAGCTGCCGACCTTGATCGGTTGCTCGGCGGCCGCGATGTCAGTGCAATTCTTGCAATTGGCCATGCCGGGCTGAAACTGGTCGCCCCACCAGTACTTTGTTTGCGTGCCTCCGCGCGCGGCATATTCCCATTCGGCTTCGCTCGGGAGCCGATATGCCTTTCGCGTTGCGCCCGCGAGCCAGGCCACGAATTGCTTGGCATCGCTCCAGCTTACGTTCGTGATCGGCGCGTCATCCTTGCCGGTTGCCACGAACGCACATGCCTTCGCTGCGGCGCATTCGTTCCATTCGCGAACGGAGATCGGATATCTGACTGATCGCAAACGGCTTGATCGTGACCTGGTGGAGCGGCTTCTCCGTGACATCGTCATTGCTGCCCATCGTGAAGCTGCCGCCGCGAAGTGTCTTCATCTCGGGCTCCCGGATCGCTGCGCGCCGGCGGTGTGGCGGGCGGAGAGCGGGCTGAGCTGGCGGCGCTGCTTGCTTGGCGGCAGGCGCTACTGGAGTCAACGGCTGAGGCTGCGGCGCTGCTTGCTTGACAGCGGGAGCCACCGGAGGCACGGGCTGAGGCTGGCGGCGCGGCTTGCTGTTCGAGGCGGGTGGCGCCGGCGATGGCAGCACCTTCGGCATCTCCGGCGAAACCGGGACTGACGCCTGATCTCCGACCTTGCCATGCGGTTGCCAAAGCACATACCAGAGGGCGCCGCTGGCGATGACCAGCAAAGTGAGGCTCAGCAGGAAAATCAGAATGTTCTCGCGTCGCTTTCGGGTCCGGCTGAAAGGCGGCCGGATCCGGAAGCACGCGGTAGACCCTGATCGGATCGGCGATGTTCTTGACTTTGCGATCTCCGAGCGACTCATATCCGCAAACCAGCTTGTTCTTGATCTGCTCGTAAATGCCGCCCGAGATGTAAACCTGGCCAGGATCGGCAATGCCCTCGAGACGCGAAGCAATATTGACGCCATCGCCGTAAACGTCGGTCTGCTTCGATGATGACGTCGCCAAGATTGACGCCAATCCGATACTCGATCCAATGATGCCTCGGCAGCGATGCGTTGCGTCCAACCATGTTTTGCTGGATGACGATGCCGCACCGCACGGCTTCGACAGGACTGTCGAAAATCGCAATAAAGCCGTCGCCGGTGGTTTTGACGAGCCTTCCGTGGTGCTCTGCGATGCTGGGCTCGATGAGGCTCGCGCTCGATCCGCTTCACGCGGCCGTGCGTTCCTTCTTCATCGATTTCCATCAGGCGGCTGTAGCCCGCGATATCGCCAGCGATAATCGCGGCAAGACGGCGCGGCGATGCCTCGCGCGGCGGCTTGCCGCTCTTGTTCGATTTGAAATCCCGAATTTCGCCCATGGCGCGTTCGGTCTCCATACACCGCCAACGGCGGTGTTAGGGGCACAAAACCAATTTCCGCGAAAATTAAAACTCGCAGATAAGAAAATTAAAACTCGCAGATAACAAGCTATCATATTGCCGGATCGGGACAAACCAGATTGAGCTTTCCTCAAAACCGGCCTCAACGTCATAGCCCGGACGGCGGTATTCGAATGTGAACCGCTTCACATATTTCGACTTCAGCCCCGGCTCGGCCTGCGTGTCCATCAAGCCTCGCAAGAGGCTTGCGAGAAGATCGATTGCCGGGCGCTCGCGCTTTTGCCCGGCAATGACCTCAGTCACCTGGTTATCCGGCCGCGCTACGCCGTGAAACCGAACAGCTTTGCTGCAGTGCGGCCGAGGATGTCGGCCTTGTCGTCGTCGCTGAGCGATGCAGAGGCGAAGATGTGGTCCACCGGGCTGCAGCTGCCAGGGATAGGGATAGTCGCTGCCCAGCACGATCTGGCTGGCGCCGACCTGGGCCGCCAGATGGCGGATCGCCTCGGGCGAGAAGATCAGCGAGATCGAAATAGATCTGCTTGAGGTATTCGGTCGGCTTCTTCTTGAGCTTCATCTCCGGATTGCAGCCGGCTGGGACCGACCAGGCAGGCATGGTCCGAACGATCGGCGTAGGAGGGCAGGAAGCCGCCGCCGTGGGCGGCGATCACTTTCAGCCCGGGAAAGCGATCGAGCGTGCCCTCGAAGATCAGGTGCGAGAGCGCGATCGTGGTCTCCAGCGGATTGCCGATGGTGTTGCCGAGCCAGCCGTTGCCGGCGAGCCGCTTGCTGAGTTCGGGCACGCCCTGCGGATGGATGAACAGGGGCACGCCGAGCTCCTCCGCCTTGGCCCACACCGGATGGAATTTGGGATCGGAGAATTCGACGCCGTGCGACCACGCCGCCGATCGCGGCGCCCTTCAAGCCCTGCTTCTTCACCGCGGTCTCGAGTTCCTGCACGGCAAGATCGGGCGCCTGCAGGGTGAGCGAGGCGAAGGCGGCGAAGCGGTCCGGCTTTGAGGCGCAGAGCTCGGCCAGCTTTTCGTTCTGGATCTTCACGATCTGGGCGGCAAGGTCGCGCTCGCGGCTGTACCAGAAGGGATTGATCGACAGCACCTCCATGTCGATCGGCCTGCGCGTCCATGGCGGCGAGCCGCTTGTCGATCTCGATGAAAGCCTCGGCCGCGCCGTTGACCGGCGGAAGCTGGGCCGCGGCGGCATCGGCGCCGAGCAGCGCGCCGGCTTCGCGGAAGTGGCAATGGGCGTGCACGTCGATGGTTTTGACCCGCTTGCCGCCGACCGTGACCGGCAGCTTCTGGCGCACCGGCTGCTGGGCATGCGCGCTTTGCAGCAGACCGCAGCTGCAGAAGACAATGCCGGTGGTGACGGCAGCGGTGCCGGCTTCGAGAAAATCACGGCGTGTGGTCATGACAATTTTTCCTCCCATGGCTTTTGTTTGCTGGCGTGGTCTGCCACCACCACGCCAGATTGAAAGGGAGCGTAAGACTACCATCGGCCGACGGCAAGACGGCGTTCGCGCAACATTGCGCTTGACCGGCGGCGGCTCTATAGAAAAACAAAAACGTTTTGGGAGGTGTGCGTGCGCAGCAACCGGTTGCCAGGCAAGTCAGCGGCTTCATTCATCGCGCTGCTCGGCATCGCAATATCAGCGGCAACGCCGGTGGCCGCGCAGAAAAAGGGCGGCACGCTGCGGCTCTATCACAACGACAATCCGCCCAGCGACCTCGTTGCTCGAAGAATCGACCATCGCCTCGGTGACGCCGTTTGCGGCCGTGTTCAACAATCTCGTGGTGTTCGATCCCGCCAAGGTCCACGAGAGCCTGGAGACCGTGATCCCCGATCTGGCCGAAAGCTGGTCCTGGGACGCGACCAACACCAAACTGACGTTCAAGCTGCGGCAGGGCGTGAAATGGCATGACGGCAAGCCATTCACGGCAAAGGACGTGCAATGCACCTGGCGGATGCTGATCGGCAAGAGCGATGACGCAGGACTTTCACCGCAACCCGCGCCAGGTCTGGTACACCAAGCTGCAGGACGTCACGATCAACGGCGATTACGAGGCCACGTTCGAGCTGAGCGAGCCGCAGCCCAGCCTGCCGGTGCTGCTGGCGAGCGCCTTTTCGGCCGTCTATCCGTGCCATGTTCCGCAAGCAGGTGATGCGCACCAAGCCGGTCGGCACCGGGCCGTTCAAATTCGTCGAGTTCAAGCGCGGCGACCTCGATCCGTCTGGTGCGCAATCCGGATTACTGGAAAAAGGACCGTCCCTATCTCGATGAGATCACGTTTCGGATGATCGACAGCCGCGCCACGCGAATGCTGGCTTTCGCGACCGGCGACTTCGACATCACCTTTCCGTCCGACGTCAGCGTTCCCCTGATGAAGGACATCAAGGCGCGGGCGCCGAACGCGATCTGCGAGATGATCACCACCGGCACGCAGATCAACCTGATGGTCAATCGCGTCAATCCGCCGTTCGACAATCCGGACATTCGCAAGGCGATGTCGCTGGCGATCGATCGCAAGGCCGTTCAATACGATCCTGATGGAGGGCTTGGCGCTGATGGGCGGGGCCATGCTGCCGAAGCCCGCGGGCGAATGGGGCATGCCGCCGGAAATGGTGTCGTCGCTGACGGGGTATGGTCCCGACACCGACAAGAATATCGCGGAAGCGCAGGCAGATCATGCAGAAGCTCGGCTACAGCGATGCCAAACCGCTGCCGATCAAGATTCAGACGCGAAATCTTCCGACCTATCGCGATCGCCGCGGTGATCCTGACCGATCAGCTCAAGAAGATCCACATCGTCGGCGAACTGGACATTCTCGATACGCCGCGCTGGTACGCGAGGCTGGCGCAGGAAGGATTACACGATCGGACTGAACGTGACCGGCGTCAGCGTCGACGATCCCGACGGCAATATCGTCGAGAACTATTCGCTGCAAATCGGAGCGCAACTATACGCAGTACTGCAATGCCGAGGTGGACGGATTGCTGGCCGCGCAATCGCGCGAACTCGACAAGGAGAAACGCAGGAAAATCGTCTGGGACATCGAGCGTCTCCTGGTCGACGACGCGGCGCGCCCGATCATCATGCTCCAGCGTCGGCCGGCAATTGCTGGCAGCCCTATGTCGAGGAATTTCACGCCGCACGACAACAGCCAGTACAACAACCTGCGGTTCGAGGAAGTCTGGCTGGATAAATAGACGTTGGCGGAGTGTGGGGGCTGACACAAGGATCGCGTCATATTCCGCCACCGGGTCTCGCCTACGGCGAGCCCGATGACAGGCTCCTACGGGGTATCCAGCACGGCGCAGCCTTGAGCGATTTTCTCACTGGCGCTCTGGAATACACGGCCCCGCTTTCCGCGGGGGCGACGAGGTGACGGTGCTCACCGCGACAAGTTCCTCGTCCCCATCAGCAACGCATCGATCGCCCGCGCGCAGCGGCGGCCTTGCGGATCGCCACGCCGCGACGCGGCGACGCACCGGCCGGTCTTGAACCGCCGCAGGGGCGATCCTTACCTGATCGGAGTATGCCGCGGCGCCTGCCGTCCGTATCAGGGAGAGAGTGATGAATTACCTCGAACAGCGATCCTTCTGGCCGGTCTCACGGCCCTGTTCATGGGTGTCGGCTATTTGATCGGCGGCGCCAGCGGCGCGACCATCGCACTCGTGATCGCGGCTGCGACGAACCTGTTCGCCTACTGGAACTCGGATCGCATGGTGCTGTCGATGTATGGCGCCCACGAGGTCGATGCGCGCACTGCGCCCGAACTCGTGAGCCTGGTGGCCGCACTCGCCGCGACGGGCCGGGCTGCCGATGCCGCGGGTGTTCTTGATGGACAATCCGCAGCCCAATGCGTTCGCCACCGGACGCAATCCGCAGAACGCCGCGGTCGCCGTGACCACCGGGCTGATGCAGTCGCTCAGCCGCGAGGAACTCGGCGGGGTGATCGCCCATGAACTCGCGCATGTGAAAATCACGACACGCTGCTGATGACCATCACCGCGACGATCGCAGGTGCGATCTCGATGCTGGCGCAGTTCGGGATGTTCTTCGGCGGCCATCGCGACAACAACAACGGCCCCGGCATCATCGGTTCGATCGCGATGATGATCCTCGCGCCGCTCGGCGCCATGCTGGTGCAGATGGCGATCAGCCGCACGCGCGAATACGCCGCCGACAATCTCGGCGCTCGCATCGTCGGCCAGCCGATGTGGCTGGCCTCCGCGCTGGTCAAGATCGAGAGCGCCGCGCACGAGATCCCGAACATGGAGGCCGAACGCAATCCGGCGACGGCGCATCATGTTCATCATCAATCCGCTGTCGGGTCACGGCATCGACAATCTGTTCTCGACGCATCCGTCGACCGAGAACCGGATCGCCGAGCTGCAGCGGCTCGATGCCGAACTTGGGTCCCGGCGCGGGTGCTGTGCCCTCGGCGCGGGCGGATCGCCGCCTCGACGCGGTCCTTGGGGCGCGGCTGGCAATCGCGCGGCGTCGCGCGGTCCCTGGAGCTGAGCGGCGGGTTGAAGGACAACCGTCATGCGCGGGCTTGACCCGCGCATCCATTAATCATCGCAAAGAGTCTCATGAAGAGAACGGATTGCCGGGTCGAGTCCGGCAATGACATCTCATCGCGGCAGGTTTGTCGTCCCCATCAGGAACTCATCGATGGCGCGGGCGAGGGGCG
>ERZ1370068.10805-contig-9470_pt1 | contig 20103 bp, 25 predicted proteins | sample MGYA00561227_ERZ1370068 | MGnify/ENA primary metagenome ERZ1370068 (study PRJEB38410, sample SAMEA6850437) | metagenome | study: Metagenomic assessment of the ecological functions of the soil: analysis of the soil microbiota associated with the... | reverse complement strand
GTTACGTATTGCTGGTTGCCGCTCCGCCGATGCCGGCGGCAGAGCCGGTGGTATCGAGCCCGGCGGAGGACGAGAGCAGCGATCGCCCGCGCCGTTCCGGGATGGTGGAGCAAGCGTGTGCTCGGCAGGAGCTGACGCGTCCCGGTCTGAACCTGCCGTCGTCCCCACACCGTCGCCGTGGGCGTGCGCCTGTCGGCGCCGTCCGGTTGCGTGACAGGAACGCGCGATGAAAAGCGGCTGGGTGGATAGCGAGGCGCAGGCGGCGATCGACCGCTACGCTGCGCAGGGCATCGGCCGCGACCTTGCCGCGCGCGTCTACACCACCCGCCTGCTCGGGCGCGATCCCAAGCTTGTGCTGCACGGTGGCGGCAACACCTCGGTGAAGACGATCGTGCCCGACCTGCTCGGCGAGGAGGTCGCGGTGCTGTGCGTCAAGGGCTCGGGCGCGGACATGGCGGTGATCGAGCCCGCGGGACTGCCGGCCGTGCGCCTCGACCGTCTTGCGCAAGCTGCGCGCCCGCACCGAACTCACCGACGAGGACATGGTGCGCGTTCAGCGCGAAACCTGCTCGAGCCCGCGGCGCCGAACCCGTCGGTCGAAACCCTGTTGCACGCCTTCCTGCCGCACAAATTTGTCGACCACACCCACGCCAACGCCATCCTGAGCCTCGTCGACCAGCCGGATGGCGAAGCCATCTGCGCCGATCTCTATGATGGACGGATGAGCGTCGTTCCCTACGTGATGCCGGGCTTCGCGCTGGCGAAGATGGCGGCGGATGTCTACGACGCCAAGCCCGACGTCGAAGGATTGATCCTGCACAAGCACGGCATCTTCACGTTCGGCGACAGCGCGCGCGACGCCTATGAGCGCATGATCGCGCTCGTCACGCTGGCCGAGGGGCGGCTGCAGCGCAATCGCACGGCGGTGTTCGTGACGGCGCAACTGCCGCAGGCGATCGCGCCGCTCACCGTGGTGGCGCCCATCCTGCGCGGCGCGTGCAGCCGCAAGGATGCCAAGATCGAAGGCGCGTGGCGACGCCTGATCCTCGACTTCCGCACCGGCCCCGACATCATGAATTTTGTCGGCGGCGCGGACATTGCCCGCTACAGCCAGGCGGGGTGGTGACGCCCGATCACACCATCCGCACCAAGAACTGGCCGCTGGTGGTCGCCGCGCCAGCGAACGGCAAGGCGGATGATTTCAAGCGCGCCGCGCACGCGGCGGTGAAGGCGTTCGTCGAGCACTACGAGGACTACTTTCAGCACGCCAGAATGCGCGCGTCGGCGGCATCAAGAAGGCGCTCGATCCGCTGCCGCGCGTCGCGCTCGTCCCCGGCCTCGGCCTGTTCGGCCTCGGCCGATCGAAGAAAGACGCAAGGATCGCCGCCGACCTGGCGCAATGCGCGGTCGAGGTCATCGCGGATGCCGAGGCCATCGGCCGCTTCGAGTCGATCTCCGAAGCCGAGATGTTCGACATGGAGTATTGGTCGCTCGAACAGGCGAAGCTCAGCGCCGCGGCGGAAAGCCGCTCGCCGGCCAGATCGCCGTCATCACCGGCGCCGGCGGCACCATCGGCGGCGCGACCGCCAAGGCGTTCGCGGCGGCCGGAGCCGAGGTTGCCCTGCTCGATCTCGACGAGGCGCGGCCGCGGAGAAAGCGCAAGAACCTCGGCGGCGCGGCGCTGGCGGTGAGCATGCGATGTCACCGATGCCGCTTCCGTGTCGCGCGGCCTTCGACGGGTGGTGGAGGCATTCGGCGGCGTCGACATCGTGGTGTCGAACGCGGGCGCGGCCTGGCAGGGCCGGATCGGCGAGGTCGACGAGGCGGTTCTGCGACAAGAGCTTCGAGCTGAACTTCTACGGCCATCAGCGCGTGGCGCAGGCGGCGGTGAAGATCATGCTGGCGCAGGGCACCGGCGGCTGCCTGCTGTTCAACGTGTCGAAGCAGGCGGTGAACCCGGGACCGAATTTCGGCCCGTACGGCCTGCCCAAGGCGGCGACGCTGTTCCTGGTGCGGCAATACGCGCTCGACTACGGCGCCGACGGCATCCGCGCCAACGCGGTCAACGCGGACCGCATCCGCTCGGGACTGCTCACCGACGATTTCATCGCCGAGCGCGCCAAGGCGCGCGGCTTGAGCGAGAACGACTATCATGCGCGGCAACCTGCTCGGCCGCGAGGTCACCGCCGACGACGTGGCGCAGGCATTCCTGCATCAAGCGCTCGAATTGAAGACCACAGGCGACGTGACCACGGTCGACGGCGGCAACATCGCAGCGGCGATGCGCTAGCGCCCTGAGTGCGGCGGTTCAGAAGTCCGCATCATTCTTGCGGCGAGTCCGAAATGCCAGTGTCCTTCGATTCCGAGGTTCGCAAACGAGGGTGCCGCACAATGATCCGAACTCGGATCGGGGCATCTAGCTCGTGCGTCTCGCCAGCCGCTCGCCCAGCCGAACACGCCGTACATGATCGCGACCGGCAGCAGCAGGCCCCAAGGTCCGATCGTCACGTAGGCGATGGTGCCGGCCGCGGTCCCGAGCAGAAATCCGAGCATGATCGGAAACAGGCCTGCGACGCGCATGCGGGCCGCGTGGTAGGCCGCGGCGGCAGCGACATCGGCCGGAACGCGGCGGTGGGTGTGCCACGCGAATGCCAGTTCGGTCGCGTCGATGGCGATTTGTGTGGTGTTCGTGGTCATCACGTTGGTCGATGCCACGTTCTTCATCAGCAGCCGCACCGTCGCGCTCTGCATTCCCATGGCGAAAAGGCCGAGCAGGCTCGCGACCACCACGGCAACGGCATTGGGATCGGCCAGCGGCGCCCTGACAAATACCACGACCAGGAAACCGGTCAGCACCACGCATTCCAGCCCCAGCGCCCAGGCGATCGCTGCGCGGCCGCGGCGCTCGACCATGACCGCGAGCGAGGTAGTCACGACTGCCGCCAGCAGGAAGACCGGTATCGCCAGCACCTTGGTCACGGCGCCTTGCTCCTTGGTGACAAAGGCCGCCGCCGCCAGCACGAAGCTGCCCGTGACCTGCGCCACGAACATCCCGAACAGGGCCAGAACCGTGAAGCTGTCGATGAAACCGGCTGCGAAGCTCAGCAGCGGTGGAAGCGCGGCCGGAACCGGCTGCGGCCGTGGAGCAAAACCTCGCTCATGATATCCCCGGCCCACAGCACGATCCCGAAAAGTTGCAGACTTTCGGACACAGATCATGCGACCGAATAAATACCGGGAGCGAAATCGCGATTCAATCTCCAGCGATTTCGCTCGCGGCGGTCATGCCCTTGAGCCAAGCGCCGATCCGCTCCACCGCCTCGTGCATCTCCGCCGCCGAGCCCGCGTAGCACAGGCGGATGAAATGTCGGCCCTGCAGCGGATCGAAATCGACGCCCGGCGTGGCCGCCACGTGCGTCTCCTCCAGCATGCGCTTGGCGAACGTCGAAGCTGTCGTCGCAGAAGCGCGACACGTCGGCATAGAGATAAAATGCGCCATCGACCGGGAGGATTTTCTCAAATCCCGCCTTCGGCAAGCCGTCGAGCAGGATGCGACGGTTCTCCTCGTAGCCGTGCTTCACCGCCTCCATCTCGGCGCGGCCGTCGAATGCCGCCTCGGCGGCGATCTGCGAAAGCGTCGGCACCGAGATGGCGAGATTGCCTTGCAGGCGATCGATCGTCCGCACCAGCGGTTCCGGCAGCCACCATCCAGCCGATGCGCCAGCCGGTCATGCAGAAATATTTCGAGAACGAGTTGATGATCACGGCGTCGTCGGACACCCGCGCCGCGGTCTCGGCCGCGAACGCATAGTCGAGGCCGTGATAGATCTCGTCGGAGATGAAGCTGATCCCGGCAGCGTCCGCAGCGGCGATGAGATCGCGCAGCGCCTCGGCCCGTCATCATGGTGCCGGTCGGATTGGCGGGACTTGCGATCAGCACGCCCTTGAGCGGCGCCTTGCGATGCGCCGCCAGCAGCATGCTCGGCGTGATCGCCCAGCGCGTCGCCTGCGTCGTCTCGATCACCACCGGCTCGCAGCCGAGCGCGCGTGAGGATATGGCGATAAGGCGGATAGCCGGGCAGCGCGACCGCGACGCGATCGCCCGGCTCGAACAGCGCGAGGAACGCCAGGATGAAGCCCGCCGACGAGCCGGTCGTGACGACGATGCGCGCCGGGTCGACGGCGAGGCCATAGCGTTTCTCGGTAGTGCCGCGCGATGCGCGCGCGCAGCGGTCGGAATGCCCAGCGTCTCGGTATAGCCGAGCCGGCCGGACGTCGAGCGCGGCCCGCGCCGCCGCGATGGCGGCTGCCGGCGCCGGCGCGGCCGGCTGCCCGACTTCCATGTGGATGACGCGACCGCCGGCGGCCTCGATGCGGGCCGCGGCCGCCATCACGTCCATCACCATGAATGCAGGAACGTCGCTGCGCGCCGAAGGCGTCGATCATCCGTCTTGCCGCATCCAACATCGCGTTCAGGTCCTTGATGTCACGTGCAAACTCCGCCCCGCTGTCGCCGCATTTCTGCGGGCACATTGGTTCGCAGAGGCCCCGCAATCAGACGTGATCGTACCGCGTTGACCGTCCTCGGGCGCACCACTAGGTTGCGCGGGAAAATGGTGCGAAGCCAAGCGGACATGATCGGAACTCAGAGACCTATCAGGGCGCGGCCGAACGACGCCAGCGGCGCGCGCTTGTCGCCGCTGGTGACAGCGACCGCGCTGGTTTGCGCCGGCGTTCCCGCGCAGGCGCAACAACGAGGTCCGCCGATCATCCGCGACGCCGAGATCGGAACAGTTGCTGCGGGAATACACCCAGCCGATCCTGCGCAGCGCGGGCCTCGCCCAGCAGAATATCCAGGTGGTCATCATCAACGACCGCTCGTTCAACGCTTTCGTCGCCGACGGCCGCCGCATCTTCGTCAACGGCGGCGCGCTGATGGAATCGGAAACGCCGAATCAGATCATCGGCGTGCTCGCGCACGAGACCGGTCACATTGCCGGCGGACATTTGGCGCGGCTGCGCGAGGCAGCTGGCGGCGGCCACCACGCAGTCGATCATCGCGATGATCCTGGGCGTGGGCGCGATGGTCGCCGCCGGCCGCGGCGCCGTTCGGGCGCTGGGTCAGGCCGGCGCGGCCGCCATCGCGGGGCCGACCTCCGGCGATCCAGAATTCGATGTTCAGCTAGCATGCGCGCCCAGGAGGACCAGGCCGATCGCGCGGCCGTCAAGTTTCTCACCGCCACCGGGCAATCCGCCAAGGGCATGTACGAGACGTTCAAGCGGCTCGCCGACCAGATCTTCTATCAGACGCGCTACATCAATCCGTACATGCAGTCCCACCCGATGCCGAGCGAGCGCGTGGCGGCGCTTGAAGGAATGGCGCAAGAGCGAGCCCGTATTGGGACCACGAAGGATCCGCCGGCGCTGCAGCTGCGCCATGACTTGATGCGCGCCAAGCTGTACGGCTTTCTCGAGCGGCCGGAAGCGGTGGCACGCCGCTATCCGCCGAGCGACACGTCGCTCGCCGCGCGCTACGCGCGCGCCATCGCCTCCTATCGCTTCTCTGAGCGCGCGGCGCGCCTGGCGCAGATCGACGCGCTCATCCAGGCGCAGCCGCAAAATCCGTACTTCTACGAACTCAAGGGCCAGGCATTGCTGGAGGCAGGAAGGCCGGGCGAGGCGGTCGGTCCGCTGCGTCAGGCCATCCAGCTCGCCCCCAACCCCGCGCTGATCCAGATCATGCTGGGGCAGGCGATTATCGCCACGCGCGATCGCTCGCGCCTCGACGAGGCGGTGTCGATCCTGCAGGCCGCCGTGACCCGTGAACCGGAATCGCCCGATGCCTACAGCCAGCTGGCCATGGCCTATGGCCAGAAGAACGACCTCGCTCGCGCCGACCTCGCATCCGCGCAGGCGGCGTTCGTGCGCGGCGACGTGAAGACCGCGCGCGAGATTGCCACGCCGCGCCAAGACACGCTTTCCGGTCGGCTCTCCCGGCTGGGTGAAGGCCGACGACCTCGGCCAGCTACAAGCCGCCGCAGAGCGCCTGGCGCAATTGATCAAAGAAGGACCAACGACCATGAAACTTGCTTCGCCCACTCGCTGCCGCGCTGTTTGCGGTCGTTCTGGCCCTGCCGGCCGCGGCTCCTGCGCGCGCGCAATCCTTCAGCGCCGATCAGCGCGGCGAGATCGAGAAGATCATCAAGGAATACCTGCTGAGCCATCCCGAGCTGATGCAGGATGTGATGAACGAGCTCGAGAAGCGGCAGGCGATGGCGGAGGCCGGAGAAGCATCGCACCACCGTCAAGGAAAACAGCGCCGGCGATTTTCGCCTCACCGCGCCAGGTGACGCTGGGCAACCCGCAGGGCGACGTCACCGTGGTCGAGTTCTTCGACTACAATTGCAGCTACTGCAAGCGCGCCATGACCGACATGGTCGAGCTGATGAAGAACGACGCGAAGCTCAAATTCGTGCTGAAGGAATTCCCGGTATTGGGCGAGGGTTCGGTGCAGGCGGCGCAGGTTGCGGGCGGCCGTGCGCATGCAGGACAAGACCGGCAAGAAGTATCTCGAATTCCATCAGAAGCTGCTCGAGCGGACGCGGGCAGGCAGACAAGACGCGCGCGCTCGCCGTCGCCAAGGAAATCGGCCTCGACGTCGCCCGCATCGAGAAGGACATCGCGGGCGACGAGGTGAAGGCCACGATCGAGGAGAGCTTCAAGCTCGCCGAGGCGCTCGGCCTCAACGGCACGCCGAGCTACGTGGTGGGCACCGATGTCGTCATCGGCGCCGTCGGCGCTCAATACGCTCGAGGAAAAGATCAACTCGCGCGCGCTGCGGCAAGGCGACGTGCTGACGGGGCGCCGGGACCTCCCGCCGATGGGTCGAGATCCTGGCCCGTCCTGCCGACCGGTGAGCCTGCAGGCCTCAAAGACTTGCGGCGCGCTGGCGCAGGGTAAAGACCGGTGCCGTCCCGCGTCCGGTGGTGCTATCTCGTTGCGCGGGCTTGGCTTCCCTTTGCGCGCGAGGTCCCTATAAAGCGGGACACCTTCCCTGGTCACGGCGCCGGACCGTCCATGGCGAAAACCGTCTACGTCCTCAACGGCCCCAATCTCAACCTCCTCGGCACGCGCGAGCCCAAGACCTATGGCCACGCGACGCTCGGCGACGTCGAGACGCTTTGCCGCGAGGCCGCGGGACGGCGCAAGCTCGCGATTGAATTTCGGCCAGTCGAACCACGAGGGCGAAATCGTGGACTCGATCCACGAGGCTGGCGCCAAGAAGGCGGTTGGGATCGTCATCAACGCGGGCGCCTACACCCACACCTCCGTGGCGATCCGCGACGCGATCGCGGCGATCGATGTGCCGGTGGTCGAGGTCCACATCAGCAACGTCTTCGCGCGCGAGCGTTTTCGTCACCATTCGCACATCGCCCCGGTGGCCAAGGCCAGCCTGTGCGGCTTCGGGATCGAGGGCTATGCGCTGGCAATCGAGGGCTGGCCGCGATGATCGACACGCGGCAAAAGGGCTGAAGGCATGGCCGGCGAGCGCAAGAGCAAGGCGACGCGCCCAAGGACAAGCCCGCGGTCGATCACGACTTGATCCGCGAGCTTGCGCAGCTTCTGGACGAGACCGGGCTGACCGAGATCGAGTTCGAACGCGACGGGCAGCGCGTGCGGGTCGCCCGCCAGGCGGAGGCGGTCGCCGTTGCGCCGGCGCGCGCATGGCCGCTCCGACCGACGGCCCCGTGCCCGCCGCCGTCGCCGCGCCGCGTCGATCCCGCCAAGCATCCGGGCGCGGTGACGTCGCCCATGGTCGGCACCGCCTATGTCGGCGCCGAGCCCGGGGCGCGGCCATTCGTCGAGGTTGGCAGCCGGGTGGAGGTGGGCGACACGCTGCTCATCGTCGAGGCGATGAAGACCATGAATCAGATCCTCCCGCGCGCAGCGGAACGGTGATCCAGGTTCTGATCGAAGACGGCCAGCCGGTCGAGTACGGCGAGCCGTTGATGATCGTCGAGTGAATTGCTCCGGCCCCATCCTGAGGCCGAGAGGTGAGGTTGGCCGTCCGAAATGTTCGACAAGATCCTGATCGCGAACCGCGGTGAGAGTCGCGCTGCGCGTCCTGCGCGCGTGCAAGGAGCTGGGCATTCCGTCGGTCGCGGTGCATTCGACCGCGGACGAGGACGCCATGCATGTGCGGCTCGCCGACGAAAGCGTCTGCATCGGCCCGCCGCCGCCGCGCGCGAGAGCTATCTCAACATTCCGGCGCTGCTCGCCGCCTGCGAGATCACCGGCGCCGACGCCGTGCATCCGGGCTACGGCTTTCTGTCGGAGAACGCGCGCTTTGCCGAAATCCTGGCGGAGCACGACGTCCATTTCATCGGTCCCAAGCCCGAGCATATCCGCCTGATGGGCGACAAGATCGAGGCCAAGCGCACCGCCAAGCGCCTCGGCATTCCGGTGGTGCCGGGATCGGACGGCGCCATCTCCTCCGACCAGGAGGCGATATCGATCGCGCACGCGATCGGCTTTCCGGTCCTGGTGAAGGCCGCGGCCGGCGGCGGCGGGCGCGGCATGAAAGTGGCGCATGTGCCGGAGGAGCTCGCCACGGCACTCGCGACCGCGCGCGCCGAGTCCAAGGCCGCGTTCGGCGACGACGCGCTCTATCTGGAGAAACATCTCGCGCGTCCCCGCCACATCGAAATCCAGGTGCTCGGCGACGGCCGCGGCCACGCCATTCATCTCGGCGAACGCGACTGCTCGCTGCAGCGCCGCTATCAGAAAGTGTGGGAGGAGGGCCCCTCGCCCGCGCGCTCAACGCAGGCCGCGCGCAACACCATCGGCGAGACGGTGGCGAAGGCGATGCGCGAGTTCCAATATCTCGGCGTCGGCACGGTCGAGTTCCTCTACGAGGACGGCAAGTTCAATTTCATCGAAATGAACACCCGCATTCAGGTCGAGCATCCGGTCACCGAGATGATCACCGACATCGACCTGGTGATCGAGCAGATCCGCGTCGCCGCCGGCGGCGCGCTCGAATTGTCCCAGCAGGACGTGAAGTTTCACGGCCACGCCATCGAATGCCGCATCAATGCGGAGAACCCGGTGTCCTTCCGGCCTTCGCCCGGCAAGATCGTGCACTATCACCCGCCCGGCGGGCTGGGCGTGCGCGTCGATTCAGCCGTCTATCACGGCTACACCATCCCGCCCTATTACGACTCGCTCGTCGGCAAGCTCATCGTTCACGGCAAGACGCGCGGCGAATGCCTGATGCGGCTCAAGCGCGCGCTCGACGAATTCGTGATCGACGGCATCGAGACCACGTTGCCGCTGTTCCGCGCGCTGGTGCGCGAGAAGGACATCATCGACGGCGATTACCACATCCGCTGGCTCGAGGAATTCCTGGCGCGCGGCGGGATGGAGGGATGAGCGCGCGTGCTGCGGCGCGCTCCCAGAGGTCGCGGACTCGTTCGGACATAAGACCATGCCGGCAGGGCATCGCGCAGCGGCATACGCAGGTCGCCGCTGCCCGCCGGAGCACGCGTCCCGATCCGAAGTTCGCAAACTCTCGCGGCACCCCTGACGCGAACTTGAATCAAAGGACCTAGCACCGGTATGATCCTAGTGTGGTCTTTGGATCTGGAAGTTCCCAAAGGACAAGCGCGCGGCTACAATGATAGGAACTTCAACTCCCGCACTAGTGTCCCGATTCCGAAGTTCGCAAACTCTCGCGGCACCCCCTGACGCGAACTTCGAATCAAAGGACACTAGCAACTTTATGATCTAGTGGTCTTTGGACGGAAGTTCCTAAAGGAGTGCGCGGCTACAATGATAGGAACTTCAAATCCACCGCACTAGCCCGCTCAGGCAAACGACTGGGCCCGCGCGCCCTTGGCCGCGATCAGCTGGTTCAGCAGGCGACCGATGCTGAATGCATCGCAGTCGGCTTGGGCACGAACATGGCGCCCTCGACCCGCTCCTGCCGGTCCATGGCGCAGCGCCCGGACGTGTAGATCACCGGCAGATCGGGAAGCAGTTGGCGCGCGCGCCGGGCCAGCGTCGCCCCGTCCACGCCCCCGGCCAGATTGATGTCGGTGAACAGGATGTCGATCGTACGGCTGCTCGCGAGGCGGCGCAGGGCATCCAGGCATTCGTGACCACCCTCGACCACGAACCCCTGCTCCTCCAGCGCCTCTACCGCGATTTCGCTGATCAACGGCTCGTCTCTCGACCAGCAGCACCCTGGTCCGCCGCCGGATCTCGATTACGTCCCCATGACACCCCTCGCCGCTCTTTCGCGCCGTGATGGCGCGTCCCGCTTGCGAAGTGTAACGCAGTGGTGTGCCGATGGTTTGAGTGTTGCGAAAATTCGCTCAGATCGTGGCTAAAGTCGGGTTAATCCTGCCGCAGGTATTGCGAAAGAATTAACGTTACGGACGCGCTAATGCTTTGGACTTACGGCACGCGCGGCAGCGTAACCGTGTCCTCGATGATGCGCTTCTCGAAATCGCTGATCAGGATTTCGACCCGCAGGTTCCAGCGTCCGGCGACCGGAATGCGCAGATCGCCGATCCGCCACGTGCTCGTATTCGCCCCGCTCTCCCATTCCGCGCCTGCGCGCGTCGCATTCATGCGCATGGGCTCGATGCCGGCGGCGGGATTGGCGAGCACCAGCGTAACCTCCTTGGCGGCGAGCGGCTGGAACGCGCCATCGAGCAGCAGCACGCTCGCTTGCGGGCTGCGCTGCTTGGCCCGCTCGATCTCGATCTCGGCCATGGCCTTCTCTCCATGGATATGCACGGGAGATCGGCGCGTCCGCAGCGAGCGCGCGCGGCGGCGGCGTGAAGCGCCACAGCGCCACCAGCCCCAGGATCACCAACGCGATGACAAGCTCGAACGCGATCGAGATTGCGAATCAGCCGCGCCGCCGCGCCGCCGGAGCTTTCGAACGTCGGCACCAGCCGGTACCGGTTGGCCGCGGCGAGCGCGAACAGCGCGATGACCGCGGCAAGCTTGCCCGCGAGTACCCGACCATAGTTCGTCGTCCACAGGGCATCGATGCGATCGAGCTGAACGAAGGCGAGCCACAGGCCGGTGAGCACCAGCAGCACGACCACGGGCACGATCGCGCTGGAGAAGCGCCTGAGTTCGCCGACGGCGGGCGGCGCGGCGCGCAAGGCCGCGTCACGCGCGCCCAGAGCGAGCGGCAACAACGCCCCGATCCAGAACGCCACGCACACGGCATGCAGGAACAGCGCCGGGCGGCTGACGGAGCTGCGGCTGTGCCGTGCTGGCGTGGCCGCTGAGCGAAAGCGCGAGCCCCACGCCGAGGAGGCCGAGCAGCGCCAAGCCCCGGGCGAGGCGCGAAGACTCCGCCAGGCAGGCGAAGAGGCCGGCGAAACAGCGCGAAGGCGGCTGCAATCGCGGTCAGGCCATAAGAGGTCTCGAGGCCGGTTTCCCAGCTCAGCCTTGCGCGTCAAGCCGGCGAGCGGAAGATCGAGCGCATCGACGCCCTGCAGGGCGACCGACGCGGGCGCCGCGATCAGCCCGGCGGTGAGGAGCATGAGCAGCCACGGCTCCGACCGCCGCCGCGAAACCGGACTCGGCAATCCAGGCACAAAAGAAGGCGCCGCCGATGCCGGCGAAGAGCCCGACGATAGAGCACGACCTTGACCGCCCACAGCAGGCCGTGCGCACGCCGCGCTCGGCGCGACTGTCCGCGTCCGCCGCAGGCTGCGCGCTCGGCGCGCCGATCGAGAACATCAACGAGCCGCCGACCGGATGCCCGTCGGCCGAGATCACCGCGCCAGCTCAGCAGGTGCGTGCCGCGCTCAAGTTCGCGGCGCGCGGTGACCGTCACAGTGTTGTTCTCGCCCACGACCGAGCGCGAGCCGCGATCGACGCTCCATCTGGTCCGATGAGACGGATCACCAGCGGCGAGACCGGCTCGTTGAACGTCAAGCGTCAGCGCCGGCGGCAGCAGGCACGCACCGCGCCGTCGGCGGGCGATGCCCTCACCAGCGAGGCATGCGCGCACGCCTCGCCGGCGTGCGCCAGCGCGATCAACAACCCGATGAAGCCAGGCGACAACGCTTCTGCCGCGCCTGCGTCACGTGCCTGCCGCGCTACATCTTCGGCAGCAGCTTCAAGCGCCGGCGCAGGCTCGGGATATTCGCTCGGCCGGTTTGCCCGCGGCGGGAATCTCGATCCAGCGATGAACGCCCTTTTCGCATTCCTGCACCACCGGAAGTATAGAGAGCTTGCCGGCTTCGAGGTCGCCGGCGAGAAAGCCGGTGAACACGAACTCGTCGTAGAAGGCGTCGGGCAGGTTGCCGCCGGTGAAGCTGATCTCGGTCACGCCCTCGGTGAGCTTGGCGCTGCGAAAATGACTGTAGGCCTGCGGGTACTTGCCGCTGACGGTGTCGATCTTCCAACCCGGCTTCGGCATCGGCTTGACCGCGATCATTCCATCGGGGACGCGCACGCGCAGCGCGATCGGCGGCAGTGCCCTCGCAGCCATGCGGGACGCGCAGCACTGCCTTGTAGGGTGCGCCGACTGCCGCTTCGCTGGTTTCGAGGGTGACATGGGCGGAGGCGGTGCAACGGCAACGACGGCGCCGGCGGCGCCGAGAACAAGCTCGCGAAACATTTTGGATCTCCAGAGCTCAAAGGCATGAACGGCGGGCGAGAGCGCTCGCCCGCGCGGCGAAACGCGTTCAGGCCGGCGCTGGAGGCGCCTGCGATCGGCCCGGCGCGCACGGCGCCGATGCGCGAAGACGAGGATGAAGCTCGAATATGCGACTTGCCGCGAGACCGGCCGCGCGCTGCAGGGCATACCCGCGCACGTCGGGCGCAGCGCACTGCGGGCGCCGCCGACATGCAAGGCGCAGCAGAGGTGCCTGACCTTGCCGGTCTCGGGCGCCGTTGCCATCGACGGGATCGCGCGCTGCCCGATCCGTGGCAGATCGTCGGCACGCGCGATCGGATCGGCGGGCCGCAGCCGCGCCCGCCTGGGCGATCGCGGCGCCCGCGAGGAAGGCCTGCAGCACCACGAGCCATGCCGCGATCCAGAACGATCGCGCGGCGGCAGCAGTGCGCGGCAAATCTGGTTGGCATGCGAACCTCTCGCATGCCACCCTAGCACATCTTATCTTCGGGATCTCCGTATCGGCGGAGCCCGAGAGCGAACCTCATGGCGAACCGCGACACCGCCTTCATCGAGATCACGCCGGAAGTGCTGCTCAAGGCCTATGCCTGCGGCATCTTTCCCGATGGCGGAGAGCGCAGACGACCCGGCGCTCTATTGGATCGAGCCGGAGATGCGCGGCATCATCCCGCTCGATCGCTTTCACATGCCGGCGCGGCTCGCCCGCACCGTGCGCGCCGACCGGTTCACCGTCACCGTCAACCGCGACTTCGACGGCGTGCTCGACGGCTGCGCCGAGCCGCAGCCGGACCGCGCCGCGCACCTGGATCAATGCGCGCATCCGCGTCCTCTACCGCAAGCTCTACGACCGCCGCCATTGCCACAGCGTCGAAGTCTACGACGGCGACACTCTGGTCGGCGGTCTCTACGGCGTGACGCTCGGCCGCGCCTTCTTCGGCGAGAGCATGTTCCACCGCGCCCGCGATGCGTCCAAGGTCGCGCTCGTGCATCTGGTGGCGCGGCTCAAGGCCGGCGGCTTCAAGCTGCTCGATACGCAGTTCGTGACCGATCACCTCAAGACCTTCGGCGCGGTCGAGGTGCCGCGGCGGCAGTATCACAAGCTCCTGGAAGCAGCGCTCGCGTGCGAAGGCGATTTCGGCGCGCTCGGCATCAGGCAGCCGGTCACGGGAGTGCAGGCGCTTGCGGTGCTCGCGCGACGATCGCGTCGGGTTGACGCCTGAACGGCGCGAGCGGCCGCTCACGGCTCTCAGCGTTCACGTTATTCCACTGCGATCAGCGCCGCGGCGCGCCGGCTGTGGCGCGGCTTGCGGCGACGGCGAGCTGCGGCGCGGCTGCGGCCGGCGGCTTCGCCGGGGTCGCAGGCGGCGGAGCGGCCTCGGGCGGCGGCGCGGCGACCGCGACCACCGGATTTTTGCAGTCCGTGAGCCAGACGTCGTAGATCGGATGCTCGACCGCGTGCAGGCCCGGGCTCGCGGCGAACATCCAGCCGGTGAAGATGCGCTTGACCTCGCCCTGCAGCGTGACCTCGTCGACCTCGATGAAGCGCATCGGTGTTCGGACGTCTCGGTCGGCGGGCGGGTGTAGCAGATGCGCGGCGTCACCTGCAGCGCGCCGAACTGCACGGTCTCGCCGATGGCGACGTCGAAGGTGATGATGCGGCCGGTGATCTTGTCGAGGCCGGAGAACAGCGCGCCCTTGTTGGTGATCTTCTGCGACGGCGGCTCGGGATGACCTCATCGCCGGGCTGCGGCGAGGTGTCGGCGGGCTGCGGCGTGCCGCGCGGCTGGCGCTGGCCGGGCAGGCAGCCATCGGTCCGCCGGGCGCACGCGGGTCCACCGCCGCCGTGGTCCCATCGGGCGGCGGCAACGGCTGCGTTCTGAACGCCGCCGCCCGCCGGCGGAGCCTGCGCTCGCTGCTGATATTGCGGGTCCGGATATTGGTCGTCGCGGTTCTGCGGATAGCCCTGCTGCTGCGGCGCGCCTGCTGCCGGCCGCTGGGCACGCCCGATGGCGGACGCGGCGGCGGACCAAACAAGCGCCTCGAACGGATTGACGAACTGCGCCGCCGCCGGAACGACGCCAAGCGCGGCCGTGAGCGGCACGGCGATCAAGCAAGCGGTACGGAACGATCGTGCCATCGGCGAGATGGTGCTCGAAAGCCTGCGGAATCCCCTGGTTCAGCCCCGCCGGTTAACACGCGGAATAAGGCGATCAGAGGTGGGACGCCGCGCAGCGGCGTCCGAATTGATCAGATCCGCAGATGAAAGTTCAATGACCAGAACGACTTCCGCCGTTCACAATCGCCCTCGTCGGCGGCGTCATCGGCCCGGATGCCAAGCCTTGTAGTCGCCGGTCGCCTTGGGCCGGCGGCCCTGCGCCAGGGTCGAGCCGGTCGGGCGATGCGCGCCCGGCGTGCCGGTGAGGTTGGGCCGGTGCGGCTTCCACCACGGGCGCGGCACGACCGTTTCCTGCGTCGGCGGCACGTCGACGGTGTGATGCATCCAGCCGTGCCAGGACGGCGGCACGCTCGAGGCTTCGACGACGCCGTTGTAGATCACCCAGCGCCGCTCGAAGCCGCAGCGCCGGATCGATCTTGCCGCCCTTGGTGCGGTAGTAGCGGTTGCCGAACTCGTCCTCGCCGACGAACTCGCCGTACAGCGCAGGTCCAGCAGCTGCGTGCCGAAGGTCGCCCCGTTCCACCAGGTGAAGAAGCGCAGAAAAAGGTTTTCATCGGCTTGCCAAATGAATTCGGGAGGGAGGCGCGTTCATGCCACCATCGCCGCGTGAAGTCCAGGCTGCGCGGCCGGTTGCATGTGTGGCTCGCACGCCTATCCTGGCCCCGTGACGCGGCCGCGCGACATGGCCGATGGTGCATCGATGTTGTCTTCTGTCCGCGACGCGTTGTTCTGGGCGCCGCCATGGCTCTCCTCGGTCGCGGTGCTGCTCATTGCCGTGATCTGCGCGCTGGTCGCGCATCGCATCCTGTTCGTGGTTTTCGGCCGTGCCTTCGGCGACCGCCATCCGTTCCTGCGCACGGTCGTCTGGCAGACCAAGGGGCCGCTTGCACTGGCGCTGGTCGTGTTCGCGCTCGCGGCCGCGCTGCAATCGGCGCCGTTCAGCGAAACCGTCAGCGCCTCGTTCGGGCGGCTGCTGCTGATCGCCTTCATCGTGCTGACCGGCTGGATCGCCCATGTCGCGGTCGAAACCGGCAGCAGCGTCTATCTCCATCGCTTCACCGCCGAAACCGCCGACACGCTGTTGGCGCGCAAGCACATCACCCAGGTGCGCATTCTCAAGCGCGCGCTGCACACGCTGATCGTCGTGGTGACGTTGAGCGCGGTGCTGATGACCTTCGAGCCGGTGCGGCAATACGGCGTGAGCCTGTTCGCCTCGGCCGGCGTCGCCGGACTGGTCGTGGGACTGGCCGCGAGGCCGCTGCTGACCAACCTCATCGCCGGCATCCAGATCGCGACCACGCAGCCGATCCGGATCGACGACCAGGTCGTGATCGAAAACAGAATCCGGCCGCATCGAGGAGATCACCTCGACTTACGTGGTGGTCCGCTTGTGGGACCTGCGGCGGCTGATCGTGCCGCTCACCCTGTTCATCGAGAAACCGTTCCAGAACTGGACCCGCGACTCGACCAACCTGATCGGCACGGTCCTGCTCTATGTCGATTTCACCGCGCCGGTCGACGCCATCCGCGCCAAGTTCATGGAGATCGTGCAGTCGTCCAAGCTGTGGGACGGGCAAGTCGCCAAGCTGCAGGTCACCGACAGCAGAGAGAACTCGATCGAGTTGCGGGCGCTGGCGAGCGCGCGCTCGGCCGGCGACGCCTTCGACCTGCGCTGCGACATCCGCGAGCAGCTGATCGCCTTCCTGCAGAAGGAGCATCCGGCCGCGCTGCCGCATGCACGCGCGGAGAGCCTTCGCGTCGATACGCCTGAGACCCGACAACGCGCCCAGCCAGACTCGCCGCCGGACAAGCGGGAAGACACCCAGCAGGACGACGAGCGTCGGTCGCGAACTGCGGCCCGTTGACCCACCCCGCCTGCCATTGCTCCTGAGGGGTTGGCCCGCCTATGTTGCCGTCGGCGACATGGACAAGAAGAAGCATGGACAAGAAGAAGAACGAGCGGGAGAAAACGATGATCTCATTGCGGGCCTCGTTGCGGACTTGGCACCTTGCTGGCGCTTTGTTGTTGGCGATGCCGCAGGCTGCGTCGGCGCAGGCGCCGCAGCCTTGGCCCGAGCGGACCATCCAGGCGATCGTTCCGTTCGCGCGCCGGCGCGGCCAACGACATCGTCGGGCGGATCGTGCTCGAGCAGGTCTCGAAGCAGGTCAACCAGCCGATCGTGGTCGAGAACCGTCCGGGCGCGGGCGGCACGCATCGGCGTCACGGCGGTCGCGCAAGGCGCAGCCCAACGGCTACACCCTGCTGGTGCACTCCTCGTCGTTCAGCGCCGCCTATTCGCTCTACAAGAGCCTGCCCTACGACACGCTCAACGATTTCACCGCGGTGGTCGCGCTCGGGAAGACGCCGACAGTCCTGGTGACCTCGCCGGGCAAAGGCTTCAAGACCGCGGGCGACCTTATCGCCGCCGCCAGGGCCAAGCCGGGGGCGATGAACTTCGCCTCCGCCGGGCATCGGCTCGGTGTCCCATCTCGCCGCCGAGCGCTTTCGCCTGAGCGCCGGGATCGACGCCCAGCACATCCCGTTCCGCGGCCCGAACGAAGCCTTCACCGAGGTGATGGCGGGGCGGATCGATTTCTATTTCCTGCCGCTCGCGCCGGCGCTGCCGCTGGTCAAGGAAGGGCAACTGATGGCGCTCGCCGTAAGCACCGATACGCGGGCGACCGCGCTCCCCGACGTGCCGACCACGATGGAGCTTGGTCTTAAGGATCTCGGCCTATCTGTTCTGGACCGGGATTTTCGTCCCGGCGAAAACCCCGCGCGACATCGTCGACCGGATTCACACGGAATCGGTCAAGGCTATGCAGGTCCCGGTGGTGCAGGAGCGGCTCGCCAAGGTCGGCAGCGAGCCGATGCCGATGACGGTGGACGAATTCGGGAAGTACTTTCGCGACGACGTGCTCGCGACCGCCAAGCTGATGCAGCAGGTCGGGGTCAAGCCGGGCGATTGAGCGGGGCGGTACTTGGAGCGAAACGCTGATTCAATCTGAAGCGATTTCGCTCCAGGCGCCGGACGCGGACGTGCAGCCGTCCATGCTCAGCCGTTGATATCTGCCGTTGTTGCTCAGCCGTGATCGCGGCAATAGACCCGCTGCAGGTCTGAAATATCGTGCTGCGGGGCGCAGTATTGCGCCAAGGTGCCGGCGCCCTGCACTCCGGTCCGCGTTTGCGCAAGCGTTGAGGGCGTCGCCATCAGGGCGAGCGCGCATGCCAGTGCGGCCGTAACCGCATATTGCTTCGCTGCCGTTTTCATCGTCGTCCCTCGCTCTGGAAAGGCGGCCGGCGCGAACGCCGGCCGCTCTGGAACGGTTGAACGGGAATCCCGCTCAGAAGCCTTCGCTGCCGAAATCGCGGCGCATCTGCAGCCGGACGTTCGCGTCCGGATCCTGTCCGATGTTCTTGCCGCCCACGGTCACGTCGTTGGACGCGGCGGTCGCGGCCTGGGTGAAGATCGGGGCAACGAGGACGGTGGCCAGGGCCACGGTGGCGATGAGGGTCTTCATGTTGCATCTCCTTGCTACGGACGTTGGTCCGTTGGTCTCGGTGCATGAGCGGAAGGCCGAGTGGCCAGCGCCTGCTGTTGGTGAGATGCCACCGCAGCGTGCGCGCCACTGTGATGCGCATCACAGTGCGAAGGATATGTTCGCTGCTGCCCCCGTTCCGGCCGGAACGTCGGCGATGGAATCATCAGGTAAAACATACTACTTGAAGGTTGACATTGAAGGCTTACTGCAGCCCGGACACAACACCGTGATCCCCTTGAAGCGAAATCTGAGGATGAGGAGCGACAGGACGCCTGGCGCGAAGCGACGCCGCTCGGCGGCGCGACCCGCCGAGCCGTTGCCTCGGGCGTGAGCCCACGCCTATGTTCGATGTTCTGCCCGGCGCGCAGTCCGTTCGCTCGCACCGCAACAGAAGAAGCCGACACAGGCTTCGTCAGAACACGACAAGGGAGGTTAGAGATGACGTCATCGCGCCTGTGGTGCGCCACGTTGAGTGGCGCCATGCTGGTGCATGCAGCGCGGCCACCGCCTTCGCGCAGGCTCCCGCGCCGGCCGCCCCGACCGCGGCCAACCCCTGGTTCCAGGGCGCGCCGTTCCCGGAAGCCTCGGAGGAAGTGCTCGGCGCGACCGCCGGGCGGCAAGCTCTACGTCTTTGCCGGCCTTGCACCGGGCTGGAAGCCCAAGGCGATGGTGTTCGAATACGATCCCGCATCCAATCAATGGGCGAAGAAACGCCCGATGCGGCTTGCCTCGCATCACGTCGCGTTCGCGACGTTGAACAACAAGATCTACGCCTTCGGCGGCTTCACCTATCCGGATTCCGGCGCGCCCGCGTGGAACCCGGTCAACAACGCCTGGGAATACGATCCGGCGACGGACGAGTGGAAGGAGCTCGCGCCGATGCCGACCAAGCGCGGCGCGGCGGCGGCCGGCGTGGCGAACGGCAAGATTTACGTCACCGGCGGCGCCAATTCGCTTCCCGGCGTCACCGAAAACGGTATCCATCCCGCGCGGCCGCACAACGTGATGCCCACGGTCGAGGAGTACGACCCGGCGGCGAATACCTGGAAGACGGTGCGCCCGCTGCTGCTCGCGCGCAATCACCACGTGGCGGTCGGCGTGGCCGACAAGATCTATGTCATCGGCGGCCGTGTCGGCGCCGCCTTCATCTCCGGCACCAGCAACAATGTCGACCTGGTCGAGATGTACGATCCCGCCACCGATCTGTGGATGCCGCGGACGCGCATGCCGACCGCGCGCAGCGCCATCGGCGCGGGGGTCTACAACAATCAGATCCTGGTGGCCGGCGGCGAGGGCCAGGACCAGCGCTTCCTGGCGGCGTTCAAGGCGGTGGAAGCCTACGACCCCGCGCTCAATCGCTGGCAGATCCTGCCGTCGATGCCGCGCCCGCGCCACGGGCTTGCGGTCGGCGCCATCGGCAATCGTCTCTATACCGTGAGCGGCGACGGCCAGTCGGCCGGCAATGGCATCGACCACTCGGCCGTGCCCTTCAACGAGATCCTGCAGGTCGATCTGGTGTTGAAGTAGCGACAAGCGGGTCGTCATTCGAGTTGGCGTCGCCGGCATTCCGGCGCGCGCGCCGCTGGCGTGTCCCGGCCAAGCGAGCGCCGGGGCGACGGAATAGCGACCGCTGTTTCGCGCGAGCGCGAGCTGGACCCAGTGCCCGCCGGGAGAGTCTCCGCGCTATCTTGCCGGGCTCCTAGGTCCCGGTCTC
>ERZ1370068.7396-contig-6313_pt1 | contig 20107 bp, 33 predicted proteins | sample MGYA00561227_ERZ1370068 | MGnify/ENA primary metagenome ERZ1370068 (study PRJEB38410, sample SAMEA6850437) | metagenome | study: Metagenomic assessment of the ecological functions of the soil: analysis of the soil microbiota associated with the... | reverse complement strand
CTGATATGCTATCGCGCTTGCGTTAGATTGCCATCGTCAGCACCCAGAGCCTGGTGCGATTCAACGCCCGCCAGGGGTTTACAGCTTCCTTCGGCGCGGACTGGTTTCGGTAGGGCCAACGCGCAAGGTCGTGCAGCGGACGCGCGCCAATATACCAAGGATGGCACAACGCTGTAGACCTTCTGTGCAGCAATACGTGGAAAGCACACAATCCCTTCACGTGCCTAACCTGCCTCCTGGTCTACAAAACACTCCGCCGTAGAAAGGCAGAGGATCTTCGAAACCAGTGGTTAATTCGTGCAATTCGCTGGCAGGACCAGTGACCTTTCAGCGCCTGATGCGTCAACGCCGGCTCGCCGCGGGGCGAGGCCGCCAACCCCCGTGAGGTGCCCGCGACGACGTCCCCAGCGGGTTTCGTTTCCTGTGGACGCGCCGAGGCAGTTTGCTGCCAGCCAACTGAAATCGCGCCGAACCGGAGAGACCCGGCGCCGCGGTTGGGCGTCGTGCGCAGTCAGATCTGTTGCTCGGAATCCCGGAAGCATCGCGCGTCGTTTGGAAGCCCTGAACCGGATAGCGAACTCCGCCAGCCCGCCGAAATCGACAGGTGGGACGCGGTAACCCAGGGGAGCCCAACAGATGTAATCTTCTGATCGCCTCGCTCCGCCTGCTCCACGCTTGCCCTTTGACGACCTGAATTCGCGGCGACATCGGCTGATCAAGGGGGAACGTGGGCCATAGTCTAACTCACCCTCGGGGCTGCGAGATCAACATGGCCAAAAGCCCTTAGCCGTCCGGATTTCCGGCCGCTTTTCGGGCATCGACTGACGACGGCTTTTACAGACCCGGAACAAACGTAAGAACTGTCGCACCTGAACCCTGAAAGCGGCGTCGATGTCGCAGAGAGTGTGTTGCCGCGCGGTCTCCGTGACTGCGTCCTGGTACCACGGCAACTTCCACAACAGCTGGACGACAACCAGCTCGTCAGCCTCTCGGCCGACTGGACGCCGGTGTCGATTTTCAATCCCATCGACGGCAACGCCGAGCTGACGATTTACAACCTGAATCCGTCGAAGAACGCGGCAAGGCGACCTGACACCAGCAGTCGACTCGCAAGCGAACGTTCAACAGCTACGCGCTGCAGCTCAGCGCGCGTTCCTCGGGGCGACGCTCTTCGGCGGCCTCTGATTCGATCGATTGCTTCAACACCGCGATGCAACCTGATGACCCGAACCCAGCTCCGCTTCTGCGACGACGCCTAACCTGGACGCGCACCTTCCTGCAGGCGTGAGCGGCTGCGAAAGCGTACGAATCCGTACCAGGCCCAGGCAACGCTAGTCGGGTTCTGTATCGTCTACCCGGCGGCGGCATTCAGGTGAGCGGCGCCTTCCAGAAGCGAAAACGCAGGTTGTCGCGCACGTTTTGCCACGCCCGCTGTTTTGTCGACAGGGCGGGTTTCCGGCGGCACCTCCCGGCCGCTGAGCAGAACCACCAGGTATCCAGCCAACTGTTCCCGGCCCGTGCCGTTCGGTGGCGCGCTCGTGTTGCCGACACTCAACGGGACACCCGACAACGCTGCCAACCTGAGGGGTTCAACTGATCCCGTAGAACCCCGTGAGGGCTAGTTCACCGATCAGATCAACCAGCTCGATTTGCGCGTGACGAGAAGTCGGTCAGCGGTGAGCGATCAGCGGTTCTCCCGGCACCTCGAGATCTTCAACGTGTTCAACTCCAGCGCGGTCATTCTCCAGCGCTCGACCGACTACTCGATCGCGAGTGCGACCGCCCCAGCGACGTACCAACCAGCCGTCCGGCATTCTCAACGGCCGCATCGGTCGGCCTGGGCGCGCAGGTGCGGTGGTAGGAGGCGGCACCGACGAACGACTCCAGCGGCGTGATCACGTCCATTCCACCGCGGCGGACTCTGCAGTTCGGCTGGTCCGCCGCGAGCGCGCATCTTCGCGCCTTGCGCTGGCTCATACGCCTTCTACACGTGTGGCAGATCCGCAGGGCGCCATTCTTCAGCGTACTCATGGGCGATGCTCGAGCCTTACGACTGAGTGGGGCTCAACAGATCGCGCACGGCGACTGGCTGGTCACGACGTCTTCTACCAGGCGCCGCTGTACCGCGCTACCTCGGGACGCTGTGCGGCGATCGCGGGCCGCGATTTGTTACTCGTCTCGGTCTCGCGCAGGCAATTGTCGGCTCGCTTTCCTGCGTGCTGCTGGGCCTGGCGGGCTCTCGCGCCTCTTCTCGCGACCAGGCCGGCGTGATCGCGGGGCTGGGGCTGGCGCTGTCATGCACCTGCCGTTTTCTTTGACGCCCTCCTTCAGAAGTCAGTGCTCGACGTCTCTTCGTCTGCCTGACACTGTGGCTTCTCAGCGGCCTCACGTCTGAGCCGCAGAAGCGACTGTCCTGGCTCTGGCTCGGTATGGCAATGGGCGGTCTGAGTCTCACACGACGGAAACGCCCTCGTCCTTGTCGGGGTCATCCTGGTGGGTGCTTGTGCGCCACACAGGCCGGTGTCAAAGCCGGGACACGCCGCAGCTGCCGGAATCTTTCTGTTGTGGGATTGACGATCGTCCTGCCGCCGATTGCGGCGCGGAACAGTGTCGTGGGCGATGTGACTCTCATTTGACGACGTCCCAGTTCAGGCGCCAACTTCTACATCGGCAACAATGCGCGTGCCGACGGCACTGCACATGTCGCTGCGCTTCGGGAGAGGATCGCCCGAGTACGAGCTGTCAGGACGCGACCGAGCTTGCGGAAGCCGCGATGGGCCGACCCTTTGACCCCGGCTGATGTGTCGGCCTATTGGACGCGGCAGGCGCTCGCCTTCATTCGGGCGGAGCCTCTGGCGTGGGCAGCTTCTGGGTCGGAAGTTCGCGCTCCTGTGGAACCGTAGCGAAATGCTCGACACCGAGAGCCTGCAGAGTCACGCCGAGTGGTCGACGTCAAGCATGGCTCGGAAGTTACGTCGGCCACTTCGTGAGTGCTGGTGCCGCTCGCGTTTCTGGGCGTCGTACCCACCTGGCCATTGTGAGGCAGACTGTGGGTCATCTACGGACTCTTGATCGGTGTACGCCGCGAGCGTGGTGATGTTCTACGCCTTCGCACGTGCACCGTTATCCACTCGTGCCCAATCCTGATGCTCTTTGCTGCCGCCGGTCTGGTCGCCTTGCCACGCCGGCTCCGCACAGAGGTGCGCACCACGCGCTGGGTGGCGATTGGCGCTGCCCTTCTGCACAGCCGCGGCATTCGTGAACCGACCCATGCTCTCCACGGACCTGATGAGGGCGATTACTGAGCACAACCTGGGCGCTGCGCTGCAGGAGGAAGGCAGATTCGACGCAAGCCATCGAACACTATCGTCGTGCTGTCGCTTTCAAAGCCGATTATGCGCCCGCGTACAGCAACATGGGCACGGCGCTTCGGGCGAAGGGCAGTTGCCTGAAGCGATTGCGACCTACCACCAGGCGCTTGCGCTGCGGCCCGACTACCCTGAGGCGCACTACAACCTGGCAAATGCCCTTTTGGACCAGGACAAGCTGGATGACGCGATCGATCAATTCCGGAGAGCCATGCAGTCGACGCCAGGATCAGTGGACGTGCACAACAACCTCGGGATTGCATTGGCCTCGAAGGGCCGGCCGGACGAGGCGATCGCCGAGTTTCTTGCGGCCTTGCGGCTCGAACCTGATTCGTCGAAGGCGCATCGGAACCTGGGCGACACGCTCGCGTCCCGAGGGAGGCAGTCGGAAGCGATCGAGCATTTGCGCCGCGCGGTGCAGCTCGAGCCCGGTGACGGCTCGGCCCGCTACGATCTGGGCAGTGTGCTGCTGGAGGCAGGAATGTTCAGGGACGCGACCGATCAGTTCGCCGCGGCTCTCCAGCTCATGCCGGATTCCGCCGAAGCCTACAACAACCTGGGAATTGCGCTTGCCTCTCAAGGGGAGCTCGAGAAGGCGATCGATCAATTTCAGCAGGCGCTGAGACTCCAGCCGGGGTTCGTCGACGCGCAGCAGAACCTCGCGAAACTCCGCGGCCTCACCCCTCAACACTGAATTTCGTTCATGCGACTCGTGCGGAGACTCGATTTGCCGCGGTGACGCTGCATTCGTCTGAGCCATCGCCGTTATTCGGCGGTCCCCAGCGGGACGAAATAACTCTGCGCAAAAATGCGATGCGTTCATCGACATCGGCGTTAGACTGACCGGCGCGCGTGCGACTTGCCATGAGGCATACCGCGAGAACGCGAGAAGGGAGCAACGAGAGAAGCAGAGCATTCCGATGTGAGTGATCACGATCGAAAATCGTCGCGCGGCACTTTGTGCCAGAGATGGCAATGCTGCCAGCCTCGGAGGACAAATCATGCGCCTGATGCCAGTTATTTCGGCAGCCTTGGTCTTGTCTACGTCGCAGCTTTCCTTCGCGCAGGAATGGATCGAGTTCGCCACTCGGGACGACCGTTTCACCTGCCTTTTCCCGAGTCAGCCGAAGATCACGGAAACGACCTACCTGTCGCCACACGAGGCCGACCTGCCGGCGCACGTCTACAGCGCCACGCAGGGCCAGAGCCGCTACTCCGTGACCGTGGTCGATTACAACCAGGCCCAGCCGATCCTCGCCGAGAAAGCCAAGAAGTGCCCGCCCGGCGCCGAACCGTGCCTGGGAGGCCCAGGCGACGCCGGGCACTGGAAGGACGATGTGCGAGGCGCGATCGTCTACGCGTCCTGGCAGTTCATGCAGCGCGACGCCGAAGCTGACGTCCTACGTCTGGAACAACGTCGACATGGTCGAAGGACATCAGCTGCAGCTCACCAACAACGCCGACAAGTCCCGCACGTTCGCAGGGATCTACATGCACGGGAACAAGCTCTATATCACCGAGGCAACCGTGCCGGCGGGGTACCCGGAGCCGGGCTTGTTTCAGCAATCCGCTCGGATGGCTCGACGAGAACGGGATCGGGCTGCGCTATCAGTTCGTCTACATCAACGAGGCGATCTTCATCAATGGAGTGTCGCCACCTCCGCGCGTCGACCGGACGATTCAACCCGGTCAGGGTCGGATTGACGCCCCTGGCGCGACCGCCGGCCAGTCGAATCAGGGCCGCTGATCGTACGAAACCTTTTCTTGAAGTATGAGGAGGTTGAGCATGCGGTTCAGTTTTCATTCCCGCAGCGTGTGTGGGCTCGCCTTCGCTCTTCCGGCGTGGGCGCACCATTCCCACGGCAACTAGCGCGGACATGTTCATGGACGTGGAAGGTGTCGTCAGGGAAGTGCACTACGTTGTCCCGCATTCCTGGGTGTACCTGGAAGTCAAGGATCCCAAAGGCGAGACGCAACTGTGGGCGCTCGAAGCCACCGGGCGTCCGGCGCTCGAGCGGAGTGGCGTCACCGCCGACTATCTCAAGCCCGGCGACAGCATCAAAGCACGGTGCCATCGCCTCAGGGACGGTTCGAACGGCTGTCTTCTCGGGTTCCTGAAGGACAGGAACGGGGTCGTCAAGGATTGGGACGGCAATGGCGCAATTGTGCCAGGCGATTTCTGAACGTCGCTGCCGCTCTCCCTCTTTCTCTTTTTCGGGAGGAGGCTCTCATGTTGACCTTGTTGCATTGGCGCGTTGTCAAACGGCTGATGGTGATTGTCGGGATGCTCGCGCTCGCGGTGCCGGCCTACGCGCAGGAAGCGGCGGTGAGCGGCACGGTGACCGATTCGACGGGCGGCGTGCTGCCTGGAGTGACGGTCACACGCGCTGCATGAGGCATCGGGGAATACGTTTCAGGCGGTGACCGATGCGCGCGGCGTGTACGGATCCCCGTGCGCATCGGGGTCTACCAGCTGACGGCACAACTCAGGGATTTGCGGCGGTCACCCGCACCGGGCTCGAGATGCTGGTGGGACAACAGGCGGTCGTGAATCTGCAGATGGCGCCGTCGGCGTTACAGAGTCAGTGACGGTGACTGGAGAGCGCCGCTCATCGATACGACCACGTCGACGCTGAAGTGGGAACGTCGATCCGCGGCAGATGCAGGAACTGCCGCTCAACGGCCGGAACTGGATGGATCTGGCGCTGCTGGCGCCGGGCAGCAAGCGGAACGAGGGCGGGATCCCGGACAATCGCCAGAGGTACGCTCGCAACTGAACGTCGATGGCCAGCGGCCATAACGGCGGTCTTCGGCGGCACTGGTGACGATCAAGCAAAGTACAGCCGCGATGCCATCGCGGAGTTCGAGCTCATCTCGAACCGGTTCGATGCCACGCAGGGGCCGCTCGGCCGGCCTCCAGGTGAATGCCATTACCAAGTCGGGCACCAACACGCCGTCGGGATCGCTCGGAGGCTACTTCAGGAACGACCGCTTCAATGCCGCCGATGCTATCCAGCAGCGCGTACTCCATACTCGAATCAGCAGCTGAGCGCAACGTTTGGCGGTCCGATCCGAAAGGACAGGGTCCACTTCTTCGCCAACTACGAATACGAGCGGGAGCCGCAGACCGTCACGTATTCGAGCCCGCTTCCAGGCTTCAACGTCGACCAGCTCAATACTCGCCGCGAGGACAAAGGCGGGCGCGCGACTGGACGTGCAGTTTTCGCCGCAGACCCGTATTGCGGTGCGCGGCCAGTATTACGACCAGGTTTACTTTGACGGGGCGGCGCCGTCCTTCACCCGGCGGGCGCGCATAGGCAGGGAGAATACAGCCGCGAGCTCCTCGGCACGCTCACCCAGGTCTTCGGCAATCAGGCGGTCAACGAGGTCAAGGGAGGCGCGGCGTACGGACTCGGCCAGAGACTCCCTTGTCGAATGGAATGGCGGGTGCTTCCCGAATCAGCCTGTCGGCTGCACTGGTTTCCCGAGCATCTTTCTTCGCGGCTATTCAATCCAGTCGCCGGGCAACATGCACAACTTCGAGCACAGGTTCTCGATCCGCGATGACTTTGTCCGCACCGCGACCAGGGGTGGGCGTCAGGTCCTGAAGCTGGGCGGCGAGTATCTTCGCCTCTTCAGCGGACAACACTGGTGCGCCTTCTGTATCGCCGACGATTTATGCGCAGAACTCGCCCATTCCGGCCAATATCGAGGCACTCCTCCCAGTCTGGAACGACGCGTCCACCTGGAACCTGGCGCCGCTGTCCCCGATCGTCACGCGGAGCCCGCCAATCAGTTTCCAGAACGGATTTTCATTACTACGTGCCCCAGCACATCTATGCCGGCTGGGCGCAGGATGACTGGACGGTTGCACCACGCCTGACGCTGAACCTCGGGCTTCGCTGGGATCTGCAGGTGGGCGTGAACTCTGAGAAGACCAGATTTCTCCCCTGGCTGCCGGGCGATCTGCCCTATGACAAGACGCAATTTCGGTCCGCGCCTGGGGTTTGCGCTCAGCGCTGACTGACGAAGACGGTGGTTCGCGGCGAGGTACGGCCGGTTCTATACGCAGGCGATCACCGATGGGGCCGCATCAGACGGCGCAGTATCAAATCCTCATCCTGGCGGACGTGCCGAATGATGGCCGGCCCGATTTTGCGGCGAACATTTACAACGGGCATGTGCCGACGTTTGACGAGCTGCGGGCGAACGTGTGCGACGTCAATTTCCGCTCGGGTGTCTGCGACGTGACCTTGCGTTTGAAATCAACCATGCCGTGGCGCCAGCATCCGTACGCGCGATCAGGCCTCCGCTGGGTGTACAGCGCCAGCTGGGGACGACGATGTCGGTTCGAGGCGGATTATGTGTATACCGCCGGGCGGCGCGAGGAGGGCGACTCCAACATGAACCTGGGCTACAACCCCGCCACGGGGGCCAACTATCCCTCTACTGACATCAGCAAGCGGCCGTTTCCTGAATGGGGCACGGTGTTCGGAGAATTCCTCGAGGGCTGGTCCAACTACCATGGATTGGAGACGGCCTTCACGAAGCGCTTCAGCCGGCGGTGGCAGGCCTCGGCGCACGTATACGCTGTCGGCGTTGCGGGATGCGCAGCCGCTTCCATATCAATACGGATTAGGTGCCAACGGTGTGGTAGACCAGGACGAAGATTGACTTCCCATTGGCTCCGGATATGGGCGGCGAGTACACGCTCGCTGCCACCGACCAGCGTCACCGGGCGACCTTCAACGGCATCTGGGATGCCGGGCACGAGGTTCCAGCTCAGTGGGTGTATTTCTACGGGTCCGGGCAAGCGCTTCAGCACCAGCTACGGGGCGACCTGCGCGGTGTGGGCGAGTCGAACGGCGGCGCGACAGGGCATCGCCCATCACGCCACGCCTGCGTCCGGACGGCACCATCGTCGCGCCGCAACAACCTGGTCGGGCTTCCTATCCACCGAGTTGATATGCGGCTTCAGCGGCGTTTTCGACTGGCCGGCCGCGCGAGGCGTCGATGGTTCTGCTGGAGGTGTTCAACCTGCTTCAACCGCGCGAATTACGGATCCTATATGACGCAGGAAAGCAAGCCGCAGTTACGGGCAGCCATCGTTCAACAGCAATATCGCGTATCAGCCGCGCACGTTGCAGCTCGGGTTCCGGGTGGCGTTCTGAGCGTGTAGTCATACGGCCTGCGCCTGGACGCGGATGCCGGCGTCCAGGCAGCGCACCGCCTCGGGACCGCACAGCCATTCATGCCAAGCGCATGCGAGGTGGGTGGACTTTTCAACAAACCGCCTGATCGCACCCTCGATGCGATTAGTAGGATGACGAGTTAGCCGCTTCCGGTTCCAAGACGCCTTTGACGAGACTGACGCGCGATTCGTCACTTGCGGCAATTGCTCCTGATCATCGTCATACTCTGACGGATTCGGCAGCTGGCTCATCATCGCTGCCAGCTCCTCGCAGGAGACGGCGGACGCCTTTCCTGGTTCGGCGTGGCGCACACGTGGAGTAAAGAACGCAGCGTCTCTGACAGATCATCGCCGCACGCCGTAGGGTTCGCCTTCACGAGGTTGATTCTCACTCGCAGCGCCTCAGTGTAGGCATCCTTCGCCGCCTCCGTCCGGTGGGTGTTGGCGTAGAGCAGGCCGAGGTTGTTGAGCGTGTCCGCGACGTCCGGCAGATATTTCATGTGCGGTTTGTCTTCGCCAGCTCCCGCCAGAATGCCAGAGCGCGTCGGTGAATATCGTCCTCTGCTTCCTTCTCCCTCCCGCTCCTGGTACACCCAGCCGCGGTTGTCTAGTATCGAGGCTCAGGTTCGGTCGATCTGTCGGATTCGTCTCCGCCAGGTCGCGTTCGATTCCGAGCGCCTCGGTGAAAGCACTCGCAGCCTCGTCCCTCTTCTGCGACTCCGGAAAAAAATGCCGATGTTGTTCAGCGTCGTTGCCACATCCCTTCGATAAGCTGCTGGATTCAGTCTCGCCAGACCGCGTCGAATCATGAGCGCTTCCGTGTAGGCCGACAGCGCCCCATCCACGTTCTTCGTTTCGACATACAGTCCGCCAAGGTTATCAGGATCGTCGCCAGGAGCGGCCGATGCGCCGCTGGGTTCTCCTTCACCAACTCGCGTCCAATTTTGAGCGCTTCGGCGTACGCGTCCGCCGCTTTTCCCAGTTCCCTGCGTCAAGTCGAACGCCTGACCGAGGTTGTTCAGCGTATTCGCCAAGTCCCGTGACGCTGCCGGGTATAGCTTCACAAGCTCGCGCTGAATCCCGAGCGCTTCCGCGCATAATCGCCACGGCTTGCTGCGGTCGCGAATCGGCTTGGAGAAGGCCGAGGTTATCCAACGTGTTGGCCAACTCTGGCTGATACGCGGCCGGATTGGCTTTCGCAAGCTCACGCAGAATCGTGAGCGCTTCGGAGTAGGCTTCCTCCGCCTTTGTCGGCTCGTCGGTCAGGGTATACAGCAAGCCGACGTTGTTCAACGTTCGCCCCAGTTCCGGCCCATACCCGCCGGGTTCTGAGTTTGCTCAAGCTGCGCTGAGCCTCCACGACCTCTCGATAGATTGGCTCCGCCGTTGAGTATCTCTCGCTGACGGTAGAGCAGATCGGCGTAGGCCCTGCCGACGCGCGACTCCTGTCCTAACCGATACGCCTCCCGATAGTCCTGGAGGGCAATAAGCGGGCGCGACTCCAGCTCGCGGACCAGCCCTCGCATGTAGAGATCGACGGCCCTGTCCGCTACTTTGTCCTCATCGGCAATCGACTGAGTCAGCAGCTTGTCGACCTCTCTTCCCACTGGCCCAGCGCGAGCAAGTCTTCGGCCTTGCGGCGACGACCGGCCTCTGTCTCGTCGGCCTGAGACAACCCCTTTACGAGCTCCAGTCAGGTCGGCGACGTTTTGCACGAGCTCGTGTTTACTTGTGTCGTTGCCTGGTCGGCGGTGATCTTGTGTTGTTTGACTAACTCTGCGAGACCCTCCTGTATCCGCTCGAGCGCTCTTGCGGGCACACAATTCACGGTCACATTGCTGCCAGTGATACCGGCGATGTTGCACACGCCGTTCTGAGTGATTGACCCAATCCGCTGCTGCTGCAGCGGCAGCGACGGCAAGAGCAGGACGCAGACAAGCGTGCGCCACGTCATCGACTATCTCTTGGACTGTTCTTCAGCCGCTTGGTCGTCGGACTTGACGACCACCGTCCCGCCCTGCACGCCAGCAATGTTGGTGTTGCCGTGCTGCTCGATCCTATCGATGGCGAGGACGGGGCGGCCGGCGCGGGGAGCAGTCTGGGCCGGAGGTGCCCTGAGAGGATTTGCCGGCGGCGAGGAGCAGGAGATACGCGGCGATACGCGATCGCCAGGGCGCTCACCACGCCGACGCAGCGGCCAGGACGTAGGCAGCGATAACCATCCACTGTCCCCGCGTGCCGTAGCTTGCGCCGCACTGATCTGGCTCGCTGCGCCGAAGGCCAGCGCAAGAACAAAGCCGACGAGACCCAACGGATCGGTGACGACTTTCGACCAGTCCATGGTCCACCTCGCCGCACGAGTATAGTGTCCATCCAGCATTTTTCAGCGGCCGGCGGAGCTCACCGTGAAGGGCGCGAGTCTCGGTCCCCAACCGAACACCGAGGGGCCGGCCGAGCACCGAGGAGAACGCGCAACGATCGTCGCGGGCTCAACGAGAACGGCCGCGGTGCGCCGGCCAGACGTGCGAGAGCCAGACCCAGAGCCAGCGGTCGGCACGCGTTAGTCGGACAACGATCGACGGGAGCCTATCCGTCGATGGGCCGGAACATCAATCAGTACAATGCGCGCGGACTTTTCGGCAGGACAACCTTGGTTGGTTGATGCCCGGTCTTTCTGATTCGAAGGAGATCGCCATGGTCCGCTACCTGCTCGCAATTCTGCTGCTTTGTGTTGCCGGTGCGACGTCCGCACAAACTCCGGACACCGTCTTTTGGAGAGGCTGACCTGGACGGAAGTCCTCGACGCGATGGCGGCGGGAAAGACCACGATCATCATTCCGACCGGCGGCACCGAGCAGAACGGCCCGCACATGGCGATCGGTAAGCACAATGTGCGCGTCGCCGCCAATGCCGAGGCGATCGCGCGGCGCCTCGGCAACGCGTTGGTGGCGCCCGTGGTTGCCTATACGCCCGAAGGCAGCATCGATCCGGCGGCCGGCCATATGCGCTTTCCCGGCACCATCAGCATTCCCGATCCCGTCTTCCGCGCAAGTGCTCGAATACAGCGGCGCGGAGCCTGAAGCAGCACGGCTTTAGGAACATCGTCTTCATTGGCGACAGCGGCCCCAATCAGGACGGACAGAATGCCGTTGCCGCGAAGCTCACCGCCGAGTGGGCCGGCACGGGCACGCGTGTGCACGCGATCCCGGCTATTACCGCAGCGATCCCGAAGGCGATGCGGCGATCATGATAGCGCGCGGAATCAAGCGCGAGCAGATCGGCAATCACGCCGACCCACGCGACACCGTCGCAGATGATGGCGGTCGATCCCTCGATGGTGCGGAATGACAAGATCGTTGCGCAGGACGGTAAGAACGGCATCCAGGGCGATCCGCGCGGCTCGACCCCGGAGATCGGCCGTGCGCTGCTCGACAAGAACATCGGCCGCACGGTGGAGATGATCAAGCAATCCATCGCCGCGCGGTGAATGCCGCTCACTGAATGAGGTGGATGGTCTGGTTGTGGCCATCGAGAAATCGATATAGCCGCAGATGAAGCACTTTCAGGAACCTGCGACGCGCGTCAGATCGGCATCGAAAAGTCGAGATGAGGACAAGGTGCTCGGTGTGGCGCCCGGCAAGCTGCAGGTGATCCTCACGGCGCCCGCTGACCGCACCTCTTGGGAGCGCGTAATGTCCCACTGCTCGGCTGACCAGCGCGCGTAAACACGTATCTGGTCAACGGAATCACCGATCGCAGTAATGGACGAGCCAGTTACGGAAATCGTCCAGTACGGTGAGCCAAATTTTCACGCGATCGACTGGGGCGGTGTTGTTCACGGGTACGTCCTGGTGGCGTGACCACGTTTCTGCACCTGACACTGTCCAATTCAGGACATCGGCGCCAGGGCATACGGCGCAGAATCACTCTGTGCAAGGGCAATTCTGCGCGGCCATCGCGACGAGCGCACGGTGAAACCGAGGGTCCGTGCTGAGTTCTGACCAGCGCACTGCCGAAGCGGCCGATGCGAACATCGACGTCGCACACACCGACGTCCTGCTGAAAACCGGGCATCTGCAGAAGGCGATTTTCAACAGCGCCAACTTCTCGAGCATCGCCACGGACGCGAAAGGCGTCATCCAGATCTTCAACGTCGGCGCCGAGCGCATGCTGGGCTACACCGCCGCCGACGTCGTGAACAAGATCACGCCCGGCCGACATTTCCGATCCGCAGGAGGTCATCGCGCGCGCCAAGGCGCTGAGCGCCGAACTCGGCACCGCCGATTGCGCCAGGCTTCGAGGCGCTGGTCTTCAAGGCCTCGCGCGGGATCGAAGACATCTACGAGCTGACCTATATCCGCAAGGACCGCAGCCGGTTCCCCGCGGTGGTGTCCGTCACGGCGCTGCGCGATGCGCAGGACGCGATCATCGGGTATCTGCTGATCGGCACCGACAATACCGCACGCAAGCACGCGGAAGAGGCGCTGCTCAAAGCCGGCGCCCTGCAGAGCGCGATTTTCAACAGCGCCAACTTCTCGAGCATCGCCACCGACGCGAAGGGCGTCATCCAGATCTTCAACGTCGGCGCCGAGCGCATGCTCGGCTATGACGTCGGCGACGTGGTGAACACGATCACGCCCGCTGACATTTCCGATCCACGAGGAACTGATCGCACGCGCGCAGGCGTTGAGCCGGGAGCTCGGCACCGTGATCACGCCGGGCTTCGAGGCCCTGGTGTTCAAGGCGGCACGCGGCATCGAGGACATCTACGAATTGACGTATATCCGCAAGGACGGGAGCCGCCTTCCCGCGGTCGTGTCGGTCACGGCGCTCCGCGACCGCGACAACCTGATCATCGGGTATCTGCTGATCGGCACCGACAACACCGCGCGCAAGCACGTCGACACCGAACGCAAGCGGCTCGCCCAGATCCTGCTGGAGAAGAACGTCGAGCTCGAGCGAGCCAACCTGGCCAAATCGGACTTCCTCTCCAGCATGAGCCACGAGCTTCGGTCGCCGCTCAATGCGATCCTCGGCTTTGCCCAGCTCATGGCGATCGACGCCACGGCGATCTCCCCCTCCCAGAAGGCGAGCATCGATCAGATCCTCCATGCCGGCTGGTTTCTGCTGGAACTGATCAGTGGCATCCTCGATCTGGCGCAAATCGACTCTGGAAAACTGTCGCTGTCGCTCGAACAGGTGTCGCTGCCCGAGGTCATGGTCGAATGTCAGGCCATGATCGAGCCGCAGTGCCACACGCGCGGCATCCACATGAGCTTTTGCCGGTTCGACGTCCCCTGTTTCGTCCACGCCGATCGCACACGGTTGAAGCAGGTGGTCATCAACCTCCTCTCCAACGCCCTCAAATACAACCGCGTCGGTGGATCGGTCACCGTGACGTGTTCCACGAGCACGCCGGAACGTGTTCGCATCAGCGTCAGGCGATACCGGCGCGGGGCTGTCGCCGGGCAAGCTCGCGCAGCTGTTCGAGCCGTTCAACCGTCTCGGACAGGAGGCGGGGGCGAGGAAGGCACCGGCATCGGCCTCGTCGTGAGCAAGCGGCTCGTCGAACTGATGGGCGGCGCCATCGGCGTCGAGAGCATCGTCGATGTCGGCAGTGTCTTCTGGATCGAGCTCAATGCGGCGGTCGCGCCAGCAACCGGTGTTGACGGGGCCGGGGCCACGGCGGTGCGGCAGCCGCCGGTGCGGCCCGAGTCGCGCGGCTGCGCACCGCTGCTGTACGTCGAGGACAACCCCGCCAATCTCGCTTTGGTCGAGCAGCTCATCGCGCGTCGCTCGGATGTGCGGCTCCTGACCGCCGGAACGCCAGTCTCGGCCTCCAGATCGCGCGCGAGTCGTCGCCGGACGTGGTCCTGATGGACATCAATCTGCGCGGACTGAGCGGTCTCGACGCGCTGAAAATCCTGCGCGGCGACCCGGTGACCGCGCACATCCCGGTCGTCGGCCTCAGCGCGAATGCGATGCCGCACGACATCAGGAAGGGCCTGGAAGCCGGATTCTTCCGCTATCTCACCAAGCCTATCAACGTCAATGCGTTCATGGACACCGTCAACGAGGCGCTGGAGTTTTGCCGAGCTCGGCGCCAGGCTCCGCACGATGCAGTAAGCGGCGCCAATGAAAAAGGGTTACAGATGGAATCTGTAACCCCTTGTGACCGGTGCCGTGCGGTGGCAACCCCGCGTCAACGTGTCGTCCTTACCGTGGCTGGGTAATCGCATTCATCTGCAGCGTGACCGCCGTCTGCGCCATGAGTCTGCCCTTGACGGTCGCTCCCGTGTTCACCGCGATCATCGTCTTCCCGAGGATGATGCCTTCGAAGTGCGCCGTGGTTCCGATCGTGACCGCGCCGGCAACCTGCCAGAAGACGTTCTTGGCCCGTGCGCCGCCGGTCAGGGTGACCCGCGTCGCGCTCGCCTGATTCAGCGTTCCCGCCACCTGGAAGATCCAGACATCGTTCGGGCCGCCCGAGAGCGTGACATTGGTTGAAATCAGAAGACCGCGTACCCCATTTGTAGAGACCGGGAGCGAGGGTCAGCCCGCCAATCTGCCCAGCGCCCAGCTCAGTGAAATCGGGTCCCTGGCGTCCCGCGGCGTCGTCGTACGCGAATCCCATGTCGCCGACAGCGGACCGTCAGGGACGTCGGGTCGCTCACCGCGCACGGGGCAGGACCAGCCGCGTCGACGGTGTAGATGGTCCCCGTCACTTCCGTGCACGTGAGCAGGAGCGCGGCGCCAGTGATCGGGCTCGTTCCGACATTCCCCACGATGGCGGAGGCAGGAGACGTCGGTGATGCCACTCTTGCTCAGAATCGCGAACCGACCGGCCGATCCGAGCTGGACGGGCGAAGGCCCTTCCTGCGCGGCCGCGATGCTGGCAGACGTCAGGCACACAGCCACCGTACTGAGAACCCGCGACGCGGCTGCGGAGATTCACGGACACACAGTTGAAAGTCATTTGTTGAAGCCTTCTCGCTAACCGGTTGTTGACTCGTTCGCGGAAGAACATTGGTTTCTTCTCGCGTCGGATTGGAGAATAGGTCCCAACGCCGATCGGGACCATCCGGTGAAGGCTGATTCTGTGGTGGGCCGAAGGCTGAAAGCCCTGTCGGTGTTTGTCTGAGGCGAGACTGCACCTTACAGTCGGGACGTTTTCAAATCACCAAGCCGTTTCGGAGCGCGTACTGGACGATCTCCGCACTGTTCTTGACGCCGAGCTTTTCCAGGACGCGCGTGCGGTAGGTGCTGATCGTCTTGGCGCTGAGCGACAGGTCTTTCGCGATCTCGGTCACGGTCTTTCCCGAGCCGATACGGGCCATCACGTCGTACTCGCGGTCGGACAGCGCGTCGTGCGGTGTTCGCGTGACGTCCTGGTTGACGCCCAGCGCCAGCTTCTCCGCCAGGGCGGGACTCACGCGTAACGCCCGCCGGTCAGGACCTTGCGGATGGCGGTCACCAATTCCTCGGGCGCGCTTTCCTTCGTCATGTAGCCTCCCGCGCCGGCCTCTCAGGACACGCACGGCAAACTGGTCTTCCTTGTGTCCACTCAGGACGAGAACCGGGAGCCGGGGCCATTCGGTCTTCAGCTCCTTGAGGAGATCCAGCCCGCTTTTCCAGGCAGGGTGATGTCGAGCAGCGCGACATCCCACGTGTGTGTCCGCAGCTCTTCGACCGCCTGTTGCGCATTGGCGGCTTCGCCAAAGGCGGCACCGCGGAACTCCTCGGCCAGCAGCACGCGCAAGCCACGGCGGACAATCGCGTGGTCGTCGACGATGAGGACCCGGATCGCCGGGATGTGTCCGGCACTTTCGAGGGGCCGCGTCGCGAAGTGCCGGCCGGTCGGACTCGTCAGCGACGATGATCTCCGAGCACGATGGCGAGGGAGACGGCCGATGAGCACCGCAATCGGTAACCTGGCGAGGTCGCGCGCGAGCGCCGTGCGGATTGCGCCGACCGCCTTGCGCGCGCGCGATCCGTAGAGGGCGCCACGGCCGGCGGCGCCAACGAGCCTTTCGAGATCGGACGCGCGTGCGCTGATCGTCGAAACCCGATCGTCCCGGCGAGACCGTTCAAGCGATGGGTGATCTGCGTGAGCGCCGCGACCGGCCCGCCAGGCCTGACGCCACGCCGCTTCGTCAGCAAGGACGTTGATGGCATCGCATTGGGCGACGAACGTGCTGATGAAACGCTGCCGGATCTCGTCCAGTCCGTGCGGGAGGGCCTTCGTGCTTCCTGACGGACGGGGCCGTGCCTCGCGCCGTCCTCGAAGGTGCGTCGCGCCCGGGCGGCCGATTGACGAGGGCTCGCACGTCGCGGGACAACGTTCGAGGATCGAAGGGCTTGGTCAACACTCCGGCCGCACCGAGAGACGTCATGCGCTCGACCTCGTCTTTCGCGGCCTTCGCCGTGAGGAAGATTACGGGGATCAGGGCGGTCGCGGGTTCCAACCGGAGCGCCGATAGCGTCTCAAGCCGTCCATCGACGGCATCGTCATGTCGAGCAGGATGACGTCAGGTCCCTCGTCCTGAGCCTTCCGCACGCCCTCGGCGCCGCCGGTGGCCTCGACCACCGTCATGCACGGCCCACACGACTGAGGCTCAGGCGCACAATCAGCCGAATGTCGGGGTCGTCATCAATGATCAGGATTTTCATGATCGTGGCGGCTTCTGCGGCGGACCACGCCGCGACCCGAAACCAGAAGGTGCTGCCGCCGTCCTTCCGTCGCTCTCGACGCCGATCGTGCCGCCATGCTGTTCGACGATCGACTTTGCAGATCGCGAGCCCCAGGCCGGTGCCGCCCTTCTCGCGCGCGTCGGACGTCTCCACCTGCCGGAACCGTTCGAAGATCGCGCGACGGTGGGCCACGGGCACGCCACGGCCACTGGTCTGGTGACGCGGAATTCGACCGAGCGCTCCCGCAGCCCGACGCCGATGGTCACGACGCCACCCGGCGGCGAGAATTTCACGGCGTTCGACAGGAGATTGACGACAACCTGGACGATCCGGTCGGCGTCTGCCCAAATCATGGACGAGACCTCGGGCGTATCGACGGTGATGCCGTGCTCTGGCCTGGACACCGGCAAGGACTCCATGGCCCGGCGCAGGATTGACACCACGGGGACCTGCGCGAACTCCAGCTCGATCATGCCGGTCTCGAGCCGCTCGAGATCGAGGATGTCGTTGATGAGCGCCATCAGCCGGAGCGCGTTGCGCTCGGCGATGGCCACGACCTCGAGGGCTTCGTCGGACAGCGCGCCAACCGACGCCTGAGGCCAGGAGGCCGAGCGCACCCTCTGATCGACGTGAGCGGCGTGCGCAATTCATGGCTCACGGTTGACAGAAACCCGTTCTTCAGCCGCTCAACTTCTTTCAGCCGCTCGACCGTTTGCTGCAGCGCGTGGCTGTTGTTCCTGGTTTCGCTGTGCAGCAGGCGTAGCTTCCAGCATGTTGTAGACGCGCGTCAACACCTCGGCGAGATGAATCGGTTTGCTGATGAAATCCTTCGCGCCGGCTTTGAGCGCGCGGAGCTTGTGACCCGGTTGGGCGGTGATGACCAGCACCGGCAGGTAGCCGTCGATTTCGATCTGCTTGCAGCCCTTCCATCACCTGGAATCCGTCCATGCCGGGCATCAGCAGATCGAGCAGGATCAAGTCATGCCGATTCGTTCGGTGGAGCGCACACACCTCACGCGGGTCCATCGTTGAGGCGACGCACGTGTAGCCGGCGCCACTCAGCATTTGCTCGAGCAGGCGAACGTTCGTGTCGTGGTCGTCAACGATCAGAATTCTGGCGTTGAGGATGTCGGATGGACTGATCAAAATCTCCGTCTGCTGGGCGCTCCGCCCTGGGGCATGGGGCATGGGCCCCGTGAGACGAGTCTGTAGGTGATCGCTGTCGGTGGCAACGACCTCAACAGGAATGGAGCCGGCGAATGGACCGGAACCATCAACCTGTCGATTACGAATATGGAGCATACGCTCGAATTTGCCGTAATGCTGAATAATCTGGTTCGCGCGTTGATGAGGTAGTTGCGGAAATCGTCCAGCGCGGCGAGCCAGCCTTCGCTCCCCGGATCCATGCGAAGGCTGTCTCGCCGGAGGCGGCGACTAGCCGCGAAGGCGGACCTCCTTGCTGCTCCCGACCAATCGAGAGCTTCGGCTAGGCAAGCCTCTAACTCCCAGAGGTCCATTCCGGGCACATGGGTGACAGTTCATTCCGGAGACATCGGTAACACTTTCGGCCCGAAGGGATTCTCGATCGGTTCGAGCCGGCACGTCTCATCGTCGAAATAGCCCAAATCGTAGTGCATGAAGGTGACGAGCCAGATGTGCTCGCCGACCTGCGTGACGCCGACGTTCACACATACCGGCCCCGCATACCCACTTCGGGTAGAATGCGCCGCCTAGGTAGCAGACCATTTCGAGGGAGCTCTGATGCTGCATCACATGATGACGTTGACGGCCGCCCTGCTGGGTGCGGCGTTGCTCGTGCCCGCAGAGGCCGTCGCGCAGGACAAGACGGGTGCGACGTGGCCGAGTCCGGTGCCGACGCGTGGTCCTGTCGCCGAAAGGACAAGAAGCCGGCGCCGAGGCGCACCATCAACGGCATGTGGAGCGCCTTGCGGCTGGGCAACCAGTCGGGGGCGTGCAACTGAAGCCGAACAACGGCAAGTCCGAGAACGAGCTTCCATACACCATGCGGCCTGCAGGTCTACCGCTCGCACAAGCCACTCGAGGGCATCGACTCAGTGGATCCCGGCGGACAACAACGATCCGAGGACGAAGTGCGAGCCGCTAGGATTCCCCGCTACAACCACTACGACCTCGGCATCCAGGTCTTCCAGGACGAACAGAAGATCGCGATGCTCTACAACTTCGACAACCGCTGGCGGATGATCTGGACTGACGGGCGGCCGCTGCCCAAGGTGGTGGACGGGGGCGTCGAAATGGACGGCGAGTTCCGCGAGGCGCGGTGGTTCAGGTACTCCGGTCGGCCGGTGGATCGACGATTACACGCTCGAAGTCGTGACGGTCGGCACCATGCCCGAGGACCGCGTCTGGCTCGATAAGCACCGGCCGGCCAATCAGCGATCAGGCGCGGATCACCGAACGATTCCACCGGCTCGACAACGACACCCTGGAATGGTCCGAGACGATCGACGATCCGAAAATCTACACGCGTCCGTGGGACACGATGAAGCTGCGCATGACGCTGCAGGATTCGCGGATCGATCTGATGGACACGCTACTGTTCGCCGGTTGAAATCGAACAATTACAACAAGACGTTCGGCGACGCGGCCGGCGCCAAGCTGAGTCGTCGCACGTCACAGGGACCCACTATGAAGAAACGCTCATGAAACAGCGATCGATGATCGTCGTTGGCGTGGCCCTCGCGCTGCTGAGCGGGGTGCCGCTGCACGCCCACCACAGCGGCTCGACACTCTTTTCCCAACTACATCGACCCTGAAAGGCGCCGTCGCCAAGTGGGTGTGGTCCAACCCGCATTGTCTGTTGACGGTCGACGTCAAA
>ERZ1370068.5686-contig-4700_pt1 | contig 20107 bp, 29 predicted proteins | sample MGYA00561227_ERZ1370068 | MGnify/ENA primary metagenome ERZ1370068 (study PRJEB38410, sample SAMEA6850437) | metagenome | study: Metagenomic assessment of the ecological functions of the soil: analysis of the soil microbiota associated with the... | reverse complement strand
CGTTCAGTTACGTATTGCTCGGCCTTTCCGGATCTCTTCGACCACGGTTTCGGCCGGGCTCAGCGAGCCGCGGTGCCGTCGCGAGCGCCGCCAATCATTGACCACGACCTTGGCGCCGCGGCTTTGGCCAGCCCAAGCGCATGCGCCCGTCAAGACCATTGCCCGCGCCGGTGACGATGGCGACGCGTCCGTCAAATCTGATTGCCATGAGCCAATAACCTCCAGCAGAGCTGGAGGTTTGATTGGGAACCGCCAAAGGCGGTGTTAAGGGATGTTAGGACGATTGATTGGATTTGGGGCGGCTGAGATCTTCAGCTCGAACTGATCCAATTGCCGGTCGGCTAATTCCTGGTTTCTGATGTAGGCTCGGATCATTTCCTCATCACGACCGACGGTCGTCACAAAGTATCCGCGAGCCCAGAATTTGTGGCCCAGGAAATTTCGCATCTTGCGTTCGACATTCTGCGCGATCCATATCGAACTCTTCCCTTTCATGTACCCGATGATCTGCGCCACCGAATATTTGGGAGGTATCGATATCAACATATGGACGTGATCCGGCATCAGATGGCCTTCCTCGATCCGGCACTCCTTCCGCCGCGCCAGATCGTGAAACACCTGACCTAACTGCCGCTTTATTTTCCCGAACAGCAGCTTCTTGCGGTACTTCGGCGTAAACACGACGTGGTACTTGCACTCCCATGTCGCGTGATTAAGATGATTGTACTCTGCTTCCATCATGGTCTCCTTGAGGGTTCTTGGCGGTTCCCCAAGGAGACTCCATGACTTCATTCCCGCAGCTGTCGAACTTCCTGTTTTCGCCCCGCCATAGGCGGGAACGCGCAGGTTTGGTTAAAGTTCCCGGTGTTTGCTCGCATGCCCGGGCGCGGCATCCATCCATCGAATGTTTTTGAGCAGTGATGGATTGCCGGGTCAAGCCCGGCCAGTGACGGCCCGACGCTTACGCGAAATAGATCAGCCCGATCCAGTCGGCGACCAGCGCGGGCTTTTCCTCGCCCTCGATCTCGACGGTGACATTGGTGCGCGACTGCAGCTCCTTCGGCTTGCGCAGCTTCGCTTCCGCCAGCGTGAAGCGGCCGCGGACGCGCGAGCCGGCGCGCACCGGCGAGATGAAGCGCAGCTTGTCAAAGCCGTAATTGACGCCCATCGTGGTGCCCTCGATGACCGGCATCACCTCGTAGGACATGATCGCACATCAGCGACATCGTGAGAAAGCCATGCGCCACGGTGGTGCCGAACGCGGTTTCGCTTTTGGCGCGCTCGGGATCGACATGGATGAACTGGTGGTCCTCGATCACGTCGGCATAGACATTGATGCGGTTCTGATCGACCAGATGCCATGACGACACGCCGATCTCCTTGCCGACCATGCCCTGATAGGCCTCAAGCGACACCGGCGGCTTCTTCCAGACTTCATTCATTGCTAGCTCTCCCGATCCGGCGGTCCGCACCTTCTGCAGCTCCGGAAACTCCTCTTCGCGGAACTCGCGTCCGCGCAGCGCATCGCCGCGATTATCGTCGTGCTCCAGCCGGCGCAGCTGCACGCGGCGGATTTTTCCGGAAATCGTCTTCGGCAGTTCCGGTCACCAGTTCGATCTTGCGGATGCGCTTGAACGGCGCGAGCCGCGTGTGCAGATGCTTGAAGATCGACAGCGCGGTTTCCGGCGTGCGCTCCACGCCCGACACCAGCAGCACATAGGCCTTCGGGATCGCGAGCCGGATCGGATCGGGGCTCGGCACGACGGCGGCTTCCGCGACCGATTCATGTTCCAGCAGCACGCTTTCCAGCTCGAACGGGCTGATGCGGTAGTCGGATGATTTGAAGACGTCGTCGGAGCGGCCGACGAAAGTCGAGATAGCCCTCGTCGTCGGCAAACACCACGTCGCCGCTGCGATAGAGATCGCCGTCGGCGCCGGCTCAGTTTGCCGTCGTCGCCCTGATAGCCCTGCATCAGGCCGGCGGGCCGGTCGGCGCCGAGCACCAGCGTCACCTCGCCCTCCTTGGTGACGTGTGCCATCGCTGTCGGTGATCTGCACGCGATAGCCCGGCAGCGGGCGGCCCATCGAGCCGACCTTGACCTTCTGGCCCGGCGAATTGCCGGCGAGCGCGGTGGTCTCGGTCTGGCCGTAGCCGTCGCGGATGGTCAGGCCCCAGGCCGCCTGCACCTGGTCGATCACTTCGGGGTTGAGCGGCTCGCCGGCGCCGCAGACCTCGCGCAAGACTGACCTTGAAGGTCCGCGAGCTTCTCCTGGATGAACAGCCGCCACACCGTCGGCGGCGCGCACAGCGTGGTGACGCCGCAGCGGCCGATGGTCGCGAGCAGCGCCCTTGGCGTCGAAGCGCGGCTGGTTGACCACGAACACGGTGGCGCCGGCATTCCACGGCGCGAAGAAGCAGCTCCAGGCATGCTTGGCCCAGCCCGGCGAGGAAATGTTGAGATGCACGTCGCCCGGCTGCAGCCCGAGCCAGTACATCGTCGACAGATGCGCCGACGGGATAGCTGCGCTGGCTGTGCCGCACCAGTTTTGGTTTTGCCGTGGTGCCCGAGGTGAAATAGAGCAGCATCGGATCGTCGGCATTGGTCGGCCCGTCAGGCGCAAAGGTCTCGGACGCGCTCGCCGCCTCCTCGAACGGCAACCAGCCGTCGTGCTTCGACGTTGCGCCGACCACGATGCGCACGAGTTTGTCGCCGCCGAGGCCGGCGAACTTCGCGACCTGGTCCTGCGTCGCCACCACCACCCTCGCCCGGCCGCGATCGAGCCGGTCGCGCAATTCATCCGGCGTCAGCAGCGTGGTCGCGGGGATCACGACCACGCCGAGCTTCATCGCCGCCAGCATGGTCTCCCACAGCGGCACGACATTGCCGAGCAGCAGCAGCAGATGATCGCCGCGCTTCAGCCCCTGCGCGCGCAGGAAGTTGGCGACCTGGTTGGAGCGGCGCGACAGCGCCGCGAAGGAGAGTTTTGTCTCCTTGTCGCTGCCGGCGTCGACGATCCACAGCGCCGGCGCGATCCTGCTGTCGGCGATTGCTGCGCGAGTTCCGGCGTCGAACCAGTCCAGCGCCCAGTTGAACGGCACCGGATCGGGCCAGCGGAATCCCTTCACCGCAGCATCGTAGTCGGTGCGGTGCTTGAGCAGAAAGGCGCGCGCTTCCTGGAAGGTCGTCATCGGCTCCGTTATTTCCCGGCGAGGCTCCGAACGTGCTGGATAATTCCGGAAAAGTCGACCCCGCCATGGCCGGCGGCGTCGAACGCCTTGTAGATTTCCTGCGCGTGCTTGCCGAGCGGCGTCGCCGCGCCGGCGGCCTTGGCCGCGTCCTGCGCCAGCGTCAGATCCTTCACCATCAGGGCCGACGCGAAGCCCGGCTTGTAGTCGTTGTTGGCCGGCGAGGTCGGCACCGGGCCCGGCACCGGGCAATAGGATGTCAGCGCCCAGCATTGCCCCGACGAGGTCGAGGCGACGTCGAACAGCGCCTGATGCGACAGGCCGAGCTTTTCGGCGAGCGCAAAGGCCTCGCCGACCGCGATCATGGAAATGCCCAAGGATCATGTTGTTGCAGATCTTGGCCGCCTGCCCCGCGCCGGCGCCGCCGCAATGCACGATCTTCTTGCCCATGTTTTCCAGCACCGGCTTTGCCGCCGCAGAACGCCTTGTCCTCGCCGCCGCACATGAAGGTGAGCGTCGCGCCCTGGCGCCGCCGGTGCCGCCGGACACCGGCGCATCGACCGAGAGCCATGCCGTGCTTGGCCGCCAGCGCATGCGCCTGCTTGGCGCTTTCGACATCGATGGTCGAGCAATCGATGATCAGCGCGCCCTGTTGTCATCGACGGGATCGACCTCGTTCCAGACCGACAGCACATGCTTGCCGGCCGGCAGCATGGTGATGACGACGTCGGCGCCTTTGACCGCAGCAACCGAGCTTTCGGCGATGGCGGCGCCGTCGGCCTTGGCCTGATCGCGCGAGGCCGCCACCAGATCGAAGGCGATCACCTTGTGGCCGGCCTTGACCAGATTGGCCGCCATCGGCCCGCCCATGTTGCCGAGGCCAATGAATGCGATATTTGCCATCTCGATTTCCTCCGCTTGCGACGTTTCTGTTTTGATTCAGCTGAATTTCAGTTCGTCGGCGCCGATCTCGGCGAAATAAGGCGCCACCATTTCGGGCGTCACGTCCTCGATTCGCGGCGGCGACCATTTTGGACTGCGGTCCTTGTCGATCACGGCGGCGCGCACGCCCTCGCGGAAATCGTCGCTGGCGAACACTTCCAGCGCGGCGCGATATTCGCGCACCAGGCATTCCTCCAGCGAGGACGATGCCCGCGCCAGCCGCAGCAGTTTGAGCGTCACCACCATGCCGCGCGGCGATTTCTCGCTCAGCGTCTTCAGCGTCGCCTGCGCCAGTTCCGAGCCGTCGCGCTGCAAGCGCGGCGACGATGTCTTCCATCCGGTCGTGCGCGAACCAGCCATCGATCTTGCGGCTGCATTGCCGCGACCGGGCCTGCGGTCTCGCCGGTCGCAAAGCCGTCGATCAGGGTCTTGACTTCGGCGGACGTCGTCGCCGGGCCGAACCTTGGTCAGGGCCTCGCGCAAGGCAGGCAGTTTGTCCGACGGCACCACCGCATCGGCAAACCGCGGCATAGATCGCGTCCGGGACCGTTCATGGTCTGGCCGGTCAGGCCAAAATAGGTACCGATCTCGCCCGGCGACGCGACAGCAGCCAGGTGCCGCCGACATCGGGAAAGAAGCCGAGGCCGACTTCGGGCATCGCGAGCTTTGTTCGTCTCGGTCACGACGCGGTGGCTGCTAGTGCGCCGACAGCCCGACGCCGCCGCCCATCACGATGCCGTCCATGAAAGCGACATAGGGTTTTGGGAATTTGGCGATGCGCGCGTTGAGGATGTATTCCTCGCGCCACAGGATCTTGCCGAGATCGCCGCTTGCACCTTCGAGCTTTCCCAGAGCGCGCGGATATCGCCGCCGGCGCAAAGGCCGCGCTCGCCGGCGCCTTCCAGCAGGATCACGGCGACACGCCGGGATCGGCCTCGAACGCGTCCGAGCGCCTTGTCGATGTCGCGGAACATCTCCAGCGTCACGGCGTTGATCGCCTTCGGCCGGTTGAGGCGGATCGATGCCGACGGACGCCTTCGCGCCGCGCGATCAGATCGCCTCTCGGTGTCGGCAAGCGCGGCGCTGGTCGTCATCGCGCGCCCTCGATCAATTTTCGCGAAACGATCAGCCGCATGATTTCGTTGGTTCCTTCCAGAATCTGGTGCACGCGCAGGTCGCGCACGATCTTCTCGATGCCGTATTCGCTGAGGTAGCCGTAGCCGCCGTGCAATTGCAGCGCCTGGTTGGCGACCTCGAAACCGACGTCGGTGCCGAAGCGCTTGGCCATCGCGCACAGCATGGTCGCGTCCGGATCCTTGCGGTCGAGCGCCGCGGCCGCGCGCCAGACAAACGTCCGCGCCGCCTCCAGTTCGGTCGCCATGTCGGCGAGGCGAAACTGCAGCGCCTGGAATTCGTCGAGGCGCTTTCCGAAGGCTTTGCGTTCCCTTCATGTAGGCGAGCGACTTGTCGAGCGCGCTTTGCGCGCCGCCGAGCGAGCACGCCGCGTATGTTGATGCGGCCGCCGTCGAGGCCGGCCATCGCGATCTTGAAGCCGATGCCCTCGTCGCCAGAGCCGATTTGCGACCGGCACGCGGGCATTCTCAAAAATCACCGCGCGGGTCGGCTGCGCGTTCCAGCCCATCTTGCGTTCGTTGGCGCCGAACGAGAGCCCGGGCGTATCGGCCTCGATCACCAGCGTCGAGATGCCGCCGGGCCCGTCGCCGCCGGTCCTGCACCATCACGACATAGAGATCGCCGCTCGCCGGCGCCGGAGATGAACTGCTTCTGGCCGTTGAGCACATAGTGGTCGCCGTCGCGCACCGCGCGGGTGCGCAGCGCCGCCGCGTCCGATCCGGAGCCCGGCTCGGTCAGGCAATAGCTCGCCAGCAGCTCCATGGTGCAGAGCTTCGGCAGCCATTTCTGGCGCTGGGCGTCGTTGCCGAAGGCGTCGATCATCCACGACGCCATGTTGTGGATCGAGATGAAGGCCGACACCGTCGGGCAGCCCTGCGCCAGCGCCTCGAAGATCAGCGCGGCGTCGAACCGCGTCATCGCCGAGCCGCCGACGTCGTCGCGGATATAGATGCCGCCGATGCCGAGGCTTGCCGCCTCGCGCATCACGTCGACCGGAAAATGCTTCTCCTCGTCCCAGCGGAGCGCATGCGGCGCGATTTTTCCGCGGCGAATTCCGCGCCATATCGCGAACCGCAATCTGGTCCTCGTTGAGAGCGAATTGCATCGCGTTGACGCCGTTCAGTTCATCGTCGGAATCGAGAACTCCGCGCCTTCCTTGACGCCGGACGGCCAGCGCGAGGTGATCGTCTTGGTCTTGGTGTAGAAGCGGATCGAGATCCGGGCCGTGCTGGTTGAGATCGCCGAAGCCGGACTTCTTCCAGCCGCCGAAGGTGTAGTAGGCGATCGGCACCGGGATCGGCACGTTGATGCCGACCATGCCGACATTGACCTTGGCGGCGAAGTCGCGCGCGGCGTCGCCGTCGCGGGTGAAGATCGCGACGCCGTTGCCGTAATCGTGGTCGGACGGCAGCGCCAGCGCCTCCGTTGTAGTCGTGGGCGCGCACCACCGAGAGCACCGGGCCAAAGATCTCTTCCTTGTAGATCCGCATGTCCTTGGTGACGTTGTCGAACAGGCAGCCGCCCATGTAGAAGCCGTTCTCATAGCCCTGCATCTTGAAGCCGCGGCCGTCGACCGCGAGCGTTGCGCCTTCCTTGATGCCGATCTCGACGTAGTTCCTGACGCGGTTCGAGCGCTTCTCTGCGTCACCAGCGGACCGATAATCGGCTGACGGATCGATCGAGGTGCCGATCTTCAGGCTCTCGACGCGCGGGATCAGCTTTTCCATCAGCCGGTCGGCGGTGGTCTTGCCGACGGGCACCGCGACCGAAATCGCCATGCAGCGCTCGCCGGCCGAGCCGTAGCCGGCGCCGATCAGCGCATCGACGGTCTGGTCCATGTCGGCGTCCGGCATGACGATGGCGTGGTTCTTGGCGCCGCCGAAGCATTGCGCGCGCTTGCCGGTCGCGGCCGCGCGCTCGTAGATGTATTGCGCGATCGGCGACGAGCCGACGAAGCCGACCGCCTTGATGTCGGGATCGTCGAGGATGGCGTCGACCGCTTCCTTGTCGCCGTTGACGACGTTGAGGATGCCGGCCGGCAGGCCGGCCTCGATCATCAGTGCGGCCAGCATCATCGGCACGCCGGGATCGCGCTCCGACGGCTTCAGGATGAACGCGTTGCCGCAGGCGATCGCGGGCGCGAATTTCCACATCGGGATCATCGCCGGGAAATTGAACGGCGTGATGCCGGCGACGACGCCGAGCGGCTGGCGCATCGAATAGATGTCGATGCCGGGGCCGGCGCCTTCGGTGTATTCGCCCTTCATCAGATGCGGAACGCCGCAGGCGAACTCGACAACTTCGAGGCCGCGCTGGATGTCGCCCTTGGCGTCGGGAACGGTCTTGCCGTGCTCGCGCGCCAAGCAGATCGGCGAGCTTGTCGTAATCGCGCTGGGCGAGCTCGAGGAACTTCATCATCACGCGCGCCGCGGCGCTGCGGATTGGTGGCGGCCCACTCGACCTGCGGCGGCCCTGGCGTTCTCGACGGCGGCGCGAACTTCCGCCTTCGATGCCAGCGCCACCTTGGCCTGGACGTCGCCGGTCATCGGCTCGAATACGTCGGCCGTCCGGCCCGAGGTGCCCTTGACCTCCTTGCCACCGATGAAATGTCCGATTGAACGCATGAGTATCCTCCTACCTAGCGCTACAGCCTCGGTTCTGATTGATCGAGCCCTGCCGCAGCCTATGTTCCGACGCGTTTTCTTCACGCGAATTGGTAGCCGCTTCGCTCGAAAACGCTATGGTTCGCTTTACGAGACCTTTTGACCCGCATTTCGTAGGATACAAGTCCGAGTATATTGCACCATAGATGTGCGGAAATGCTGGATCAAGGCGGCGAGCGCGATCGATTGGGACGACTTCCGTTTCGTGCTGGCCATCGTGCGCGGCGGATCGGTCTCGGCTGCCGCCAAACAGCTCGGCCGTCGATCATGCCACAGTGATCCGGCGTGTCGACCGGCTGGAGCAGCACCTTTCCGCAAAACTGTTTGATCGCCGCAAGACCGGCTACCTGCTGACCGAGGCCGGCCAGCGCGTCGCCGACAGCGCGGAGGCGATGGAGTCGCACCATCGTCGCCAACCAGGAGGCGGTCGGCGGCTCGCGCGCCCATCTGACCGGCACGGTGCGGATCGGCGCGCCCGACGGGTTCGGCAGCCACTTCCTGGCCTCGCGGCTGGTGAAATTCACCGAGCGGTATCCCGATCTCGATCTGCAGCTGGTCGCCACCGCGCGGCTGTTCAGCCTGTCGAAGCGCGAGGCCGATATCGCGATCAGCCTGTCGATGCCCAAGGAGGGCCGCATCGTCGGCCGCAAGCTGCTCGACTACAGCCTCGGGCTTTATGCCGCGCCGGACCTATCTCGACCGCGCGCCTGAGTATTGCAGAGCCGCAGCGACCTGCCCGCGCATCGCTTCGTCGGCTACATCGAGGAACTGCTGTTCACGCCGGAACTGGACTATCTGCCGCAGGTCTCGCCAAAGATCTCCGCGAAATTCCGCAGCGCCAATCTGATCGCGCAGCTCAACGCCACCATCGCAGGTTTCGGCATCGCGGTGTTGCCGCATTTCATGGCGACGGCCCATCCCGAGCTTGCGCGCGGTGCTGCCGGATGAGGTGACGATCTCGCGCACGTTCTGGCTGCTGATGCACGCCGACAGCAAGGGATCTGGCATCGGATCTGCGCCGTCGCCGATTACATCTACGAGACGGTGGAAGGCGAACGCTCGCTGTTCAGCGGGCTTAGTGCGGCTTCGCGCGCGACTTCCGCATCAGGCTCCTTCGCCGCGGCCTGCGCATCCAAGCGCGGTTTCTCGCCCGGCGCTGAGAATCTCGTCGGAGAACTCGCCGCTGCCGGCGATGCGGGACAGCACCATGCGTACCCATCATGGTCGCCAGCGCCGCCATTGCCTGCTTGCGCGCGGTCTTGCGGGGAACATCCGGGATCTGGTCGGCCATCATGTCGATCATCTGTTCCAGCTCTGGCGGCGAAGGCCCTGCGGGTCTCGGCTCTCGCGGGCGATCTCGGCGCCGAGCGCCGGCACCGCGCAGCCGTGGCCGGGATCGTCGCGGTGGATCGGCGTCAGGTAGCGCTCGATGATGGTCGTGAGACCGCTTCGTCCGGCGGCGTCTCCGCGGTCACCTTGCGCCAGCGCTCGGTTGGCGCGGTCCATCGCATAGCTGAAGGCCTCGATGACCAGCGCCTCGCGCGAATCGAAATGCGCATAGAAGCCGCCATGGGTCAGGCCTGCTTCCTTCATCAGGTCGGCGACGCCGATGCCATGCGCGCCCTTCTCGCGAAGCCGCACCGATGCCTTCTTCACGATCCGCGCGTGGGTTTCCTGCTTGTGCTCTTTCGAATAGCGCATGGTGCCGTTCTCATTGATGTTTGCAGTCATATAATAGCGGTTTCGGACGAAAAAGCTGCATTCTATTTCTGCCCTCGACGCCCGCCGATCATCGAGAAGGTCGCGGTCGCGTGCACTGCAAGATTATGTGATCCGTCGCGAACGAAGCCCTCGGCATAGCTGGTCTGGCGACCGAGCTTCACGACCTTTCCTTCCGCCGAGGATCGTCCCGAACGCACCGAAAGCGGCCGCAAATAGGTCAACTTTGAGATCGAGCGTGACCGACGTCCAGCCTGCCGGCAGCATGGTAGAGATTGCGCAGCCCATTGCGGTGTCGAGCAACGCGGCGGCGGTGGCGCCATGCAACAGTCCGATGGTGTTCTCGAGGCTCTCGTCGGGATCGAGTTCCATCACGATCCGGCCGGGTTCGACGACGCCCATGCGAAAGCCGATCAGCCGGGCCATCGGCGGCGGCGGCAGGATACCGTCGCGGATCGCGCACATCGTCTCCATGCCGGACATGCCGGCCGCAACCTTCGCGGCCGGTCCCGGCGCCTGCCAATCGACGACGCCGCTCGCCTGCGGGACGCGAGGCGAGAAACAGGTCGTCGGTGCGATGCGTCATGACGGCTCCATTGAATGATGAACATAATTTATCGCAGCTCGCGCGTGCTCTGCAACATCGGCCCGCTGTCCCTTGACAAGCCCCCGCTTTGTCCGGGAAGTGGCGCGATCCGCCCTCGCCCCAGAGATAATAAAAATGGAAATGCTCAATCCCCATTGCGGCGTCGATCGCGATCCGCGCGGCGTGGTTCGCCTGACGATCTGCAACGCCGGTTCGCTCAATATCCTGAGTTCCGCCGTCACCGACGGCGTGCGCGAGGGGTTTGAGAAACTCGCCGGCGACCGAACGATCCGCGCCGTCATCCTCGCCGGCCAGAGCGAGAAGAGCATGATCGGCGGCGCCGACATCAAGGAGATGGCGCATCTCGACCAGAAGTCCGCGGAAGCCTTCATCACGCGGCTGCGCGACCTCTGCGAAGCGATGCGCAACTTTCCGGCGCCGGTGATCGCGCGGCTGCCCGGCTGGTGCCTCGGCGGCGGGCTGGAAGTCGCCGCCGCCTGCGATTTCCGGATTGCCGCGCACGACGCCAAATTCGGCATGCCCGAGGTCAAGCGTCGGCATCCCCTCGGTGATCCACGCCGCGCTGCTGCCGCGGCTGATCGGCTGGGGCCGCGCCCGCTGGCTGGTGCATGACGGCGGAAAATATCGACGCGCCGACCGCGCTCGCCTGGGGCCTGGTCGACGTGGTCGCGCCGCAAGGCGGCCTCGACGCCGCGGTCGAGCACACCGTCAAGGCGCTGCTGGAATGCGGGCCCGAGGCGCTGCGGTCCCAGAAGGCACTGTTGCGGCAATGGGAAGAACTGCCGCTGACGGAATCCGTCAACCTCAGCGTCGGCGTGTTCGGGCAGTCGTTCCTGACCGGCGAGCCGCAGCGGCTGATGCAGGGCTTTCTCGACCGGAAGCGCATAGGGGAAACAAATGCGGCCGGCGGGCAAGGGTCCCCTCGATTCTGCTCTACTTCCGACTACCCGATCTTCCCGGTCGCGGATGCGCCCGAGCGCGAGGGCAAGACTGCACAGCACCCCGTCATCATCGTCGGCGCCGGCCCGATCGGCATGACGGCTGGCGCTGGCACTGGCGCGTCATGGCGTGCGGTCCGTGCTGCTCGACCGCAAGGACACCTTCAACGACGGCAGCCGCGCCATCTGCATCGCGCGACCAAGCATGCACATCCTGGAGCGGATCGGCGCGGTCGCGCCCTTCCTCGAGAAGGCGCTCGGCTGGCGCTTTGGCCGCAGCTATTACCGCGGCACGCAGATCTTTCGTCTGGAAATGCCGCATCCCGAGAGCGAGAAATACCTGCCGATGTACAATCTGCAGCAGCAGTACATCGAAAAATTCTGCACGATGCGGTCGCAGCCTGCGGGCCTCATCGACATGCGCTGGCAGAGCGAGGTCGCAGGTATCGAAAACCGCCTCAACGGCGTCGCGCTCGACATCGCCACGCCCGACGGCGACTACCGGCTCGACGCCGGCTATGTTCTCGCCGCCGATGGCGCACGCTCGCCGATCCGCTCCGATGCTCGGCCTGCGGCTGAAGGGCGAGAACTACGAAGGGCCGCTACGTGATCGCCGACATCCGGATGGATCACGATTTCCCGACCGAGCGGCGCGCCTTCTTCGATCCCAGCGGCAATCCCGGCGGCACGGTGCTGATCCACAAACAGCCGGACGATATCTGGCGCGTGGACTACCAGCTGCGCGAGGGCGAGCAGAGCGAGGACGCGCTGCGCGAGGAAAATATCCGTGGGCGCGTCGGCGCCATCCTCACGGATATCGGCCATGCAAAACCCTGGGAGCTCGAATGGTGGAGCATCTATTCCGGCCAACACGCTGTGCCTCGACGATTATCGCCATGGTCGCGTGTTCTTCATCGGCGACGCCGCGCATATCGTGCCGATCTTCGGCGTGCGCGGGCCTCAATAACGGGCTTGCGGATGCCGACAATATCGGCTGGAAGCTCGCGCGCGTTCTCAACGGCGAGGCGACGAATGCGCTGCTCGACAGCTATTCGCCGGAGCGGCGCGGCGCCACGCTCGATGTCTTCGCCAACGCCACCAAGAGCACGCGCTTCATGACGCCGCCGACGCGCGGCTGGCGGCTGGCGCGCGAGGCGGCGCTCTCGCTTAGCCTGAAACACGAGTTTCCGCGCGGCCTCGCCAATCCGCGGCAGATGCAGCCCTATACCTACTCGGAAAGCCCGCTGACGCCGTTTGCCGGACGCGATGCGGAATTTGCCGGCGGTCCGGTCTGCGGCAGCGCCGCGCCGAACGCCAGATTAGCCGACGGCAGCTACCTGCTCGATCGCGCCGGATACGGCATGACGGCGATCCTGTTTTGCGAGGGCGCGCCAAGCGCCGCACAGGCCGCGCTGCTCGATCAACTCGGCCGGCTCGACAAACGCTTCGTCGCGCTCGTGATCAGCGCGACAGGAGCTGCCGCCGTCGATAAGCAGATACCAACGGCGAAATCGCCCGCCTGTTCGGCGCCGAACCCGGCACACTTTATCTCCTGCGCCCGATCTGCACATCGCCGGACGCTGGAAGACGATCGCAACCGATGAAATCCTGCAGACCGCACGCATTTGCCTGGGGGTTCCGACGCCATGAGCCAATGCACGTTCGACGACCTCGAAGCCGCCTATGAGAGCGCTGGCGGTCGCCATCGATAGCGCCGGCGAGCAGCGCGAGACGCTGTTCCTGACACGGCTGGCACTGGTGCTCGCCCATGAACTCGGTGACGTCACCATCTTCCAGGAAAGCCGTCCAGACCGCGCTCGAAGACATCGCCTGGAACGCGCGATCCCGGCACGCGACGTCATGCGATCACGACAATTTATCATGGCGGCCCTCCGTTGCAATTTTTGCGGCGCATCATATGATGAATGTAATCTAATATCCACGGAGCTTCCGGCATGGCCGCTCGCCTCCGATCCCGTCGTCATCCTTTCCGCCGCCCGCACCCCGCTCGGCCGCTTCATGGGCGAGTCTGTCGCCGTTCGCGGCCCACAAGCTCGGTTCGCACGTGATCGGCGCCGCGCTCGAGCGGGCACAAGCTGGCGCCGGAACAGATCGACGAAGTCTTGCATGGGCAACGTGCTGCCGGCCGGACAGGGCCAGGCGCCGGCGCGCCAGGCCGCCCGCGGCGCAAAGCTGCCGGACGCCACCGGCGCCACCACCATCAACAAGGTTTGCGGCTCCGGCATGAAGGCCACCATGCTGGCTCACGACATCATCAATGCCGGCTCCGCCGAGATCGTGCTGTCCGGCGGCATGGAGAGCATGAGCAACGCGCCGTATCTCCTGACCAAGGCGCGCGCCGGCTATCGCGCCGGTCACGACCGGATCATCGACCACATGATGATGGACGGTCTCGAAGACGCCTATGAGACCGGCCGCTCGATGGGCGATTTCGGCGAGGCCACCGCGGAAGCCTACCAGTTCACCCGCGCCGACCAGGACGCTTACGCGATGGAGACGCTGACCCGCGCCCGCAAGGCGGTGGAAGGCGGCGCGTTCAAGGCCGAGATCGCGCCGATCACGGTGACGGAAAAAGCCGGCCCGCGCGTCATCGCCAATGACGAGCATCCGCTAAAGGTCGATCCCGCGAAAATTCCCGGGCTGAAGCCGGCGTTCCGCGCCAACGGCACCATCACGCCGGCCGCCTCCTCGGCCAATGCCGACGGCGCCGCCGCCCTCATTCTCGCCAAGCGTTCGCTGGCCGACCGCGACGGCCTGCCGGTGCTCGCCGAGATCAAGGGCCACGCCACCCACAGCCAGGAGCCGCAGTGGTTCACCACCGCGCCGATCCCGGCGATCCGGAAGCTGCTCGACAAGGTCGGCTGGAGCGCCGGCGACGTCGACCTGTTCGAGATCAACGAAGCCTTTGCCGTTGTGGCGATGGCGGCGCAGCGCGATCTCGGCATCCCGCGTGACAAACTGAACATCAACGGCGGCGCCTGCGCGCTCGGCCATCCCATCGGCGCCACCGGCGCGCGGCTGATCGTCACGCTGCTGCATGCGTTGGAAAGCCCAGAATCTGAAGCGCGGCGTCGCGGCGTTGTGCATCGGCGGCGGCGAAGCCACAGCGATCGCAGTCGAGCTCGTCGCTGCACTAGTCTTCACGTGATGTCCTGAAATGAGGGAAGTATGGCATTTACGTCACGCGCCCTGCGCGTCAGGATGTTCAGGCACAAGCAAACCCTCCACGGCAAATTTTCTGAGGCTCAATGATCTCGAACTGGCTGTCGGCCGCCCTCGCCCGCCGCAACATCCATTACGGCTGGGCGATGGTCGGCGTGACCTTCCTCACCGCGCTGATCGCCGCCGGCACCGTCGGCGCGCCCGGCGTGTTCATCGTGCCGCTGCAGAAGGAATTCGGCTGGACGCACCGCGGAGATTTCCTCGGCGCTGTCGATCCGCTTCATCCTGTTCGGGCTGATGGCGCCGTTCGCCGCCGCGCTGATGAACCGCTACGGCCTGCGCAACGTGACGCTGGCGGCGCAGCTCGTCGTGGTCTCCGGCCTGGTCGCCTCGCTGGCGATGACAAAGGTCTGGCAACTGATGCTGCTGTGGGGCGTCGTGATCGGGCATCGGCACCGGCATGACCGCGCTGGTACTGGGCGCAACGATTGCCGCGCGCTGGTTCGTGGCGCGGCGCGGCCTCGTGGTCGGCATTCTGACCGCGAGCGTCGCGACCGGGCAGCTGGTGTTCCTGCCGCTGCTCGCCAGCCTCACCGATCGCTTCGGCTGGCGCATCGCGCTGGCGCTGGTCTGCGTCATGCTTGGCGTTTGCGGCGTTCGCTGGTGCTGCTGGTCATGCGCGACCGGCCGAGCGATGTCGGCCTGCGCCCGTTCGGCGACAAGGGCACGGAGCCGCTGCCGCGCGCCGCCGCCCAACAACGCGCCGATCATGGCGGCGGCGCTCGGCACGCTGCGCGACGCCGCCGAAATCGCCGGTGTTCTGGATCCTGTTCGCCACCTTCTTCATCTGCGGCGCCAGCACCAACGGCCTGATCCAGGTGCACCTGATCCCGATGTGCCTCGATTTCGGCATTCCGCAGGTGCAGGCCGCAAGCCTGCTCGCCGCCATGGGCATCTTCGATTTCTTCGGCACCATCGCCTCGGGCTGGCTGTCGGACCGCTACGACAACCGCTGGCTGTTGTTCTGGTATTACGGCCTGCGCGGGCTGTCGCTGCTGTTCCTGCCGTTCACCGATTTCTCGTTCTACGGCCTGTCGCTGTTTGCGATGTTCTACGGCCTCGACTGGATCGCCACCGTGCCGCCGACGGTGCGGCTCACCGCGCAGCGCTTCGGCGCCGGAGCGCGCCAATCTGGTGTTCGGCTGGATCTTCGCCGGCCATCAGCTCGGCGCCGGCAACCGCGGCCTTCGGCGCCGGCCTGTCGCGGACAGTGCTGGCGACCTATCTGCCGGCCTTCTTCGTCGCCGGCGCGCTCTGCGTCGTCGCGGCGCTGATCACGCTGGCCATCTCGCGGACGAAGCCGGTGGTGGCGTGAGGTAGCGAATGGCGAATGGGGAAGACGCTACTCGCTATTCGCCACTCGCTACTCGTCCTTTCACGGCCTTGTCGCTCATGCCGCTCGGCGGGCCGACATTGCGGATCGGCTCGGCAAGGCGCGCGAATTCGCACAGCAGCGAGCGGGTCTTGCGCGGAGTCGATGACCTCCTCAACCCAGAATTTTTCGGCCGAACGGAACGGCGAGCGCAGCTTGTTGAGGCGATCCTCGATCTCCTTCAACTTCGCCGCGGGATCGTGCGCTGCGTCGATGTCGGCGCGGTAGGCCGCCTCGATGCCGCCTTCCAGCGGCAGCGATCCCCACAGGCCGACGGCCAGGCATAGCGCATCGAAAAGCGATTGGCCGGCTGATGCACGACGCCGGCAACGCCGAAAGGCGTTGCGCACGATGATGGTGCACCAGGGCACGGTGGTCTGGTTGACGCGCGGCCATCGCGCGCACGCCGTGACGGATGGTGGCCGACTTCTCCGCCTCGAGCCCGATCATGAAGCCCGGGCAATCCATCAGATAGACCACCGGCAGATGGAAGGTCTCGGCGAAGTCGACCCAGCGCACCACCTTCTGGCAGGCTTCCGCGGTCCAGGAGCCGCCATAGTGGAAGGGGTCGCTCGCCAGCAGCGAGCACCGCGCGGCCTTCCAGCCGCGCCAGTCCCAGTGATGATCGGACGGCCGAAATTGGCGCTCATCTCGAAAGAACGAGCCCTTGTCGACGACGGCGTCGATGATCGGGCGCATCTTGTAGACCTGACGGCGGTTGCGCGGCACCGCCTTCATCAGCGACTCTTCCGCGCGTTCCGGATCGTCCGTTGCAGGCAATGGTCGGCGGCAATTCGTAGACCGACGACGGCAGGTAGGACAGGAAGCGCCGGGCGCATTCGAACGCCTCTTCCTCGGTGTCGACGGCATGATCGACGACGCGCCGGCGCGGGTCTGGATCTCGGCGCCGCCGAGTTCCTGTTTCGTCAGATCCTGTCCGAGGCGCTTCACCACCGGCGGACCCGCGACGAACATCGCGGAATTCTTGGTCATGATCGAATAATGGCGTGGCCGCGAGCCGCGCCGCGCCGAGACCGGCGACGGAGCCGAGCCCCAGTCCGACCACCGGCACGCGCGCCAGGTTAGCCGTCGTGTACCAGTACGCAGCGCGTGCCGCCGACGCCGCCGGGCAGATTGGCCGCGCCTCGCGTCTCGATGGTCTTCACCGAGCCGCCGCCGCCCGAGCCTTCGATCATCGCGGATGATCGGCAGGCGGAAATCATGCGCCATCTCTTCCGCCATCAGCGGCTTGGCCGAGATCGAGGCATCCGCCGAGCCGCCGCGCACGGTGAAGTCGTCGCCGACCACGACCACGGTGCGGCCATCGACTCTGGCGCGGCCGAACACGCAGTTCGCCGGCGTCAGGTGCTTGAGTTCGTTGTTCTCGTCGTATTCGGCGATACCCGAAATCGCGCCGATCTCGTGGAAAGTGATTTTTGATCGACGCAGCTTGTCGATCCGCTCGCGAACCGTGAGCCGGCCCTGGTCGCGCTGGCGCTTGACCTTGTCAACGCCTCCCATCTCCCGCGCGAACGCTTCGCGCCGGGCGAGGTCGTCGAGTTCCGGCTTCCAGATCATCTCGTATCCTCCGTCTTGATCATTTTATTGTTGTTGTGCGCCGGCACCGGAAGCGGCTTTCGCTCGAGCCGGTTGGTGAAGATGTCGCCGTCGGCGCCCTCGAGCAGGCCGCCGATCGCGGCGCCCAGATCGAGCATCCGCGGCGCAACCTCCTTGTGCAGCCGCTTCTCGTCGTACATCGCCGACAGCAGGCCGATCGTCACCACCACGATAGGTCTGGTACTGCGGCGACCACAGCGGCACCGCGAGCCCGTTGATATGCGGGCTCCACAGTGCCGCAGGCGACGACAGTACGCCGCGTTCGCGCAGATGCACGGCGGTTGCCCTCGATGCGCGGCTTCAGCAGCTTGGCGCCTTCCGGATTCTCGCGTTCCATCTCGGCGATCAGGGCGTCGCCGACTGCTCGGCATCGAGCGCCGCGATGTAGGCATGGCCCGCCGCCGTGCTCGCCATCGCGATGCGGCTGCCGGTCGATCTCGTGCAGGCCGAGCGCGTTCGCCGCGCGGGCGAATCTCGAGATAGACGAGATGAAAGCGGTCGGGGATGACGAAGCCGACGGTGCCCGGCAATTGCTCGGCGACGTCCTGCAGCCGCAGCCGGATCAGGTTGCGCAGCTGCAAGCCCTTCATCATCGAGGTGCTCATCGCCACCGCGCTCGGACCGATGCGGTATTTCTGGTCGCGCGGCAGATAGACCAGTTGCCCCATCCGCGTCAGCGTGTGCGTCAGCCGCGACACTCGTCGATCGCGGCAAGCCGCAGCGATTGGAAATTTCCGAGATTGCCGAGCCGCGCTTCGTGCCCTTCGAAGCAGCGCAGGACATCGAAGGCCCGCGACACCACCTGAATGACGTCCCCATCGCCTGCGAGATCGCTGGCAGAGCATTCCCTGTTTGCTGAGCCGTTCCGAGCGTCGTCCCATGGTATGGCTCCATTCCGTCGTGCGGAATAAAATTCCACTTGCAGAACAAGCTACCTCAGGCAATCTGCGGCCACAACAAAAAGCCGTTCGCGACGAGCGAATGGTCGGCGTCATGCGGTCCGGGGAGTGTGGGATGCCAGAGATCAAGATCGTCACCGAAGTTGCCGGACGCGTTTGCGCGCTTCCAGTCGAAGCCGGCGCGCAGCATCGGCGATGGCGACGAGGTCGCGTTCGTCGAAGCGATGAAGATGGAAATTCCGGTCACCGCGACCGCCGCAGGGAACATCAAGTCGATACTGGTCAAGCGTCGACGACGTTATTGCCGAAGGACAGGCCGTCGCGATCGTCGAAGACGCGTGAGCGCAGACGAATTTTATAGCTCGCGACAATCTGTCCGATGATGCAACGTCCGCTCATGACTGCTGCGCATCGGCCGTGACATTGCCATCGCAGACGTGCGATGCAATGATGATTTCAATAACAACGATTTCGCTATAGCGAAACAACGCGGAGGAAACACCATGATCCGTCGGCTGATGGCACTTCGCGCCTGCCGCCTTGCAAGCATCTCGCTTCGCTGCGCGCCTGCGCTGCGCCGAAGACGTCAAGCTGCCGCCGACCATGGCGTTCACCGCCTACGACACCGGGACCGCCGGCTTCAACATCGCGGTCGGCGTCGGCAAGATGATGAAGGACAAATACAGCACCGACGTCCGCGTGCTGCCGGCGGGCAACGACGTAGCGCGGCTGGCACCGCTGCGGGCCAAGCGCGCGCCAGGTATCGGCGATGGGATCGGGCACCTATTTCGCGCAGGAAGGCGTGTTCGAATTCGGCGCCAGGGAATGGGGTCCGCAGCCGCTGCAATTGATCGCTGTCGTCGGTCGATTGCAACGGCGGCCTCGCTCGGCGTGGCTGCGCGACGCCGGCGTCAAGGAGATCAAGGATCTCAAAGGCAAGCGCGTCGGCTTCGTCGTCGGTCTCGCCGGCGCTCGAACCAGAATTCGCTTGCGGTGCTCGCCTTCGGCGGTCCTCAAGCAGAGCGACGTCAAGGTCGTCGAGTTCGCAAGCTATGGCGCGATGTGGAAGGGTCATCGATCAACAACGACACCGACGCCGCTTTCGCAACGACGATCACTGGTCCGGCGACGCGAGGCCGAGACTCGCCGCGCGGCATTGATATGGCCGCCGCTTCCCTCATAACGACAGTGGCCGGCTGGGCGCGCGTTCAGAAGGTCGGCTCGTTCTTCTTCCCAAGCATAGTCGCAACCTGCGGTGCTGGCATATCGCCCCAGAAGCCGATCGAAATGGGCAACTACCCCTACCCGATCTCGTCACCTATGCCTCCCAAACCGGCGTGACCAGATCTATTCGATCACCAAGGCGATGATCGTGAACTACGACGCCTCAGGCGACTCCGCCCCGGCAGCGGGCGGTCTGGCGGCCGACAAAGCAAAACCAAGAACTTCAGGTGGTGCCGGTGCATCCGGGTGCGGTGAAGGCGCTGGAGAGGCCGGGCAATGGACCGATGCGCAGGAAACCCACGAACAACGCGCCGTTCAAGCGGCAGGAAGCGCTTGAGCATGCTGCATGGGCGGATTTCGGCAAGGCTCAATCCGCCTTCGGACGATGGCAAGGCTTTCCTCGAGGGGCTGGATGAAGGCGCGCGCTGCGGCGCTTGCCGGCGGCCAAACACGACCGAACGGCTTCGGCGGACGCTGACATCACTGGACCGTGGCGACAGCGCGAACATGCTCCTGGGATTCCCGATGTCAGCTTCCGCATCCGCATCCATACGCGCCGCCG
>ERZ1370068.6118-contig-5119_pt1 | contig 20110 bp, 33 predicted proteins | sample MGYA00561227_ERZ1370068 | MGnify/ENA primary metagenome ERZ1370068 (study PRJEB38410, sample SAMEA6850437) | metagenome | study: Metagenomic assessment of the ecological functions of the soil: analysis of the soil microbiota associated with the... | reverse complement strand
GTTATGTATTGCTCAGCGGCACCATACAGGCGAATGGCGCTGATGCCGTATCCATCTTGTCCCTGGGGTCCGTCAGTCGCGTCACCGCCAATGACGGATTGATCGGCACCGATGGCCTCGATGGGATACCGCCATCAACATCCAATGGAGCCGCCAGCGTTACCAATGGCAGCGGCGCCATTGCGGCGAACCACGGGGCTGGCCCGCGCTATTCTCGCGGGCGGTGATGCGCTTACGGTGAGCTGTATGCGCGGCGGCACCATTCGGGCGAACGGTGTGGGACTTGGCATCGGCATCGCCTCCACCTCCCCTCTTCGGCGTCGCTACGGTGGCGAATGGCACCGGCACCATTCGAGGCAACGCATTAGGCAACCAGGCCAAGACCGTCACCGTCACCGCCAACGACGGCACGATTGCAACGCTGGAACGAACGGCAGCGCGCATCAACGCCACCGGGACGCCAGCGTCACCACCTGGCACCGGCACGATTCAGGCGACGGGCTCGGCCGGCGTTGCAATCAGGCCGACGTCAGTGAGCGGCACCAGCTACGGCGACCAATGGCGGCGGCACCATCCTGGGCGACGCGCTTGGCATCCGCCAACGCCGTCAATGTCAATGGCAATGCCGGCCAGGTCCTAGCCTTTGCCATCGGCGGCGTTGCCATCAACACGACCGGTCACCGCGACGGTGCACAATCTGGCCGTGCCGGCACTATCACCGGCGATGCGTGGGCATTCGCGCTGCCACGCTCGACGTGACCAATGCCACGGGGCGGCGATCAACGGAGGTCACCAATGGCGTCGGTACTGCTGGCTCCGGCGTCAGTGACGAACGCGGGCACACCCCGCGGGCGGGGGATCGACGCTCGGTGGAAGTTTTACCGGAACCGGTCACCAATACGCTGGTTTTGCAGACCGGCTGCGGTGTTGAACGGTACTGCGGCAGGCAGCACCGGGGCCGGCGCTGGACCAATAATCTCGTTCTTCAAGGCAGCGGCACCGCCAGTCAATGAATTTCACGAATTTCAACTCATTGAATATGGGGGCAAAGCGATCCTGTCTGGGTGTTGAACGGCAACGCCAGCGTCGGGAACTGGCCACGATCAGCGGCGGAACTTGAAGCGGCGCCAGCGCAACATCGAGTGCGCAGCCTCACCGGAACGGTCAGCCGCGCGAATTCCGACGGCCTGCTTTGGCTGGTCAAGGCACGATCGTCGGATCCGTCAATGTCAATGGCGGTGTCGTGGCGCCTGGTCCGCTCACCGGGACAGCGGTCGGCACCTTGCATGCCGCCGAGAACGTCACGTTCGGCGGGCATCCGACATTCCCGCGTCAGCGCCAATGCCGCCGGGCAGGCCGGAAAAGCTCGAGGTTGGTGGCGCGGGCGACATTGAGCCGGTGGTCGCGTGCAGGTGCTTGCGCAGAGCGGCAAAACTTTTATGCGCCGTCAACCGCCTATTACACGATCCTGACCGCAACAGGTGGCTCAGCCCAGCACGACATTCAATGGCGTGACCAGCAACGGCCTTTCTCACGCCGTCGCTCAGCTATGCCGCTAACAATGTGACGCTGACGCTGGCAACGCCGCCGGCACCGCGACCGGGTGGTGGGTGTACAGGTGGTGGCGGGACAGGTGGCGGTGGCACGACAGGCGATCCAGGTGGCGGCGGCACAACAGGCGGTGGCACAGGTGACGGAACTGGTGGCGGCACGACCAGTACCGGCTTCGGCTTTGCCACGGTGGCGCTGACACGGAATCAGCGGGCGGTGTTGCGACGGCGCCCGACATGGCGGCCTCGGTCTCCAATCCGCTCATCATCGCCGTGCCTCACCAGACCTCGCTGTCGCCGGTGCCCGGCAGGCGTTCTGACGCGCTCTCCGGGCGGCATGCTCGGCAGCGCAGTCAAACACGCAGAAAGCCAGGCAGCAGTTCGCCCGCAGCGCAATGCTCTGGCCGCATGCGGCAGAGTTCGCGCGCCGGCATTTCCCGGCGATCTCGGCGCGCCTCGGCTTCCCGGCGGGCCTGCAACCGGCCTACGCGGCGGGCGATACCAGTTCAGCGGGCAGTGCCAGTGCCGCTTACGCGTAACCAAGGCCGCGCCGCCCGGCGCACGACGGTCCTCCCGCGACAGATCTGACCCACTGGCGCAGGGTCTCGGCGGCTGGGGCCGCTGCCGACAGCAGATGGCAAAACGCCGTCACTCGTAGGAGCCGGTTCGGCGGCTTCCTCTCCGGCGCGCGTCGATGCGCGCTTCTCGGCGATCGTGACGCTGCGCGCCGGCGCTTCGTGGCCGGCTATATGCGGCTCCGATCTCAACGTGAATGCGCAGCAGCTCGAGCAGCGCCGGCATCGACAGTGTGCAGCTCGGCGGCTTATGCGACGCGGCCAGCGTCGGCGCCTTCAACCGCGCGGCGGCGGCTCGTATTCGCTCGACAGCATCACCGATACCAGCCGCGCCGATAACATCTTCCCCGGCTTCTAACCGACAAGGCGAGCGCGCGCTGTCCACGGCAATGTCGGGCGGTGGCAAGTCGGCGAAATCGGCTGCGCAGGTGACGGCCTTCGGTCAGTGTCGCGGTGCAGCCGCTTGCCGGCTGGCTTACGTGCACGTGCGCGACGGCTCGTTCCTCGAGAGCGGCGGCGTTGCGGCGCTGTCGGGTTCAGGCGCGAACGAGAACACCGAAGCTATTCCTCTTCGATCGGCGTGCGCGCGGCGTGCGTTCCCAGCCGCTGGCCAACGGCATGCGGGCAACTTGGTGCCTGCGCGGCAGCACGCCGCAGTGGCAGTCATCGCCTTCGGGCGATGTGACCCCTGACCCACGGCATTGGCCTTCTCCAGGGCACGGGCGCGGGGCTCTCGGTTGCCGGCATCCCGGTCGATCGCGCGCAGCGCCGCGCTGGTCGAAGCCGGCTTCGACCTGGCAGCGCTTCGCCCCGCAGGCAAAGAGCTCCGGTGCATTCTATCAGGGGGCGAACCCTCGCCGCGCACGCGCAGACCCACGCAGTCAAAGGCGCGCCTTCACCTGGGATTTCTGACACTGCGGCATCGACGGAATTCTTGATCCGAAGTCGTCCGATGGCGCGCTGTCTCTCCGCCGTCATGCCCGGCTTTGAGTGCCGGGCATCCCGCGTCTTAGCGGCGTTGCAGCTAAACCAAAAGACGTGGATGGCACCGGAAGTCGGGCTGGCCCGACTTCCGCACGATAGTGATCGGCGTTTGCAATGACCTGCCGGACAAGCCCGGCCAGCGACGCGAATGCGGAAACGCTTAAGCCGGAAGCATTTCCACACGACGCCAGCACTGTCGCAATTTTGCATCGCCCAGCGCGCCGAATCTCAATTTTTCGTTTCTGTCCAACAGGGCAGCCGCTTGCGATCCGAGTTTCTCTGCCGCGGTCCTCTAGGGTTCAGCGCACGCGCTGGGAATCGATCCGAGGCACAAGACGATCATGGCGTCCAGGCTTCGACGTCGGCACCGCGCAGCGTCGCGCTTGCGGCAATGCTCGCCGCAATCAAAGTCCGGCGTCGACCGTTGCCTTTCGCCACGGATCTCCTGCTGCACGCCGATGCGATCAGCGTTAAAGGCTCCCGCCGTTGCCCGCGGTCTGTCGCGCCCTACAACTGGGCCGGCCTCTATGCCGGCGGGCATCTTGGTCATTTGTGGGGCCGCACGCATGTCGAGTACGACAATGGCAGAGATTGCCGAGCGCAACGCACGGACTGACGGCGTCGTCGGCGCGGGAGTGATGCTCGGCTGCGACTGGCCGTTATCTCGGCGCATTGCAAGTCTTCGGGCTGGCTCGAAAGGCGATTTCGGCTGGACGAACGCGCATGGCGTCGGCACCGGTCCTCCCGAGCCCGATCCTGAGCCTCGCGCCTCCACTCCGCCGCCTCCAGCCCGCCGCCTCCCGGTCCTGGCTCACGCGCCTGCCGCCGCCGCCGCGTTGATCCTCGTCACCAGCTGACACGGGCCGAACAGCTTCCGACGTGCGCCGCTGGACGAGCCACGTGCGCGAGCCGCATCGGCCTACGCGGTCGACAACTGGCATTTTTTTCGTCGCCGGCAGCGGTTTCGCGATGATGCCGATCTGAAGGCTTCCACGAAGGCACGATCACCACCACCTTCGTGACGCGACACCAGCGGCGCGGCAAAAATCACCGGCTGGTCGGTCGGCGGCGGCGTCGAATGGGCCTTCACACGCAACCTCTTTGCCCGTGTCAGAGTATTTTCTACGACGACTTCGGGCATAAAGATTACGTGGGCACCCAGGGCGCTATCGCGTCTCATTGACCGGCCAGACAGTCCGCGGTGCGCTGGGATGGGGTGATCCCCTCGGGCACTAGGCAAGACCTGCGCCACGTCATGCCCAGCTTTATGCCGGGCATCCACGTCTTAACGACCTCGCATCGCCAAAGACATTAGTGGCCGGGACGAAACCCGGCCATGACCACGGTTGATCGGCGTGCGCCAATTTCTGGCCGTCCCCGCGAACGCGGGGAAGACCTGCTCCGTGCGCCTCGATTGGCTGCGGCGTATGGGTCCCGGGCCTCAAGCGTTTCACGCTCGCGGGACGACCGTCTGTGCCGGGCGCGGAGCGGGGCGAGGACTGCACTCGCGCCGAGTTGCGCTAACGCGGCCTGTCAGATCTTGCGGTGGTCGCACCAACTTCAGCCGTCGTCCCCGCGAACGCGGGGACCCACACCCCGTGCCGCCTCGATTGCTGGCTGCGGCGTAAAATGGGTCCGCGCCTCGCGTTTCACGCTTCCGCCCGCGACGACCGTCTGTGTGCCGGCAGCGCGGCAAAAGCATCATCCCGCTCATTCCCGCGAAGGCGTGAATCCCGCCAACGCTTAACCGGGTCCCCGCCCTTCGCTTGGGACGAGCGGATGGAACGAGGGGCCGGCCTGCCCGGCTTCCCTGCCGATCAGCTCCTGAACTTCCACCGCCGGTGATCGCCTCCCGAGATTGCCGCGTGCCAGATCTTCCTTCGGTCGGCTTCGGGCATATCCGATGCCATCGATGATGCGCAGCGTTTCGCGCGTGTACATACGGTGCCTTTCTCGGGACCGGAACGGGCAGTCGGAGGCGAACACGATCTTGTCGAGATCGGTAGAACGCAAGCCCGGCATGCGGTCGCCGGCTCGCCGCCGAACACGGCGGTGTCGGCGTAGAACGTCCTGCTTGAAGTAATCGAGCGGACGCTTCTTCAGGCTGCTTGCAGCAGCGACTGTAGATCCTCGTCCGAGGTGCGCGCGCCGAGCTGGTCCCAGCCCGGGCCGATGCGGCCTTCCAGCATCGGCACGATGCCGCCGAAATGGTGCGTGATGATCTTCAGGTTCGGATATTTGTCCATGATCGTCTCGAGAACACCAGCCGCGCCATCGCCGCTGCGGTTTCGTAGGACCAGCCGAACGTCCACCAGATTTCGTATTTCGATTTCTTCTCGGTCGACGTAGTCCGGGAAATTCGGCGGCGCGCGCCGGATGCATCCAGACCGGCTTGCTGAGCTTGTTCATCGCGGCGAAGAACGGCTCGAACGCCGGATCGTCGAGCGGCTTGCCGGTGACGTTGGTGTAGATCTGCACGCCGAGCGCGCCAGTTCTTGATGCGCGCGCTCGGCCTCGCGCACGCCGCCGTCCGGCGCGATCAGCGGCGCCTGCGCCGACCCAGCCGGGAAACTGATCGGGATATTTCGCGCAGATCTCGGCGAAGCCGTCATTCACGAGCTGCGTGTATGCCCTCGGTCAGCTTGCCGTCGCCCTTGGTCATGACCTCCAGCGGCGGCATCGCGATAGCGAAATGATCTGCGCAGTAGTCCTGGAATCGGTCGACGATCTTGCGGCGGATATCGAGGTCATGAATGCACGGGCATCTTCGCGCACGCGCTTGCCGATGTCCGGCATGGTCGCTCTCGACGATCTTGTTGAAATATTTCTCCGGAATGAAATGGGTATAGGCGTCGATGCGCATGAACGTTCTCCGTGACTTCGATTGTCTGGGGCGGTATCGGTTCAGTAGGGCGTGATGACGTTGAGCGAGCGCCTGCTTGCGTCCGTTGACGACGGCGTCGCGCGCGCGCGCCAGCGCATCGGGCAGGTCGGCGGGTTTCTCGACGCGCTCGTGCATGGGCGCCTTGCGCACGCGCCATTTCCTCGAACGGCGGCGAGGCGATCGAGATCGGCGAGCGTGCGGCCATCGTCCTCGCCCGCCGCGCCGTCCTTGAACATCGACAGCGTGGCGCGGCGCACGGCGCCGTAGCGGCTGTTGTTGAACATGATCGTGAGGATCGGCAGATCGTGCACGGCCGACACCCAATGGTCCGACCATCGGATTGGCGAACATGTAGGCGCCGTCGCCAAGCGTCGCGACTACGAATTTGTCCGGGCGCGGCGAGCTTGGCGCCGAGCGCCGCGCCGAAGCCCCAGCCGAGCCCGCCGGCCGGACCGAGCGCGAAGAGCGTGTCCGGGCTTGTCGCGCTGCGATTGGTCGCGGCGCGCAGCGGATATTCGTTGAAGATGACCGCGTCGTTGCCGACGGCTTCGCCGATGCACGCGCTGACAGATATTCCGGCGAGATCGTCGTGCCCGGCGTGCGGATCCTTCGCCAGCTGCGCGCGCCGCGTCCGCATCGCGCTCTGTCAGGCGTGCGCGGCGCGGCCGCGATGCGCGCCTCCGCCATCTGCAGCCGCGATCCGACTGCGCGAGTGAGCGCGGTCAGCGTATTGACGGTGCCGGCCTGGATCGCCAGATCGCTCGGGAAGCTGCGCATCGGGTAGCGCACGAAGAACGGATCCTCGCCGATATGTGCGACGCGGCATCCCGCGGGCGGATGTCTGCAGGCTCGGGATCCAGGGCGCGTCGGCGTCGATGCACGATGACAAGGTCGGCGTCGGCCAGCAGCGCGCCGGGCTCGAAGCCGAAATGCATCGGAGTGGCTGGACGGCAGGCACACCGTGCGCGGGTTGCTGACGACGACCGGGATTGCCGCGCGCTCGGCCAGCTGGCCCAGCGACCGCGGCGCGCATCGGCGGGCAAAGTGGAGACAATGATGAGCGGCCGCTCGGCGGCCGCGATCCAGTCGGCAAGCTGCGCCATCGAACGCGGATCGGCGATGCGGGCCGCCGCTTGCGGCCGCGGCTTCAGCGGACCGATCGGCTCCGGTACCGGCGCCGACAAGCGGCTCGCGCGGCAGCACGAGGTAAACCGGCCCGCGCGGACGCGCCATCGCGACTTCGACGCGCGCGCGATACGACGTCGCCGATCTGGTCCGGAACGCGCAGTTCGTAATCCCACTTCACCAGCTCGCGCACCATGCCGGCCTGGTCGAACATTTCCTGCGCCCAGTGGATCGGGCGCGTGCGCGAACCGAAGCTTCCTTTTCGGTGATCGGCGTGCGGCCCGCAGCCAGGATGAGCGGCACGCGGTCGCGCGAGAGGTTCGTCGAGATTGTTGATGGTGTTGGCGGTGCCGACATTGACATGCACCATGACGGCCTGCGGGCGGCCATTCATCAGGTAGGCGCCATGCGCCATGGCGACCGCGAGGTTCTCGTGCGGCACCAGAATAGGCTTTGGCACCTTGGCATTCGTTTTCTTGGCGCGGCTGAACGCTTCGACGATCGGCGGAAAGTCCGTGCCGGGATTGGCGAAGAAATAGTCGATGCCGTGGTCGGCAAGCGCGCGCAGGAACGCTTCGGCGGCGATCGTTGGCCGCTGTCCCGTCGGTGCCGCCGCCATGGCGTTTCGTCCCCCGGCTATCCCTTGAACGTCTTTTGATCGTCCGGCTGGATGAGAAGCGGACGCCGTTTTATTGGCGCGCAGTCATAACCGACGAGGCCGGGGTGACAACGGACTGCGGCGGAGCACAGCTATGCTTGTCTTTCCGGAGCCCTGCCGTGGTCATGTGCATTGAGAGGTGGAGGCTTATAACTCCCTGTTGTCGTCCCCGCGAAGACGGGGACCCAGTACACACCTCGCGCGCAGTGGTCAATGGATGCCGCCGCATGCGCGGGCATGACAAATGAGAGACCTGGCTCTGTGTCATGCGCGTGTCCTTGGGACGGCTATGCCCACCTCATTGCAGAGAGGAGCCGCCGTCTCCGCTGCCACGCGGAGCGCCGTCTGACCGCCGATTTCGGCGAGGCACCGGGCGAGGCCTTCGCCGTCCGGATCGAGAAGGGCGGCCGTCGCGCATTGGCCGACGGCGTCGGCCGCCTGCGCCGCGGGGATTTGGCCCGCAAGGGCAGGGCGGATGACGCGGTCCTCGATCGCGCGGTAGTTGGCGAGGCCGCGCGCATGCGTGTCGCCGTAGCCCTTGATCAATCGCGCAGCACTCGGCGATCTCGAGAGCAAGCCCGGCCGAATGCCGCGCACCTTCGCGCACCAGCGCGAGCCAGCTGTCGATCTGCTGCTGTTCCTGCTTGAAGCGGTGGCCATAGGGCGCAGCGGCCGCAATTTGGCGAGCATCAAAAACCGCAAATAGCCGCTGATCGAGTGGAGTTGATCTCCATGCCGAAATAGACGCCGGCCGAGCCAGCCCTTGCGCTCGGCCAGCCGCAAGATCCGCCGCGCCATGAATGGCGGCAGCAGCTGGCACAGCTCTTCGATGCCGGGCTTGAGGAAATCGTGCACCGAGAACGGCTCGCCATTCACGCGCAACTCCTCCTGCGCGATGCGTTGCATGCGCGCGGGCGCGATCTTCGCCTGCGCGACGCGCACGACATCCTCGTAAGACATACGCACGGCGAGGTGACGAGCGACTTCTTTCAGAAGCTTGCCCTGTGCGCGCCATGAGTTGGTCGGCCTCGATAATCGGCCGCAGGCGGCTGAGATAAAGCCAGGCATAGGGAACGCTCTGATAGTGGATCAGGCGCCGCACGCCCTCGAGCCCGGTGACCTGTGCGATCGCAGGAAAGGTGCGTGCCACTTCGTGCTCGACCAACGCCGGTGTCGGTGCGCGCTTCTTCTCTTTTTCGGCGTCGCGTGCGCGCCTGTAACTTGGCGTGCGCCGCGTCATATCCGGCACGAAAGCCGCGCAGGTTGCTGTCGACCGATTTGCCGTCGTCCCGGACTGCGGCCTCGTACTGTTCACGCTTGAGCGGCAGCCGCCCGCAGCCGGCAATGGCGCCAAGCATCACCGCGTTGATGATCGAGCCGCTCTGCCTGGCGAGCGCATCCATGTCGATGAGCAGAGTGTCTTTCGCATTGTCCTTGATGATCTTGGTCAGCTTGTCCTGATCGAAACGCCCGTCACCCATGGCGATCTTTTCATCCATGGCATAGAAGCGGCTGAGCGATCCGATCACATGCGTTCGCTCGCGCGTGACAAAGCCGTTCGCCACAGTGCGGCCGGCTTCGAGCAATTCGCTGGCCACCGCGACATCGATATCGCCGACGCCGGGCGTCAGCGCCAGCACGGGGCGCCGGCCGCCAAGCTCGCGTGACGGCACGGGCAGGATTTCAATGTAGTAGGTGGTCGCGCCGGTGCGTTGCGCCACGCCGGGAATCGACGTGCTCTGGACCGGAAAACCGGCCTGCGCCGCCGCCGACACGATCCATTGCGTCAGCACGCCGCCGCCTTCGCCGCCGAGGGCGGCGATCAGGATGGTGATCGGGCGCGGCGTGCTCATGGGTCACCTTTGCCGTCGCCTTGCCGTCATAGCCGCCGAGCCAGCCGATCACGTTTTGCCGCAAGCGATGCACACAAGCGGTCGCGCCAGGTCGCATTGCGTACAATCTCGGCCCGGTAGAACGACGGGCACAGGACGGCCGCGTGCGCGACCTCGCCGCACAGCCCGCAGCCGACGCACGATCTCGATGACGGTCGCGACGGGATCGGTGCGCAACGGATCGGTCGACGGCTTCACCGTCAGCGACGGGCAGCCGGACAGACGGATGCAGGAATGATCGCCGGTGCAGATTTCGTCGTCGACGCCGTAGCGCGTGCGCGTCACGCGCTCGCCGCGCTTGAGCTTGTCGGCATCCTCGGCGCGCACGCGGCGCTGGCGCGCGAGCTGGCATTCGCCGTCCGCGATGATCGACCTTCAGCCCGCGCTCGGCGGTTTTCATCGCCTCTTTCAGCGTCTCGACCATCACCGCTGACGCTGTAGGTACGCACCGTGCGCAGCCACTTTCACGCCCATCGTGCGCAGCGTCTGCTCGATGTCCGATGCCGGGCGTGGGTCCGGTGCGGCTCGTGGCGCTGGACGGAATGTATTGCTGGCCGGTGGCGGAGGCGTAACCGTTCTGCATGACGATCAGCACGCCGTCGCCCTTGTTGAACAGGTTGGAAGCGACGCCGGTGATCAGCCCGTTATGCCAGAAGCCGCCGTCGCCCATGATCGCGATCGGGCGCTTCTGCCATGTTCGGTGTCACTGCCGCGGCGCTCGCAAGCGACATGCCGTAGCCGAGGATGGAATTGCCCAGCGAGAACGGCGCGAAAGTCGCAAACGAATGGCAGCCGATGTCGGCGCTGATGTGGGTCGGGCCCAGTTCGCGCTGCATCAGCTTGATCGCGGAGAACACCGGACGCTCCGGGCAGCCGGTGCAGAAGGCCGGCGGGCGCGGCGGCAGGGGCCCGAGAGCGGCGGCGGCTTTCTGCCTTGTGCGCGATCAGGCCGCGCGCCTTTTTCCGCGATGGTGTCGGCGTCGATGCCCTTTGGCTTCGGCCTCCTGCAGGAACGCAGCCAGACCTTCCAGCAGGCACATCGGAGGTATATTCGCCCGCCTGCGGCAGCGGCCCTTGCCGAGCACGCGCGTGTTGATGTCGGCGCGGCGCAACTCGACGTTCACCGCCTGCTCGATGTAGTCGGGATTGCCTTCTTCGACGACCAGCACCGCGCGCTTGCATGCGCAGAACGTCGCGCAGCTCCTCCGGCACCAACGGATAGACCACATTGAGAACCAGAATCGGAATGCGCGAGGCGCCGAACACGTCGGCAAGCCCCATGCGCTCCAGCGCGCGCAGACACGCTGTTGGTCAGACCGCCCATCACGATGATGCCGACGTCGCTCACGTCGCCGTCGATCATCTCGTTGAGCTTTTGCTCACGAATGAAGCTGCGCGCGGCCGGCAGCCGCTCTTCGACCTTCAACCGCTCCTGGGTGAAGATGACGGGCGGGTGCGCCAGCCGTCCATATTCGAAACGCGGCGGTCCGGCAAGCTTGTCGAGGCCGGAGAATGACGCCCTTGCGATTGTTCTTCGCGGCGAATTCGCCGGTCGCATGGCAGGCGCGGATGCGCAATTCCAGCATCACCGGCGCGTGGCTCGCCTCCGACAGCTCGAAACCTTTTTCCACCATGCGCACGATCGACGGCAGATCCGGGCGCGGGTCGAGCAGCCACATCGAGGACTTGAGCGCATAGGCATAAGAGCGCTCCTGGATGACGCTTGCGCCCTCGCCATAGTCCTCGCCGAGGATGATCATGGCGCCGCCGACGACGCCGGGAGATGAAAGGTTGGACAGCGCGTCGGCAGCAACGTTGGTGCCGACGATCGATTTCCATGTGACCGCGCCGCGCAGCGGATAGTTGATGGAGGCGCCAAGCATGGCGGCGGCGGACGCTTCGTTCGAACAGGTTTCCAGATGCACGCCCAGTTCGGACATGATGTCTTCGGCATCGACCAGCACGTCGAGCAGATGCGAGACCGGCGCACCCTGATATCCGCCGACATAGGACACGCCCGACTGCAGCAGCGCCTTGGTGACCGCGAGGATGCCTTCGCCGTGGAAGGTTTCGCCGTCGCCCAATCTCAGCGCCTGCACTTCTTTCTTGAACGAGCGTTCCATCGTCAGGCCTTCGGCCGATAGTTGGGATCCAAACTATATAGCACAAATCTCACTGCATTTGCGAGGGCAGCCAGAGAGCAAGGATCGGGAAGGCGATCAGGATAACCAGCCGGATCAGATCGGTCAGGATGAAAGGGATGACGCCTTTGAAAATCGTGGCAAAGCTCACGTCCTTGATGACGCTTTTGATCACAAACACGTTCATTCCCACCGGCGGATGGATCAACCCGAGTTCGACTGTCATCACGATGATGACACCGAACCAGATGGGGTCGAAGCCGAGATGGGTGATGACCGGAAAAATGATGGGGATGGTCAGGATGATCATGGCCATCGCGTCCATCAGGCAGCCAAGCACCAGGTACATCAGCATGATCAGCGCCAGCACGCCGTAACGGCCGAGCCCGAGCGCCGTCAGGAATTCGGTTACCTTCTGCGGCGTTTGCGTGATGGTAAGAAAGTAGCCGAACAGCAGCGCGCCAATCAGCACCGTGAACACGGCCGCCGCAGTGCGCGTCGCCTGCAACAGCGAGCTCAGGATCCCGTTCCTGTCGAGGCGCCGGCTCAACACGCCAATGATGAAGGCGCCGCTGGCGCCGACGCCGCCGGCCTCCGTCGGCGTGAAGCGCGGCAGAAACGGCAGCCCATACAAACCGCCGATCACAAACACAAACAGCAGCAGCGGCGCCCAGATGTCCTTTAGCCCGGTGATGCGCTCCCGCCAGCTGCTGCGCGGACCGGTCGGCAGAAATTTGGGCCGGATCCAGCCGATGATCGCGATCGTCGCCATATACATGCAGATCGCCAGCAAGCCCGGAATGATGCCGGCGATGAACAGCTTGCCGATGTCCTGCTCGGTGATGATGCCGTACACCGCAAGCACCGTTGACGGCGGCAGCATTGCGCCGCAGCGTGCCGCCGGCGGCGATCACGCCGGTGGCGAAACTCTGCGGATAGCCGAAACGGCGCATCTCGGGGTAGGCGACGGTTGAAAAGGTTGCGGCGGTGGCAACCGAAGAACCGCAGATGGCGGCAAAGCCGCCGCAGGCCGCGACGGTTGCAATGCCGAGCCCGCCACGCAGATGGCCGACGAAAGCTATTGGCGGCGCGAAACAGCTCGCGGCTCATGCCCGAGTTGGTGACAAACGCGCCCATCAGCAGGAACATCGGGATGACGCCGAAGGTGTAGTCGGTGACCGTGCGCATCGACGTCTGGCCGACCAGCTTGAGCGCCGGCGCACCGCCATTCAGGTAAGCGAAGCCCGACACGCCGACGAGGCCCATCGCCATGCCGACCGGCACGCGCAGCAGCATCAGCACGAACAGCGCGATGAAACCGATGATGGCGACGGCATCGGTGCTCATGCCTGTCACTCGACCGGCTTGATTTCGTTTTGCACCGCCGGGTCCACCATGTAGTCCGGATGGAAAACCAGCCGGTAGGTGCGGACCGCGATCAGCAGCACGGCCGAAACGTCGCCGAGCCAGGCGACCATGAAGAACGGCCAGGTCGGCAGCCGAAGATCGAAGGTGAGAACGTTGTCGGCGCGGGTCGTCATCACCTTGTCGAACAGCGTGTAGGTCTGCACCGTGACAACGAACAACAGCACGAGCGTCGCAAACACGTCGATCATGCGCTGATAGCGCGGGCCGACATTGCCCCAGACGAGATCGACCGTGATGTGTGTCCCGCGATAGGACGTGGCGGCGATACCCCAGAAAATGAGGATGCCGAGCATCAGCCGGCCGATGTCGTAGGAATCGGGAATTGAATAGGCAAACAGATTGCGCAAAAGCACCGCGATGAAGATGTTGGCGGCGACGATCCCGACGAATGCGGCTGCCACCCATTCGATCGTATCGATGAAACGATCCATATAGATGCGTTTCATGCGCCTTGTCCCCTCAGACCCCTTATAGCAGGAACGGCGGTGAGGTTGCCGCCGCCGTCATTCCGCCGGACAAAACGCGGCTAGCGCCGATCGTCCATCAGTAGCCCGCGCCTTCTTTGGAAAGCTGTGCCTTAAGCTCTTTCATCACGGTGGCCGGGTCGACGCCGGTTTTCTTGACGTTCTCGGCCCACTTTTCCTCGAGTGGTTGCGCGGCCTTCTTCCATTCGGCGACTTGCGCGGGCGTCGGCTCATAGATCTCTTGCCCGGCCTCCGCCTTGATCTTGGCGATTCCGGCATGTTCGAAATCGGCCCAGGGTGCTGCGACCTTCAGCGCCCACTCGGGCGTGCAGTGGCTGTCGATCACCTTCTTCTGCGAAGCAGACATTTCGTCGTACTTGGCCTTGTTGAAGACGAAGGCGAAGGTGGTCACGTAGAGCGGCATGTCGAGGTGATACTTCGTCACCTTGTCGATGCCGAACAAGGGAACCGAGCCCCACGGGAACGTCACGGCATCGGCGACGCCCTTTTCGAGAATGTCGCGCACTTCCGGGGCCGATGCCTGCACGTTGGTGCCGCCGAGCATGGTCACGAAGGTCGCCATGGTCGCGTGCGCGGGCCGGATCTTCATGCCCTTGATATCTTCAGGCACCACAATCTTTTCGAGCGCGAGTGAAACGCGCCCGGATCGTGCACGAAGGCGAGGCAGAACTTGACGTCCTTCATTTCCTGCGCCGCGTATTTGCGATACCAGGCGTCCAGCGCCTGCGTGCCACCCTTGGCGTTGGTCATCAGGAACGGCAGCTCGCCGGCGCCGATGATCGGGAAGCGGCCGGGCTGGTAGCCGGGATTGATGTAGGTGAGATCGGCGATGCCATCGCGCGCCATATCGTAGTGGTCGAACGGCTTTTCCGAGCTGCTGGGCGGGATAGATTTTATATTTGATGGTGCCGCCGGAATCCTTCTCAACCGACGCCCCCCATTCCTCCAGGGCCTTTGCAGCGGGTGCGACGGCGGCACCCAATGCGACAGCTTGAGTTCGAATGTCTTGTCCTGCGCGAGCGCGCCAGTTGCTCCGCCGATCAACAAAGCGGCTGCGCAACACATCCGGCGAAACGGAGTTTCATGGGTTCCTCCCTCGAGGGTGGAGTTGGTCTGGTCGCCAACTTTTGCGATATTCAGCCGAATGTGAGGTTAGTTGTAAAGCGTATAGTTTGGTATCAAACTAAGTGTCGGAATGGCCAGCGGGCAGGGCGCGCTTTGCGATAGGAGTCGCGGTGCACGGGACAAACGGGACAGGCAGTCGTCGTCGCGTCAGGAATGGCGAAACCGTCGCCGTGCCGATCAATTTCGGTCCGCTCGCCCATTGGGTCGGTTTTAACCTACGCATGGCGCAGGAAGCCGCATTTCAGGCGTTCTCGCACCGCTCGCAGGATATTGGCGAGAGCCCGGGGCGTTTCGCGACTTTAACGCTCATCGCGCGCAATCCGGGCATCAGCCAGACAGAGTTGTCGCAGGCCAATGGCCGCGACAAGTCCAGCCTTACGCCTGTCGTCGAAGACCTGGTGCGGCGCGGACTGGTCGAACGCAAACGCATGGAGAGCGACCGGCGCACCTATAGCCTGAACCTGACGCCTGCCGGAAAGAAAGTTCTCACGATGATGACCCGTTGCGCGCGCCGACACGAACGCAACCTTGATCACGTCATCGGTGAGCGCGACCGCAAGCGTTTCATCCAGATCCTGAAGCGGATTGCCGCAGAGATCGAGTAGCTTCCCATCAGTTTCTGCCTTCCTCGACAGTCATGCCCGGCCTTGTGCCGGGCATCCACGTCTTGCCGCCTTGCCACAGCAAAGACGTGGATGGCCGGGACGCAGGCGGGCCAAGCACGCCGTCCTGGACGGCTATGCCCGGCACCATGACGTAAGGGACCAACAGCAAAGACGTGGATGGCCGGGACGTAGGCGGGCGAAAGCACGCCGTCCCTTTGGACGGCTATGCCCGGCCATGACGCCGCGATTCAGGGCCGAGCCAGGCGCGTCTCATCCACTGATTGGATGAGGCATCATTTCCTATGAATGGATGAGGCGCTGAGTTTGCGCACCGTCTCCGCCGTCTGTGCTGGATTGCCGACGCTGGATGATGCGCTGCGTTTGCGCGCTGTTTCTCCGCCGTCATGCCCCGCCATGACGAATAAGTGTCCCTCATTGCGCCTCTTGTGCTTCGCGCCGTTCTTTTCGTGCAGTGGCTCTCTGCCCGTCATGCCCGGCCTTAGTGCCGGGCATCCACGTCTTTACGGCGCAGCAACAGACAGAGACGTGGCCGGGACGCGTAGGCGGGCAACGCGCCGGCCTATGACGAGCAGAGACGTGGATGCCCGCGACGTAGGCGGGCGAAAGCACGCCGTCCCTTTGGACGGCTCTGTGCGGGCATGACAGTCGAGGGACCAATTCAAATTTTGTCTGACGGCAAAACTATTCCCGAAACTTGCTCAGCACCGTCCCGGGAACGGGATGCGATTTGAGCCGGCCGTTCGCATCGCGGGTCACCCAGACCCTTTCTCCGAGCACTCCACGCAGGTTTCGCCCTTGAGACCTAACCGGTGCTCGACGTCAAAGCTGGAGCGCCCGAAAGCGATCGTGCTGTCGACCGTCACGTCATCACCGAACCGTGTCGGCTTGAGAAAACGCGCCCGTGTGCGCACGAGCGGGAAGCCGCTGAATTCGAAATTACTGAACATCTGAAGCTTCGTCATTTCCAAGCGCGCGCTCGAACAGCATGGCGGTCGAGGCATCGAATATCTCGAAGTAACGAGGATAGAAAATAATGCCGGCGGGATCGCAATCGCCCCATTCGATCCGCACCTTGCGGGTGTTGCTGAATGTTGTCACGGCGGCCTCGTATCAGCGGGGTGCCATGCGCAAGGCGCCGTCAAGACGAATGACCTCGCCGTTGAGATAGGCATTGTGGACGCAGTGGAGCGCAAGCGCCGCGAATTCGCGCGGCTCACCCAGGCGTTTGGGAAACGGTACCGAGGCGCCGAGCGAGTCCTGCGTTTCCTGCGGCAGCGCGCGCAGCATCGGCGTAGCCGAAAATTCCAGGTGCGATCGCCAGTACGCGAATGCCGAACTGCGCAAATTCGCGCGCGGCCGGCAATCGTGAGCGCAGCAACGCCTCCTTTGGAGGAAGAGTAAGCGGCCTGTCCGATCTGGCCTCTCGAATGCGGCGACAGACGCGGTCGAAACGATGACGCCGCGTTCGCCGCCGGCGCAGCGGCTCCGCATGTCTGCAAAGCGCCTGCCACCAGTCGCATCATGTTGAAAGTGCCGATCAGGTTGATCCGAATGACGCGTCTCATAGTCGGCGAGCGGCATGGGACCGTCGCGGCCGACGATCCGCTTGGCGGGGCCAACGCCGGCGCAATTGACCAGGATGCGCGCGGGCCCATGCGCGGCCGCGGCTTTTTCACCGCGGCTTCGCCGCTCGCGCTGTCGGCGACGTCGCAAGCGATGGCGATGCCCTTGATGCTGTCAGCGACTTCGGCAGCGCGTCTTTCGTTGACATCGATGATGGCAACCTTTGCGCCTGCCGCAGCGAGAGCGCGCGCAGTCGCGGCTCCGAGCCCCGATGCGCCTCCGGTGACAATGGCGGCCTGTCCTTTGGTTTCCATCAGCGCGTTCCTTCCGCTGCGATGACCCGCGAAGATAGAGGCAGTGAGTAGAGTTCGTCCACCAGCGCGCACGGTTCTTGCAGGACCGCGCGCTGGTTGATCGAGCCCTTGTCGGTCATCTCGCCTTTGTCCATGGAAGGCGGCTCCGCCATCAGGATCAGCGCGCTCGACGCGCGTCGAAGACCCCGGGCTGACGGCGGCAAGCTTTTGCCAGCAATTCGACAAATATCGTGCGCACGGCCGTGCGCGCCGACGATCGCCGACAGCGATGCGTCGGGGCCCAGGCCACCGAGCTTCCGGCAGGCTTCGATGTCGGGAAATACCAGCGCCGCGATATCGTCGCGATCCGCGCCGGCAAAGACGACGTCGCGGACGTAGGGCGCAAAATGATCGACGAAGCGCGCGCGCAAGGGCCCGACGCTGACCCAGGTGCCGGTGGAAAGCTTGAAGTCCTCGGCAATCCGGCCGTCGAACAGCAGTCCCTTGCCTGGATCGCTCGGGTCGACGAATTTCAGCGCGTCGCCGATCTTGTAGAAGCCCTTCCGCATCGAAGGCCTCGCGCGTGAGCATCGTGCCGCCGCCAGTAGCCGGGCGTGATGTGGGGTCCGCGCAAACGCGCTTCGAGCTTGCCTTCATTTGGCACCAGCTTGAGTTCGACGCCCGGGCGCCGGCAAGCCGATATTGCCGCGGCCGGTCGAAATCCCATGAGCAGCGCCAGCGCCAACGGTGATGTCTCGGTCGAACCGAGCGATGACAGGAAAATAATGCGCTCGCCGGTGGTCTCGATCGCGAGCCGCGGTGAGTTCGTCCCAGGTGGTCTGATTCAATCCGGCGCCGGCGTAGAACAGAACCTTCAGCCGGCTGAAGAAGTTGCGGCGCAGTGACCTCGTCGGCGCGGAAGTGTGCGATCAGCGCTTCGTAGCCCTTCGGGCACATTGAAATAGATGGTCGGCGCGATCTCGCGCAGATTGCTCGCGGTCTTCGGCACGCCCGGCGGCGTCGGATTGCCGTCGTCGATGTAGAGCGAGCCGCCGTTGGTGAGCACCATATTGAAGTTGTGGTTGCTGCCGAAGGTGTGGCTCCACGGCAGCCAATCGACCACGACCGGCGGCTCGTCGGCGACGAAGGCAAAGCCGGAGGCGCAGCATCGCCTGGTTCGAGCACAACATGCGATGCGTGTTGATCACGGCCTTGGGATTTCCCGGTCGAGCCGGAGGTGAACAGGAATTTGGCGATTGTGTCGGGCGCCACCGTTGCATGCGCGGCAGCGACGCCTGCCGTCGTCTTCCGTGCCAAGGAGATCGGCGAACAGCGTGGTCTTGCGGTCGCCCAGCGGATTGCGCGTGACGACCAGCTCGATGTCGTCCGGCACCGTTTCATAGAGCGCGCGCGCGAACGGACCGCCGTCGTTGACGAACACCAGGCCAGGTGTGCAGCAGTTCGATGATCGCGCGCAGCTTGCCGAAGTCGCTCGACATCAGCGAGTAGGCCGGCGAGATCGGCGCGTAGGGAATGCCGACATACATCGCCGCGAGCGCGAGCAGCGCCTGCTCAATGTCGTTGCCGGACAGCACCACGATCGGCTTTTCAGCGGAGAGCCTCGCGCCGCAGCAGTGCCGCGCCGATCTGCCTTACATCGGAAAGCGCCTGCGCATAACTGAGCTTGCGCCATTCGCCTTGTGCATCGCGCTGCGCCAGGAACAAACGGTCGGGCGCAACCTGGCCCAGTGCTCGAGCGGCTGGCTGAGCTTGTCGTGATAGCGGGCAAGCTGCTCCGCGCGCGCGGATATGGATGACGCCCCCGGCGCGCTGCTCGATCACCGGATTGAGTTCTGCCCAGCCGGACGGGACGCAGCGGTGCCGCCGCTCGATTTCGGATATCCGGCTCGGACTCGTCATTGGCCTCCGGCTCTCTTCCGTCAATTGCGCGTGGCCTTCGGCGCGCGTTTCTCGAGGAAGTCCTTCAGACGCGCTTTTGCATCCGGGTCGGCTTGCGCAATCGCCGCCATCATTGCCTCGATCGCGTAGCCGCTCGCCGGATCCATCTCGGCAATGCGGGGCAATGCGTGCATGACGGCGAAATTTGTCAGCGCTGCATTTCCGGCAATGCGCTGTGCGAGTTCGAGACCTTTGGCGAAGCCTTTGCCGGGTTCGACAAGATAGGTGGTCAGACCGATGGCCTGTCCTTCCTCCGCTGAATAGGTGCGCCCCGTGAGCATCATGTCCATCATGCGCGCGACGCCGATCAGCGGCGGCAGCCGCACCGAACCACCGCCGCCGACATAGATGCCGCGGCTGCCCTCCGGCAGCGCGTAATACGCCGAACGCTCGGCCACGCGCACATGTGTCGCGGCCGCAAGTTCAAGGCCGCCGCCGACCACCGCGCCGTGCAGCACCGCTACCACCGGCACCTTGCCGAACTGAATTTTCTCGAAGGCACGATGCCAAAGTCCCGAATGCGCAATGCCTTGTGTGACGTCGCGTTCTTTCGAGTTCAGCACAGATCGAGGCCGGCGGAAAAATGCTCGCCTTCGCCCGCGAGCAATACGGCGCCGATGTCATCCGGCAGCGACGTGAAGAATTGTTCGATGCCGATGATCGTTTCGTCGTCGAGCGCGTTGCGTTTGTGCGGGCGGTTGAGGCGCAGAATGGCGACCGCTTCCTCCCGCTCGGCAACAAGCGAGGACGGAAGCCTCATTGCAAGCCGTTCTGCCATCACTCCACCTCGTAGACATCGAGCCGCACAGCGTTCGGCTCCGC